>Ga0116135_1000048_pt1 | contig 53976 bp, 38 predicted proteins | sample June2015DPH_20_1_FD_89738 | JGI IMG/M metagenome (GOLD analysis project Ga0116135, IMG submission 89738) | Peatland microbial communities from SPRUCE experiment site at the Marcell Experimental Forest, Minnesota, USA - June2015DPH_20_10 | ecosystem: Environmental > Terrestrial > Soil > Wetlands... | reverse complement strand
GACCGCGACCCCGACCCCGACCGCGACCCCGACCCCGAGTCGCGCGGCTGTCTCCCGGAAACCTCGTAGTCTTGACGCCCGCCGAGCCCCCGGGCACAGTCAGTCCGGGTTGGGCACGTACGGCCTGAATCTCGGCCGCCGTCTCGAGACTGAAATCAGGAGGAGTGCTTGTCCGATCGCGAACTCGTTTCCGGGGTCCGCGTCGGGGACGTGCTCGCGGGCAAATACCGGGTCGATCGTGTACTGGGCGTGGGCGGCATGGGCGTCGTCGTGGCGGCCCATCATTTGCAGCTCGAGACGCGCGTCGCGATCAAGTTTCTTGCCACCCAAATGGTGCAAGTCCCCGAGGCTGTCGCCCGTTTCGAACGGGAAGCCCGCGCGGCCGTGCGAATCGCGAGCGAGCATGTGGCTCGCGTTCTGGATGTCGGCACCCTCGAAAGCGGCTCGCCGTACATGGTCATGGAGTTCCTCGATGGGGCCGACCTGTCCACGCGCCTCAAAGAAAGCGGGCCACTGCCGATCCCCGAAGCCGTCGAGCTCCTGCTGCAAGCGTGCGAGGCCATCGCGGAAGCACACACACTCGGAATCGTCCACCGGGACTTGAAGCCCGCCAACTTGTTTTGCACGATTCGGCCCGATGGGCTTCCGTGCGTCAAAGTGCTCGATTTCGGAATTTCGAAAGTGACGAGCGTGCGCGGGTCCACGCCGGACGTCGCGATGACGCGGACCGCGGCCCTGATGGGTACGCCCCTATACATGTCCCCGGAGCAGATGACGTCTTCTCGCACGGTCGACTCCCGCACGGACATCTGGGCTCTCGGCGTCATTCTTCACGAAGTGCTCACCGGGACTTCTCCTTTCATCGGCGAGACGCTGCCGGAAGTGTGCATGCGCATCGCCACGTTGGCTCCCCCTCGGCTCCGCAGCGTGCGCCCCGACGCCCCGCAAGAGATCGAATTGGCGATCCTCACCTGCCTGGAAAAGGATCGCGAACGGCGCTTTCGCAGCGTAGCGGAGCTCGCCATGGCCGTGGCCCCGTTCGGGCCCGATCGAGGGCGCCATTCGATCGACCGCATCGTGCGAACGTTCCAGCGCGCAAACGCGGGGTCGACAGCGCTGGCGGTCGACACGACAGGTCTGGCTCCGGACTCAGGGCCGCCGCCATCGACCGAAACCTTTGCCGCACTGGGGTACACGAGACCGGGCCGTCAGTCGGGCCGCCGCGTGGCCCTGGCGTTGGCGGCCATCGTCGGGGTCGCCCTCTTGACGGTCGTCGCGTCGCTCTTTGCAGGTCGGTTCGCGGGAAAGAGCGAACGCGAGACCGCTTCGGCTTCTGCCGTGACGGCTCCTACCGCCGGGCGGGTCGATCCTCCCCCGGTTCAGGCGCCGGCGGCGAACCTCCCTCCTGCGCAGGCCCCGGCGGTTCCGAGCGCCGCCGTCCAAGACGAAATCGCGGCGCAAGCGCCTCCGATCGATCGCGGATCCGAGCTGCGGGATGGGCCCGCCGCCGCGCCTTCGCAGACCGCGAGTCGATGGTCGCCTCGCCGCCGCCCGTCGCCGGCGGCATCGGGGACCGCCGTCCCGTCCCCTCCCCCGGCCGGGCAGGGAGTGAAAGATCCGTTCTCGGCTCTCAAGCCGATGTGAGAGCGCCATGACGAACCGTTTCCGGTCTTGGTCCCTATGCGGAGCGCTGCTGCTGGTCCCCGACGTCGCGTCGGCGCAAGCCACTTCGCCCCGTCATGACGTTCCACTGGCCCAGGCCCTCAGCGGAGCTGCGAAAGAGGCATACACGTCGGCCACGTTGCTATTTCACAATGGCGATTTCACCGGCGCCGCCGCCAAGTACGAACAGGCCCACCAGCTGTCGGCCGACCCTCGATTGCTCTTCAATATCGCTATTTGCGAAAAAAACCTCCGCGCGTACGCCCGCATGCAGAATTACTTGCAGCAATACGAGCGCGAGGCGGGTGCCGACATCAGCGCCGAGGGCAAGGCCTCTGCGGACGCCGCGTTGTCCGCCACCGCCAATCTGGTTGGTTCGCTGACGATCGTGACCAACGTTGCTGGCGCCACGGTCAAGGTCGACGGGGAAGTCGCGGGCACCTCACCGCTCGACCGACCCCTGGTCGTCGACCTCGGCAAGCACACCCTCTCCGTTCAGAAGGCCGGCTTCGAGGTGGCCTCTGCGACGGTTGAAATGACCGGAGGCTCATCGTCGACCACCACGCTCACTCTCGTGCCCGAAGTGCACACCGGACAGCTGTCGATCGTGGCCGACTCCGGCGCGACCATCGTCATCGACGGTGGCACCTCGGCGACCGGGAGGTTCGATGGCAAGCTCGATGCCGGCCATCACCAAGTGACGGTCACCGCGCCCGGGAAAGTTGCCTACGAAGCGGACATCGATCTGCGCGAACGCGAGACTCGCACGCTCGAGATCACTCTCGTGAGCGAAAAGAAGGGTGGCGTGATCTGGCCCTGGGTCGCCGGCGGCGCGGCGCTTGCTGCGGGCGCAGCGGTCGGCGGATACTTTCTCTTCAGGCCGACCGACCACACCCTAGGCGTCCCCTCGGGAACTCTCGGCGGCGTAGACGGCATGCCGAGCCCGGCCGACACCAACTTCATGGATCGGCGGTTCCGAAGAAGGTGAGCCGGCGAGCCGTCGCGCGGGCGGACCGGCCCTGGAGCAGTGGCCCGAGCGACGATCCCGGGACCTCTTCTGTTGGCTCCTCCCGTTCGAGAGAGCGGCTTCGCTCCCCTCGACGTGGCGCGAGTGCCCGGGTCGGCGAGAGCCGAGCCGACCGCGCGGGCCGAGAGGGGAGCGAAGCGCTCAGAGTGCTCCTGCCCTCAGAATAACGTGGGCAGTACCCGCGTCCCTTCCTTGTTGACGCTCTCCAGAGATGCGGGGTCGAGGTGGAGCGCCCGCAGGATCGTCGGAGCGATTTGAGTGGTCGTGACGGGCTCGGAGACGCTCCGGCCGGATCCGAAGCCAGGCAGCGATACGAGCAGCGCCACGTGCGTGTCGTCGATCGTACCGCCGCCGTGCTCGGCGATTTTCTTCGAGCTGCCCGAGTAGATCGTCCCCCAATTGGGCTGGATGAATACGTCGGGAGCTCGTGCGGCCGCGACCGGATCGGCGGACTTCGGGTCTCCGAACAACGCGGCGAGGAGCGGCCCGGAGGTGATGTTCGAGCTGAACACCGTGCCGGGCGGCAACGTATCGGCCGACATGGCCGTCGCATTGCTTTCGAGGGCTACGACGAGGCTCGATGTGCTGGTCGCATCGAGGGCGTGCTGGACCCAGAGAATGCCCACGTCGTCGGTCGTCAGGTGACCGTCGGTGTCGTAGGGGATGCCGCTGTTGGGGTTCACGAAGGTCGACGGGTGGTTGCCGATGTTGTCGTCCACGGAATCGATGAACGAGATCGGGTCTTGTACGGTCGCGATCCCGTTTCCGCCGGCCTCCATGTGCAGCTTGGTCTTGTCGATCGGCGATTGCCCGTGCTTGGCCGTGACGACGATGAGCGTCGAGTCGAGCAAATCCCTCGCCCTGAGCGCATGGACCATCTTGCCGATGGACTCGTCGACGAACGCGATCGCACTCCCGAGCAGCGGGCTTGGGGTCCCTGCGGCGTCGATGTATCCGCCGACGGTCAGTTTTTGGCCGACGCTCACCGCCTGGAAGTTCATTCCGAAGAGGGTAGGCACCCGCGCGCGCCCCGACCCGTCGGATCGCTTGCCTTCGATCTCATTCAGGATGGCGTGGACCTTGACCTCGTCGTAGGCGAACGCCGCCGGCTCGCACGTCGTGTAGTCGGAGAGCTCGGCTATCGGCAGCGAGTTGGTCGTGCCGTTGCATTGCGCCAGGGTCGCGCCCAGATCGACGCCGTTGACGGTGCCGGCGGGCGCGTTGCTGATGAGCGACGCTTGCTCCGGAGTGTACAAGTCGTCGATACCCAGGCCCGACGGGCCCTTGAGGATCTCGTACGCAGGATGCTTGTCGGACCATGCCGTATAGCCACCCGCGAACTTGATGACCTCGAAGATCGTATTGTCCTTCACGAAATCGTGCGGATAGACGACGGTGCAAATTCCTTGGGCGTTCTTCTGGTGGGGCAAATACGCCTCGTTGATCCCGCCACTGAAGAGCTTCGTGCTGTCGAAGTCGATGCTCTCGTCGAAGATGGCCTCGGTGCCGGGGTTGCCCGTGCATCCCTGGCCGGGTGGATAAATCGTGCGATCGTAGCTGTCGTCGTAATAGACGCCCGTCGACTTCGGCGTCCCTCCCGTGGCAAACGCCAGGGTGCCCGGAAACGAGTCGGAGGGTGTGCTCGTGCGCGCAGCGGCGTACTGGATTCCGGTGCTCGCCAACCGGGCGAGTGTCGAGGCCGGATGGGCTGCGATCCAGTTGGCCAGATCGACCTCGTGCATGCCGTCGACGCTGATGAGAAGTACGCGTTCGGTTGCCGCGATTGGCGCCCGCTCGGAACTCTCGCTGACCTCGTTCGTGCCTAGCTCGCTTTGCAAGAACGTCTCGGCTTGAGCCGTTGATGCCGATGATTCGGGTGCCGAGCTCGGTCCACAACCGACTGCGAATGGAAGGCACAAAGCCCAAAGGGCGGTGCGCGTGTGCATGAGATTCTCCTGTTGCCTTGGGTGGATGCGACTGTCGACCGCCTAGGTAGGCGGCGGGCATGGCGCGCCGCGCACGGCGATGGGAAATCTCGATGCCATTTCCGTTACGGTCGAATCCTCTGCGCGCGACAAACTCGCGTCGAGGTCGTGGTCGAGGTTGAGTCGAGGTCGAGGTCGAGGACTACCAACGTCGTAGCGTCTCGGCCAATCTGGCCGATCATGCGTCGAGGGTGCGGCCTCCTAGGTTTGCAACGATGGTCGCGAGCTGCATGGGCTCGACCGGCTTCGTCACGTGCATTTGATACCCGGCCGCGAAGGCGCGCTGGGCGTCCTCCGCCCGCGCATAGGCGGTGAGCGCCACGGCTGGTGTGCGCCCGCCTTGGTCGGGTGGCCGCGCTCGTATCTTCCGGATCAAGGAAAGCCCGTCGGCCTCCGGCATTCCTATGTCGCTCACGACGACATCGGGCCTCACTCTTGCAAACTTCTCCAGCGCTTCGCGTGCCGATGCGGCGACATGCACGTCGGCTCCCTGTTCGCGAAGGACCTCGCTCACGAGTCCCAGCGCGTCTTCCTCGTCGTCCACGACGAGCAGCCGCAGGCCATCGAGTCTCGGCGCATCTTCCTGTGTCGCGGCCGTTTGGATCGTCGTGGACGCGCGCGACCCACGGCTGATGGCGGGCACCGCCGATCGCGCCGGAAGGCGTACGACGAACGTGGCCCCCTTGCCGTCGCCCTCGCTGTCGGCGTGAACGATTCCGCCGTGTGCCGACACGAGCCGCTTGACGATGGCAAGCCCCAACCCGAGCCCACCGTGACGCCGTGTCGTCGAGGCGTCCGCTTGCTTGAACGGCTCGAACACAACAGGCAGCACGTCGGGACGGATGCCCTCACCGGTATCGCTCACACGGATGCAGACATCCGATCCATCGCGGTACGCGGCAATCGCGACGTGACCGCTTTTCGGCGTGAACTTCACGGCGTTCGACAGAAGATTCCACACGATTTGCTGCAGGCGATCGCTGTCGGCCGTGATCGTCAGAGTCGCGTCGGGCACGTCCACCGATGTTTTGATGCCCTTGGCTTCCGCGGCCGGAGTGACCGTCTCCAGCGCCGCCGAAACCGCCTCGGCCACATTCGTGGCGCCGAGGCTGAGTGCGAGCTTGCCGCTGATGATACGCGAAATGTCGAGCACGTCTTCGATGAGCTTCGTCTGCAGACGTGCATTCCTCTCGACGATGGACAGTGCGCGATCCACGTCGTCGGACAGGGCTCGTCGGCGGAGCGTCGTCGTCCAACCGAGGATGGCATTGAGCGGGGTTCGCAACTCGTGGGACACGGTGGCAAGAAATTCGTCTTTTGCGCGACTGGCGAGCTCGGCCTCGCGGCGCAGGACGCGCTCCTGAGCCCGCGCCTCTTCGGTCTCCTTGAGAAACAAGGCATTTTCGACCGCCATGGCAGCGCGGTGCGCGAAGTCCTCGGCGAAGGCGAGGTCGCTTTCCTCGTAGCGCCGCCCTGACTCCGCATACACGAATGCGATCGCACCCAGCGGCCGGCCGCGAACCCGCAAGGGTACAACGATGGCGGACTTCAGCTGGAGGTCGAGAAGCATTCGCAGGTGCTCGGGGCCCCGTGCCGAGTCCTCGAGAAGGCCTTGCGAGATCTCCCGATAAAGCTCCGCCTCGCCCGTGCGCATCACATGAGCCACGCCGATCGATGCGTTCGGATCGGGCGGGTACTGTTGCCCGAGTTCGCGGGCGAAGCGCGCCTTGTCCTCGTCCACGTGCGCGACGGCCACCTGTCGCAACGTCGTCGTTCCCGGCTCTTGGAGGTGGACGGCACACCAGTCGGCGAGAGTGGGGACCGCGAGGCGCGCGACCGCGGCCAGCGTGGACGGGTAGTCAATCGACGCCGCGAGCGCCTCGCCCGCCTTGGCGAGAAACTCGCTTCGCGTACGGTCACGCTTCTCGCGCGTGACGTCGCGGAACACGAGCACGACCCCGAGTATGCGCCCGCCTTCACTGCGGATGGGTGCGCCGCTGTCGGCGATCGGGACGTCGATTCCGCGCCGCGACCGCAGGATCGTGTGATTCGCGAGTCCTACCACCGTCCCCTCTCGCAGCACCTTGGTCACGGGGTTTTCCACGATGGCGCTTCTCTGCTCGGGAAAAATGCAGAACACCTCGTCGAGGGGGCGCCCTCGTGCATCCGTTTCTGTCCAGCCCGTGAGCATCTCCGCCACATGATTGAGAAACGCCACGCGCCCCTCCGCGTCGGTGGCGATCACGGCATCGCCGATGCTGCGCAGCGTGGTGGCAAACCATTGTCTGGCCTCATCGATCCGCTCGAGCCGCAAGGCTCGCAAGAAAGCTTGCGCACAGTGCCGGGTGAGCGTCTCGACGAACCCCTTCTCGTCCTCGGAGAACCTCCGGGGCGCATAGAAGCCGACGCCCAGAAGGCCCAGAGTCCGCCCTTCGGCGACGAGAGGAACGCTCCAGAACGCCTTGACTCTGCGGCCCTCGGTCTTCATCGTCGCGAGCGCGGGATGGAGATGGGCATAGTCGGCTTCGGACTCGGCCCACGTGGCCTGGCCGGCCCTCATGGCCGCGAACGTTGCGGGCGCACCCGCCGTTTCGGTGATGTGGCGGACCTGATTGAGCACATCGTGCGCGACTCCACGGTGGCCGATGAGCTCGAGGAGCTCTCCGGCTTCGTCGAGCTCGTAAAGGGTGCATGTGTCGGCGCCAACCGCACGCATTCCGTGATCGACGATCACCCCCGCGACTTGCGGCCGAGTGCGCGCGTCCGAAAGGGCCGCCGCAAGACCGGACAGGGCCGCGAGTCGCTCTTGAGCCTCGGTGGCAAGATTGGCAACGAACCGGCGGTGCATTCCCTCGCGCCTCCACGCGAGGGCCAAAAGACCGCAGGACGATAGAGCCAGTCCGATGGCACCGACGAGCGCGATCCCTCCCCGTCGTTTGGCGCTTGCACGCCGCTCGAGAAGCAGCCGTTCCTCCTCCGAGCGAATGCCATGCGCATCCGTGCGAAACCGCTCCATTCGGTCTTTGCGCTCGCTCGACCCGAACCGCGCGAGCGCTTGATCGCGGTGTCCCGCCACGGCCAGCGCGACCACGTCGCGCAAGTCATCCATGGCGGCCCGCGCTTCTCGGTCCGTCGCATCGACGTTTCGAGCTTGCGCAGGATTGTCCGCGAGCAGATGGATGACGTGGCCTTCGGTCGCTCTCTCCCGGGCAAGTGCCGCCTCGTAGCGCTCGCGGAAAATGGGCTGATCCGTGGCGGCGTAGTCCCGCCCGTCGCTTTCGGCGTCGCGGGCCGCCGCCATCCATTCCGCGACCACCTGGCGAACTTGGAGCGTGTGATCGACCCAGCCCGCGGCCGAGAGATACGCGCCGAAAGCGCCCCCAAAGAGCACGACGACGGCGGCCAGGCCAAATGCGGCGCCGACGAAGATTCCTCCGGCACCTGGACGCGGCGGCAACGGCGAACGTGCCATTCGTGGCGAAACCCTACCGCGAGTGCCGCGAACCGGCATAGGCGATCGCCCTTGTGCTGGATGGGTTCGCTTGGCGGACCGCAACCGCTGCTGCGGCACCGGCGCCACCGCGGCCCACGCGACGTGGCCATGGCGTTCGAACGCAAACCGGATCCTCACGCATCGTTGGGCAACGCATGGTTTGAGACAGGGTGCCGGTGGATCTCGCCCACTCCCGGACACGTCACGAGGTGGCTACTGCGCACGGCGTTGCGGGGCGAAAATCTGAGCGAAAGTTTGCCTTTCCGAGGCGTACGGCCGTAAGCATGCGAAGAGAAGAGGAGATTTCGAACATGGCGACGGCGAAGAAGAAGAGCAACAAGCCGCTCTCGAAGAGCGCGATCCTCGAAGCAGTGACCGAGGCCGTTGGGGAAGAGATTTCCCGCAAGCAGGTCAAGCAGGTGGTCGAGACCCTGGTGGATCTGGGCCATCGAGAGCTGAAGAAAAACGGCATCTTCGTGCTGCCCGGGTTCGCCAAATTCGTGGTGGTGAAGAAGCCTGCGCGGCCCGCTCGCGAGGGGATCAATCCGTTCACCAAAGAGAAGCAAAAGTTCGCGGCCAAGCCCGCCAGCAAAGGTGTGCGTGCCAGGCCCGTCAAGGCGATCAAAGACGCCGTGGTCTGATCGGTTCGGCTGGCGCGTGGCGGTTGGGTGCGCTTTTCGCGTGCCCTCTGGCGATCGCGAGCGTCCGCTGCCGTGACGGGTCCGAAGACATCCAACCCGACGAGGCGCTGAGGCGGACTCCGTTGTAGCGTGTGGCCCCGGGGTGGTTTGCGATGGGGCCGAAGCGAATTGCGACCCTGGCCGTGCTCGTGGTCGCGCACGATGGCGCGGCCTCGGCCGATTCGCGGAGCGCTGCGCTGTCGGTCGTTTCGCTATTTACGATCGCCAAGAGCGAAAACAAGAACCAGGTGCAATATGGCGTTCGCGTGGACGCGGATTGCGTCCCCGCCGCGGACAATCCGATCGTCGCGTACTGGCGGATGTTCGAGAAGGGACCGGCGCGAACCGAGCCGCTGCTTTCGCGCGAGCTCGCCGCCTACGGGGTCGAGAGCCAGGTCGTCGTGGCGCGCAACGCCGACGGCGGCAGCATTCGCCTTGTGTTGCGAGCGGTGCCCAGCCGGCCGATCCTCGTGGAGACGTCACACGCCCCAGGTGGCGCCTGCCGGGCGCTCGCCACGATCCCGATTGCCGGGGCGCCGGCCTACCTCTTCAACGTGTACGCGCATCTTCGGTGGCCGTTCGGCCTGGACTACTTGCTCTTGCAAGGCTGGTCCAAGGACGGCACTCGGCTGTTGAAAGAGAAACTGGAAGGTCATGGTTAACGGAGTCACGTGGCGTGGTCACCCGGTCACCCCGAGCGTTTCGCTCCGCCTCGACTCGCTTCGCTCGCTCGGCTCCGCTCTCGCCGCCGCGGTGGCCACGCCCCGTCGAGGTGAGCGCCGCTCCCCTCGAGCACCCCAGCCGGAGAGCGGCGCTTCCGCTCGGCTCGTCACCGGGCCCACGTCACGAGGGGCAGCTCCAACGGAACCTTCGCCAAGGGATGAGCCGGCACGATGCGCGCCGTGTAATCGCCGGCCGGTCGCGCGTCCGATAGCTCGGCGAGGTAGACGTACCCGCGGGCGCCCACGAGGGCTGCGTCCCGGCGCATCACCACGCGACTCGCGCCACGGGTGCCGTCGTCATCGGCGTACAACTCGACGGCCACGGCGCCGGGGTCGATGTCGTCGAGGTAGACCGTCGCGGAAAAGAAGTTCTGCCCGCCGTCGGTTCGTACCCGCACTTCGCCGAACCGTAGTGCGGACCAGTGATCCTTCGCTTCGTTCTCCCAAGAGACGATCTGCACGGCGGCCTTTCCTCCGTCGGCCGCTCGCCGGGCAAACGCGCGGGCGGCAGGCACGTAATAGCGCTCGGTATACTCGCGCAGTGCGCGATTGGCCGAATACGCGGCTGTCAGCTCCGACATGCTGGCTCGCATGCGCGTCAACCACGCTTGCGGCAAGCCGGATGCGTCGCGGGTGTAGAAGGCCGGAATGATCTCGCGCTCGAGCCGGTCGTACAGGCTCGCCGCGTCGGTAGAGTCGTCGGATCCGTCGCCGGCAAGCGCCCAGCCCAGGTCCGGCCGATAGGCTTCCGCCCACCAGCCGTCGAGCGCGGAGAGGTTCACGCCGCCGTTGACCAGGACCTTCATTCCACTCGTTCCGCACGCCTCCCAGGGCGGGCGTGGCGTATTGACCCACAGGTCCACGCCCTGCACGAGTCGCTCGGCAAGCCGCAGGTCGTAGTCGGCCAAGAAGACGGCGTGGGGCCGAATGTCCGGGCGCCGAACGAACTGCACCCATGCCTGCAGGAGCGCTTTGCCCTCTTGGTCTTGCGGATGCGCCTTGCCCGCAACCACGATCTGAACCGGGCGTGTGGGATGGTTCAAGATGCGCGCGAGCCGCTCGGGGTCGCGCAACAAGAGTGTCGGTCGCTTGTAAGACGTGAATCGACGCGCAAACCCGATCGTGAATGTGTCCGGGTCCAGCACGCGCGAGGCCACTTCGAGCACGTTGCCCTGGGCGCCGGACGCTGCGAGTTGCAGGGCCACCCGGTCGCGCGCGAGCGTCACGAGATCGAGGCGCGCTTTAGCGCGGACGGCCCAGAGAGCGGCGTCCGAGGCCGCCCCGATCTTCTTCGTCTCCGTCATGTCTCCGCGAAAGCGATCGCGTCCGCACGTTTGGGTCCAGAGCGCGTCGGCGGAAGCGGAGTCCCAGCTCGCCGTGTGCACCCCGTTGGTCACGTACCCGACGGGAACCTCGCTTCGAGGCCAACGTGGAAAGAGCGGTTGGAAAATCGCACGGCTCACCTCGCCGTGGCGCCGACTGACCGCGTTGATGGCGCCGCTGCCCCGCGTCGCCAACCACGCCATGCTCAGGGGCTCCCGCGGGTCGTCCGGCCGAGCGCGGCCGAGCGCCAACAGGTCATCGATCGATATGCCGAGTTCGTCGCGCGCGTAGGCGCCGAGAAACGCGGCTACCAGGTCGGGCTGGAAGCGATCGAACCCGGGCTCGACGGGTGTGTGCGTGGTGAAAACGTTGCCGGCGCGAGTCGCGGCCCAAGCCACCGGGAATGGCTGGCCGCTGTCGCGCATGAAGTCGCGCGCGCGCTCGAGCGCGACGAACGCCGCGTGGCCCTCGTTCAGGTGGCAGACTTCGGGCCTGTGTCCCAGGGCGCGCAGCAACCGCCATCCCCCGATGCCGAGCACCATTTCCTGGAGCAACCGGACTTCGGAGTCCCCCCCGTAGAGCTGAGACGTGATGCCGCGATCGGCCGGCGCGTTGACCGGATCGTTGCTGTCGAGCAAGTAGAGCCCGACGTACCCGACGCGGGCTCCCCAGGCGCGCAGCCACACCGGCGGCCCCGGTCTCGGCAGGCGAACGCGGATCCAGTCGCCCTTGGCATCTCGGACGGGAACGACCGGCATCTGCCGGGTGTCGTTGAACGGGTAAAATTCGCGCTGCCGACCTTCCGAGTCGATCGCTTGCCGAAAATAGCCCTGCTGGTACAGTAGACCCACCCCGACGAGGGGAACTCCGAGGTCGCTTGCCGCCTTCAGGTAGTCGCCAGCCACGTTTCCAAGTCCGCCCGAGTAGATGGGCAGTGCCTCCGAAACGGCGAACTCGAGACTGAAAAACGCGGCCGCTCCGAGTTCGCGCGCACCCGGTTGGCCGGCAAACCATCGAGCCTCGGTCACCTCGCGCCGGCGCCGTTCCCGCAGCTCTTCGACTTGTGCGCGATAGGTCGCGGTCGCCCATAGCGCGCGCACGCGTGTGCGCGAGGCGCTTTGCAGCACCAGCCACGCGTTGCCCGTCTCACGCCAGATCTCGGCGTCCAGCTGCTCCCACAGCGCGTCGGAACGGTGATTCCACGCGGACCGCAGGTCGAAAGCCAACTCCGCGAGTTCGGCAAATCCGTCTGCGCTCGAATCGCCCGTCGGCGCGGTAGGGATGTCCATGCGCCCGCGTCTAGGACCATTCCGTCGTCGTGTCGAGTCGGCCGCTCGCGCTCGTCGCCTCCGTTGTCGGCGCTCGGCGTACGGTGTAAACAGCGCGCCGTAGTGGCCGGGGCGTTCCCGGCGACCCAGCACCGGCCCAGCCTTCATCGCGCGAGGAGAGCCCATGGATGTCGGTCACGCGGAGTCTGTCCCTTCATCGCTGCGCGCCGGCGCGTCCCCGGTGAAGCGAATCCTGGTGGCTTTGGACGGGTCGGCGCGCGCTGCGCGCGTGCTGCAAGCCGCGGTCGATCAGGCGCGCGCTCACGGCGCACAAATCGTCGCGCTTCGCGCCATCGGGCTATCGCCCGAAGTCCCTCAGGACTTCTACAAGACGACCGATCGGCCGCTGCTCGACGTTCTGAGCAGCCACGCGCGGGCGGACCTCCAAGAGCGTGCCGCGCAGATCCCAGCCGATTTGCTCGCGTCCGATGGCGTCCAGGTCGTCGTGGGAGTGCCATGGGATGCCATTTGCCACGCCGCCCGGCGCCTCGGCGTCGACCTCGTGGTCATCGGGTCGCACGGCTACCGAGGGCTCGATCACGTGCTCGGCACGACTGCGGCGAAAGTCGTCAACCACGCACCGTGTTCCGTCCTCGTCGTGCGCGACGCGTCGCCGGTCTTGCCCGCGCGGTAGGGCGCGGGCGCCGCCGAGGTCTGCCATTGAAGGTTTCGCCGATTCTCTTGCACCCGGCGTCGCACCCGGACAAGGGCCATGCGCCGCGCGTGATTCGGGTTTCCCCGCTCGTGGTGGAATCGGCGTCGCTGAACGCGGGCGACGTCTACGGGCACCTGCGCACGAGCGCCGGGGGGCTGACGGCGGACCGAGCAGCCGCGCGTCGGGCTGAGTGCGGTCTGAACGTTCTGGCCAAGGACCAGCGCGTCGGGATCGCCAAACTCCTCTGGCACGCGGTCATCAATCCTCTGGTCGTGCTGCTGGCGGCGCTCGGGACGATTTCGCTCGTGACCGGGGATCCCGAATCGGCCGCGGTGATGGCCTTGATGATCCTTTTGAGCGTCGGCCTCAAACTGGTTCAAGAGGTTCGAGCGGACACCGCGGCGGCCAAGTTGAAAGCGATGATCTCGGTGACCGCCACCGTGCTCCGCGACGGTGCCCCACGTGAGATCGACGTGGCGCAGATCGTTCCTGGCGACGTCGTTCGGCTCGCCGCGGGCGACATGTTCCCCGGCGACGTGCGCGTCGTTCAAGCCAAGGACCTGTTTGTCAATCAGGGATCGCTGACGGGCGAAAGCTTCCCCGTCGAGAAGCACGATGCGGAGACGAACGGAGCCGCCAAATCGCCGATCGAGCTGACGAGCATCGCCTTCATGGGCACGAGCGTCGAGAGCGGTTCGGCCGTCGCGGTCGTCGTCGCGACGGGCAAGGACACGCTCATCGGCGGGATGGCGCAGTCGATCGCGCAGCAGACGACCGAAACCGCATTCGACCGCGGTGTCACGAGCTTCACCTGGCTCATGTTGCGTTTCATGGCGGTGATGGCACCGCTGGTGTTTGTCATCAACGGTCTCACCAAAGGCAATTGGGTCGACGCATTCTTCTTCTCCTTGGCCGTCGCGGTCGGCCTGACCCCCGAGATGATGCCGATGATCGTCACGGTTTGCCTGGCGAAGGGCGCCGTCGCGATGAGCCGCAAGAAGGTCATCGTCAAGCGGATCAATTCGATCCAGAACCTCGGCGCGATGGATGTGCTCTGCACCGACAAGACGGGCACGCTCACGATGGACCGCGTCATCCTCGAGCGGTACTGCGACGTGGCCTTGCGCGCGGACGAGCGCGTGCTCAAGCTCGCCTACCTCAACAGTCACTTTCAGACGGGGCTGAAGAACGTTCTCGACCGGGCCGTGCTGGCTCACGAGGAGACGCACGCACACGAGAGCATCGCGGATTTCTCGAAAGTCGACGAGATTCCCTTCGACTTCGGGCGACGGATCATGTCGGTCGTAGTCCGAACGCCGGCCGGCAAGCATCTCATCGTGTCGAAAGGGGCTCCCGAGGCCATCTTCACGAAATGCCTGCGGTTCGAGCACGAAGGCACGCTGCTGCCGATGGATCACGCGCACGTGGAGGGGCTGCAGGCCGAGTACCGGCGTCTCAGCGCGGACGGCTTCCGCGTCCTCGCCATCGCGAGCAAGGAGGTCGATGCGCGAGGCGATGCAGCGGTTTACGGAAAGGCCGACGAGTGCGATTTGGTGCTCAACGGCTACGTCGCGTTTCTCGATCCTCCGAAGGAGAGCGCGACCGCCGCCCTGGCGGCGCTCGGACGCCACGGCGTTTCGGTGAAGGTCGTCACGGGCGACAACGACCTCGTCGCGCGCAAGATCTGCACCGAAGTCGGCCTCGCCACGCAGTTCGTTCTGCTGGGCGACGAAGTCGAACAAATGAACGAAGATCAGCTCGCCGACGCGGCGGAGAAGACGACGCTCTTCGCCCGCGTGTCGCCCGGCCACAAGCAGCGGATCATAAGGGCCCTTCAGTCGCGCAAGCACACCGTGGGCTTTTTGGGCGACGGAATCAACGACGCGCCGGCGATCCACGCTTCCGACGTGGGCATCAGCGTCGATACGGCGGTCGACATCGCCAAAGAGGCGGCCGACATGATTCTGCTCGAAAAATCGCTGCTCGTGTTGGACGAGGGCGTGATGGAGGGGCGCAAGGTCTTCGCCAACATCGTCAAATACGTGCGCATGGGCGCGTCGAGCAACTTCGGCAACATGTTTAGTGTCCTCGGCACCAGCGTATTTCTGCCGTACCTGCCCATGCTGCCGGTTCAGATTCTGACCAACAATCTGCTGTACGACATCGGTCAGACGAGCGTCCCGACCGACGCCGTCGACCCGGAACAGATCGCACGGCCCCGCCCGTGGGACTTCAAAGAGCTCACCCGGTTCATCCTGTTCATCGGTCCCTGCTCGTCGATATTCGACTACACGACGTTTTTCCTGATGCTCGACGTGTTCCACTGCTGGAACACGGCGACGCCTGCGGCTGCAGGGCACAGCGCGCGGCTGTTTCAAACGGGCTGGTTCGTCGAGAGCCTTCTCACGCAGACACTCATCATTCACGTCATCCGAACCAACAAGATCCCGTTTTTGCAGAGCATGGCTTCGGGCGCCGTCATGGTGACGAGCGCCGTTGTCATGGCGGTCGCCGTCTTCCTTCCGTCGTTGCCGCTCGGGCGCTACTTGGGCTTCACTCCGCTGCCGGCGCTCTACTGGCCCTTTCTCGCGCTGACCCTGCTCTGCTACCTGCTCTTGACGCAGGGGGTGAAGGCCTTCCTCCTGCAACGGCGCTGGATTTAAGCAGCGTTCGTGGTCCGTCTGATCGGGGCTCCGGCGGACGCTCGCGCTGGCGCTTCGTCACGATTGCGCCTCCATGGCCATAAAAATTGGGTAGTATCGGCCGACTGAGCGGGCGGTTTGCAACGCGCGAATCGATTCTCGCGACCCCTACGGAGGCAGTCATGACCGCGACAGCCAACGCCACGACCCAAACGCCGCTATCTTTGGTGGTCGGCCTCGAGTTCACCGACGCCGATGGGCCTGCCTTCGACCAGGCTGCCCGCATCGCCCAGCGGGTGGTGAAGAGTGCCTTGCACCTCGTGCATGTCTTCGATGCCGCGCCGTCGATCGAGCGTTCGCGCGATTTGGTGGGACACCTTCGCCTCTACGTCAACGAAAAGGCCGCGGCGATCGGCGGATTCAAAGGGATGACCGTGGGCATTCACCTACGCTCCGGCAAGCCCGTGCGCGAGCTTGCCCAATTTGCGATTGACGCCAACGCGGACCTCATCGTCATCGGTTCGCGCAAGGGCCCTCATCTGAGAAACTGGGTCCTGGGTTCTACCGCGGAGAAACTCATCGCGAGCGCTCCCTGCCCGGTGTTGGTCGCGAGCCCCCGCGCTCCCGCGCCGGAGAAGCACGAGCCCGTTATCGAGCCGCCGTGTCCGGATTGTCTGCGCGCGCGCGCCGCGAGCAACGGTGCGAATTGGTGGTGCGAGCGTCACTCGCAGCATGCCAAGCGGGCCCACACATTTTCGTATCAGCGTGAATTGTCGCTGTCTACGCACGACTCGGCGGTGATTCCGACGGGCATTGACTTCTGAGCGTCGCTGTCCACGCGCGACTTACCGCTGATTCCGACTGCGTCGAGTTCGGACTGGGGCGAACGCTCCCGGGGGGGTCGGCACACTGCCGTGGGCCGACGCGCTATGCTCGTGGGCCATGAAAGCTGGGCTGTGGAACGTTGCGTTCGGGCTGGTGGGCGTCGTCGCCGGAGCCACCGGGCGCTTCGCCCTGCCGGGCACCAGCACGTCCACTCCGCTCATGGTGGTCGGGGGCCTGGTCGCGGCGTTCGGCGTGAGTCAGCTGCTGCGAGGCCGTCGGTAGTCGGCGAGCCGCGCTCGATCTCACTCGAACTCGAGTTCTCGGGTCAGTGCGCGTTCGAGCGCCGCCAATCCCGTGCTGACGTCGAGCTCGACGCCGAAATGCCGAAAGCTCATCCCGGTGGCATAAAGGACTTTGAACAGATTGTGCGACCGGCACTGTTCGCCCATCTGCCCGATGCGCACGATGTCGAGCCCGAACGAACCGGAGATTTCGACGCTGAACTTGCGGGACATGTAGGAAAGGACGTCTGGGGCGTGGATCCCATCGGGCACTCGAATGGCGATGACCGAATTCAGCCGGTGCTCCGGCGGGATGAAGAGCGATAGCCCCATGGCCTCGAGTCCCGCCTGCAACGATTGCGAGCTCACGCGGTGACGCTCGTGCCGAGCGACGAGCCCTTCTTCGCAGACGAGCCGTAAGGCTTCGTAGAGCGCCAAGATCCCCGGAACAGGGGCCGTGTAATGATACTGGTGCGCGCCCCAGAACCGCTCCGCCCGAATGGCGTCGAGGCACCAATGACTGGGCGGCTCGCGGCGCGTCTCGATCGTGCGCCACGCGGCGTCGGAGAATGCGATGAGGGAAACGCCCGGGATCGACGACAGCCCCTTCTGCCCACCGGTTACCACCGCGTCGAGACCCCAGGCATCCGTCTCGAGCGGCATCGTGCTGAGCGTCACGACGGCGTCGACGATCGACAGCGCGCCGTGATCGCGTACCACCCGGGCGATCTGGGGAAGCTCGGCGTTGAGGACTCCGCAGGACGTCTCGCCCTGGACGAGCGTGACGACGTCGTATCGTCCTCGGTCGAACGCACGGCGCAACATGTCGGCCGTCACGGGCTTGCCCATCTCCGGTTCGACGAACGTGACGTCGGCGCCGACGCAGACGGCCATTTCGCCGAGGCGGTGGCTGAACGTCCCCGTGTCCAAGCACAGGCACCGGCGTCCGCGCCAGAGCAAGTTGGTGACGGCCATTTCCATGGCGGCCGACGCAGGGCCGGCGACCCCCATGATCTTGTCGCTTTGCGTCTGAAAGGCGTACTGCGCCATCCGCTTCAGGTTGCGGATGACGTGCTCCATCGTCTGGCCCAGGTGATTGATGACCACACCGTTCGCTCGCGCGACCGCGTGGGGGATCGGCACCGGGCCGGCACCCATCAGCAGGAGTGGCTCGGAGGGGAGGATGGAGTCGAGCGGCTCCAACCGAGGGGCCGGAAACCGGGGGGCCGACGGGGTCGGCGTGGCGTCGCGAGTCATGTCATCGATTCTACGGACTCTGCTGCACGCAATACCCGTTTTTCGAACAATAGTTCCCGTGGCACTGGCTGTCGGCCACGCATTCGACGCACAGCCCCCCGCTGCACATCTGGTGGCCGTCGCAATCGTCATCGGTCAGGCAATCCGAGCAGAAGCCGGGTGGACCGGCATCCACGATGCACTGCCACTTGCCACAGCTCATCGCGTCCCCCGAGCACTCGGCCACACACCGCTGGGCGAGGCAGAACCAGCGTCCGTCGGCCGGGCAGTCGGAATCCATGATGCACCCGACGCACCGCAACGACATCATGTCGCAAACCGGCAGACTGCCCTTCGAGCAGTCCGTGTTGACGCTGCACGACGAACACTTCGGATCGTTCGCGCAGTCCGGAAGAGGATTCGCGTCGTTGGCGTCGGCCGACGAGTCCATGTCCTTGCGGGGCGGTGGCCGACGGCCGCCGGTCTCCGCGCTCGCGTCCGACGCCGTCGCCGCGTTGCTTGCCGGCTGCACGTCGGGCGCCTGGCTGTTGGATGGCGGCGTGTCGGACGCTTGCGTGTTGGACGCCGTTGTCACGTCGCTTGCCGGCTCCACGTCGGCCGCCTCGGCGTCCGACACCCGCAAGCCGGACATCGTGACGTCTTCGAACGAGAACGTTTGCGGCACGCATGCCGCGAATGCCAGGGCTGCACACGCCGCGATTCCGGCGTGCTTCATGGAGTCCCCGCGACGATTGCCTCCGCCTCGGCGCGCGCGAAGCCATGAGGGTACGTCGCGATGTATTGCTCGGCGGCCACTGCCGCGCGCGAGGGCGCCAGCACGTGCACCAACCGCAACCGCTCGACCCAAGCGTTCTCCGCCAGCGGGCCGGACGGGTACTTGGCGAGGAATCGATCGAACGCGGCGAGAGCCGCATGGGCATCGCCTTGTCGCTTGGCTTCAAGGGCCTGCGCAAAGATATCGTTCTGATCGGCCAGGCTCGAACCCGACCCTTGCCCGTTGGCCCTCACCGGCGCAGCTGCGCCGGCTCCGCGGACCTGGACCCCGACCGGGCCGCTGGTTCGGTCGCACCCCGCCGGCCACTGCTCTCCGGCTGCAACGCGGACTTCCGCCCCGCCCTGGCGCACGGTCACCACGCCCTCACTGACCGACACGCGCGTCGGGGTTCCGCGGCCGCACTGCGGGTCGGGCCGAACGAGCGAGACCTGAAACTGCGTCCCTCGCACTTCGACTTCCGCATCGCCGGTATCGACGAGGAAGCGCTGGCCGGGCCCGACCTTCGCGACTTGCAGGCCGACCCAGCCGGCACCGAGCCGAAGAACCTGCATGGCCGCATCGCCATTGACGGTCACATCGGTCGCTTCGCCGAGCATGACCCTGGTTCCGGTCGAGAACGCCAGTGTGGCGCGACCCCCCGCGGGGGTCACGAGACGACTGCCGTCGGCCAGCTGCCGTCCGTCAGCGAGCGGCGCGGGAGAGCCCGAAACGACCACGCTTGCGCCGCCAGCCAGCGGATGAGCGACGATTTGGACGCTCCGCGCGCTTGCGGGCGCCCGGGACGTTGCAACGAAAAATCCTCGCCCGCGCAGGTGCTGCGCCCCGCCCGCGACCGTGACGGTGGCAGCCAAGGCCGCAGCGCATACCGCGGCCCACCGCGTTTTCCGGCGCCTGCGGCACTTGGCCGAAAGCACCGACGCGACGCGCGCGATGGCTTCGGCTCGCGCATCCGGCGAAGGTCCTGGGCCCGCCGGCGCATCGTGGCGAACGAGTAGCTTGCTGGCCAACGTCGCGTATCGAGGCGCGGTCATGGGTCCCCCTCCATCGACTCGAGCAAGTTCGCGAGCTCCGCGTCGCTGGCGATGCGCTCGTGAACCTCTCGTCGTCCGCGGACGAGGCGCGTTTGTGCGGCTGCGACGCTGACCCCGGTGATCTGCGCGATTTCGCGCAAATCGTGCCCGCACACGTCGTGGAGCACAAACGTCCACGCCTTGTTTTCGTCCATCGCGTTCAGGTGGTCTCGGATGCGGCCCATCAGGTTGCGCGCGATCGCTTCGCGACCCAAACGGGACGACGACCGCGTCTGAGCCAAGAGCTCGGCGTCGAGTGCGCCGAAGATGCGTCGCTCGGTCTTGCGGCGACGAATGTGCTTGTAAACCACGTGAGCCGTGATCGTGCCGGTCCACGAATCGAGCGAGCAGTCGCCGCGGTAGCGCTCGATGGTGCTGACGAGCTCGATCAGGGCTTGCTGCGCGACGTCGTCGTGATCGAAATCGCGGCCGCCGAGGAGTCTCCGAATCGTGCGATCGATCTGCGGGCGGACGCGGTCGTGCAGAGCGGTTGCGGCCCCCGAGTCTCCCGCACGCAACGCCGCGAGAAGCTCGCTGTCGTCGAGCGCCGGCGGCGCCGGCGCGGGCGGCGGCGTCGGGACCAGCCACAACTTGGGCTGACTGCGAGCGCTACTCATGACGATCTGCTGCTAGAGTACCCCGACTTCCGAGCGATCAGGCGTTTCAAAAGCGTATCCGCAGACCCGCCTCGAAAACGGCCCGCCACTGGCTGGGTCCGCGAAACGTTGCCACGTTTTGGTGGTCATCGCTTACCTCGGCGGGTTCGAGCGCATACTGGGCGCCGCCGCCCGCAGTCGCCTCCACGTCCTGCGACACCAACCAGTTGATGTCGGCGACGAGGTCCGGCCCATCGTTGAAGGGGGTGGTCTTGAGCAGGGTGCCTGTGGCGTCCGCCACCCGCTCGTAGACGAGCCACCAGTCGGCTCGAAGCGTGGCCCCGAACCGGCGCCGGGCCGATGCGCGCAACACGTGCGCGACGAGCCCCGCAGACGCGATAGCCGTTGTCGACGGAAAAGTCGCCGGCGCGGTGCTCGTCGGCGGTCGCGCAACCTCGATGTTGCCGAAGCTCAGCCCGGCGCCGACCCGAACGGCGATCCAGCCGGCCGTTCGGATCGCAAACCACTGTCCGGAGACCTCGGCTCCGAAGCTCCAGGGCGGCGTGATCCCGATCGCCAGCAAATCCAGCAAGAACGAGGGTTGCGTCCGGTCCGGTGCGCTCGCCCCGCCGGGGGCCTTCACGGACGGAGTCGGCGGCGTACTCGGCGACGTCGCGCCGGAGGATGGTTCGCCCAGGGCCAGCGGGGTCGGAGTCAGGGGGGGCAAGGAGGGGGGTACAGCGGGCGGCAAAGCGGGAGCGACGGCGGGCGGCGCCAACGGGGCAGCCACGGCCGGCGGCATAGGGGGAGCCCCGGCCGGCAGGGGGCTCGACGGGGTCACATCCGGCCGGGAGCTCTCCGGGGCGACCGTCGTCGGTGCGGCGTTCGAGGGAGGTTTGGAACTTGGCGCGGCCGACGTCGCCCCGGGTGTCGTTGTGGGTGGCCAAGCCCCGCCACTCGACCCGGGGCGGTCGGCCGGCACCGGCTCGGTTTCGGGGGCCATGGAGCCGGCGGGCTCCGGAAGGAACGATGCCACAGCGAATCCAAGTGTGCGCCCGCGCTCGGCCTCGGCGTCCGACGGCTGGAAACCGATGGATCGCTGCAGCCAGTGCCCGCTCCGCGCGAGGTGAACGCGCAGCGTGGCCTGGCGCTGCTTGGCGTCGGCCCAAGCGAGCTCGACAACGGCATCCGCCCCGTCGCTCCGCTCGAAGCGCAGCGCTTCGCTGTCCGTTGGCTCGCCGTTGGTTGGGCGGACGACCAGGTGCAGATTCGGCCCCAGTGCCTCGCGCGTGGCTCGCGCCATCGAACGCGTCGTGGCGTTGGTGGCGTCGCCCGCCGCGACGAGTAGGACGAGGGTGACGGCGCCGGCCATCGAGTGGACACTCGAGCGTACCCATTTCGGAGCTGCCGCCCAAATCGATGCGCGCTCGGAGCCTCGGTCCGGCTTCGTTTCGCACACGAACGCATTGCCTTGCGTCGCCCCCTTCGGGGTACATTAAATTTCAATTGGATCATCTCGACGCCACCGACTCAGCCGCGAGACGCGGAGAGCCCATGGGCACGCAGGCAACCGAGCGGTTGCGGGTGACTGCCAAGCGGTCGAGCGACTTCGAACGGCGCGAGAACGAGCGGCAGCGGCGCCGGATCGAGCAGTACGACGCTCTCGCCTGGCGTCGGGCCGAATGGCTCGGAAAAAGCCGTTACTACCACGATACGGTCCACAGAATCATCGAGTCGGTGGCCCTGCCGGGAACGCGGGTGCTCGACGTGGGCTGCGGTTTGGGCGACTTGGTCGCTCGCCTCGACGCGATGGGATGCCGATCGGTCGGCATCGATGTGTCGCCCCGAACCATCGAACGCGCGAAGGCTCGCCATCCTGGAGCGGACGTGCGCGTCGTCGACATCGAGCGAGATGCGCTCCCGGAGGGGCCCTTCGACGTCGTCGTCTTCGCCGACGTCGTCGGGCACGTCGATGACGTGCAGCGGACGTTCGAGCGGGTTCACCGACTGCTGGCGCCGGGCGGCCGGGTCATCGTCACGTATTACAACTTCGTCTGGGAGCCCGTGTTGAAGGCCGCCGAGCACCTCAAGCTCAAACAGCCCTGGCCGGATCAGAACTGGCTCTCGATGGATGACATCGAGAACCTGCTGTACCTGTCGAACTATCAGGTGGTTCGCACGGGCACCGAGGTGCTCGCGCCGGTCCGAATTCCGCTGGTCTCGGAGATCGCGAACCGGGTCGCCGCCAAATTGCCGGGACCGCGCGCCGCGTCGCTCGTACAATACTTCGTGGCGAGGCCGGTGGCCACTCCGGTCGCCTCTGCTTCGCTGGGCGTTTCGGTCGTGTGCCCGTGCCGCAACGAGCGTGGCAATATCCGTGAGGCGATTGAACGTACGCCGTTGATGGGGCCGCGGACCGAGCTCATTTTCGTGGACGGCAACTCGACCGACGGCACGGTCGAGGAGATCGAGGCCGCCATGGCGACCTACTCGGGCCCCCTCCAATTGCGACTGGTGCGACAGGGCGAGGGCAAAGGCAAAGGGGATGCGGTCCGCAAAGGGTTCGCAGCCTCACGGCACGAGGTGCTGATGATCCTCGATTCCGATTTGACCGTACCGCCCGAGGATCTCCCGAAGTTCTACGACGCGCTCGTGACGTCGAAGGGGGAGTTCATCAACGGCGTGCGCCTCGTCTACCCGATGGAGGGGCAAGCGATGCGCTTCTTGAATCTTCTCGGCAACAAGTTTTTTTCGGTGGCGCTTTCGTGGGTTCTCGAGCAGCCCATTAAGGACTCCCTCTGCGGGACGAAGGTCCTCAGCCGGCGCGATTACGAGCGAATCGCCGCCAACCGAGTCTTCTTCGGGGAGTTCGACCCGTTCGGAGACTTCGATCTGCTCTTCGGAGCCGCGCGATTGAATCTAAAAATCGTGGACGTTCCCGTTCGCTACCGCGCGCGGACGTATGGGGATACGAAAATCAGCCGCTTCACGCACGGCTGGCTTCTCCTCGAGATGACGGCATTTGCGTTCAAAAAATTCCGTTTGGCAACCTGACCGCTTTTCGGACACGATGCCCGCGCCGGTCAGGTCGGGGGCGCCCGAGCGTGTACCATCCGCGATGTGGACGATCCCTTGAACGCTCGCCTCTCCATTCGAAATTGGCGTTTCGGCAGCGCACTGCTCTTCGTCCCACCGCTGTTGGCCGCAGGGCTGGTGGGTGCGACGCTACGCCATCGATCGTGGAACGAACCGTTCTTTCTTTCGACCGCGTACTACGTGCTGTTCGCGATGCTGGCGATTTATGTGGGCGTCCAGCTCTCGGGTCTCGGGAGCGGGCCGCCGCTCCGAGCCTGGGCGAGAGACAACCTCGCCGGGATCGTCGTCACCACGGTGGTGTCCGCCATCGTGTTGTTCTCGGTGTCGCCGGCATTCCGGGTGCTGGCGGACGAGACCAATCTGCTCGGCGTCTCCAAGAATCTGTATTTCAACAAGACAGCCGATTTTGCCGTCACGGGGAAATGGTACTTCGACAATTACTGGAATCTCGGCGTGGTGACCGATCGGCGGCCGCCGCTGTTTCCGTTCTTCGTCTGTTTGGTGCACATCGTCCGTGGCTACCACCCGCAAAATGCCTTTCATCTGAACGCGATCGTTTTCGTTCTATTCGTATTTTCGTCGTACCGACTGGCGAAGCGGCTGGGGGGTGAGGTGTTCGGCGTCGCGGCCGCGATTGCGGTTGCGGTGAACCCGAACACCCTCTTTTCGGCCCGGTCCGCCGGCTTCGATTTTCTGTCCACGTTCCTGCTGCTGGCCGTCGTTCACAGTTTTCTGGACTACACGACCGAGCGATCGCCCCGTCGCCTCGCGATTCTCACGCTCGACCTGTGTTTTCTGGCGTATGTCCGATACGAAAGCTGGGCGCTGTTCGCGGCGGTCGCCGGGGTATTGCTGGCGTTTCGCACCGTCAGGCGGGCCGACACCCGCGGCTTCGGCTTCGTCTACTCCTTGGTGCCGCTCTTTCTTTTGCCGCGCTACTGGCAATCGGTCGCGAAGGCAAACGATTCCGAACAGCCGCTCAGCGCATCACTTTTCAGCTTCGCGAGCTTCCGCGAGAATGCCCGCAACTATTTCCGGCAGTTCGTTCATCCGCTGGATTTCGATGGGCCGCACGCGCCTCTGCTCATGATTTTGGGGGCCGCTGGTTGTGCGCTCTTGCTGTTCGGTTTCGTCCGCAACGTGCGGGCGAAACGGCTCGCGCCGCGTTTCGTGCAGGTGGGTGCCCTGCTCGTGGTGATTCTCGGGCTGGAAAGTGTCATCTGCTTTTCGTACTCTTGGGGCAAGCCCGAGCACGCCGCCTCCGCACGCCTGTTCGTCTGGCTGGACACGTTCGTGGCGTTCGCGGCAGCGTGGCTGCTGACGGTCGTCGGCAAGCATCTGTCCGTTCCGCTTTCGATGCTGGGCCGCCGGTCCGGAGCTCCAGTCACGTGGCTCGCCTGCGGCGTTCTGTTCGCGATGTATGTTCCCGTCGCGAGCGAAGCCCGGTTCATTAACACGTTGATTCTCACGCGTCAGGCGGCGGAGACGTGGCGTTTCTTCGAGAAACTAGGGACCAAACGAATCCTCATCTTGAGCGACCGTCCGGGCCTCTTCACGGTCATGGACTACGGCGCCGAGGATATTTCGACAGCCGACCGCGGCCTGCTCTACGAATTGTCGCGGCACCTGTACAGCGATATTTACCTGGTCCAGGAGGTCGACTTGGCGACCGGCAAACCGCTGCCCGGTTTCGCGGCGTTCCCGGATGTCGAAAAGGAGACTCTGTACGAGTTCCAGAATACGGAGTCCGAGTCGATACGGATTGCCCGGGTCAAGCGCTAGGCGCCATCCGGCAGCGACGGGTCGCGTCGTGCCGGCTTGCTCGGGGCGCTCTCGCGTGTCCGCCCGCTCGAGCTCGGGCGTCGCCGCTTTTGCGCGCGTGGGCGCCTGCTGTACAATGCTTCAAGGGGGATCAACCGGCCGCCGCTACGCACGAAACACGAACGTGCATGCAGGGGTCTTTTCTTCTGGATGGGAATTGCCGGGCATGGACCATAGCGAGCGCATCTTCGTCGCTGGGCACCGCGGACTGGTTGGCTCCGCGCTGACTCGCAAGCTGAAGAGCGAAGGCTTTCGAAACCTCGTCCTGAGAACGCACGACGAGCTCGATTTGAGTCGTCAGAGCGCCGTGGAGCGGTTCTTCGCCGAAGAGCGGCCGGCGTACGTATTGTTCGCCGCCGGTCGCGTGGGGGGCATCTTGGCCAATGACACGTTCCGGGCGGACTTCATTCGCGACAACCTGCTCATTCAGACGAATGTCATCGACGCCGCGTTCCGCAACGGCGTGAAGAAGTTCCTGTTTCTAGGATCGTCCTGCATTTATCCGAAGCACGCCGCCCAGCCGATCAAAGAAGAGTATCTGCTGAGCAGCGCGCTCGAGCCCACCAACCAGCCTTACGCGCTCGCCAAGATCGCTGGTCTCGAGATGATCGACGCGTATCGCCGCCAGCACGGTTTTTGCGGCGTGAGTCTGATGCCGACCAACCTGTACGGTCCCCACGACAACTTCGACCCGCGCCGGTCGCACGTGTTGCCGGCCATGATCCGCCGCTTCCACGAAGCCAAGCAGTCCGGCGCCCCCGAGGTGGTCATCTGGGGCACGGGCACCCCCCGGCGTGAGTTCATGCACGTGGACGACTTGGCCGACGCGTGCCTGTTCGTCATGCGCGAGTACGACGACCCGCGCATCCTGAACGCCGGTGTCGGCGAGGATGTGACCATCCGCGATCTCGCGGAGCTCGTCAAGGACGTCGTCGGCTTCTCGGGGGCACTGCGCTTCGACACGACCAAGCCGGACGGCACGCCCCGCAAGCTGCTCGACGTGTCGCGGCTCCATGCGCTCGGCTGGCGCGCGAAGATCCCGCTGCGCCGCGGAATAGCCGAGACGTACGCCTGGTTTGCGGGACTTTAGGGTCGGCTCGGACGGGTCCCGCCCGGCCAGTATGACGTTCCATCCGTTGCCGCATGCCGATCGAGCCCGTACGCTAACCAGTATGGGCGAGTCTGCGGACGCGGTGCCTCGCGTCGTCGGACGTTACGAGATCTTCGACGAGATCGCGTCCGGCGGGATGGCGACCGTTTACCTCGGACGCATCATCGGCTCGGGCGGCTTCTCCCGAACGGTGGCCATCAAGCGTCTGCATCCGCAGTTTGCCAAGAATCCGGAGTTCGTGACCATGTTCCTCGACGAGGCGCGCCTCGCCGCTCGCATTCGCCACCCGAACGTGGTCCCGACGCTCGACGTGGTGGCTGCCAGCGGCGAACTGTTTCTCGTCATGGAGTACGTGGAAGGCGAAACGCTCAGTCGTTTGGCCCGAAGGCTCAAGGAGCGTGGGGAACGGGTGCCGATGCCCGTGCTGATGCGCATCATGGCCGATGCGCTCCAGGGTCTTCACGCCGCACACGAGGCGCGAGACGAGCGAGGCGTTCCGCTCAACATCGTGCATCGGGACGTGACCCCCCAGAACATCTTGGTCGGCATCGATGGCGTTTCTCGGCTGCTGGATTTCGGCGTCGCCAAAGCTGCGGGTCGAGCCCAGACCACCCAGGAAGGGCAGATCAAAGGCAAGCTCGCGTACATGGCTCCCGAGCAGCTCATGAGCAGCGGAGTCACCCGGGAGACCGACCTGTATGCGGCATCCGTCATTCTGTGGGAGATGCTGACGGGCGCGCGTCTCGTCACGGGCGAGAGCGAAGTCGATCTGGTCGCCAACTTGCTCAAAAGGGACATCCACCCCCCCAGTCGGCTCGTCGCAGAGGTACCCAAAGAGCTCGACGCCCTGGTCATGCGAGGCTTGGCCGCCAAGGCCGTGGATCGCTTCTCCACCGCACGCGAAATGTGCGTCGCGCTCGGCCGGTGTGGCATCCGCGAGGAACCGTCGATCGCCGTCGGCGAATGGGTGGCCACCCTTGCGATCGAATCGCTCACCCATCGCATGGCAAAAGTTGCGGCCCTCGAATCCCAGCCGGGCTCCGACGCGGGCCCCGGTGAGAGCACGCGAACGGCGTTGACGCTTGGCGGCGGACCCATGAGCGACGTGACCCGCGTGACCGGCGCGGACTTCGCCCCGACGTCCGTTCACGACCGTTCGTCGAGCGACCCGCCGTCGGCCGTGGTGAGCGCGACCCTGAATACCGGATCCCTCCATACGGGATCCCCACATCGCAAAGCGCGCTCGCGGGTGTTGGGCGGAGTGGCGATGGTGGCCTTGGTGCTCGTGTGCGGCGCCTTTGCGTTGGCCCGCTCGATGCGAGTGCGCCCGCCCTCCGTTACACTGCGCGATCCGCCCGGGCTGGGAGAGACGAAGGGAGCCGAAATGACGTCGGCCGTGCTCGCCCGCGATGTCCTGCCCGCACTTGCGCTTCCTTCGAGCGCGACGTCCGCAGCGGTCGCGCCGCGCAAGGACCCACGTTCCGATTCGGCATCGTCGCATCGCGCTGGGCCGGCGTTGCCAGCACGCGCGAGGTCGCAGCCGGCCTTGCCTGTCTCGTCCGACGATCCAGACAACGTTTTCAAGACCCGAGAGTGATCCGTTTCGGCCTGCTTCGGCGGGAGGTCTTTGCGCACTCCATGCTCAGCCGAGGGCGATTTCTGGGCGCGACGGCGCTTGCAAGGCCGTGGGCCCGCCGTCGCGTCAAAAGTGAAACCCAAGGTGGGCCGTTCCCACGAATCCGAAACCCACGCTCGATCCCGACGCCTGGTACAAGGGGTTCGCCATAACCGCCATTTGCACGCTCGCAGGGAGCAGGCTGTAGTCCGCCGGTAGCGCGGCCTTCGGCCGTTGGAGGAAGAGCGCTTCGGGGTTCAGATCGATTCCCAATGACACGAAGTGGTTGAAGTAATAGTCGCCTCCGAACATCAGTCCGGCGTTGTAGCCGTGGACGCTCACCCCCGCCGAACCTCCCGTTGGGGTATCGACGGCGTTCGCGCTCAATGTGCCGACGAAGGCATAGCCGCCGCGCACGCCGAAGTACGGATCCAGGCGATCCTTTCGCATGTGAATGGCCACTTCGCCGTTCACTTCCCAGAGGTTGAACTCCGATAGCTGCAGATCGCGGGCGGCGATGCCGACGGTGAAGGACAAGAGTCGAACGCCGGCGGCGAAACCGAATGCGGGGCCGCCGCTGGCCGAGTTCTGGATTTGCAGGTTGCTCGAATTGATCGACTCGAGCCCTATGTAGGTGGCTCCCAGATCGGCCCGGATCCAAACCCACTCGAGCCCCAACCCGCTGTCGCGTGATTCGTCGTCCGAAGGGCTTGGCACGCCGGTGGGCGAGATGGGGCCCGTAGTCGGGGATCCCGGTTCCGGGACGGTGAGCGGGTAGCCCGGCGGAGGGGCGGAAGGCGGCACGGGCTGCGCAGCGGCGGCCGGTATCGCCGACGGATATCCCGGTGGTGGAGGCCCAGCTGCAGGGGGAGGCGGCGGCGGTGGCGCTTGAGCCCATGCGGCCCGTGCGCACGTCGCGGCGACGAGAAACCAACCGGAGACGGCAAGCCGGCGCATCATCGCTTCTCGGTGGGCGAACCGTCGCGCGTGCCGCTCGGGTCATCCGGCATCGCGGCGACCGTTTCGTCGACCTCCTCGTCCGACACGGCAACGCGGTACTTCTCGTCGAGCCAGCAGCCGAGATCGATCTGCCGGCAGCGCGGAGAGCAAAACGGGGACGCCGCGTTTTCCGGGCGCGCCTGGGCCGTCCGTCCGCAGATTGGACAATGAGCCATCGTCAGGCAGCATAGCGCGCGCATCGCGCGCAGTCGGTCATTCGAGGTGGCGCTGCTCGTCGACGGGGACCGACCTCTCGAGCAGTTCGGCGACGTCGAGCTGTTGAACCTCGTCCTCGAGGTTCTTGCTCTTGATTCCATCCGTCAGCATCGTCATGCAGAAAGGGCACGCGCTCGCCAGAGTCTTCGCGCCGGTGTCGATGAGCTGCAATGTGCGTCGGATGTTCACCCGGTCGTGGTTCTGCTCCTCCATCCACATTTGCCCGCCCCCGGCGCCGCAGCAGAGTCCGCGCTGTTTGGTCCAGTACTCCGGTTCGACGAGCTCTACGCCCGGGATACGGCGGAGGATTTCTCGAGGTGAGTCGTAAATGCCGTTGTAGCGGCCGAGGTAGCAGGAGTCGTGGTAGACGACGCGGCCCTTGACCGGATTGCGCGGGACGAGCTTTCCTTCGGCCATCAGACCCAAGAGAAAGTCCGAATGGTGGACGACGTCGACGCGCAGACCGAAGTCGGGATATTCGTTTTTGAGGGTGTTGAAGCAGTGTGGGCACGTCGTCACCACCACGCGCGCCCCGCCCTGTTGCGTGTAGCCGTAGAGGGTGGCGGCATTGCCTTCCGCCAGAGTCGCGAATAGAAACTCGTTGCCCGCGCGGCGCGCCGGGTCTCCCGTGCAGTTTTCTTCGGCGCCGAGAATGGCGAAGTCGACGCCGGCATGCTTCAGGAGCTTCGCCGTCGCCCGTGCGATGCGCTTGGCCCGATCGTCGTAGCTGGCCGCGCACCCGACCCAGAACAGCACGGTCGCTCCCGGCTTTTCGCTCATCTTCGCCAGCCCTAGCCCGTCCGCCCAGCCGGCGCGGTCCGCGCGCGCGAGGTTCCACGGGTTGCCGTTCGATTCCATGCCCTGGAACGGCTTCGTGAGCGTGTGCGGAAACTCGCCTTTGATCATGACGAGGCTGCGCCTCATGTCCACGATCTTATCGACGTACGAAATGAGGACCGGGCATTGCTCTTCGCACGCGCGGCAGCTCGTGCAGGCCCACAGCACGTCCGGGTGAATGACGTTGGGCACGAGATCCACCGATCGGGGATCGGGCTCGTCCGCGCGTCGGTTCGAAGGGGGATCGGGCGGGCCCGGCTGCGCGTCATGTGCCGGGTCGAGTTCCGCAAGGTCGGGATGGGCAATCAGCTGCTCTTCGTGCGCGTAGAGAAAGTCGCGTAGCGCGATCGTGAAGTGCTTCGGGCTGAGGACCTTGCCGGTACGGTGCGCCGGACAGTTGTCGGAACAGCGCCCGCACTCGGTGCACGTGTAGAAATCCAAAATCGACTTCCAGGTGAAATGATCGATGCGTGCGACGCCGATCGGCACGGCCAGCGGATCGGCCGCCTCGCCGGCGGCACCGACTTTCTCCATCAATTTTTCCGCGTTTTCGGCCATCGGCTCGAGCCGCCCGGCCGGCGTCAAACTGCGCGCGAAGACATTCGGGATCGCCGTGATGACATGGAAATGCTTCGAATGCGGCAAGAGGTTCAAAAACAGGAGGACGAGCGTCGCATGCGTCCAGAATCCGGCGCGCGCGACCCACACGAGCGCGTAGGGCGATTCGTTGCGCAACATGCACGCGAGCAGGGACGCGGCGGGCGCCGGCCACGGCGACCAGGCTCCGCCCCACCGCTCGCCTTGAAGTGGGGCGAGCAGGGTCCCGACGGCGGCGCACGTCGCCGCCGTTCCGGCGTGACCCGACGCCTTGCAGAATGCCACTTGCTTGGACGACAAGACCAAAGATGCGCCGTCGTAGGTTACGTCCGCGAGCATCATCGTGAAAATGATGACCAGAATGAGCAGTCCCTCGACCGAAAGAGCCATTCGGGCCGGCTTGACGACAATGCGATAATAGAAAAACACCAGCACGCCGGCCATCACCAGGACCGCCATGCAGTCCTTCGCAAACTCGTAGACCAGCCCAATCGGCTCGGTGGGCGTCAGGATCCAGAGGTTGAACGGTGGATAGAATCCGCGGCCCCACAGAACCAGCGTCCGTAGGAGCAGGACCACGAAGCCCGAGAAGATGAGCTTATGGGCGACTCCTGCGGGGCTGTAGTAGTCCATCTTTTCTTGGCGGAACGCGTAGCGCCACGTTCCCCTCAGCCGGACCGCCACGTGGTCCAACCGATCCGAGGGTCGGCCCACCTCGAGCAGCCGCCACCGCCGACTGGCGGACCAGGCGAACATTGCGAACGCCGCGAACATCAAGGTGAGCATCGCCGTCGGGCTCATCGCCGTTCGCTCCGGGTTGGGGCCGGCGTGTCGAGGACGCCGGCCCGATGGATCGCCAAAGCCTAGGCTTTATCGGTGGGGGCGGATCGCGTCAAACGGCGCGCCGGACCGCGCGGGCGAATTCAATTGCGCGTACGATGGTCGCCACGCACTGTGCCGAGCAAGATCGACTTCTACGGGCTCGCGCGGCCGGTTCAGGACCGGTTCGCCGCGGCAACCCACCTTTTGGCTCCCCCTGCACCGTTGCTCGTTCAGAGCGTGCGTCGCACGGCGGCGTGGGTGTTTCTCGCCACCGCCGCCCTGCTGCTCGTGATCGAGGGCGTCCTGCTGAGTGCCGGTTGGGCGGACGTCCAAAACCCGTTGGCGCTGCACGGGCCCAAAATGATCGCGGTCGACGTCGTGTTGCTCGCTACCGCGCTGTACTGCGTGCTGCACGCGCTAGGCATCGTCTCCGCGCTCGATGCCTTGCCGTGGCGGCCGGGTCTCTACGTTTTCCCCGGTTGCGTCGTCGATGCGCGTCGTCCGACGCTCGACGTGTGGCCGATGGAGACGGTCGAATCGGTCGATCGGCTCGCCGCGCCCGCCTTCGGACTCGCGTTCCGAATGCGCGACGGGTCGCGGGTCGCGGTTCGCGCATCGAGCGCGGCACGAGCCGAGCAAGCGGCCGCCGCGCTGGAGCCGCGCCGCCGCGACCTGGCGCTCGCTTTGGAGAGCGGCGATCTGCAAACGGTCGCGGAGCTCGATCCGCTGCACGACCGGGCGATGTCGAGCCCAATCGGTCCCACGGAGCGGATGAAGCCCGAGAGACCCTATTGGATCCGCTTCGACTGGGCCATCGCCGCGGTGATTGGCGTCGCCCTCGGACAGGGAGTGGCGGCCGCGCGCAATGCCTGGAGCGACGCTGCCGCCTACCGGGCGGTCACTCAGGATGGCAGCGCGAGCGCCTACGAGCAGTACCTCGCGCAGCGCGGCAAGCACTCCGACGAAGTTCGCGACGTGCTCTTGCCCAGGGTCCAGCTGCGAGAGGCCGAGGAGAAGGGGACGGTCGCGGCGGTGCGGACCTTTGCGGAGGAGCACGCGGATTCGAAGATCGGGTCGGAAATTGACGCGTCGCTGCGACGGGCGTTGCTCATCGAGCTCGAGAAGGCGAAAATGCCCGGTACGGTCTCTGCTCTCGACGCGTTTGCCCGCGAGTACCCGGCGCCGGTCGTGGACGCCGAGCTGCGCGCCGCGCGCCACGCACTTTTCGTTCGCGCGCTGGCGACGTGGAGAGCGCGAGCGCATCCCGACGCTCCGACCGAAGCTCTGATGGATCGATTGCTCGCGTGGACCGAGCAGAACGGACCGCAATGCGAAGTGCGGTTTCGCGAGAGGCCGTCGACCTCGCTCGCCGATGCAGACAGAAGTGTCATGAGGAGCCCCCGTTATCCCGGTCCCGACGCCCTTCCGTCGCGGTACCTGACGGCGGACTCGCTTCGCCAAAACGAAAAAGGGGTCATCGATTCGGTCGTCAAACAGTTCGCCGATGTGTTTCCGGCGGACGTGCTCTCCGCGCACGCGGCCGAACCGCTCGGTGCGGACGATCCGGCGCCGTCTTCGGTCCCTGCGCTCGTCATCGATTACGCGCCGGAGTGGTCTCGCGGCAACACCACATGTCCGAAGCCGCCGACGGTGTTTGCGGGGCTCTCGTTCGAGTTTGCGGCGACCTTCTCGACGCCCGACGGGCCGCCGTGGAAAGCGACCGTGAAGACCTGGCGTGCGGCCGAGTCGTGGAAGATCAAGGGCCAGGGGTTGAGTCTCGAAGACTTCGAAGAAAAGGTGTACGGCGCGATGATCGACGGCGCATTTGACCAGCTTCGAAAAAGGCTCGGAGACGCCCTGTTTTAGGGCGGGGTTGAGGTCGGGGTCGGGGTTAGGTCGGGGTCGAGGTCGGGTAGTCGGGGTCGCTAGTCTCCCCGCGCCCAAGCGATCGCTTCGACCATCCGCTCGGCCATGTCGCTCGGGAACGGGTGGCCTCCTGGCCCCAGGCTCATGAACCTCGCCTCCAACCCGAAGGCCTTGAGGCGATCGACTTCTCCGACCATCGGCGCGCGCGCCGCGTCTTGATCTCCCGCGGCCAGGAGCACCCTTTGCACCGCAGACCCTCGCAAGCAGACGGGATCGAGGGTGATCTTCATCGACATCAAGACCAGTCCCGTCCAGCGCCCTGGCTGCGCGCAAGCCACCTCCGCGGCGAAGTAGGCCCCGTTCGAGTAGCCGATGAGGGTTCCGCGGTTGCGATCCATTTTTCCGGGCGCCATGGCTTCGGCGGCTGCGAGCGCCGCGCGCATCTGCCGCTCCGCATCCGCGGCCGTCCCCGCCCACATCCTTCCGTCTCCGAGCGGCGCATTGCCCCTGGGGCAAACGAGGAAGCCGAAGCGGGTCGCTCCTCGCTCGAAGACGCCGCACGAGTCCTCCGGGCTCGCCCACATGCCGTGCAAGAACACGATCGCGGGTCGCGCCGACGTCACGTCCATAGGGGCATAAGCGACCCCCCACGCGCCCTGCGCGTGCAGCGACGCGAAAAGGAGAGGCCACGGAAAAAACCGCAACGAAGCCATCATGGCAGGTCGAATCCGAAAGTCTTCTTGTCGTCCACTCCCGGAGCGAGTTGCACGTCGAAGCCCACCACGTGCCCGCCGAGCCGCGCCCCGAACCGAACGGCCACGGGCGTTTCTGCGCCTCGCAGATCGGTCAGCGCGATCTCGGCGATGTAGTGGCCGTGGGGCGGGTCGAGTCCCTCGAAGTACACGTTCTCGACGTTCTGGCCGCCGCACCCGTCGTCGCCCGGACAGTCGCGGTCGAGGCGGAAACCGCTGCTCGTAGCGCGCGTATGGGCGCTGGGGATGCGCTCTTGGCCCGGCGTGACGACCGTCAGGTTGACATCGGCCGGGCTCGACCCCCACGCAATCGTGAACTGGAGCACTCCGGTCGCTTCGCCGCACCCTTCGTCGATGACGCCGTTGCAGTTGTCGTCGATGGCATTGAAGCAGAGCTCGGGCCCCGTAGGCGTGCACGCTTGAACGAGGGTCGTGCCCGCTGGCGGTGCGAGGTGCGTGGCCTCCACCTCGTGCGGAGGCGGCGGCGTGCGCGCCGATGCCCACGGGCGACAGGACACGATCAGGACGACCGCGGCCCCGACGTGACGGCTCATCTCATCGCGGCGGGCCGCCCATCCCGGGCGGCGCTGTGTCGTTTTGCCGTTGCGCTTTCGGTGATTCGGGGACGCTTTCGGCGGTGGCCTTGGGGTTCATGACCTCGAAGAACGCTTGGCGCGCCAGGTCGCCGAGCGGCGATGGCTGGCTGCGCAGCCCCATCAAGACACCTTTCTCCTTCGTGAACTTGAGGATGCGAATCGCTTGGGTGCGCTTGGCAATGTTGGTCCCGAGGGCATCGGCGATGAGGCGTGCGCGCAGCTGGACGCGCGTCATCGAATGCGGTCCGTTGTCAATCTCGACCGATTCGACCAGATTGCGACCGAGAATGAGCCGGGGCCAATCTTGGAGCTGGTCGTGCACTTTGACGTGCGCGATGGCCTCGGCGTTGTCGACCCACCGGGCGATGTCGCCGTTTTCGAAGTTTCGATCGCTCCAGTACCCGAACGTCTTGTTGTAGACGTCCTTCAGCTCTTCGATCGCCTCCGCCGGCGCGGCCGGATCGTTGTAGGTCGCGATGGCTCGCGCCGCCGTGTCGGCGTCTGCGCCGAGTATCAAGGCGAGCGCGGCATCGGCCTTCAGGCTCACGTCGCTCAGCTTGGCGAAGATTTGCGGCACCATGGCGGGAGTCAGTCCACCCATGCCGATGGCGCGCGCCATTTGGTGGCGTACTTCGATGTCCGGCACGCTCGGGGTAAGTAGATCCACGAGGGCCGCCGTCGCGTCCGGGACGGGCCGGTGGATCAGCGTTTCGAGGTAGCAGCTGCGGAGGAAATTCGATTTTGGATCCGTCTTCGTGCTGTCGTGAATCTTCTTCACGACGTCTTTCATCTGATCGTCGCTCGCGACCCAGGAGAGCGCGAAACACGCCTCGGTGCGCGACTGCTCGTTTTCCATCGGTTCCTCGATGTACTTGACGAGGTCGTCGTACGCTTTGGGGTCGCCCCACTGCGCGAATCCGTCCGACGCGCCCACGCCGAGCGCGCGCAACGTCATCCCGAGGATGGTCAGGCCGCCTTGGCTCAGCGAGTCCCACGACACGTCGAGCTTCTTCATGCGCCGATGAAGCTGTTTCTCGAGAATCCCCCAGGCGCGCGGCGTTTTCGTCCAGCCGAGGTAGCGAAGCGCGCTTTGAGCTGTGGCCCACGTGTCAGGAAAAGGCGGTTGCGCCCCCTCGGGGGGGAGCTTCTCTTTGGGATCCGCCCAGCGCTGCAGCAAGGTCACCGCCTTCGGCGAGCCGACCACGGCGAGAAAGCGCATCCCGTTTGCATGGGGCTGCGGCTTCACGTCGGGATCCACCCAATACAGAACGCCGGGCTCCGCCGTCTTCACCAGGTAGTCGCGCTTGTCGGGATGGATGACGGCGAGATCGGCCAGCATGCGGGCCGCGAAGACGCGTTCGTTGTCGTCGCGCCGCAGCTCCGGCCAGTCGACTTCGTTGTAGAGCTTGAGCGGGTCCTGCTCCATGCGCCAGCCCAGCACATCCGCTGCGCGGACATCGCCGATTTCGGCCATGCGCATCGCGGCCTCCACCTTCCAGTGGGGCTTCGGGTTGCTCGCAATGTACCCGTAGAGCGCCTCGCCTCCCCGTGGGTCTTCGAGATCCTTGAGCATGTCGAAGATCTGTTTGGTCTGGAATTTTTCCGTATCCGCCTTGTCGTGATTGATCGTTTTCAGGGCGAGGACGAGGCCGTTTGCGCCGATGCCGTCTCGTAACGCTTGCAAGAACTTCTCTCGGGAATCCTTGTCGGCTTTGGTGAGCGCCTCGACCAGGGGTTGGGTCGATCGTTCGTTGCCAATCTTTCCGAGCCCCACGGCGGCCTCGCGTGCGACGTCGATGTCCTTGTCCTTGACGAGGCGGATGAGCGTGTCGGTCCATTTGGGGTCCGCGTCGCGCGAGAGAGTCGTTGCGACGAGCTGGCGCACGCTGTTGCTGTCGTCGGCGGCGAGGGCCGCCACCCTGTCGAGCGACACCAGCGCAGCCAACTTGTCGGCGTCGAACGCTGGAAATCCATCGAGTCGCTGAACCTGAGCAAGGTGACCGAGCCGGTACTCCGCGAGGACCGCGTCGAAGGCGCTCGACTCCTTGAGAGCGACGAGCGCCCATGAGATCTGTGGCTTGTCGCTGCTGTCCGCCTCTCCGAGTGCCTTGATCAAGGCTGGCTTGGCCGAGTCGGCGTCGGGCGAACCGAAGTCCACGAGCGCCATGGCCGCAGTCCCTCGGACGCCGTGATCAAGATTCGACAGGCCCCTGGTGATCGACGGGATGCTCGCCTTGTCCCGCGCCCAAGCGAGGTGAATGAACGCTTCCTGCAAGAGCCTGGGCTCGTTCTCGGCATCCGCCCATTTGCGCCACCGAGGCGTCTGCTCGGTCTTCGGCAAGAGCTGAATATCCAGGATCTCGCGGTTGACCTGCTCTTTCGTCAGCGTCTGAGCTTCCGTATGCATGCTCAAGAAAGCGATCGCCGCGGCCCCGACGATCAGCACGATGCCGATCAAAATGGCGATCGGCTTGAATGCACCGCGCTTGAAATTGCCGTCGTCGGCAGGGAAGGCCCCGTAATTCATGACACCCTCGAATGAACGCAGGTTCGGCACCCGCCTGAAGTCGTTGCGAGCGCGGACGATACCGCAAGGGCCCGTGCCGCGAGCCCGAAAAGAAAAGGGCGGTGCGGCTGCAGGTTTCCGCGGGCTCGTGTTTGCCGGTCGCGGCTCGGAGTACACTGGCCCGCCATGCACACGGTCGTGGTCGCGGCCGCCATCCTCGTCGAGCACGACCGGGTGCTCGTCACACGGCGCAAAGCCGGCACGCACCTGGGTGGAAGCTGGGAGTTTCCCGGCGGCAAGGTGCTCGCGGGCGAGGATCCCAGGGAAGGGCTCCGCCGGGAGCTGCGCGAAGAGATTGGCGTCGACGTCGAGGTCGGCGACATCGTCGATGTCGCATTTCACCGGTACGGCGACGTCGACAAAGCCGTCTTGCTCTTGTTCTTCGAGGTGATCCGTGTGCCGGGTTCACCCGAGCCACGGCCCATCGATGTCGCCGATTTGGCATGGGCCGTGGCCGGTGATCTCGACCCCGCCCAATTTCCTCCGGCCGACCTCGCGGTGCTGCGAAAGGTCAAAGCCCGATTCGCCTAAGATGAGCGTGTCATGAACGCCGCCCTCGGCCGCGACAGCGTCACCATCGGCAGCGCCCCCGACAACGATGTGGTGGTATCCGGGTCGGGGGTGGCGCCGCATCACGCGCGGGTCACACGGCACAACGGGCCGCTATTCTTCATCGACCTGGGCGTCGGCGTCTCGACCGCCAACGGGGTTCCCGTGCTGGCGCAGCAGCCGGTCCCCTTCGACTTTCGCGTCCCATTCGCAGTGGGCGGTGCGCCCGTGCCGCTGTCGCATCCGGCGTTGTCGAAAATGCTGATGTCGGCAGGCCAGCTTCAGGTGCCGGCAGGACACGTCGTCGTCGGGCGCGATCCGGCCCGCGTCTCGCTCGTGATCGCCCACGCGGCGGTCAGCGGACTGCACGCCACCGCGATGCTCGACAAGATGGTGGTCATCGACCACGGGTCGACGAGCGGCACATGGGTCGGCGGCCAGCAGCTTGCACCCGATCATCCGACTCCCATCGAACCGCACGGGATCGTCGCGTTCGGACCCGTTCCGGTCCCCGTGTCCGTCCTCGCGCAGCTCGCGCACCTGCCGCTTTTGGGGGCGCTGCCCGGATCGGCCCCCGGGCCCGCCGCCGCCGCGCCGAACGACGCGCCCCGAAAGCATCGGACCGTCATCGGCGAGCTGTCGCTCGATCAGCTCCACGCCGATGTCGTCTCGATCGGCCGAACGTCCGACAACCAGATCGTCGTCAACCACCCGCAGGTGAGCTCGAAGCATGCCGCCATCGTCAAGGTGGGCGAAAAGCTCTTTCTGGAGGATCGGGGCAGCGCGAACGGCACGTTCGTGCGCGGCCAGAGGCTCGCGACGGGGCAACGCGTGCCCGTCCGGAGCGGCGAGAAGGTCTTCATCGGCCCGATGCCGCTATTGATCCAAATCGGCGACAGTCGCGTCAACGTGGTCGTCGAGGACCAGGTCAACTGGGTGGGTCGCCCCCTTTACGAGATCGAAGCCTGGAACCTGTCCCTCGAGGTTCCGGATCGAGACGATAGGGCGCGCAAGAAGGTGCTGCTCGACCAGGTCTCCTTCAAGGCACTTCCCGGGGACATGATCGCTCTGATGGGCCCGTCGGGTGCCGGAAAGACGACCCTCTTGCTCGCGCTCAACGGCTACCTGCCGCCGACGAGCGGTCAGGTCCGAATCAACGGCGAGGACCTGTACACGATCTACGACGCGCTTCGCGGCAGCATCGGGTACGTCCCGCAGGACGACATCGTCCACCCCGAGCTCACCGTCTTCGAAGCGGTCAAGTACTCGGCGCGCTTCCGCCTGCCTCCCGATTATGCCGAAGAAGAAATAGACCGTCGGGTCGACGACACGCTGCGCGACCTCGGGCTCGAAGGCGTCGCGAACCTGCAAATCGGAAAGCCGGAGAAAAAAGTCCTCTCGGGCGGGCAGCGCAAGCGCGTCAACATCGCGCTCGAGCTCGTGACCGACCCGGTCATCCTTTTCCTCGACGAGCCGACCAGCGGGCTTGCCGCGGACGACACGACGGCGCTCGTCAACCTCTTGTCGGAGCTGGCGCGAAAGACGGGCAAGACCATCATCACGACGATCCATCAGCCGGCCAAAGACGAGTTCGAGAAGTTCAACATTTGCCTCGTGATGGGTTACGGCGGCACGCCGACCTACTTCGGCCCCTCCGGCGAGTCCGCGTACGATTTCTTCGGGGGCATCGCGTCGCGCGCGACTCCGCCGCACAAGCGCATCGACAACCCGCGCGACATGTTCGACATGCTGAACGCCCGCGAGCGGTTGGTGCTCGACGAGATGCGCCGTGCGAACCCTGGGACGACGCGTGGCGAGGCTCGCTTGGAGGCCGCGAGGGCGTGGCGGGCGGAGTTTTTCCGCAACGACAATCCCCTATTTCAGAAAATGTACTCGGCGCGCCGCAAGATCGGCGCGGCTCCCGGTGCCCGCGGCGTGCCCCATCGCGCCGCCGTGGCCCACGCACGGCAGTTCGGTCTTCTCACCTCACGCTACTGGAAGGTCAAAATTCGCGACCGTCTCGGGGCGGCGATCATGTTCCTTCAAGCGCCCGTCATCGGGGTGTTGCTTTGGCTCGTGTTCGGTGCCCAAAAAGCCGCTGTCCCGTATTGGTGTCTCGGCGCGCTGCAGGAGCTGTCCGCGAAGAACAACACGAGTGCGACCACGACGACCAACTTGCTGAGCTCGATGCAGCCGACCACCGACCACACCGCAGCCATGTTCTTCGTGGTCGTGAGCTGCATCTGGTTCGGCACGAGCAACGCCGCGCGCGAGATCGTCACCGAGCGTGCGATTTACCTGCGCGAACGGATGGTCAATCTTGGGCTGTTCAACTACGTGCTGTCGAAGTACGTCCTGCTGAGCTTTTTTTGTGTCGTCCAGTGCGCGACGTTGCTCGGGATCGTCTTCTTCGCGCTCGGCTTCAGCGGCGGCTCGGTTGCCTTCGTTTGCGAACTCGGCAACCTCGTCGCCCTGACGATGAGCGCGACGGCGCTCGGCCTGGGCATCTCCGCGCTCGTGACGTCCGCGGAGGCCGCCATGGCGCTGACGCCGATCGCGCTCATCCCCCAGGTCGTTCTGGGCGGGCTGATGGTCCCGATGACGACCAACGCCAACTTGAAGCCGCTCATGTACCTGATGCCTTCGCGCTGGGGCTTCGAGGCGGCGATCTCGAGCGAGCGCGCGTCGATCGCGTCGCAGCCCGCGTGGAACATCGACCTGCACAGGCCCGACCTGACCAGCCTGCCCGATTTCACGTTTGCGGGTCGCTTCCAGTGCGCCATCGCGCAAATGGCGAGTGATTCGATCACGGGCGCGTGGGGTTTTACCGAGTGGGGCTCTCCGTGGCTGCCGGCGACCATCCTATTTGCGATGACCGCATTCACGATTTTGGTCGTTTTGGTCGCGCTGCGCCGGCGCGACCCGGTGTGAGCGAGTTGAAACGCGATTCAGTGCGTTTCGTAAACCGTGACGCCTTTGTGCCACCCGTTGGGGGCGCCCACGAACCCGGGCGGATGATAGTGGCGCTCCAGAACGAAGAGGAAGTGTCGGCCCTCCACGTCGCCGGCGCGTTCCGCGCCCATCGGCAAATCCAGGAAGCTGCGTGCGGCGCGCGCGATCTCTTGCGTGATGAGCCCGCGATAGACGGTGCGCTCCGTTTTCGCGGTGGACTCGGCCTCTTCGTTGGAGTCCTTGACCGCCGCTGGGACGTTGGCTTCGTTTTCTTCGGTCGTGTCCTTGACGGTCGGCGTCGCCCGGGCGTTGGTCTCTTCCGTCGCGTCGTTGGCCGTCGGGGGCACGGGGTCCGCGGTCCTTTCCGTCGCATCCTGGACCGCCGCGGCGCCCCCCGCCCGACCCGGTGGGTCGTTCGGATCGAACTGGGCACGCCGTGTCGAGGCGGCGATCGCTTGGGATGCAACGCTGTCCCATCGCGAAGCATCGGCTCGTAGGACCTTCGTGGGCTGAGCGGCGGACACCGCCGGAATCGACATCAGCCACCAGCAGAGTGCGATCGCAGGCACGAGCATGAACACCTCCTTGTCCGCCGACGGCTTTCGCACATCCGCGCGCTGCGCTCATAGTCGAATCGTGCCAACCGTGACCCAATCTCGGAAACGCCAGCGATTCCGAGGTGTCGCGCGTCGCGCAGACAGCCCGAAGCATGGCCCCAAAGTTCGAACTGAGGGCAAAAGGCATCAGGCTCTGGCCCTCACCCCGCCGCCGTTGCCCGGGCGGCAACGCTCTTTCGTTCCCATTTCGCCGTTGAATTCACCGCCGCGCCACTTCGCCCCGATCGGCTCCCCGCGAAGGCGTTCCGCACCCGCACCGGGTTGGGGGCCGCGGGCTTTCGCGCTATTCGCTTGCGGTCGCGCGTGCGAAGCCACACGGTGCCGACCGATGGTCCGCATGCCCCCGACAGTCCCGACGCAGACAGGAAAGAAGAACCTCGAGATTTTTGCAGCGAGCGCAGCCGCTCGCGAACTCGACGAGCGGCCCGACATCTGGACTGTGGTCGAATGGAGCTGGACGCCTGCGCCGCCTCTGCGCGTCGTGCTTCGAAGCGATCAGGGCGATCGGCGAGACGTCGTCATCGACGCTTCGGGTGTCTGGCGCATGCAGCGCGAACCGGTCGAACCGAAGATCGGACCTCCGACCGAGTACCTCGCCAAGACATGACCGCGCGCCTGGGCCGGATCAAGGTCGTTCGAGGGAACGACTCCTCGGGATGGCACAGGACGAGCTAGGAGTCGTCGAGTGCAGGTTGGACAGCGATACGAAATCGTAAGCGCGGGTCCCCGCGCGGAGCGGCGATCGACCTTGGCGCGCGAGGTGCGCGCCGGCCTGTCTCGCGTTCCCCGCTCGATTCCGTCGAAATACTTCTACGACGAAGTCGGCTGTCGCTTGTTCGACGAGATCTGCGATCTGCCCGAATACTACCTGACGCGGGCCGAGCGCTCGCTTCTCGTCGAGCATGCGGACACGATCGTCCGCCAGGCGGGTGCCGGCGCGCTCATTGAGATTGGCAGCGGCATGGCCCGAAAGACCGGTGCGCTGCTCCGAGCCATGTGCGGTCGGTCCCCGGCGCCGTCGTACGTTCCCTTCGACATCTCAGCGGACGTCATCGAGCACTCGGCCACCGAGCTTCTTGCGGCCCATCCCACGCTCCGAGTCCGGGGCGTCGTCGGAGACTTCGCCCACGACTGCGACCGATTGGGAGCCGCGACACACGCCCTCGTGGGTCCGCGCCTCTTCGCATTCCTCGGAAGCACGATTGGCAACCTCGACGAGAACGAAGCGCCGCTGCTGCTGCGCAAATTTGCCGAGCTGATGACCGAGCACGATCGGTTCTTGCTTGGCCTCGATCTCGTCAAGGATCCGAGGGTGCTTCGCGCGGCCTACAACGACGCCCGGGGTGTCACGGCCGCGTTCAACAGGAACGTGCTCACGGTCATCGCGCGCGAGCTGGACGGCGAGGTCGATGAGCAATCGTTCGAGCACTTCGCATTTTACGATTCAGCGCGGCAACGCGTCGAGATGCACCTCGTGTCGACCCGCGACCAACGGCTCACATTGCGCCTCGCCGACCTGCATGTCGATCTGACGAAGGGCGAGCACCTTCTCACGGAAATCAGCCGCAAGTTCACGCGCGAGAGCGCCGAGCGCATGCTCTGCGGGGGCGGCTTGCGACTCACGGAATGGATCAGCGACGGTCGCTTCGCCGTGTGCATAGCCAGGGTGTCCAGTCTGTCCTAACCGACCCCCCGACCTCGACCCCGACCTCGACCCCGACCCGCGACCCCTTGGCCAATAAACGCCACGGAGGTCGCAATCCTGCGCTGGAGCTGGAATGCGTCCGGTCGCGCTTTCCGTCGCGCTCGCCCGTGCTGGATGCGGCCTCTACCCTAGAGCGGTTCGAATGCGGTTGGCCCTTCTGGTCGCTCCATCGGATCCGCGGGCGGACGATTCGGCGTCTCGGCGGGAAGCGCTGGCGTGGCTGCGCGGGCAGCTCGCGCGTTCCAAGTTCGACGTCGTGATCGTCGGCGCTGCCCAGAATCCAGACGACGCGGTCGCAAAAGCCGCGCGGAGCATCACCGCGGGGGATTCGGTGCTGGTTCACGTGAGCGGGCGCCTGCTCGGAACCGACGGGCTCGCCTTCGGAGGAGGTCGATCCGCCTCCCTGCGCCTGCTCCCCGAGGCATTTGCGGCAAGATGCCCTGCCGACCTCTCGTTCGTGCTCGACTTGACGTACGAGGACAATCCCGCCGCGCCCAGTGGGCGCGATCGGCTCGTGTCGGCCGTTGAGGCTCTTGGAACCGCGAGCCACGGTTACGCGGTGTTGGGTGCGCTGCGACGGGCCGCCGACTCCCCCGGGCGCTTCGCCTTCACACGGGTTGCGCTGGCCGCGGCCCTGACTCCGCTCGGGCCGCAAGCTGCGCCGGTGCCGGTCGCCTGGGTGCTGCAGGCGATGCACGCCGCGGCCCATGGTTCTCCCGAGAGCCGCGCCGTGGCCGAGCACATCATCGTCCGCCACGGCGCCGATTCCAGCGAAGGCGCGCTCGGCGTCTCCGCGGTCGGTCCTGGCCCATCGACGGCGGCAGTCACGCAGGGGGCAGTCGTCCCCGTGCTCGCGGCGCTCGAGGTCACGGACGAGGTCGCCGTCTCGGAAGCCCGGGCGGCCTCGGCGGCTGGCGAGGTCGCGGTTCCGCCGCCTGAGATCGTTGCGGCGACCGGCGAGTCGCACGCCGCAGTCGGAAGCGCGGCAGCGGCGGATGATGCGGTAACGGCAACCACCGTCCGCACCGCGGGGGTCGAACGCCATACGCTGGACGAGATCGAGGCCGCGGCGGCTCGGGCCCCAACGCACGCGCCGCTCTACGCGACGGCGTTCGAGATCTACCGTCGCGACGGAAGCGTCGATGGCGCGCTGCTCGCGGCCATGGCTCTGGAGGAGCTCGGCGCCGTCTCGTCGGATCAGCGGACTCTCGTGGATCACGCTCGATCGGTCGGCCCTGTCCGAGCCCGTGCGCCGATCGACGAGGCGGCTTGGGGGCTTTTGCGTGCTCCCGGCTACGACGAAGTGCTGGCGGCGCTCTTTGCCGGGATCGAGGACGCGGCCATCCGTGTGAAGATCGAAAGCCTGCGCGAGGCCCGCAAGCTGCCGTCGATGGATCGCGAACAGCGGCTGAGTGAGACGAGCACCGCTTCGGTGGTTCGCACCTTTCAGTGGGCGGCGCGGTTTCTGGGGGTCCGGTGCCCGGATCTCTACGCCGTAGACCACGTGCCGGGCATCGAGGTCATCCAAGCCCGCGAGCCATCGACTGCGCTGGGGCGGACCGTCCTGTCCGGACGGTCAGCGAAGGATCTCGCATTTCTCGCGGCTCGGCACCTGACCTACCTTCGTTCCGAGCATCACGTCCTTCTCTACTACCCGACGCGAGACGAATTGACCGAGCTCCTCTTTGCCACGGTGCAGCTCGGTCTACGCGAGAGCGCGTCCGCGGCCGCATCCCCCGAAATTCGGGCCCTGCGCGCTCGGCTCGCGACTCGCATCGACGAACCCGCTCGCCGGGCGCTCATCCAGGCGGTTCAGGCACTCGACGCCCGCGGTGGACAGGCGAGAATCGGCGCGTGGATGCGTGGCGTCGAACTCACCGCGGCGAGAGCCGGGCTGCTTCTTTGCGGCGACCTGGCGACCGCCGCGGGCCTCGTGCGCGCCGAGACGCGCGCCGTCGCGGATTTGTCGACCGAGGAGCGACGAGGGGATCTCCTCGCGTTCTGCGCGTCGCGCGCGCACCTCGCGCTGCGGGCGCAGTTCGTCGCCGGCGCTCCCGAGAGCGGCATGCCCCCCCCACTTTCGGGGGTCCCGCCACGCACGCTCGCCGCCTCGTGATGGCGGCCGAGCCCGGTCAACCTTCGCCGACCGGTGCGCTGAGCGCGTCAGCGCCGGCGGGCGTCAGAAGGATGAGGTCCTGAGCGAGCCGAAGGCCTTCCTCGATCGTGGCCGCCAGAAAGACGTGACCGTGGCCTGTTTCGAGATTCGCCTTGTCAAACACGCGCCTCGGTTCGGGCAACGGCCCGGCGATGACGACGATCTTTTTCGCGTGATGCAGCCTCGCGAGAGCGCTCTCGAGCGCGACGAGGCCGGTCGCGTCGATCGTCGGGACCGCGCCGAGCGCAAGCACGATGACGCGGGCGCCGCCTCCTACCGTTTCGATGGTGCTCATCGCTCGCTGCGCGGCGCCGAAGAACAAGGGCCCCGCGATCTCGTACAGGCTGACGCCAGCCGGCACGGCGAGCGCACGGTCTTGCTCGGACGACGCGGCGACCAAGCGCGAACTCGTGAGCTCGGACATGCGCTGCATGAACAGCAGCGCTGCGAGGACGACCCCCACTCCAATCGCAACGACCATGTCGAAGACAACCGTCAGGCCGAAGCACGTCAGCAGTACGGCGACGTCGCTGCCCGGCGCGACCCGCAACATGTGCACGACGTGGCGAGCGTCGCTCATGTTCCATGCGATGAGGAGTAGGAGCGCCGCGAGTGCGGCCATCGGTACATAAGCGACGAGCGGGGCGGCGATCAGCACGGCCAAGAGAACGGTCAACGAGTGCACCACCGCGGCGATCGGCGAAGTCGCGCCTGCCCGGACGTTCGTGGCCGTTCGCGCGAGCGCACCGGTCGCTGCGATTCCACCGAAGAACGGCGTGATCACGTTGCCGATTCCCAGGCCGACGAGCTCGGCGTTGGGGTCGTGCTTTTTGCCCGTCATCGCGTCGGCGATCACGGCGGAAAGCAGACTCTCGATGGCTCCGAGCATCGCGATCGCCAGCGCGGGCGAAACGAGATCGCGCGCCGTGCCGATCGTGATGCCGCCCGACCCCCACGGCACGGTGGGCATCGGCGGGACCGGCGGGATGCCCGCGAACTCGTGGCCGTTGACGAAGGAGTGGAACCGCGAACCGATCGTCGCGACCCGGAATGCGGGCCACATGTGGGTGGCCAGGGTGGTCGCGAGCGTCACGGCGACGATGGCGACCAGAGGCGCCGGGATCGAACGCGTCAACCGCGGCCAGAGGATGAGCAGCCCGAGCGTCGCGGCGGCGACGACGAACTCCGCGGTAGACGCGCCGTGGCGCGCCGCCCACATGGTCGTGATTTTCTCGACATACGCGTCCGGTAGCTTCGAGACCGGCAGTCCGAGCACGTCTTTGACCTGCAGCGTGGCGATGACGGTCGCGATCCCCAACGTGAATCCGGTCGTCACAGGGTGCGGAATGAACTCGATCAGCCGACCCATGCGCATCGCACCCATGGCGATGAGCAGAAGCCCGGCCATCAGTCCGGCGGTGAGCAGACCGGACACTCCGAACTTGGAGACGACAGGCGCCAGGATGACGATGAACGCGGCGGTCGGCCCGGTCACCTGGTGCTTGGATCCGCCCGTGAGCGCGACGACGGCCCCCCCGACGATTGCCGTGTACAGACCGCGCTGCGGCTCCACCCCGACCGCGATGGCGAGGGCCATCGACAGCGGCAGCGCCACGATCCCGACGACGACGCCCGCAAGCGCGTCCTTTCGGAAGCGCTCTAACGAGTACCCCTGCGCGAACGACCTGCGGAGTGCGACGCACAGCGGGAACTCGGATGGAGCCCCTGCGTGCGGTCGAAGCGACGACTTTCGATGGGGCACGGCGGAATCGGAGCTTATCAGCAGAGTTGTGCGGGTGCGGCACGCGCGGCTGGGGCAGGGGCAGAGCACACTGGAGCTCACGTTTGGCGCGTGCGCCGGGTCGCGAAGAGTCTTTGACCCCTTGCTTGCGCGACCTGTACACTTCTTTCCAAAGCGAAAATCGTGGCCGAATTCGTATGGGAAGCGCGAGCGCGCACGGGGGAAGTGCGCAAAGGCTCCATGGATGCCGAGTCCGAGGACGCGGTCAATCAACGCCTGCGTTCGCAGCAGCTTCAGCCCACGAAGGTAAAGAAAAAGGGCAAAGAGTTCTCGTTCAGGTTTGGAACGGGCGTTGGCCCAAAGGATCTCGTCACGTTCACTCGCCTGTTCGCGACGATGATCGATGCCGGTCTACCGATCGTCCAGTGCTTGGACATTCTGCAGGGCCAAACCGACAACAAGGCATTCGGCGTCATATTGCGGGACGTCAAAGCCAGCGTCGAGCAGGGTGCGACGTTCAGCGACTCGCTCCGGCGTCATCCCAAGGTGTTCGATCATCTCTACGTGAACCTGGTCCAAGCGGGCGAAGTCGGTGGCATCCTCGACACCATTCTCAACCGCCTGGCCGTCTACATCGAGAAGGCCATGAAACTGCGTCGCCAAGTGCGCGGCGCCATGGCGTACCCGAGCGTGGTCATCGTCGTCTTCTTCGCCGTCTTGTCGATCTTGCTCATCTTCGTCATCCCCGGATTCCAGACCATGTTCAAGGACTTCGGCGCGAAGGACGAGCTGCCGGCGCTCACGAAGATGGTCATGGCCATCTCGAGCGGGTTCGTCAGCAACGGGCCGTTTATTGTGCTCGGGCTCGCCGGGCTGGTGGTCGGTTTCGTGTACTTCTATCGAACGCCGAAGGGAAAAAAGACTGTCCACAAGTGGCTTCTGCGCTTGCCGGTCGTCGGCGACGTGTTGAGAAAGATCGCTGTGGCTCGTTTCACCCGGACGCTCGGCACGCTGCTGTCTTCGGGCGTGCCCATTTTGGACGCCTTGGAAATCGTCGCCAAGACGGCCGGCAACGTCATTGTCGAAGAAGCGATCATGTACGCCCGGCTTCGGATCTCCGAGGGCAAGACGATGGCGCAGCCGCTGCTCGAGACAGCCGTATTTCCCACGATGGTCGTGCAGATGGTCGGCGTCGGCGAGCAGACGGGCGCCCTCGATGCGATGCTCAACAAGATCGCCGATTTTTACGAAGAGGAAGTCGATGTGGCCGTCTCGGCGTTGACGAGCCTCATCGAACCGCTGCTGATGGTCGGCATCGGCGGAACGGTCGGCGTCGTGCTCATTGCGATGTACCTGCCAATCTTTGCCATCGCGGGCAAAATCAAAGCCGACTAGATCGATGACGGCGCCCGCCAGCCGCTCCGCCGCCTTGGGGCCGCGCGCGCACGATGGCTCGGTCAAGAGCAGGTCGTCGAGCAGCCGTCCGCCCGACCACAGTCTCGCGACGCGGCTCGCGTGGGTCACCGGTCTTCGCCTCGCTTTTTTGCTCTTGCTGCTTGGCGCTACGGCCACGCTGTATCTGCGCGGAGCGCTCACTCTTTACCCATTCAGTCTGCGCGTCGTGTTCGTGACGATCGTCGCCGGCTTCGCGCTCGCTGCGGTCTATGCGGCGACACTGCGGCGATCGAAACACCTGCTCGGCCTCGCATGGGCGCAGATCGCGCTCGATCAGGTGACGGGCACCGCCATCGTGTACGTGACGGGGGGTGCGTCGAGCGGTGCGACGTCGCTCTACGCCTTGACGTGTCTCGTGGGGGCCATTCTCGTCGGCGTGCGCGGTGCCCTCGTCGCGGCCGCGCTCGGCATCGGAATGTATGCGCTGCTGTGCGTCGCGTTTCACTTTGGCTGGGTGCTTGCTCCACCGGACCAGGCGCCGGCCAGCTACGAAGCGACCGCAAGCGACCTGATTTTCCCCGTGCTCATCAACGCGCTCGGGGTCGCGGTCGTCGCCCTGCTGGCGGGGTATCTCGCGGAGCGCTTGCGACTGACGGGGGGCGCTCTGCAGGTGGCGACGCGACGCGCGAACGACGCCGAGCGTCTGGCGGTGCTCGGTCGGATCGCCGCAGGACTCGCGCACGAAATTCGAAACCCGCTCGGGTCGATTACCGGCTCGATCGAGATGCTTCACGACTCGTCGGCATTGTCCGACGAGGACCGGCTCTTGTGCGACATCGTCAAACGTGAGGCCATCCGCCTGAACGATCTGGTGGGCGATATGGTCGACCTCTCGAGGCCTCGCCCTCCCACCGCCGAATCGACGGATATCGTCGCGCTCGCCCGCGAAGTGGTGGCGCTCGCGACGAACGCATCGCGCGCCGCGGACGTGCGCGTGCTCTACGACGGCCCTGACGAAGAGACCCGGGCACGGTGCGACGGCTCCCAGATGCGGCAAGTGCTCTGGAACCTCGTTCGAAATGCCATGGAGGCGACGTCGGCTGGTTCGACGGTGACGGTGTGGCTGCGTATTCGCGAACGCGAGGTCACGTTGGGGGTCGACGACCAGGGGCCCGGAATTGCCGATGCCACCGCAGATCGTATTTTCGACGAGTTCTTCACGACGCGAACGCACGGCGCTGGGATCGGTCTGGCGGTCGTGCGGCGCATCGTCGAAGACCATGCGCCCATGGGTGTCACTCTGCGCGTCGAGCGGTCGGATTCGGGCGGGGCGAGCTTTCGCCTGACGCTGAGCCGCGATGTCGGCGGCCTGCGTCGGAGCACGCGCCCTCCGCCCCCCTCGCCGGATGCATCGTGAATGGGTAATCCAACCGATGGAATGTCCGCAGCGCTACGATGGCTTGTGCGTCATTGTGGCACGTTCTCGCAGGGTTCTCCTGGCGGCGTTCGCACCGCCGGCGAGGCTCTGTTGTCTGCTTTCGAGGTCAAGTCTCATGTCGTTCCGCCACATCACCCGGATCTCATCGGCACTGAGCGCGGTCGCGCTCATGTGGCCTGCTCTGGCCGCCGCGGAAGACCCCCATGCGTTCGTCGAACGCGAGCACCATCACCTCGAGCAGCTGCTGCACGAGCCCGAATCGGCCGAGCGACACGCCCAGCTGCAGCGCGCACTCGGCACCTTCGTCGACTACGACGAACTGACCCACCGCGCGTTCGGTGAACCCTGTCCTGTCGCCGAGCCTTCGTGCGAAGACCTATGGGCCGGCTACAGCGACGCGCAGCGATCCGAGGTCCGTGGCCTGCTCGAACAGCTGGTGAGCAAGACGTACCAGCGCAACCTGACGAAAACGCTCGACTACGACATCGCCTACCGCGGCTCGCGCGATGCCGCCGGGGATACGCGCGTCATGACCGAAGCGCAAGACCGCCTCAAACCCCGCGAGCCTCCGGTGCGCGTCGACTACATCGTCAAGCAGACACCGGCCGGCTGGAAGGTGGTCGACATCGTGACCGAGGGCTCCAGCTTGACCAAAAATTATTACGACCAGTTCAGAAAGAAGATGCACAACCCGAACGAAGGCTATCCCAATATCGTGAAGAAGCTTCGGGACAAGATCGCTGCGAGCGACTGACTGCTCGCTCGGATCATCCAAGGCGGTGGGAGTGCCCTATGACCGTTGCTATTGGCGACCGAGCTCCGGACTTCACCTTGCCCTCGGCGACCGGCGAGTCCGTCACCCTCTCTCTCTTGCTCGGCAAGCGCACCGTCGTCGTCTTCTTCTATCCCAAGGACGACACGATGGGGTGCACGGTCGAGGCGTGCACGTTTCGCGATCTGAACGGCGATTTCGTGGCGGCCGGCGCCGAAGTGGTCGGCATCAGTTCCGACTCGTCGGGGTCCCACGAGCGTTTTGCAAACAAGCACCGCTTGCCGATGACGCTCCTGAGCGACGTCGATGGCAAGGTGCGAGCGCTCTACGGCGTGCGCTCCACGCTCGGCCTGTTGCCGGGCCGCGCGACGTTCGTCATCGATCGAGATGGGGTCGTTCGCCACGTGCTCGTCTCGCAGTTTCGCTTTCATCAACACGCCGAGAGCGCTCTCGACGTCGTCCGACGGCTCGAGACGCAGCGGCTTGCCCAAGGCGCTGCGCGCACTTCGAACCCCTGAGGCCGTCTCTCTGAGAGACGGCGCCGTGACGCGCTTGCGCCGCCGCCCGCGTTCTGGGGCGGCCGGATCGCGGTCGCGCGCGGCGCGCAAGCTCAAAACGGCTGTCCATTTCGTTCCGCGCGCCTTCGCTTTATAGTCGCCCATTGTGGCTCGCACGTTCGCCATCGGCGACATTCACGGCGACCTCGACGCGCTCGAGTGCATGCTCGGGCGGCTACCACCGTTGCAGTCGACCGACACCATCGTCTTCCTGGGCGACTACGTGGACCGGGGTCCAAGGTCCGCTCAAGTCATCGACTTCATTCGTACCCTTGCGCGCGGAGGGCCGGCGAAGGTGTTCGCGCTCCGGGGCAACCACGAGGACGCCTGGCTTCGCGTGATCGAAACGGGCTGGCCCGAGTACGTGACGCCGGCCGGCAACGGCTGTCTGGCCGCGATGCGATCGTTTACGGGTGGCCCTCTCGTCGTGCCGGACGAAAAGCCGCGGCCCGACGAAGTGCGCGCCTTACTCGCAGGAGCTTTCTTTCCGGACGACGTCGTCGAATGGATGCAGGGGCTCCCGCATTGGTACGAGGACGAGCACGCCATCTACGTTCATGCGGGCTTGCCGCGCGGCCCGAACGGCTTTCTTCATCCGTCTGAGGTGCCCCTCCGGGCGACCCTGCTTTGGCTTCGCGACGACGACTTCTTTCGCAACTATCGGGGCAAGCTCGTCGTGTTCGGGCACACTGCGACGGCGTTTTTGCCGCCGGAGTTGAGCACGTACACCCCCGAGGACCCGCTCGACGTTTGGGCTGGCCCGTGCTGCGTGGGGCTCGATACGGGTGCCGGCAAGGGAGGTTTTTTGACCGCCCTCGAGCTTCCCGCGATGCACGTGTACGAGTCGCGCTGATCGCCGCGATGGGTCCCGGCTCGGTCGCTGCCGCGGCGGCGCGTCCCCGCGGGCTGGCTCAAGCTAAATGCCCCCTTCGATGCCGATGCTGGGAAGTGAGACCGGGCCGATATCCCGAGCCGAACAGACCCATGTCGTCGGACTGCACTGGTAATCGACCGACTCCTTGGAGAGCGTGGCGTTGAAGAACTCCAGGACCGCTGCAAGCCATCTGCGCCGGCCAAGTTCCCAGCGCTTTTCCGCGCGGACATCGACGCGGTAGAAATCGGGCAGCCGGTGCTGACCGAACTGTCCGGGGCCGAACGCGAAATTGACCTCCGATCCACTCAGGAAGACGTTCACCGTCTCGGGGCGACCCGAATAGTACGTGGCGCGCACGCCCGCGTGGATGCCGGCTCCAAAATCGTAGCGAATCACCGCCGACAAAACGTGCGTTCGATCGAACGGCGATAGAAACGTCAACGCTCCGATGTTTCGTTGCGCGCGTGAGAGCGTGTACGCAAGCCAGCCTCCGAGCCGATGGGTGAGCGGGCGTCGAAGCAGCGCCTCGAGCCCGTAGGTGCGCCCGTCCACGCGCTGAACGACGTTGCAGTTCAACGCGAAGGTGCCGCAGTCGAAAAGCACGTCGGTCATGGCATGGTCGATGTTGTAGAACCCCGTGACGCTCGTCGTGAGGTCCCACGGAAGCCGGATCGTCGCTCCCTGGGCGATTTGAATGACCTGCTGCAAGCCGCCCGAGGCGTCCAGCAGGAGCGCGGGGGTGGGGATCGCGTACGTGGTGGGCTCTTGGTGCACGATGCCGAACGTGGTGCTCGACGTGACGACTGGACCGAGCGCCATCCGAGCCGCCACCTTGGGATCGACCGACGGCGTGACGGTGCTCGATGAGCGGTATCCGTCCATCCGAACACCGGGCACGATCTCCACGCCTCGCACCGGGTGGAGCGACAGGTCGACGTACGCCCCGCCCAGCTGCTCGAAGTCGAGGGGCAAGGTGTCGTCGACGTTGCCGCTGTATTGGAATCTGTTGCGCGTCGCGTTCAGATCCATCCCTGCCGACAGGTGGTTGTCGTCTCCGAGCCGCTGCTCCAACTCGAGGCGCAGCCGGCCGCTGGCCTGGGTGGCGAGCTCGTTCGATCCGGAAGAGAACTGCTCTAACGTTCGATCGAGCCCGAACGTCGTGCCGATGCGCAGAGAGCCCTCGGCAAAGCGATGGTCCAAGCGCAGGTCGATGCGGTGAAACTGTGAAGAGACCGGGGTGATTTCATCCGCGGCGTCGTGCTCCTGGTCGGATGCGCCGATGGCGAAGATCGAAAGCGTGTCGGCGGCGGTGAGAGAGCGCGTGATCCGTGCCGTGTAATCCCAATAGGCGAGCGACGCCCCTGGCGCGAGCCTCGATAGGAGCCAGTTCGGATAGGCGTAACGTCCGGCGACGAGCGCCGTGGATCGATCGTCGATGGGACTTTCGACCAACGCATTCGCCTCGAAGAGGCCCGCTGCCCCGTCGGCGTGGAACTCACGATCGGGGACGAGGGTGGTGGCGGCGATGATCCCGCCGACGAATCGACCGTAGCGAGAAGGTGCGGTGGCCGGATAAAAGTCGATGGTGCCGGCGAGCGCCGGCGGCACCACCGACGCGCCGGGGCCGATGTGAAAGAGCGCGGGCAGCGGGATCCCGTCGAGGAAGTACCCCGTGTCCGCAGGCGGTGCGCCGCGGACGTAGAAATAAGACAGTCCGCTCGCAGTCGATGCCACCCCCGGCAGTGCGGCAACCGCCTCGAACGGATCGCCGAACGTTCCGGCGACGCCTCGCGTCTGACGCGCGTCGAGTTCCACGGCGCCGATGGGCCCCACGGTCCGTGCCGTGCCACGAACCGTGACCTGAACCGGATCGCCGGAAGACGAAGGCGCAACCGGCGGCTTCGCGCGCGGGGTCGGGGTCGGGGTCGAGGTCGAGGTCGGGGTCGAGGTCGAGGTCGGGGTCGAGGTCGGGGTCGAGGTCGAGGTCGAGGTCGAGGTCGAGGTCG
>Ga0116135_1000044_pt1 | contig 55268 bp, 47 predicted proteins | sample June2015DPH_20_1_FD_89738 | JGI IMG/M metagenome (GOLD analysis project Ga0116135, IMG submission 89738) | Peatland microbial communities from SPRUCE experiment site at the Marcell Experimental Forest, Minnesota, USA - June2015DPH_20_10 | ecosystem: Environmental > Terrestrial > Soil > Wetlands... | reverse complement strand
TCGCAGCTCTCCAGTTTCGCTCCTAGAGCGTTGATAATGTGATCGCCCTCACGAACCGGCCAGACCGCCGTTCAGATGCCGCTCGATGAACACCTCTCAGGATGGAGACACGCTAGTTTTACCTGCAGGGGATTCTCGCCTCTGAGGAAGAGCTTTTGCTTGGCAGTAAAGAAGAGGCTAGTCAGATGAGAATGCGCACCGTTAACTCGCTATGAACTCTCCCCGGATTGAGTCAATATGGGCTTTTCCTCGTCTTGCATCACAGTAGCCAGTCTGAAATCACGAATTCCGCTCCAGGACCCTCCAACTCGAACTTTGCCCCTGCATTTTCCCATTACTGACGGGACGGTCCAGACACGTTTCACCTGCAAACTCCATTACAACTTGCTCGTTGCCAGAGCGTTTCTTCTCGGGATGTGATGCAGATCATGTTCGCCCAACTATCCCCATTCAAAATCTTTAGCTGATATGTGATGACAATCACAGTCAGCCGTTATTGCAAATGCCTAACTTCCTCTTCGTTCCAACTTGCTCTGTATCAAACGTGCCTGGGCAACTGCGGAACTACTTCTGAAACGCGAAGGAATGATCCGCGCGAATCCACGAGTCACGAGAGGAAAACAATGGCATTGGCAGAGCAAGTTTATGGCTTTTACATTCCGACAGTCTCACTTATGGGAGTGGGCTGTGCGAAAGAGACGGGAGCACAAGCAAAGGCCCTGGGCGCAACCAACATGTTGATCGTTACCGACGCGGTGCTGAATAAGCTCGGCGTCGCCGACCAGATTAAGACAATGATCGAAAGTGCCGGCCTTCGCGCCACCATCTTTGACGGAGCAGAGCCCAACCCAACCGACGTGAATGTCCACAATGGCGTCAAGGCCTACCTTGCGAATCAATGCGACGGCATCGTCTCGTTGGGCGGCGGAAGTTCGCACGACTGCGGCAAGGGCATTGGCCTGGTGATCTCCGGCGGCGGACACATCCGTGATTACGAGGGCGTCAACAAGTCCACACGCCCCATGCCTCCATTTCTGGCCATCAACACCACGGCCGGCACAGCCAGCGAGATGACGCGCTTCTGCATCATCACCAACACCGAAACCCATGTGAAAATGGCCATTGTCGATTGGCGCGTGACCCCCAATGTCGCTATCAATGATCCGCTGCTCATGGTTGGCATGCCCGCGTCATTGACGGCTGCGACTGGCATGGACGCATTGACCCACGCGATCGAAGCGTACGTGTCCACGATTGCGACGCCCATCACCGATGCCTGCGCTTTGCAAGCCATCAAGCTGGTTGCCAATTACCTGCGTCCCGCAGTTGCCAACGGCACCAATCTTGAGGCGCGCGACAAGATGGCCTATGCCGAATTCCTGGCAGGAATGGCTTTCAACAACGCCAGCCTGGGCTATGTTCACGCCATGGCGCATCAGTTGGGCGGCTTCTACAATCTGCCGCACGGCGTTTGCAACGCGATCCTGCTGCCTGAAGTCTGCGAGTTCAACAAGATCGCCTGCCCGCAGCGGTATGCCGACATCGCGATTGCGCTCGGCGAAAACGTCGACAGGCTCTCTGCCATCAACGCAGCGGACGTCGCCATCGCCGCCATCCGCAAGCTCTCCAAGGACGTGGGAATCCCTGCGAACCTGGCCGAGCTTGGCGTAAAAGAGTGCGACTTCGAGGTGATGGGAATCAACGCCAAGAAAGACGCCTGCCAGCTCACCAATCCGCGGTTAGCCACTCTGCAGCAGGTTATGGGAATCTTCAAGTCCGCTCTTGGTGAGACTGCTCCCAAAGTCCTCACCCAGTCTGATCGGAATGTTCTCTCCATCGCTGGCAATGGACAGGCCCACGGAACCCCAGCCATCACGAAGCCCAATGGCATCAGTGAGACCTTCGTGCCTGTCAACTCCAATCAGATCGACGCGGTCATGGCGCCGGACTTCGACGCGTAACCTTCGCTCATTCCTGAGCGGCGTCCATTCAACCGCCGCTCAGGAAGCAGCCCCGGCGCAAAGAATCGCGATCGGGTGCAGCAATTGTGCTACGGCTATAGGAGGAAGATTTGAAAAGTGTATTTGTAGTTGGGGCCGGTCCCGCCGGTCTGTTCGCCGCGCAGAAAATAGCATTGGCGGGTCATGAAGTTTTCCTTTTCAATCGCGATATTAAGCCGGGCGGACTTGCCGAATATGGAATTTACCCGGTCAAAACGGCGATGAAGACGGGATTGCGCAAGCAGTTTTCCAAAGTGCTTTCGCTTCCTAATCTTCACTACTTCGGCAATGTGAAGATCGGCTCCGCATACGACGTAACCCTGGACGATCTCAAGGCCCTGGCGCCATCGGCCGTAGTCGTTACATGCGGGGCGCAGGGCTACAACAAGCTCAATCTCTCCGGCGAAAACGCCAAGGGCGTTTACTCCGCCAAAGACTTCGTCTACAACTACAACCAGCTGCCTCCCTACGCGTCAGCGGACTTCTCCACCGGCAGACGCATTGCGGTGGTGGGAATGGGAAATGTGGCGGCAGACATCATGCGCTGGCTGCTGCAGGATAGCCCCACGCGGCGCACCGAAGAAGTCATTGTCGTAGCTCGCCGTGGACCATACGAAGCCAAGTTCAGCAAAAAAGAACTTGGCCACCTTGAGGCTCACCAGGATTTCGCCGAATTCTTCCTGGAGTTGGAACGCGTGAGAGCGCGATGCGTTTCCTGCGGTCAGGATGTCTCGGTGGAGAAGATCGCCGAAGCAACCTTCCCTGGGTTGCGGAAAGACAATGTCATCCCGACCTTGCCGAAGCTGACCTTCCGCTTCCTGTCCTCACCCAAGGAGATCATTGTGGGGCCGGATGGCAGAATCAGGCAGTTAGTGGTGACGGAAAACGATCTTGTGCTGCGCGCCGATGGCAGTACCGGAGCGAAGGCGACCGATGAGACATCCATTCTTGATGTGGATACCTTAATCTTCGCAATCGGTGACAAACACGATCCTGGACTGGGGTTGCCGATGGGACCGGATGGCTATGCAACGAAGCCGAGTGTGGAGTCGAACTCGGAACCGGTTTACGAGATGTGGGATCCTCAGACCGGCAAACCGATCGATGGAACTTTTGTTGCAGGCTGGGCCCGGCGCGCCAGCACCGGTCTAGTCGGCATCGCACGCCATGACGGTGAAAACGCCGCGGGCGAAGTAATTGAGTACCTGAAGACAGTTCCCGAAAAGGCTTCGCTCCATGCATTCGAGGTTGAAGCTTTGCTCTTGAGCAAGGGTCTTTACCCGGTAAACAAGAGTGATCTGCTCGCACTGGCGCAGGTTGAAGAGCGCGAAGCGAGAGAGCGGAACCTAGTCAGCTTCAAGCACTCCGATAACGGCGCAATGTTGTATGCCATTGCGCAAGTAAGGGCAGCGGCGGCCAATAGGGCCCTGGCTGCATTGCAACCGTCGGTAGCTTCGGAAGCATGGGCAACAGAATCTCTAGAACTGGTTTCAACAGGGGATTGAATTCCTTCTGCAGGGTCCACGCAAGCTCGCACTGCCCGAACTTCTGCCGGTAGCAGATACGCTTCACGCGCCTGTTTCTTGAGGCGCATCAACAATTTTGCAATCGGCGGCCTGGCTGGGAACTATTCAATGCCACCGAGCAAAGGAGAGAAAGAACATGGCAACAGCAGCAGGTCAGTCATCGATTCATGAGGCGCTTGAGGTTCTTCACAAATCGGGCGTCAAGTCACGTTACGACAACTTTATTGGAGGTAAATTTGTGCCGCCCACAACGGGCCGGTACTTTGTCAGCACAAGTCCCATCAACCAGGAACCTATTTGCGAGTTTGCGCGCTCCGGGGCAGCCGATGTGGAATTGGCCCTGGATGCCGCGCATGCCATCAAGGATCAGTGGGCCCACACTTCGCCCGTCGAACGCGCCAACGCTCTTCTCAAGATCGCAAACGTGCTTGAGGAGAACCTCGAGACCCTCGCGCTTGCGGAGACCATCGACAATGGCAAGCCCATTCGCGAGACGCGCAACGCCGATATTCCTCTGGTCATCGATCACTTCCGTTACTTCGCCGCCTGCATTCGCGCCGAAGAAGGACGCCTGACACACATAGACAAGGACACCGTCGCCTATCACTTCCAGGAACCGCTGGGCGTGGTTGGCCAGATCATTCCCTGGAACTTCCCGCTGCTGATGGCCGCATGGAAACTGGCTCCCGCAATCGGCGCTGGCAACTGCGTAGTCATCAAGCCGGCATCGAATACGCCACTCAGCATCATGGTTTTTGCTCAACTGGTGGGCGAGTTGCTGCCTCCGGGCGTGCTCAATGTCATCAGCGGTCCGGGTGGAGAGATGGGACAGTCCCTGGCCTCGAACAAGCGCATCAACAAGATCGCCTTCACCGGCGAAACCACCACCGGCCGGCTAATCATGCAGTATGCATCGCAGCCCATCATTCCTCAGACGCTGGAACTCGGCGGCAAGTCACCGAATATCTTCTTCGCCGACGTAATGGACGAAGACGACGATTTCCTCGACAAGGCGCTTGAGGGCTTTGCACTCTTTGCCTTCAACAAGGGAGAGGTTTGCACCTGCCCGTCTCGCGCGCTGGTTCAGGAGTCGATCTACGAAAAGTTCATGGAGCGCGCTGTTGCTCGCGTTGCCAAAATCAAGGTTGGCAACTCGCTGCTTCCCGGCACGCAGATGGGACCGCAGGTCTCGAAGGATCAAATGAGCTCGATCCTCAACTACATCAAGATCGGCAAAGAAGAGGGCGCCAAACTGCTGACAGGCGGCGATCGCGCTCACCTCGGCGGCGACTTGGAAAACGGCAACTTCCTGCAGCCAACCGTTTTCGAAGGCAACAACAGCATGCGCATCTTCCAGGAGGAGATCTTCGGACCGGTTCTTTCGGTCACCAAGTTCAAGGACCTCGACGATGCCATCCGGATCGGCAACGACACCATCTATGGCCTGGGTTCCGGAGTATGGTCGCGAAACTCAAACAACCTGTATCGCGTAGGCCAGGAAATCAAGGCAGGCCGCTGCTGGACCAACTGCTACCACCTCTATCCCGCCGGCGCAGCTTTCGGCGGCTACAAGGAGTCGGGCTTCGGACGCGAAACGCACAAGATGATTCTCGATCACTATCAACAGACCAAGAACGTGCTTGTGAGTCATAGCACTAAGGCCTTGGGTCTCTTCTAAGAAACCTTTGCTTCGTGACTCGATTTGACGAATCACTCAGACGAGTCACGAAGCGGGCCGCAATTGCAGAAGGCCTCGGGAACCAGGGCCTTTGTTCTCGTGTAACGATGCCTGCGGATACTGATTTCCGGCTTCCGCAGGCATCGTTATCTTATTCAGAAAGCGGCACTGCATCGGAGGGCCGCCCAGTGTGCAGAGTTCCTTCATGGCTGAGGATACTCATCTCAGATTCTTTCACCTTTTGTGGCCGGACTTCAGCGACCTTTATCCAGCCTTGCGCGCGTCAAATTGAAACGAGCTCTTTCGCTCCGACTCACGCCTCACCGCACGCCTTCGTCCCGTCAACAGATCCTGCGCGCTGATCTGCCCGCAAACCTTACCCGTCTCTCGGTCCACTACGGGCATCGACAGCACCCCGGTCGTAGCCATTTCCTCAGCCACAGCCCGGCAGGTTTCGTCGGAGTAGGCAAGAATCTCCGGCGGCAGTGCGGGTTTGTCTCCAGTCATCTCCGCATCTGGGATCTCGGTCATGACTTCCGCCACGGTCACCATCTCCAGAGGATCCACGCCATACTCGCGCGACAGGTGGTAACCGCGACGGCTCAGCTTCTCGGTCAGAATCGACCGTGGCATCACCAGCGAGGTGACCAGGTACGCCGAGGTGCATGCAAGCACAAGCGGCAGCAGCGCGGGCAGGGCATGGGTCAGTTCCAGCGAAAACAGGATCGCTGTCAGAGGCACGCCGAGCGCACCGGACAGCATCGCTCCCATCCCCAGCAACGCCCATAACGCCTGCGCCTCAACGGGCATGTGTGCAATTTGGGCCAAGCCCTCGCCCATCGCCGCGCCAATCATCAGTAGAGGCGCCAGCACGCCTCCCGACGTTCCCGAACTCAGTGAAAACGCCCACATCAGCGACTTCGCAATCAAAAGGCCAAGCAGCAACCCCAGCGGCGCGTTGCCCCGCAGCAGCTCTGCGATGTTGTCGTATCCCACGCCGAGGCCGCGCGGAAAGAAGAACCCGCCCACTCCAATCCCGATTCCGCCGATTGCGGGCCACCACATCCAGTGCAGCTTCACTCGGCCGCAAAAATGTTCGAACGCGTCTTCGAAGCTGTACATCAATCGGCTCAACCCGGCCGACGCCAGGCCAACCAGCATGCCCAGCGGCGCGGCTGCGAATAGGGCCCACTTCAACGCAACAGGCGATGGCGTCGTCACCGGAAAGAGCGGGCCCGCTCCAAGCCAGACGATGCGCAGCGCTCCTGCCATCACGCTCGCCGCTACGACGGGCACCAGCGAGCGAGGCCGCCATTCAAATAGCAGCAGTTCCACCGCCAGCAGAATCGCCGCCATCGGAGCCGCAAACGTCGCCGACATTCCCGCCGCCGCACCCGCCACCAGCAGGGTGGTCCGCTCGGCATCAGTCAATTTGAGCCACTGCGCTACGAGAGAGCCGAAGGCGCCGCCCGTCATGATGATCGGTCCCTCTGCGCCGAACGGGCCGCCTGATCCAATGGCGATGGCAGCTGAAATCGGCTTGAGCAGAGCCACTTTCGGGTCGACCCGGGCTCCGCGCAGAAGGATCGCCTCAATTGCCTCGGGAATACCGTGTCCGCGAATCTTGTCGGACCCGTAGTGCGCCATGATCCCTACCAGCAGTCCGCCGACGACCGGGACGGGCGCCATGATCCAGGGCGAAAGCGGCGACCCGGCAGGCCCAACCATTGCCACGCTGAGGCGATGATAGTAAAAGATGTTCGTGGCCAGGGCAATGGCGCGCAGCAGCAGCACCGCCAGAGCGGCACCGCATGCACCGATCACCAGCGCAACCAACGTCAGCAGCCACACCCGGCGATCTACAGTAAAGTCCCGCAACGCCGACGGTCGTGATCTCATTGCATCTCCCCATGAGTCGCGTAGTCAGCATTTCGCCTGATTTGTTGCAGAGCTTTCGTCAGTCCCGCTCCCCGTTCGTTTAACTCGCGCGCATGCTCGCTAGCGAGTCGGCCCAGAACTTGCTTGCCTTTGCGTGTGACACGCAGGATTGCCCGTCGCCGGTCGTCGCTGTCTCCCTTCCGCGTGAGCAGTCCTTCGCGCTCGGACCGGTTCACAAGCTCAACCGTGCTGTTGTGTTTCAACTCAAGGCGGCCGGCGGCGTAGGCGATGGTCACCGCTGTCCCTTGCGGCGCTCCAGCCACCTGCAACAGAAGTTGGTGCTGTTGCGGGTGCATCCCCGCGTCAATGGCCGCGCATTCGCTGAAGTGCAAAAATCGCCTTAACTCAAAACGAAACTCCGCCAGCGCCCTAAGCAACCCGTCAGAATCTGGAGAAGCGGATTGAGAAGTCATATTTATATCGTGACACGATATATTTGAGAATGCAAATTCAGCCCCTACGGAATTGCGCAGGGGCGCTTTGCAACTCGCTAATAATGCGAGCCTTACCGCGTTTCGAAATGTTGACTCCGCATCGTCAGCTAGCAAAGGTTGCTGGGATTGTCCGAATCCCGCTGGCAGAACGGCCCTGGCTTGATTCGCAAGCAGGAAGTGAGTGGTCCTCCGTCCCAAACCTGCAAATCGAGGCGCAGCTCGTTTACCAGAGATTAATGCGCGCTGCTCTTCGTACTCGCCAGTTCCGGCAAACCAAGAATTGCTGCCGACGGTAAGTCCTTGCCGCTATCCCATCCACGGATGCCGCTCAGAAAAAGATCACTGCGCTTTTGCCAGGTCTCAATGGCAATGTCGTAGCGCACCGTGACGTTGTTCAACCAATACGGCCGATTTTCGCTGAGCCACACTTGGCTGTACTCGCCCTTTACAGCCGAGTACCCATCGCGCAAATCCTGGCAGCGGCCAAACATGCTGCTGATCTCATCCAGAATGTTGCGCGTTGCCGAGCGGTGTTCCTTGTCGTGTTGTTGGGCAAGCGCCAGCGTATACTGCTCCACAATTTCCTGGCTCAGTTCAAACTTTTCGCCAATCAGGTCCAGCCGCCGCGCGCCCATATCCATTGCCGTCAGCGCATCCGCTTCACGCAGATGAGGGTTCGCGGCGCGCGCCTCGGCAATCAGCATAATCGCGTGTTCGGCGTGCAGCCGCAGGTCCTCAGCCACCGGCAGCACCTTCTTCGAGACTTCCTGCCCCTCCGCGCTCCACGGGTCAACCCAGAAAAGTTCATCGCTGTTCAATTCGGTGTGCGCCTTTCCAAGAGCAGTGTGAGCAGCCATCAATTCCTTTTCGGCCTCGTCGATTTTGCCGCTCGGATCACCATGGAAGGTGAGGCCATACCCCGCCTGATAAGCAGGAATCGAGCTCTCTCCCGCCTGCCACGCTGCCACACCGCCAAACAACACGCCGTACCAGTCCATGTTGAAGAGTCCTTCGCCGTCATCGTTCCAGACGGTCGTGAGCGCGCCCGTGGAACCGAGCCGCTGCCCATCGCGAACGAATCCCTGGATGTTGCCGAATGCCGTGTTCGCGTTTGGATAGACTTCATTCCAGTTCGCGTCGCCGGGCGATACCCAGGTTTCGATTCCAGCCTTTGCAAACGGCTCGATCATCTTGTCGAAGCCTTTCGTGTCCCAATAATTCCACGGCGCAGCGATCATGTCCTTGGGCAGGCCGGCCACCGCTGCCGGATCGTCGCCGCCAATATCTCCCCAGAAGATCAGCCGCTTGTGCAGCGGCGCCAGTTCATCGTGAATCTGTTTCAGGAAATCAACATACACCGGTCCGTAGCCGCGCGACTGCACAGCTGCATGCGTGCGCCCCACGCCCAGGTCGAAGGTCTCGTCAGCTCCAATGTGAATGAACGGCGACGGAAACTCCGCGGCGATCTGCGTGAACCAGTCGTGGATCAAGGGCAGCGTGCCAGGCTGTCCCGGCGCCAGCACATGGCCGTGCGGTGTCTCCGCTACATCCTCATAGAGGTCATACTTCAGCACCTGGTGAAGGTGCCCGAAAGCCTCCTGCTCCGGCAACACCATCACGTGATACTGCTTGGCAAAGGCGACCAGTTCGGCCACGTCCGCGGGCGTCAGCGAGCTGCCTGGAGGAGCCGCGAGTGGCTGATCGGGATAGAGCAGCGTGTGCTCAATATAAGGCGAATAGACATTGATCTTGAACGAAGCGAACACCTGAATCTGGTGCTCCTGAAATGCAAGCGTGGGGAACGGACCGCGCGAAAGATCGTCGTCTATGCCGCGATACTTCATCGCCGGCCAGTCGCGCACCGTGCCCGTGGGCAGGACTGCCTTTCCGCCCGATGGCGGAAGCATCTGCTTCAGCGTTTGCACGCCATAAAAAATGCCGGGTGCAGAGGCGCCAACCACAAACGCTTCGTGCGCATCCACTGCCAGCGCATACCCTTCTGCTTCCATCGCCGCATCAAACGTGAGGTTGTGCTTTGCAAGCACCGCGTTCGCTTCCGCTGTTCCGGCCCGCAGCAGCGTCACATGATATGCATCCGATGCGCCATTCGATACACCCAGCCCAGCCGCGGTTGCCGCCGTTTCCAAATCGCGCGCAGCAAACTGATCGTCTGCGTCGTTACCCGGAACTGAAACAGCAATGGAAGCCGGAAGCGCCACCTCGCCTGAAAAATGCGCTTCGCGCGGAGCCGGCAACAGCTTCACCTGGCCCACCGCCAGTGTGGAGAAAGCTCCAAAAAGCGTTGCAGTCCCCAATACTCCTACCCGCGCGATGATGCACAACCGTCTCCGATTCATGCTCGGCATTTTGAATCCTCTTCAGCTCACAAGATTGAGCGTTTGATTTCGATTTGATCATTGTAGACTAATCATGCACTGCATCCGGGCCGACAGGCGAGAATGAATTCGAGCAGGAAACTCTGCTGCCCCTTTAGCTGTTCCGATCACCCAATCAGATTCCAGGCAAAGGCTCAGTCCATGACAACGCAAGCCCTCTCCGGCATAGCCGATTCCAACTCGAAGCGCGGCTACAACCTTTTTCTGCTCCTGGTTTCGGGCCTCGGCGGCTTGCTCTATGGCGTGGACGTAGGCATCATCGGCGGCGCACTGCCTTATCTCGAAGCAACCTCGCACCTCACCAATGCGCAACTGTCAGCCATAGTCGCGGCGGTGCTCCTTGGCAGCGTCTTCTCCACGCTTTTCGCCGGCACACTCGCCGACTGGATGGGCCGCAAGCCCCTCATGATCCTCAGCGGCCTTACTTTTGTCGCCAGCATTCCGGTCATCGCCCTCTCGCAGGGTTATGGCCCGTTACTGTTTGGGCGTCTTTTGCAGGGCATGAGTGCCGGCTTCATCGGCGTCGTGGTTCCGCTCTACCTGGCCGAGTGCCTTGCTGCTTCTAATCGCGGCAAAGGGACGGGCATCTTCCAATGGATGCTTACGCTCGGCATCGTCGCCGCCGCGTTTATCGCCATCTACTATAGTTATCGCGTCAACGCAGTCGCCGCCGGCAGCGGCGCTGACGCTCTTCTTCATTTCAAAGACCAGGCCTGGCGACGCATCTTCTGGGTCTCGCTTCCTCCCGGCTTACTGTTTGTGCTGGGCAGTCTGATGGTTACCGAGTCGCCGCGATGGCTTTTCCGCAAAGGCAAAGAGCAGTTAGCCCTCGCCGCACTTCTCCGCTCCCGCACTCCGCAACAGGCTGAGCTCGAGCTGCAGGAAATGAGAGACACCGCGCACACTGCAGCCGAAGCGCGCTCGGCCAATCAAAAAGCAGGCGTCAGGCTGCAGGAATCGCTCCTGCGCCGCAAATATGTCATTCCCTTCCTGCTCGCCTGCACCATCCTCTCCTGCAACACCGCCACAGGCATCAACTCCGTCATCCTCTATAACACCGGCATCCTGCTGCAAAGCGGCCTTTCCGACCTTCAGGCCCATTGGGGCTACGTGATCCTCACCGTGGTCAACTTCACCATGACCATGGTCGGCGTCGCGCTGGTTGATCGCCGCGGGCGCAGGTTCCTGCTGATTCTCGGCACTGGCGGCATCATCGTCTCGCTCGCCTCCGTCGGCTTCATGTTTCTCAAAACGGAAAGGCTGAATATCGACTCGAGCAGCCTCGTCCAGAATCTAGTCAGCTCCGATCAGGACCTGACTCTGCGCTTTGATCAGGCCGAAGCCGCCAAGCTGCTCGCAGCCAACGGTTACACCGGTGGCGCCATCAACAGCGGTCGCGCTTCCCTCGGCATCATTTATTCCTATGGAGACTTCACCGCATCCACCAACATCGCTCGCTCGGACGATGCGGCGCCCGCACCCATTCAAATCACGCGCGATAACTGCGTTCCCGCTAACCAGGTGGAAGCTTTTTTCAAGAATCCCTTTGCCAATCTCGACGCGGCCCGTACTGCTCCACTGAAAATTGAAAAAGCTCTCATCACCAGTGTTCCCGATTCCGGTCATGGATGGCTCGTCGCCATTGGGCTTTATTGCTTCATCGCGTTCTACGCGCTCGGACCCGGCGTATGCGTGTGGCTCGCGCTCTCAGAGCTGATGCCCACGCGCATCCGCTCCAACGGCATGAGCATTGCACTGGTCGTTAACCAGCTCGTCTCCACCACGCTCGCCGGCATCTTCCTTCCATTCGTGAGCAAGCACCGCTACTCTTCCATGTTCTTCTTGTTCGTCGGATTCACATTGGTCTACTTCCTCGTCGCTGCATTCCTGTTGCCAGAGACCAAAGGCAAGACGCTGGAAGAAATCGAAGCCCACTTTGAAGGAACCGCGACGAGTTAGAGCGTTCGGAGCGTTTAGCCTTCAGGAGCCTTCGCTCCGTGCTTCACCTTTGTGGCGCAAAAATGTGAAGCACGAACTCAGTGCGAGCCCCCCGCGAGCGGCTGCCCCACGCCATGGTCGACCACGGCTTTGGAAAGATTCCTCGGCCGATCCACATTCACGCCGCGTTCCAGCGCCATGAAGTAGGCGAACATCTGCAAAGGGATCACTTCGGCGATCGGCAGCAAGTACTCGGGAGCCGGCTGCACGGAGACGCAATCGCTCACCAGCGCGGCCACTTCCGTGTCGCCCTCGTTGGCAATGGCAATAACCTTCGCGCCCTGCTCCTTCATGTCGCGCAGTAATTGCAGCGTCTTCTCGTAACGCAACACCGACCCGTCCAGCGAACGATCCACGGTGGCCAGCACTACCAGCGGCACGCGATCACTCACCAGCGCATTGGGCCCATGCTTCAACTCGCCGGTCGGGTAGCCCTCGGCATGCACATACGACGCTTCCTTCAGCTTCAATGCGCCTTCGCGCGCGATCGCATAGTGAATGCCACGGCCGAGAAAAAGAAAGCTCGCCGCCGATGCATACTCGTGGGCCAGCGCGGCCATCTGCTCACGCAATCCATCGAGCTGCACTTCGATGCTGGACGTCAATGCATGTAACTCCGCGACATGATTCGCAAGTGCGCCGGCATCCATCCGCTTCACACGCGCCCCCTCAAATAGCCCGAGCAGGTAGAGCGCAACAAGCTGGCAGGTGAAGCTTTTGGTTGCGGGAATCGCCCGCTCCACGCCCGCTGCCAGAGGCATCGAAACATCCGCTTCGCGCTCCATCGAGGACCCGGCAGCGTTGGTGATGGCCAGTGTCTTCTGCCCGCGCAACCGCGCCTCGCGCAGGGCCGCCAGTGTGTCTGAAGTTTCCCCTGATTGCGAAAGCACCAGCACGCTCGGATGCCGCGACGCCTGCTGACCATCGGTCCCGCGGCAACTGTATTCGCTGGCATACTCCACATCCACAGCCAGTCCGCAAAGGTCCTCCAACAGGATCTCGGCAGCCAGTCCGCTATGCCGGCTTGAGCCCGAGGCGGCAATCAGAATCTCGCCCTCCGGAATCGACCACCCCGCCAACCTTGCAGCAACTTCCGGATTCAAACCCTCGTCAGACAGGTAAAGCGCCAAGGTGCGGCGGATTGCTGCCGGCTGCTCATAAATCTCCCGCAACATCTCATGCTCAAACGTCTGCATCTTCCCATCCCGGCGCGGTTTTCCTTGTCGGGATCATTCGCGCCTAATCTGATCATACAACTTGGATTCGCTCAACATATTGAACAATATGCGGTGTAAGTTCGCATAAATTGCCGAAAATTAAGACCAAACCCTCAACTCTGCGTGCCCGAACGGTTAGAATCGGTGCGATGGCAGAGTCGCTGAATCAACGTTCCGAACAGATCATCAAGTTCCTGCTACGAGCGGGCACTGCAACCATTGAAGAGTTGCTCGCAGTGGCCGGCTCCTCTGCGCCCAGCATACGGCGCGACCTGGCGCGGCTGGAAAATCGCGGTCTCATTCGCCGCACACACGGTGGCGCCACTCTGGTTGAACCGCTGCTCTACGAGCCCTTCCGCTTTGACAGCATGTTCCTGGCTCGCGAGCAGCGCTTTGCCGAAGAGAAACGCCGCATCGGACTGGCCGCCGCGGAGCTTGTACAGCCCAATGAAACCATCGGCCTCACCGCCGGCACCACCACCACGCATATCGGCCGCAGCCTCCGTCATCGCGAAAAAGTCCAGGTGATCACCAACGCCATCAACATCGGTATGGAGCTCTGCAACCAGCCCGGCATCCGCACTTATCTCACAGGCGGCGTGGTTCCCTGGGCGTGGTCGTTTTCGCTCACCGGCAACGCAGCGCTCACTTTCCTCGACGACGTTTACATGGACAAGGTCTTTCTCAGCGTCACCGGACTCGATGGGGAACGCGGAGCTACCACGCTTGAAGCCGATGAAGCGCTCGTCTACCGCAAGATGCTCAAGCAGTCCAAGCAGGTGATTGTGGCTGCCGATTCCAGCAAGCTGGGCAAGGTCAGCCCGGCCTTCATCTGCCCGGCCAACGAAATTCACGTTCTCATTACCGACACCGCCGCCACAGGCGACCTCCTCGCCCCTTTTGAACGCCACGGCACGCGCATTATCCGCGTCTGAACCGCTACCCCCTCGAAGCGAAATCCATTCAGCGCGTTGGCTCCGTTGCAAACTCCGGCGTAGTGAACTCATCGCGCAACAGCCGCACAGACTCGCGCACATCGGCTTCGAGTCCGCTCATAGCTATCGAGGTCGCACCCTCCGCTTCTGCGTCGCGCCACCTCGTCATGGATCCGTGAAGATAGTGAGCGCCCGTCCGCCTCACAACATCAACCAGGTTGCTCAAGCGCAGACCTCCGCCAGCCATGATCGCCAGCCTCTCTCCCGCCTGTATGCGCAGCCGCGCAATCGACTCCGCGCCCGCCATCACATCGGTCGCGCCGCCCGAAGTAAGCAGGCAGTCGGCGCCTGTTTCAATCACTGCCTCCAGTGCCTCGTTCAGATCCGACGCGGTATCGAAAGCCCTGTGAAAGGTCACGTTCATAGGACGACCCAGGCACACCAACTCGCGAGTTCGCTCCACATCCACGCGTCCATCCGGCAATAAGACGCCCACGGCAACACCGGCCGCGCCAGCCTGCCTCGCCTCTTCAATCTGCCTTTTTACCAGAGCGAACTCTTCCGCGGAATAAGAGAAATCTCCGCTCCGCGGACGAATCAGCACATGGACCGGAATTGAAACCGCTCGAATCGCTGCCCTGGTCAGTTCAATCTGCGGCGTAATTCCGCCGATCGGCAATTGCGAGCACAGCTCGATGCGGTCGGCGCCTCCGGACTCTGCTGCCTGCGCAGCTTCCACACTTTCGGCGCACACTTCAAAAAGAAAGGTCTTCATAAGAAATCCGGGGCAAACTCCGTTCCACCTGGAATTGCTTCCCGCCAGTCCGCATCGTCGTGACGGAAAATACGGCCCTCAGTCAAACGCCGCGGCCTGATGATGATCTGCGTTGAGTGAACCTCAACAAACCCCAAGAATACACGAGACAAGTTGAAGGGAAGTTACTGCTTTGTCTGCTTCAATCCGGAAAAATGACCGGTTTGATAAGAAGAGCTTGAGCGCGCAGTTTTCCTGAACGCAACCAAGCGCGCGATCTGAAAGAATCTGTTCCTGGGTTAAGCCGAGGAAGGCTCTGCGACCCGGAGATCCCTGCCCATCCTCAATTGAAGAAGAGATAAGTTCTGCCTGTGGAGACCGGATTGCGGTCTCCACAGGACAGATGCCGTTCTGCTTAGAAGATCGCCTTCAGCGAGAACTCAATTTCGCGGCCGGGGTTCGATCCATCCAGAAGACCGAACAGCCCAACGTTCCCGCTGCCCACACTCACTCCCGGGCCAGTTTGGCGAACACCGTTACAAGCATTGCAAGAGCTGTACTGGCCCCACCAGCTGGCTGGTACGCTGAAAATCGGCGTGTTGGTGAGGTTCATGAATTGTGCACCGAGCGCGACATTCACCCTTTCCCCGATAGGAAACCGCTTGGTCAGATTGAGGTCGGCGGTCTTGAGTGCGGGACCACGCAACGCACCGGTCTGGCAGTTGCCATAGGTGTAGTTCGCAACCTCGGTTACGGAACCCGGATTCAGATTCGTCCTTCCGATGCTCCCGCCTATCTGAACAGTCTGCATGCTCTGAGAACCCAGTTGGCCTGCTACGCAATCCGGGCGGGGTTCATACGATCCGGTCAGCGTGGATGCGGAAAGCGCATTGTTATCCCCCATATAGGCGCCGGCAAAGGGGGTAATTCCAAAGCCAGACCGGAAGGTGGTGCTAACTGCGGTTTCCCATCCTCCAATCACCTGATTGACAACGGGGTTGACGTTGTTGGCGAACAGTTTTCCCCTGCCGAAGGGAAGACTGTATACGCCATAGGCGGCGAGCTCTTGGGCTGTGTCGATGGTGCACCTACCGTAATCGCCCATCGGGTTGTATTCGTTCTGGAAAAAGTTCTGCGTAGCCTGGGTCTGCGATTCCCCAGCGCCTTCTTCGTCACCGTACGATCCAAAGTAACCCAGCGAATTTGCGAGGCACTTGGACCATGTGTAGGCGGCCTGGAACGTGAGACCGTGGTAGTTACGTTGCGCCACCGTGGCCTCAAGCGCACTGTAGCGCGAGATGCCATCCGATGCGTTGTAGCGGGCCTGGGCGCCGGCAGTCACAATCGGCTGCATATACGGGCCCGGAATCACTGTGTCAGCCGTGGTGAGCTGCTTCTGGTTGTAGAGGTAGATGTCGGACATGTGGTCGTCTTTGTTGCCCACGAAGCCAACACTGGCCGTAGTGTTCGCCCTGAATTGATGCTCCAAAAACAGGCTGAACTGCTGATCGACGGCAGGCTGAAGCGATGGGTTGGTGGCGTGAGCCTGGCCGCTGGCAAAGCAGTTGGAAGCGAAGGCCATCAGTTGAGTGGGCGTGCAGGCGGCCGAGAAAGCCGTATAACCCTGGTCCAGCGTCGTCGTCGGATACATCAACGTTGCCGCGGTGTTGTTCACTTCGTTGTGCAATTCCACGTAGGGTGGATTCACAACGGCCATGTTGTTGACCCCGTTGCCTTCCATGTAACTGGAAATGTCATAAGCGCCGCGGAGCACGGTTTTCGGAGCCCAATCGGGTTGGTACGCGAAGCCAATACGCGGCTGGAAGTTATCCCACCCGGTATAGGTGTTGTAGTTGGTGCCGATCTCCGGCGTTCCGGTCAGCAGGTTGAAGTTCACGTTGGCGTTCGCATTCTTGTCGCCGCGGGGCGTCGTCAACTCATAGCGCATGCCCAGGTTCAGGCTCAGGTTATGCGTCACATGGATGTTGTCCTGCACGTAGCCTGCGAACAAGCTGTTGACCAGATTGAATTGAAACGGGACACCTTGCTGCACGTTTTCCGGAAGGCCGAGCAGGAAGTCGGCGAATTGGAATGCTTGGCCTCCCGAGCCTGCGCCCTGCGTCGTGTATTGACCGTTGAATGTGAAGGAACCCGCAGCGCCCTGGTTGCCCGCATACACGTCGTTCATGATGTAGTGGTAAAGCTCAAAGCCCGTGTGAAGGGTTTGCTTGCCGTGCGTCCACGTCAGAGAATCTTCGGCCTCATAGGTGGTGTCATGGAAGATTTCCACGCCGTCCGAGCTGCCCACTGACCCGTATCCGAAACTCATTGACGGAAGAATGGATTCCTGAACTCCCGGAAGCCCGAACTCCTGCGGCAGGTTCGCACTCGTCGCGTTGGTATAAACCTGGTCGTTGGCCGGGAAAAACTGCCCGCCGAAACGGACATCATTAACCAGCGTAGGAGTAATCGTGTGCACGTAATCGACAACAAAGTTCTTCAGCGGATATTCCCGCGTTAGGTTCGGGGTCAGCACGTTCGTTCCGTTGCTGCTGAAATTGAGGGTATGCATCTGTGTATAGCGGCCAGAAAGGTGATCGTTCTGGCTTGCCTGCCAGTCGATCTTCACATCACCCTGGTAGCTGTGGACGTAGCCGCTGGTGTAGTAGATCGGTTGTTCAAACTGCTGAGTGAACAAGGGAGAAGCGACCATGGCCGCCGCTACTGTGCTGTTCAACGGAATCTGGTTGTTCGCGAACGGCTGACGGCTGGCGATCGGAGCTGGCTGTCCAGCATTGGGGCCGCTGAGATAGACCGGGCTGTAAAGCTGCCCGGCGGGATTGGTGCAGACGCCGTTAACAAAGCTCGCGCCGAGGTTTGTGCATACCTGCCCAAGGTTGCCGGTCAGAAAGGGCGTCGGGATAAGGGTGTTGGTTTGGGCCGTCCTCGGTGTGTTATTAACTTCTGATTGCTCGTCGGCAAAGAAGAACAGCTTGTTCCTGACAATGGGTCCGCCGACAGTGCCGCCATAATTGTTCCACTGCAGCACGGGACGCGGCAGAGTCACTCCGGTAGCAACATAATTGTTGGGATTGGTCGGCGATGGAAGCTGTAGCGACGCGTTTACCTTGTCTTGCCACGAGTTCGCGTCAAGGTCCGTGTTGCGAATGTACTCGAACAGGTCTCCGTGGAACTGATTCGTCCCGGACTTCATCGTCTCAACCACGACCCCGCCGATATAGTTTCCGAAGTCCGCCGGTGCGTTGCTGGTAATGATGTTAAATTCCTGAATCGCGTCGGGGCTGGCCACGTATGCAACGTCGTTGTTGTCGGGCTGGTTGATGTCCATGCCGTCAAGAGAAGCGTTGTTATCCTGTTCACGGGCGCCGTTCACATACGGGCGCCCCGTGCCGAATGTGTTCTGAGACGACTCGAAGGCGAAAATGTTGGGGCTGACCACGCCCGGCGCCAAAAGCGTCAATTGATTAATGTCGCGGGTTGCAAGAGGGATCGCGTTAACGGTAGTTGTGTCGAGTACGGTCGACACCTCCGTCGATTCTGATTGCAGCAGCGGTGGTGCCGCATCGACGCTGACGGTCTCACTGACTGCTCCCGGTTTCATATGGAAGTCCACCTGGGCTACCTGATTGGCAGCCAGAGGAAAGGCCTTGCGTACTTCGCCGGAAAACCCGGGCGCTTCCACTTTAACTTCAACACTGCCCACGGGAATTTGCGGGAATTCATAAAGACCTGAGTTGGTCGTCTTGGTCCCCCAGGTCGTGCCGCGGTTCACGTCGCGTACAGTCACGGTTGCACCTGCTATGACGGACCCCGAAGGATCCACCACGGTACCGGTGATTGAGCCAGCAGCTTGCTGGGCCCACAGGGTTGGCGATGCCCCGAGAATCATGAGGGTTGTACAGGCGGCGCCAACCGCAATCAGTATCATTCGATTTATCCGCTTCACTGAAATCTCCTTCAATACAGGTTCAGGTTGAATGCTTGCCTTCTTTGGACAGCTATAGCTAGTTGGTGAAGTACTATATAGCAGTCGCGAAAATGCAAGTCAAGAGAAAAAGCTCGACGATTTTCGCGCCCCGATGCCAAGACTGTGGAAAAACACTCCGGTCCACTGTAGAATCAACAGCATGTAAGCCATAATCCGACGCAAAATCGCATGGCTTGGCAGGAACGGTTCACAGAAACTCGGGCCACCCGGCAGCGAAGCCGGGCTTCAAGTGCGGCGTAACACAGGTCCTGCGTGTACATCCTCAGTTCCCCAAAGTGCTCTATAGCGAGTTTTTCCTCGACATTCCGTTTGGTTGAGGTATCTTGAATGCAGACCATTTGGGCAATCGTTAGAACGGTGCCGATCCCGTTATGAAGTCAGCAGTTTCGATAGTGAGTACGCGCAAGGACGAACCTGCCTACAAGCGGATTCAGAGCGCCATCCGCCAACGGATCGATTCCGGAGAGCTGAAACCTGGCGACGTAGTTGACTCCGAAAGAGAGCTTGCCCGCATCCACGGCGTCAGCCTGATGACCGCGCGCCACGCGCTTGCTGACCTGGCGCAGGAAGGCGTCGTCGAGCGCCGCCATGGCGCCGGAACATTTGTTGCGCCACCCCAGATCCACTTCAACAAGCTGCACAGCTACACAGAGGAAATGTCGAACCTCGGCCTCGAGACACGATCCCGCATTATCTTCTCCGGCATCATCACGAGAGAACATGAGATTGCGGCGCGTCTCGGCTTGTCACCCACCAGCCGTCTGATTAAGATTGAGCGTGTCCGCTCTGCCGGCGATGAACCTGTCGCCCTCGAGATTTGCTATCTCTCCGCGGAGGAATATCAGGCTGTATTGGATGCGCCGCTCGATCGCACTTCGCTGTTCGCGGCGCTTGAACAGGGATGCGATGTTGAGATTGCCTACGCGGACGAGGAGATTGACGCCACGCAAGCGGATCACCGCATCGCGAGGCTCTTGAATATTCCGAACGGCACATCCCTGCTGCGCATCCGCCAGCTCATCTTCTCTACGAAGGGACGAGCCACCGTGTACGTGACGGGCCTCTACCGTTCTGGCCGCCACACGCTCAGGATTCGCCGCTTCCGATAGCGCGTTTTGGCATATGTCCGGGGAATGGTTTCTTCTAGACCGACTCGATGGCATCGATCTTTGCAGCCACTGCGAACGCCAGCTCTTCTTTATCTGTAGGGAACACCCTGCGTTCACGCTCCGGCAGCTCCTCGAGCAGGCTGTCATACGCGACAGGATCACATCCGGAAAACGCAGCAAATCCAGCCGCATCCGCCATTTTGCAGCTCACCTTGATTAGCTCCGCCATGTTCCAGCAGACATCATGCCGCCGCGAACAGTGATGCTCGTGCACCACTGCTTCCAGCTCATCCGGCAGTTTCCAGCCCAGCACCAATTGCCGGCCAACCTCGCAGTGATCCCAACCCACTAATTCGCGCTCCGCATCGAGAAAGCTGCTTGAGGATCCGCAATGTTTCCCCAGCAAGTCGGCGTATTCTCTGGGGCGCGCCACCGCCAGCGCAAACCGTCCGATGTCGTGCAGCACACCAGCCGTATAGGCTACGTCCTTGTCAATGAAACCTAATGAAGCCAGTTGTTCCGCGATCAGCGCACACGCCAGGTTGTGCCGCCATAGACTGCGCATCGCCGGATGACTCAGCGAACTGCCAAGATAGGCCCGCACTGCAACCGTCAGGCACATCCCTTGCAGATGATTTGCACCCAGCACGGCGATTGCCTGCAGCATGCTGTTGGCCGGAAACCGCGGAGAATACAAAAGAGAGTTCGCGACAGTGAGCACCTCACTGGCAAACGCCGCATCCGAAGAGATCAGATCGTCCAGCTGGCGCAGCTGAACGTTTTCGGACTGCACCAACTGCAGCACTCTGATCGCCACCTGGGGAAACGGAGGCAGGCGCAACTGCGCCCACGGCAAATCCGTCTCTCCCCTTCTCCGCCCAATGCGCACGGTTGGCATCCCCATTCGCCGACGCAAGTGCCTTCAACTACGGCTTCCCTTCTGGCCGGCCAGGACCAGTCGCCGCACCGTCATGCATCTTGCTTCGATCTATCTCCTACTTCGGCAGAATCGAGGATTTGTACAGTGGTTGTTTCTCAACGGTTCACAGACTTGACGCCATGTGCTGCGCGGTCGATTCCTCGCCCACCGCAAGCCGCGTAAGGGTGAGCACAGTGATATCGTCATCCTGGCCAAAGTTGACCGCGGCCAAAGTCGCCTCGGCCGCATTCGGCTTCCCGGCAAACAGGCTTTCAAGGCGCGCAAAGCTGTAGAGCTCACCCGTCTGGTTGCGCGCTTCCAGCAGTCCGTCGGTATAAAGCGCAAAGTGGTCGCCAACACCAACGCGAACCACGGTTTCTTCATAAGTCGCGCTCGGCTGAATCCCCAACGGAAGTGCGCCCGGCAGATTCATCTCGTGCATGTTGAGAAACGGCGCTGGATGGCCGGCACTGGAGACCGCGCAATTTCCGTCCCGATCGAGCCGCATCGCGATGCACGTTGCAAACCCGCCCTGCAGCCGTCCGCACAGTCGCCGGTTCAATCCCGCAAGAATCTCCGCAGGGCTTGTAGTGTAGTCGGCAATCATGCGCGCCGCGCCCACAATCAATGAAACCGCCATCGCCGCCCTCAGTCCCTTGCCGCTCACGTCGCCCAGCAAAACCAGCGTCGATCCACCTTCCAGCGGAATAATCTGGAAGAAGTCCCCGCCCACCTGCTGCGCCGGCCTGTACGCGCTCGTCACCGCGAAGCCCGGCATCGAAGGCAGCTCTTCGGGAACCAGCACCTGTTGCACCTCGCGCGCATTCTTGAACTCCTGTTCCAGCGCCGCCTGCCTCCGCCGGTCCTCGGCAACATAGCGATACACCGCATACACCAGCGAAATCAGCAGCAGCACCTGCGCAATGCTCGATGCATTGATCGCATTCCCGTTGAACGTAAACAGCGGAGCTGCAATCTTGTCCGCAAACGTCCAGTGAGTAAATCGCCGCCCCTGCTCGAACGCGATGCGCACCACGTTGATCATGTCCCACGTGAACGCAAAAATCGCCACCAGCCAGCGCGACAATTCCAGCCGCTTCCGCTGGACCACCGCATACACTACCAGCACCAGTGCAAACGACTCGCAGGTGGTGAAGATCGCCGTGCAGATTGCGTCAGCAAGTTCCACCTGCGCTACCCAGTTTGACGCGCCCACTGGAATCGACAGCATCCCGTCAATCGACGTAACCACGATATTGAGAATCGCAATAAAGCGTGCGAATCTTACCAGCTGCTGGTTTTCGTGCAGGTCTAACATCCAGATCAGAACGAACCAGAGCGAAACGTCGGTAATTCCAAAGAATGGCTGAGCCACACCGATCGCAAAGTTGAATGACCATGGGATTCGCAAAGTCAGGAAGAGAGTGACCGCCAGCGGCCCCAGGAAGAATCCCGCAATCCAGAACAGCACCCACTGCGTCCGGTCGCGCAGCCAGGTGAACAGCGCCAGCACCACCACCATCAGCGAAAGAAAGTCAACCGCCCAGGTGAATTGCCGGCTGCGCATCCAACGGTAGTCGCTCACTGCCTTCAGCGCGGCAATCGCTTCCGGGCTCCCTGCAATCGGCAGCGCCGAGAATCCGCCCAGATCACCCGAATCGAATGAAACCGGCGGCGCCTTCCACATCCTGAAGGCCAGCACACCGTCTCGCACCGGCCCCAGCCCATACGTTTGCGGCGGCGGCAGGTAATACCACGTCGGGTTGGGTGGAACCGCGCCGAATCGCGCCACGAGCACGCCATTCCAGTAGATCTCGCACGCATCCTGCACCGGCGGCAGATATAACGCCAGATCCGGCGAGGCGCCCGGCGCTGTTGTAACGTGAATGTGCCGCCGGTACCACGCGAACCCCGTGTAGTTTGGGTGTGTCTGCGCGCCCCAGGTCGCGTCCGCACGAATCTGCTCCCACTTGGAATCGTCCAGCCCAGGAGCGGCCCAGCCAAGATCGTCGCCGGTCTTGAACTGCCAGGGGCCGTCGAGTTTAGCCGTGCCCTTGCCGAGTCCATCCAGGTTGAGCATTGGAACAGCCGGCTCAGTCGCGCCAGGCACCGCCGCGTGCGCCAGCGTCAACGAAATTGCAGCCAGCGCAAAAATCTGCAGAAAAGTCTTTCCAGCCATGCGGGGAAGCATGTCGCAAGCATACCGCGCCGATGAGATTGAAAGTAAAGAAGTATTTGGGCCTTTGCTGGATTGTCCCGAATCAGCAAACACCTTCACGGAAACGCCGCGCCTGGAAAGATAAGATAGACAGGTGGAGTGAATCAATGCCAATCGTCCTCGACGGCGCAACCATTGCCGCCGCCATCAAGCAGGAAGTCGCGGAAGAAGTTAAGCAACTAGCTGCTCAGGGAGTTCGTCCTGGCCTCGCCGCGGTTCTCGTCGGACATGTGCCCGCATCGGAGATCTACGTTCGCAGCAAGGTGCAGACCTGCGCCGAGCTTGGCATCTTCAGCGACCTCATCACCCCTCCCGACACTGTCACCACAGAAGACATGCTCGACCTGGTCACCAGCCTGAATGACCGCGACGACATCGACGGCATCCTCATCCAGTTGCCCCTGCCGCCGCAAGTCGACGCAAAGGTGCTTCTCGACGCGGTTATTCCCGAAAAAGACGTTGACGGCTTTCACCCCGTGAATGCCGGCCGCCTGCTTGCCGGCCGCCCCGCGCTTGCACCCTGCACACCCGCCGGCGTCATTGAGATTCTCAAGCGCAGCAACCTTCCCATCGCTGGCCAGCACGCGGTCATCGTGGGCCGCAGTGACATCGTCGGCAAGCCAGCCGCAATGCTGCTGCTGCACCAGAACGCCACCGTCACCATCTGCCACTCCAGGACCGCCGACCTCGCCACCATTACCCGGCAGGCTGACATTCTTGTCGCCGCGATCGGCCGCCCCGGCTTCATCACGCCGGATATGGTCAAGCCCGGCGCAACCATCATTGATGTCGGCATCAATCGCATCACCACGCGCGAGGAGTTCGATCGCTACTTCGCAGGCAACGCCAAGCGGGAAGCCGCTTTCGCCAAACGCGGGTCAACGGTGGTCGGCGACGTTCACCCCAAAGCCTTCGAGCTCTCCGGCGCGTACACGCCCGTCCCCGGCGGCGTTGGCCCGCTCACCATCGCCATGCTCATGTCCAACACCGTGCGCGCTGCCAAAATGCGGAGAGGGCTCTAGAAGATGCTGCGCGTTGGACTCACCGGTGGTCTCGGCAGCGGCAAGAGCACCGTCGCCGGTTATCTGCGCGAACTGGGCGCGGAGGTCATTGAAGCCGACGAGCTGGGCCGCGAGCTGATGCAGCCGGGCCAGCCAGTCTACGACGCAATCGTCCACGCCTTTGGACCAGAAGTGGTCGGCCTCGACGGTCGGCTTGACCGCGCGCGGCTGGCCGAACTGGCCTTCAAGGGTGGGCGTCTCAACGAGTTGAACGCAATCGTCCATCCCGCCGTGATTGCCGCCCAGCGAGTGTGGATGGACTCGGTCTTTGCCCGCAATTCTGCCGCTGTCGCCGTGGTCGAGTCGGCGCTCATCTTTGAGGTGGAGCGCGACGCACGCGCCCGGGGCGAAAGCGAGACCGTTTTAGCCGACTGGCGCCGCCGTATCGACCGAGTCATCGTCGTCACCGCGCCCGACGAGCTCAAAATCGCCCGCTACGCCGCCCGCGTAAGCACCACCGAATCCGCCCGCGCCGCCGCCGAGGCCGACGCCCGCGTACGCCTCGCCCACCAGATCCCGGACGCCGAAAAAGCCGCTCGCGCCGATTATGTCCTCGAAAACACAGGAGATCGGCAGAGCCTTCACGCCCAGGTGGTAGCGCTATGGCCGCGCCTAACCGCAGAGAGCAACAATTCTGCGCAAAAGTTGTCTTTAAAATAGAAGCAGTGGTCAGTGTGCAGTGCACAGTGAACAGAGGAACCGCCGCATGAGCAGAATCGTAGTTACAAATACCTGTTCACTGGCTCCTGGCCTCCAAACTTGTGCACTGTTCACTGCACACTGTCCACTTTCCGAAGGTCCTCAATGAAATTTCGCTCGGTATTTCTGATTGTTCTGCTGGTGGGTGGATTCTGGCTCATCACCACGCACCTCACCACTGTTTCCGGCGGTCGATCGCTCGACCATCTCTCGCTTTTTGGAGCCCACGGCTCCGGATCCGCGCTCCAGCTCACTGAAGCGGAAGCCGCTCCTGCCTACGACACGGAGGAACTGAACAATATCGCCGTCTACAAGCGCGTGTTGCCTTCCGTGGTCAACATTACGTCCAAAGCGCTGGTCTACAACTTTTTCTATGGCACCGTGCCGCAGGAGGGTCAGGGCTCCGGCTTTGTTCTCGACAAGGCGGGCCATGTGCTCACCAACTACCACGTCATTGAAGGCGCGAATCGCGGCATTGAAGTCACGCTCAGCAACAAGCGCCGTTATCCAGCAAAGATCGTAGGCAGTGACAAGGTGCACGACCTGGCCTTGCTGCAGATCAGCGCGCCTGATCTTCAGCCGGTCACGCTGGCTGATTCCAGTGGTCTATCTGTCGGCCAGAAGGTCTACGCCATCGGCAATCCCTTCGGCCTCGCAGGAACCATGACCCGCGGCATCATCAGCTCCATCCGCACCCTGCCTGCATCGAGGGAGTCAGAAGCCGGCTCCATTGAAGACGCCATCCAAACCGACGCGGCCATCAACCCCGGCAACTCCGGCGGCCCATTGCTGAACTCGCGTGGCGAGGTCATCGGCATCAACACCATGATCGCCTCCAACGGCGCCAATCAAAGCTCCGGCATCGGCTTCGCCATCCCCATCAACACCGCCAAGGCAGTGCTGGCCGACCTCACGCGCTACGGCAAGGTCAAGCGTCCCTCGCTGGGCATCTCGTCCTACGCGATCGGTCCCGATCTCGCCTCGCAGATGGGCCTCGCCGTTGAGTCCGGTATCCTCATCCAGCGCGTGATTCCCGGTGGCGCAGCCGAGCGTGCCGGCCTCCGCGGCGGCAATGAACAAGCTTACGTGGGCAACACGCCCATCCTTCTTGGCGGAGACCTCATCGTGGCCATCGACGGCCAGGAGGTCAGCGATCCGCAGGACGTCAGCGCCATCATGAGCAAACATCAGGCCGGCGACACCATCAGCATCACCTTTTACCGCGGCCGCCGCCAGATCACTTTGAAACTGATCCTCGGCGAAGCACGCGACTCAAGCACCTAGTCCAAATTTCAATCAACCCTGTCCATAAAAAAACGGGCCGCTCGATATTCGGTGCGGCCCGTGCCACATACATCCTTCTAGATATCACTCGAACTCACCGGCTTAACGCCGCGCGGCCCGAGCGAACTTCCGTTCGACTCCGCTTCTCTATCGAGGCGCGCTCGTTTCGGAACTTCGATCAGGTCCTGGTCATGCGCGGTCCGATGCACCTCATCCTGCGCCGGCTTCAATCGTCTTTCAAATGCCTGCACTCTTCGTCCCTCCTTTTCCCCTGAACACTTCATCTCCTCGCTAGCTCCACGCGCTTGCGAATCTCAAAACCCAGAGCGCATCGCGTTCTGTTCCGCCAGTTCCACCTGCATCTGGCCAAGAACTATAGGCTCGTTGTAATGCGCAGCCACCATCGCCGCCATCTTTCCTTCATCCAGATAAGGCTGCACCGCCGCCCGCTTGATCGTCGACTGCGCGGCCATCTGCGCGACCGCGGCCTTGCTGCTCACTGACTGAACCAGCGCCAGAATCGCGCTGACCACGCTGCCCACCACCTGGATCGCCGAGAGCGCATGTTTCTGGCTGACCGGATCCACAATTCTTCCTGCCTTCAGCAGTGCCGCGTTCACCTGCTGTTGCAACGTCACCACCTGGGTTTGCAACTGCGCCAGCAAGCTCGCCGAAGGATTGGCCAGGTAAGCTTTCGCCTGCCCCACCAACAGATTCGACGCCGCGTCGAACCCCACCGTTGCCGCCACAAACACGGGCGCATCCGCCGGAGCCAGCAATGCCGCCGTTGAATCTACCGTGGCCACCGCGCTCTGCAAGGCAGGCGTCCAGTTCACAATGTCCTGCGCAACCGTCGCGCCGGAGCAGCCACTCATAAACGGCGACCCAAGCAGCAGCGCAATCAGCGCCCATGCGCCCAGCTTGGCCGTGTTTCCGCCAGATGAGGGGGCCGAGTCGGGGTCTTTTGCCAGCAATCCCAGCAGTGCGCTGGCCAACGCGCTCACCAGTGTTACCACGGTGCCCGTGCCCGCCGATCCCAGGTTGATCCCCTGCTGCGAAAGCACGCCGGCCACAGTGACGATCGCAATCAGCAACCCGGCAGTCGATGTCTTCGGATGATTCCAGATATTCGAGATTTGATTCATGCAGAAAAACTCCTTCTGAAATGCAAAAAAGCGGCGCCAGCCGCCTTGGTTTTATTGAGAATTCAGGAAACTCGCCCCGCGGCTTGGAGCCTCGTCGTGGTTGCAACCAAGGCTCGCCGCAGGTGCAAATGCCAGAAAGACCCAGGCGCAGACGGTTCCGCGCCCCGGCGCACTCCGTGTGGGGGAGGGCGTACTCATTCGCCCGGCGCGGCATCTCCGTCTGCTACTCGGTTATGTCTGGTTATCTATAAGGTTAAGCAATCCGCACTATATCTTCTGCAAACTTGAAGCGCTAAATAATCTCTATTAAACCAACAAGTTATAAGATTCTGCTCAGAGCAATCACTTGACAGCGCGATTTTCCCGAAAAGTGCGGCCTTCGCAAGGGTAGCCGGGGGAATTCGGCGATGCTGCCCTGGGAACTTCACAGACTGAAGCTGTGCAGGCCGGCGCCGATGAGCAGGCCGGCCCGCGGAGTTGGATTCTTTATGAATCTAGCGGTTTGGCTTGGGCGCGTCTGCCGGGGGCGGTGCGGTCGTTGCATCGGCGGCAGGGGTGGCCGGAGCGGCCTGGGCGGGCTGGTTCTTCGACATCTCGCGGATATAGGCAATCAGGGCGTACACATCGTCTTTCTTGGCCCGGCTCTCATCTTCGGCGGGCATCTTGTCCTTGCCATTGCGGATGATGAGGAAGAGTTCCTGGTCGGGGTGATTGGCGAGTGTTTTGGGATCGGTCCAGTCCGCGAGGGTCAGGCCCATGTCCTTGGCCAGGTCGGTCTTGCCGTTTCCGTTGTCCCCGTGGCACAGAGCGCAGTCGATGGCGTAGATCTTCTTTGCCTTCTCGCGCGAGGCCGGGGTTGATTTGGATGTGTTGGCGGGGGCTGCGACACCGCTTGTCGGCTCTTGCGGTGTACTCGCAGCGACTACGGCGTGGGTGGGTGTGAGTGCGGCGATTGCAAAGAGGATCGCGGCGGAAACGGCCAGAACGGGCTTGAGCATAACAGCCTCCCCAGTTGCAGGTGTCTGGAATAGGCATCGTGCAGCTGATTGGAATTTTTCAGGCCGAATTATATGCCTATTGGTCAACCCCTGGGCTGTGAGCAGGCTCACCAAAGATTAGAAGACCTCGGAATAACCCTGGGGCGGGGGAACGTGCTTGAGCAGGCCGAGTTCGCCAGCCAATCGTTCCAGCCGGGTACGGGTGGCGGGCGAGGGCGGCACCAGCGGTAAACGGACCGCGTCGTGAGCGCGGCCCATCAGGTTCAGGATGGTCTTTACCGGCCCGGGATTCGACTCCCAGAAGTTAGCCTCGAACAGGCGCGCGTACTTGCGGTCGAGCTCGCGAGCCTCGGCCCAGTGATCGTTGAGGGCGGCCCGGATCATATGTCCGGCCTCGGCGGGAATCTCATTGGCGGCCACGCTGATGAGCCCATGCGCACCAACGCCGATGGCTGCAAGAGCCAGATTGTCGTCGCCAGAGAAGATCTTGAAGCCTCGCGGCAGGGAGTGGACCAGCTCGGCGATCTGCGGGAGCTTGCCGCTGGCCTCCTTGATGGCCTGAATGTTGGGCGCGGCTTCGGCCAGGCGAATGACGGTTTCTGGGTCGAGATTGACGGCGGTCCTTCCGGGTACGTTGTAGAGCGCAACCGGCAGCGGATCCACTGCGCGGGCCAGGGCCAGGAAGTGTTGAAACTGGCCCTCCTGCGAGGGCTTGTTGTAGTAGGGGTTGGCGGAGAGCACGGCGTCAACGCCGCGAATCTGGCGAAGCAGGCTGGCCTGGCGCAACAGCGTGCGGGTGCAGTTGTGGGTGCAGCCGGCCCAGACTGGAACACGGCCATGCGCCGCCTCGGCCACGATGCAGACTACGTGCAGCCACTCGTTTTCTTCCAGGGTCGCCGCCTCACCGGTTGACCCGCAGGCCACCAGGAAGTCGATCCCAGAGTCGATTTGCCAGTTCACCAGCGCGCGCAGCGCCTGTTCGTCGATCGATCCATCCGCCCGGAAGGGCGTAACAATTGCCGTACCGCAACCCGTAGTTTCCATCATTGGAGAGTGTATACCGTGAGCCAGGTGTCAGGGATCAGGGAACAGGGATCAGTTGTGAGTTGTAGGGAACAGACGTTTTGGTTGAAGGCGGTCGGCTCGTTTGCGGGTTGAATTTGAGCAACCGCAAAATAATCCCGGGATAGATGTCGAAAAACCGTCTTCCCATTCGATTTATGTATAGAACAGGCAAGAGGAGGCCTGAATACCATGCAATATCTTCTGCTGATTTACAACGCCGAGAGCCAATGGGATGCGATGACCGAGGCCGAGCACGCCGCCATGCACCAGGAGTTCGGCGCTTTCACCCAGAGCATCATCGCCAAAGGAAACTTCAAGGGTGGGAACCAACTGTTTCCCACATCCAAAGCGACGACCGTGCGCGTGGAGGGCGGTAAAACGCTGGTGACCGACGGCCCTTTTGCCGAGACCAAAGAGCAGCTCGGTGGCTACTACCTGATCGAGGCCGGCGATCTGGACGAGGCTACGGCCATTGCTGCGCGCATTCCCGCCGCGCGCATGGGCTCGGTTGAAGTGCGGCCGATTGTTCCGATGCAGCGGCCTGCGTAGCCGGGCCAAACACGCGGCGCCTGACATAAACCGAAGTGGTGGCCCGATTCCCCTGGGGTCGGGCTCCGCTGCGTCCAGATTGGGCATGTTGGAACGGTCCAGGGAACAAGCGAAAGTTTTCAGGAGAGTGTCATGGAAACATTTCTTCCACCCATCGAACACCCGGGCGCACTGAAGATGAAGCTGGCGTATTACTTCACGCGTCGCCAATTCGGAAAAGTGATCACTCCGCTGAAAGTGTTTTGCGCGCGTCTGCCGGCTGCTTTCGGCATGTTCTACGGGAAGATCAGCGCGCTCGACAAAAAGCTGCAGTTACCGGCAGAGACGATCATGCTGATCCGGGAACAGGTTGCGCGGGTCAACGTATGCCTTTTCTGCATTGATATTGGGCGATCCTTCACGATCCAGCAATCGATGGACCAGGCCAAATTCGATGCACTCGAGGAGTTCGCCACTAGCCCGCTTTTCAGTGTTGCGGAACGCGCGGCCCTGGATTACGTGACGGATTTGACCAGAAACAAGCAGGTCAATCCAGATACGTTCGCGCGCATGCGCAGCCACTATTCGGAACGCGCGGTGTGCGAGATTGTTTGGCTGGTCGCGAGCGAGCATTTTTACAACATGACGAACATCGGCTTGAACATTCACTCGGACATGCTGTGCGATATTGCCAGGAAGAAGTAGAAGCTTGACTGTGGCACGGCATTGAGGCATGTGTATTGGCATGATGCAGCGGGAGCCGCTAGGCTTGGATCGAGGCGGAGCCGGTGGCGATGGAGCGGGAGCAGCTGGGGCGGATTTTTCGCGAGGAGTGGGGCCGTATTGTGGCCACGCTGATTCGCTTGCTGGGCAGCTTCGATCTGGCAGAGGAAGCGGCCCAGGAGGCCTTTGCGGCAGCGCTGGCGCAATGGCCGCGCGAGGGTGCTCCAGCGAATCCGCGCGCGTGGCTGATTTCGACGGCACGGCATAAGGCGATTGACGCCCTGCGCCGAAAGACGCGGTGGGAAGACGAACGCGATCCGCAAGAAACGCTGGCGGCGATTGAAGAGCGGCCGGGTGCCGATGCAGAAGAGGATGGCTCGGCGGTGGTAGACGACAGATTGCGGCTCATCTTCACCTGCTGCCACCCGGCTTTGAACCAGGAGGCGCAGGTTGCGCTGACTCTGCGCACGCTGTGCGGCCTGACCACGGAACAGATTGCAACCTCGTTCCTGGTTCCAATGCCCACGATGGCGCAGCGGCTGGTGCGCGCCAAGCAGAAGATTCGCGACGCCGGGATTCCGTATCGGACGCCTCCGCGCGCGGAGCTTGCGGAGCGGCTTGCGGCCGTGCTGCTGGTGGTCTACCTGGTCTTCAACGCTGGATACAACTCTCCCAGCGAGGGCCGTGCGCTGAGCGAGGAGGCGATTCGCCTTGGGCGTCTTCTGCAGGAGTTGTTGCCGGAAGAGGCAGAGGTTCGCGGACTGCTGGCCCTGATGCTGCTGCACGATTCACGGCGGGAAGCGCGCATGAGCAGCGACGGCGAGTTGATTTTGCTGGAGGAACAAGATCGCCGGCGATGGAATCAGGATCAGATTGCCGAGGGCGTCGCGCTTGCTGCATCGGCCCTGCGGCACGGGCCTGACCCTTACTCGGTGCAGGCGGCGATTGCCGCGGTCCATGCGCAGGCGGCAGATGCCGCGCAGACGGACTGGGCGCAGATCGTTGCACTCTACGATGTGCTTCTGCGCATGCAGTCTTCGCCGGTGGTGGAACTGAATCGCGCCGCGGCCGTGGCCATGGCGCAGGGATGCGAAGCGGGGCTGCGCCTGATCGATGAGCTGGAGCGGCGGGGAGACTTGCGCGGGTACTATCTGTTGCCTGCTGCGCGGGCCGACCTGCTGCGCCGCCTGGGGCGCCGGCCGGACGCGGCACATGCGTACCGAGCAGCGCTTGAGTTGGTTACCCAGGATGCAGAGCGGCGGTTCCTGCTGAAACGGCTTGCGGAGGTTGAGAGCGACGGCGCAGCTCCCGTTGACAAGCTCCGGGGCGGAAGCGATGTATAGTTCGGTATCATGAGGCGCTTCTTTCTATTCCTTTTCACGGCAATCTTCCTTGCGAGCTTTTTGAAACTGGCGAGCGCGGAACAGGAACCGCCGGTGGCGATTATTGCCGACAAACTTGTAAGCCTGACCACTCCGCATGGCGGCGGCCAACTGCCCGTTGATCTCTCGCTGGACTGGGATAAGCCGCAGCCGCAGGTGACGCGCGCCGTCGTTATGTTCCATGGCAAGGGACGCGACGTGGATGGTTATTACCGGGCATTGCGAAGGGCCAATGAGGAGGCAGGAAGCGACGCCGCAGCCACCTCGATCCTGATTGCTCCGCAGTTTCTCAACGAGGAGGACGCACGGGCACACCATCTGCCGGAGTCTGTGCTGCGCTGGCGGCAGGGCACGTGGGAGGCTGGGGCCGAGGCGGCTGGTCCGTCGGCCGCCAGCGCATACGAGGTGATCGACGCCATCGTGGCACATCTTTCGGATCGCAGGGTCTTTCCGAATCTGAAGACGATCGTTCTTGCCGGGCACTCAGGCGGCGGCCAGGCGATGCAGCGCTATGCAATCGCAGGGAGGGCGGAGCGCGTGGCGGCAGCCGGAGTTCGTCTGCGCTACGTGGTAGCCAACCCTTCGTCGTATATGTACTTCACCGACGATCGGCCGGTTTTCGATCACGACAAGGTTCGCTTTGAGCCCGGCAATGGAGAGAAATGCCGCAACTTCAACCATTGGAAGTTTGGCCCGCTGAATGTGCATGAGGAATATGTGCGGGAGAGCGCGGAGGGCGGATGGGCGGGGCTCGAAGACGCGTTTGCACGTAAGGATGTGACCTATCTGCTGGGTACCGCGGACGTGGATCCCCACGAGAAGGACCTCGACGTTACGTGCGCAGGCGAGATGGAGGGGCCGACCCGGTTTATGAGGGGTCAGGCGTATTATGCGTGGCTGCACCGGCGGCACGCGACCGGCTGGAGTCAGCGCCTTTGGTTCGTGCCCGGCGTAGCGCATTCCGGGGGCAAGATGTTCACATCGGAGTGCGGCGTAGCGGCACTGTTTGAGCGATCGTCTTGCACGGACCAGCAATAGGAGTCCGGGGGCCTTGGGCATTGAGCCGAAGATGCGGCTTAGAGTTGGTCGAAGATGTCGCGAAACTCCCAGGCGCCTTCTTTGCCGGCGAGCCATTCAGCAGCGCGGACGGCGCCGAGCGCAAAGCATCTGCGGCTGTGCGCGTTGTGGCGCAGCTCCAGCACATCGTCGGGGCCGGTGGCGGTGACGATATGCTCGCCTTTGGCGTCACCCACGCGATGCGAGGTAATCTCAACCTTTACGCCGGCCCCTTTTATTAATTGCGCGGCTTCGATAATCTGCTGCAGCGTGATGGCGGTGCCGGAGGGAGCGTCAAGTTTAGACTCGTGGTGCGTTTCGCTGATTGAGAACTGATAGTCTTCAAGCCTGGCCAATTCGGCTGTCAGACGGAACAGCTTCTGGACGCCGATCGAGAAGTTAGTGCCGTAGAGGAGCCCGCCGCCGCGGCGAAGGGCGAGGGCTTTCATCTCGTTCAGATGCTCATACCAGCCGGTGGTTCCGACCACGATGCGCGCGCCGACAGCGAGCACGGCACACATGTTCTTGATTGCAGCTTCAGCATTGGTGAAGTCGATAACCACATCTATGCCGGCCAATGCGGCAGCAGTCAGCGCGGAGGCTTCGCGGTTTTCGTTGAAGTCGAGCACGCGCACGCCGTGACCGCGCTCGCGCGCCACCTGCGCCACCAGGCTACCGGTCTTTCCTTTGCCGAGGACGAGAATGAGCATAGGTACCTTCGGGACAGTGAACGAGTGAAACGGTGAACAAGTGAATCAGTGAATTAGTGAATTAGTGAAAAAGTGAAACTGTGGGATCACGGGATGTGCGAAAAAGTGATTCGCGGGACGTTGCTTATGAACCTTCCACTACCCGCTGTTTCAGGTTCTCACTCTTTCACACGTGCACTTATTTCACTCCTTCACCGCAACCTGCTTTCTTGCTTCCACGTCGAAGACGGCAGGGTCGGGGTCTTTGAAGAAGACGGCATGCAACGAGCGCAGCGCCTCGTCAGCGTCATCTTCCTCGATCATGAAACTCATGTTAATCTCACTGGCGCCTTGGGAGATCATGCGTACGTTGATGTGGCGAATGGCGCCGAAAACCTGGGCGGCCATGCCGCACCGTCCGCGAATGTCCTCGCCGACCAGGCAAATCAGCGCTTTGCGGCCCTCATACTTCACATCGGCAATCTGGCTCAGGTCGGCGGCGATGGCGGGCAGCTTTTCATTGGAATCGACAGTGAGCGAGACGCTGACTTCGCTGGTGGACACCATGTCAACCGGGCACTTGTGCTTGTCGAAGATGGCGAAGATTTCGCTGAGATAGCCGTGCGTCATGAGCATGCGGCTGGCCACCACGTCGATGATGCTCAGCTTCCGCTTCACGGCGATGGACTTGAACGGGCTTTTGCAATGCGGGGCCAGCGATGTGATGCGCGTGCCTTCACATTCGGCGTTGCGGCTGTTGAGCACCAGCACGGGAATGTTCTTCTTTACCGCGGGCAGAATGGTGGCGGGGTGAAGCACCTTGGCGCCGAAGTACGCAAGTTCCGCTGCTTCTTCAAAGCTGATGACCTTCACGCGAAGCGCGTCGGGGCACACGCGCGGATCGGTAGTCATGATGCCGTCCACGTCAGTCCATATCTCGATGGCCTCAGCGGAAAGCGCTCCGCCCAGCAGCGCGCCGGTAAAGTCCGAGCCGCCGCGGCCGAGGGTCGTGGTGATTCCCGCTTCGTTCGAAGCGATGAAGCCGCCCATGACGGGGACCTGGCCGCTTGCGATGAGCGGGCGCAGCTTTTCTGCTGCGCGTTTTTCAATGATGGTGTCCTGCGGGACAGCCTTTTGGTATTGCGAATCGGTGATGATTACTTCGCGGGCCTCCACGTGTGCCGCATCGATTCCTCGCTCACGAAATGCCACGGTGACAATGTGGCTGGAGAGCCGCTCGCCGTAGCTGACAATCAGGTCGGAGATGCGCGGGGTGAGCTCAAGAATGGCTGCCAGCCCGCGCAGAATTTCATCGAGCGAGTCGAATTTCTGGTCGATCAGGTTTTGCAGCGCAGCGGAGTCGGTGAAGTTTTTCACCAGCGCGCAGGCCGTGTCGCGATGGCGCGAACGCAGGCGCGAACTGATGGAAAGCGCGCCGGTGCGATCGCCCGTGGCAGCCGCTGCAGCAGCGCGAAGGAGCTGGTCAGTGACCTTGGCCATGGCGCTGACCACGACCACGGGCTGCTTGCCCTGGGCTACGCGTCCGGCCACAATGGCCGCGGTACGACCAATGGCGGCCGGGTCCTCGACCGAAGTGCCGCCAAACTTCATGACAACCAGGCTCATGCGAAGTGTCTCATCTCGTGAAGGCATCTCACGCGCGCGCTGCAGCCAGGGCGACAGGCTCAAACTTGCCCAGGCTGGCGAGCAGTTCGGCGTTCAAAATGGCTGCGCCGGCCGCACCGCGAATGGTGTTGTGGGAGAGCACGGTGAACTTCCAGTCGAGTACCGGGCAGGGGCGCAGGCGGCCTACCGTGACTGCCATACCGTCGCCGCGATTGCGATCGAGGCGCGGCTGGGGGCGATCGTCCTGCGGCGCCCACTCGACGGGCTGCGCAGGGGCTGTGGGCAGATCCATTCCTGCCAGGGGACGGAACTCGGCCCAGGCGGCAAGAATCTCCTCGCGGGTGGCCGGCTTCCGCAGCTTGATGGAGACACTGACGGTGTGGCCGTCAACGACGGCGACGCGGTTGCAACTGGCACTCATGCGCGCGGCGAGAGGCTTGACTGTGTGGCCCTCAAGCTTGCCCAGCAGCTTGAGCGTCTCCTCTTCCATCTTCTCTTCTTCATTGCCGATGTAGGGGATGACGTTGTCGAGGATGTCCATGGAGGGCACGCCGGGGTAGCCCGCGCCGCTGACGGCCTGCATGGAGGTGGCGAAGATCTGTTCGACACCGAAGCGGTCGTCAATGGGCTTGAGCGCCAGCACCGGACCCATGGCGGTGCAGTTGGAGTTGGTTACGATGTAGCCGCCCGACTCCTTGCGCCAGGATTGCTCCTCTATCAGGTGGAGGTGATCGGCGTTCACTTCAGGAAGAACCAGCGGCACATTGGGCGCCATGCGAAAGGCGCTGGAGTTGGAGACAACGGCGCAGCCGGCGGCGGCGAAGCGCGGCTCCATCTCGCGGGCATAGGCTGCGTCGATGGAGGCAAAGATGATTCTGGGCGCGGGCTGTTCTCCGTTGGCCGCGGCGCTCGGGTCAGCCGGCGAAACGGTCATGCGGGCGATGCGCTCGGGGAGTGGGGTATCGAGGCGCCATTTCGCTGCTTCGCCGTAAATTTTGCCGCTGGAACGGTCGCTGGCGGCAAGCCATGCCACCTCAAACCAGGGGTGGTTTTCGAGCAGCTGAATGAAGCGCTGACCGACCATTCCGGTCGCGCCGAGGATTCCAACTTGGAGTTTGCTTTTCATGGCCGTGAACAGTCCAGTTTACAGGTCCAGTGTCCAAAGTGTCGATATCGCCAATATTTATGCGGCGACGACGCACGCCGGCAGGTGTCCATCGGTTATCACACACTCATCCGGTGTCCTGCTAACTTCCTACGAAAGGGAAGCCAATAAGGTGGCGCGCCTTCTGGTGTCCGCCGCACGGCCGCAAAGAGCGCGGCCACGCTCGGCCAAGGCGCGCGGCGTCAGTGCCCAGCCATCGCGCGCTGGACGGCGAATGGCCGCGTTGAGGCCTGTCGCGCCGCCCAAAAAACTTGGAAATGCGAGCCGCATTGACCAGACTGCCCCTCGCCCATTTTGAAAAACTCTACAAACTCCCCCCGGAGCCATAAGGAAGGAATCCATGCACCTGACAAGTGGCAACCGCTACCAGCGCAGACCGAACCCGGACGGTACGCACGACTCTATCTGCTGCATTTGCTTTGAGACAGTTGGAACGGGAACGGAGTTCAACGTGGCAGAGGCCGAGCGCGCCCACAGATGCGACCCGTTTCAGGAATACCGGGCGGGCCAACTTGCCGCCGACACGGTCCACAATCGCCTCCGCGTGTCAGGTTGGAGCCCGCCCCGCACCCCCTCCGTGGCGTGACGCTCGGCCAGCTTCCGCGGCAGAGTGTTACGCGATGCCAACTTACCCCGCTTCAGGATGCGCGAAAGATTTGTGAGGCTCATCCCATCGCGGCGAGTATGGCGTCGGCAAACTGCGTGGTGCCGGCGGTGCCGCCCACGTCGCGGGTGAGTGTCTTGCGCTCGGCGTAGACGGCCTCGAGGGCCTTCTGCACCTTGTCGGCCGCGGCTTCCTCGTCGAGATGGCGCAGCATAAGAATTGCCGACTGGAGCAGGGCCGTGGGGTTGGCGACGTCTTTGCCGGCAATGTCGGGCGCTGAACCGTGGACCGCTTCGAAGATGGCGCAATCGATGCCGAGGTTGGCGCCGGGGACCAGGCCCAGGCCGCCGACGAGGCCGGCGCAGAGGTCGCTGACGATGTCGCCGTAGAGGTTTTCAAGAAGCAGCGTGTCGTACTGGAAGGGATTCATCACCAGCTGCATGCAGGTGTTGTCGATGATGTGCTCGCCGTAGAAAATCTCCGGGAATCCCTCGCTGACCTGGCGGGCGCAGCGCAGAAACAGGCCGTCGGAGAGCTTCATGATGTTGGCTTTGTGGATGGAGTGGATCTTCTTGCGGCCATGCTTGCGCGCGTATTCGAAGGCGAATTTGGCGATGCGCGTGGATCCTTTTTCGGTGATGACCTTGATTGCTTCGACCACGCCGGGGACGACTTCGTGCTCCAGGCCCACGTACTCGCCCTCGGTGTTTTCGCGGACGATGATGAGGTCGAGACCGGGCCAGTGGGTAGCCATGCCGGGAAGATTTTTGACGGGGCGGAAGTTGGCGAAGAGCTCGAACTTCTTGCGGAGCGTGACGTTGATGCTCTTGAAGCCGCCACCGACGGGCGTGGTCACTGGCCCTTTGAGCGCGACTTTGTTGCGCTCGATCGACTCGTAGAGCGAGGCGGGAATGTATTCGCCGTAGATCTCAAAAGCTTCGGCACCGGCGGCGTAGCGCTCCCAGTCGAACTTGACGCCGGTGGCTTCAAGAATGCGCACCACGGCCTGGGTGACTTCCGGGCCGATGCCGTCGCCGGGGATGAGGGTTACTTTGTGGGTCTTTGCGTTGGTCGTCATAGTTTTCAGCCTCTAGCTCCTAGTTTCCAGCCCATCGCGTCGAGAACGGGTTCTTCAAGGAATCGGGGCGCGGAGCCCAAGTTGGTCTAAAATTTCGCCCAGATGGCGATCTCGGGTCCAAATTGAAATCGATCTGTCAATGAGAGCCGAGGCGATCAGATGCAGGTCCGTAACGCCGATTCCTCGGCGCTCAAGCCTGCGGGCATCGACCAGCAAAAATAGATCATCCATTCTTACCGCCTGCGGCTGAAACAGCTTTGCCAACTCCGACAATATGTGCTCGCGATTCGCAATGGAACCAAGGGCAAGTTCCAGACGAACTAAAGGATGAGTCGCGACCTGATCGTTATTAAGAAGCTTAACGAGTGCCGGTTCAGTACTGCGCAGATGGTCGATCCAGACCGATGTATCGACTAGGATCATTCACTGATCCGTCGGCGCGGGGCGGCGGTGGCGCTTGGATCGCTGCCGCCCAAGGCCGCAAGCCTGCGCGCAGCCTCCCGCTGCACAAGCAAGGTCAGCCCCATCTTCACCAGAGCGGCCTTCTCCGTGACCCCGGTGTACTCCTGAGCCTGGCGGATCAATTCATCGTCGAGTGCGATTGTGGTGCGCATCATTGACCTCGCTGGCACGGATTATAGCATCGTTTCGATGATGATTCCAGTGCCAAAATAATGCGAGCGAACGGCCTTTCGATCCGAAAAAGGGCGCGTAACTTCAGTCGACTATTTCTTGCTCTTGGACGCACGATTGCTGCCCAACAGACCTTCCAGCTCTTCTTTGAACTCGCGCACGTCTTTGAAATCGCGGTATACGGAGGCAAATCGGATGTAGGCAACGGTGTCCAGGCCCTTGAGATGCTCCATGATGAGCTCGCCGATCTCGCTGGTGGTGCGTTCACGTTCGGGCGCATCCACGAGATAGGTTTCTGTGGCGTCCACGATGCCTTCGAGCTTGCTGGCGGGGACGGGGCGCTTCTCGCAGGCGCGCAGCAGGCCGCTCAGAACCTTCTGGCGGTCGAAGCGCTCGCGGCGGCCATCTTTTTTGACCACCATGTAGGGGATTTCGTCGATGCGTTCGTAGGTGGTGAAGCGGCGATTGCAGCGCTCGCATTCGCGGCGGCGGCGTATGGAGTCGGCTTCCTTGCTCTCGCGCGAGTCGACAACCCGGTCTTGGCCGAAGCCACAGTAGGGACACTTCATCTCAAGTCGATTCTACGGCATGGAAGGAGAGCTTGAGCTTTCGGCCTTCAGCTGACAGCTGAAGGCTGCCTTACGCCACGGGGACCAGCAGCGTTTTGCTGGCGAGGGCTGTAAGGCCGTCGAGCGTGCCGAGCAAGGCGGCGGCAAGAGCCGGTGCGTCGCTGCCTAGGTGCCAGAGAAGTTCCGCGTTGTTCCATGCGGCCTCGCGTGCTGCGGCCACGCTCCAGGCGGCGAGGGTGTTGTCGACGGTGGATACAGGCGGCAGAGCATCGCCGAGGAGGCGGACGCGCAGGGTGATTTTGGCGGCTTCAATCAGACTGTCGAGGGTGGTATTGAGCGCGGTGTAGTCGGTGTATTGGGTGGTGACGTGCTGAGGTGGAAGATTCGTGGCCTTGCAGGTGGAGACGACGGCCTGGGGCAGGTTGTGGTTGATGTGCGCATTCATGCCGGCTAGGGCGAACTGAATGCGCGCGATGGAAGACTGGTTGCGGACTGCAAAGAGCGCCTGCCAGCAGCCGGGTGTGGCTGCGCCACTGAGAGAGGTCTGAATGGCGGCTAGGTAGTAGCGGGCGAAGGCGACGTCGAGCTGGGCGATCCAGGATGGATCAGCAAACCGGGCTGGGTTTGTGGGGTCGGTGAGGTTGACGCGCGCTTCCACCGCCTGCGTTACCTGGAGATAGAGCCAGTTGAACCATTTGAGGCCGTCGCCGTCGATGCAGATGGACTCGATGTTCTCAAGGATCTGGATAACGTCGGGGATGGTCTGCGGCCCGGTGGCAACGGCCGTGAGCAGCGCTGGGTCGTAGGGGAACATGGTGCGGCATCATAGTCCGGAGGATCAGGGGTTGGGAAGCATATTTCGCAACTCTGGGTTCGCGGCACGGCTGAATTCCGCTTAGCTGAGGAATTCGGCGATCGCCGCTACCACGGTCTGCTGCTCGTCTTCGCGCAACTCGGGGAAGATTGGCAGCGCGAGAACTTCGCGGGCGGCGCGTTCGGCTTCTGGGAAGTCTCCCGCTTTGTAGCCGAGGGGTTTGAGAGCATCCTGGAGATGCAGCGGGACGGGGTAGTAGATCTCCGATCCGATTTTGCGTTCAGTGAGGAATGCGCGCAGCTGGTCGCGGCGCGTGGTGCGGATGACGTATTGGTGCCAGACGTGGCGGCTGCCGGAAACCTCATGCGGTAGGACAATGCCGTGAATGGGATAAGTGCCCGATTCGGTCAGGCCAGTATCCGCGAAGAGCTTCTGATATTTCTCGGCGACTGCCCGGCGAGATTCATTCCAGCCGGCGATGTACTTGAGCTTGACGGACAGGATCGCACCCTGGAAGCCGTCCATGCGAGCGTTCCAGCCGATTTCATCGTGGTAGTAGCGGCGGCGCATACCGTGCTGGCGGAGCATTTTTACCCGCTCTGCCAGTTCGGGAGAGTTGGTGGTGACCATGCCGGCGTCGCCGGCTGCGCTGAGGTTTTTGGTGGGATAGAAGCTGAAGGCGGCAATATCGCCCAGCGCGCCCGCCTTTACGCCGTTCCATTCGGCGCCATAGGCCTGGGCGGCGTCTTCAATCAGTTTCAGGCCGTATTTCTGTCCCAGATGCGCAAAGGAATCCCAGGCGGCCGGCTGTCCGTAGAGATGGACGGGCAGGGTGGCGCGGATCTGCGTGGCCTGAGGGTGGTCTAAAACTGTCTCCACGGCCGCCGGGTCCAGGTTGAAAGTGGCCGGATTAATGTCTGCCAGAACCGGCGTTGCTCCGGCGCGGAGGATGGCGCTGACCGAGGCAAAAAAGCTGAAGGGGGTGGTGACAACGGCGTCACCGGGGCCGATTCCAGCCGCGGCGAGGGCCAACCAGAGGGCGTCGGTTCCAGACGAGCAGCCAAGGGCGTGAGCAACGCTGAGCTGCGCGGCGGCATCTTTTTCAAAGGCTGCAACCGGCTCGCCCAGAATGAATTGTTGAGATTCCAGCACGTGCCCGACTGCATCCAACAACTCCTGATGGATGGGCTGGTACTGGCGTTTCAGGTCCAGCATCGGCACCGGCTGTCCCGCTGCGGCTGGGCTGCGTGGTGAGATGAGGGGCGGCGGAGTGACGGCGTCTTGCACGTGATCATTCTACCGCCGAGGCCGGATTTGGGATTGTGAGGTCGTTCACGGGAGTTCAACGTCTAAACCGAAGCGCCAAGCACCTTCGGAGAGCTGGTTGCAATCGGACACAGTTGAAATTGCTTGCAAATGGCTATAATGTTGACACATTCCGGGATTGGACGGCTTCGGGGCTTCCGGCGCCGTGCCCGGTGATTTGTTTTTTCACGCAAATGCAATTTGTTGCATCCAAACCAAGAGCAAGAAAGCAGGAGATCGGCACATGGAAAACAAGCCGGCACAAAACATTCAGGACACGTTCCTGAATACAGTTCGCAAAGATAAGACCCCGATCACGATTTATCTTGTCAGCGGAGTCAAGCTGACCGGAAAGATCCGGTCCTTTGACAAGTATTCGGTGCTGCTGGAGAACAACAGCCAGGAGCAGTTGATCTTCAAGCACGCCATTTCGACCGTGGTGAGCAATCGGAGCGTGATGCATTCCGAGCATCGTCCGAGCGCGGTGCCAACGGGGATTAACCTGGGACCGTCCGTGGTTCCGGCGACGACCCCGGCGAGTGCGGAGACGCGATAGCGCGCGCGGAGCGGTCTCGTTTGGCAGGGGTACAGAGTAGATTGGCGTCCCCCATAGCAGGCGCTGGTCTTCGGGGTCATGCCCCGGAGCGAGCGGTCCTGGTGGGCGTGGATCTTGGGGTTCGCGCGCGCGCCAACCGCGCGGGAGTGGCCGCTGCTCGACTGGCGGCTTTGCCTGTTCTCGCGGAATCGGCGTCTGGCGAAGATGCAGCTTCAACTGGTCCCGCAAATCTCCTTCGCACAACGGCGACCCCGACTGGCGGTTCGCCGGGCCTGGATGCGGACGAGTCCATGGCCGAATTTCGCGAGCTGGTGTTGAGCGCAGGCGGCCAGGTGGCTGCTGAAATCATGCAGCGCAGGCCGCGTCCCGACCCCGCTACGCTGATCGGCGCGGGCAAGGTGGAGGAGATCGCCGGGGTGGCTGCTTCGACCAACGCAGACCTGGTTCTCTTCGACCATGACCTTTCGCCCACCCAACTGCGCAACCTTGAGGCAGCGCTTCCCTGTCGTGTGCTGGACCGGACACAGCTTATTCTGGACATTTTTGCCCGCCACGCACGCACGCGCGAGGGCCAGCTGCAGGTCGAACTGGCGCAGCTCGAATACATGCTGCCGCGGCTTACGGGCAAGGGCAAGGCCATGTCGCAACTGGGGGGTGGCATCGGCACACGGGGTCCGGGCGAAACCAAGCTTGAAACGGACCGGCGGCGAATTCAGGCACGGATCGACCACCTCAAGGGCGAGCTGGACTCGGTGCGCAGCGTTCGCAAGCAGCAGCGGCAGCGGCGGGAGGCGGTGCCGGTGCCCACCGTAGCGCTGGTGGGCTATACCAACGCGGGCAAGAGCACGCTTTTCAACCGGCTTACTGGTGCGCAGGTGCTGCAATCGCCTCGCATGTTCGCCACGCTCGACCCGAAACTGCGCGCCATCGAACTGCCCAGCCGGCGCAAGATTCTGCTCTCTGACACGGTCGGATTCATCCGCAACCTGCCGCATACGCTGGTCACCAGCTTCAGGGCCACTCTGGAAGAAGTGGCGCAGGCCGAGGTGCTGCTGCACATTCGCGACGCCGCCTCCAGCTACGGCGACGAACAGAAGGCGCAGGTGGAAAAGGTTCTGGGCGAGCTCGATTCCCTGGCCAAGCCGCGCATCGAGGTGCTGAACAAGATTGATCTGCTCGGCGAGCATGAGCGGCTGGGATTGCAGGAGAGACATGGTTCTGTCGGTGAGGTCCCTGTCTCGGCGCGCACCGGCGAGGGAACCGATGCACTTCTCAAGGCCATTGATGCCGCATTGCATTCCGACCCGACGATCAAGGCAGAGTTGCGCGTACCGCAGCACGAGGGCGCGGTGCTAGCGGCGATTGAAGGCGGGATGGTTGTGCACGAACGGACTTACGAGGGCAACCTGGTGCGGCTGAAAGTGAGCGGGCCGGCATCGTTGATGGGGCGGCTTCGGAAGTTCAGGGTGCGCGATGAGTCGGAAGTCATTCCATCGAAGCAGGAGAAGGCTCCATGAATCCCGTTGAAGGCGGAGCGGAGAAATCGATCACGACCCTCTCAACGCGCGAGGTCTATCGCAATCAGTGGATGCGGTTGCGCGAGGACCAAATCCTTCGCTCCAACGGCGAAAAGGGTATCTATGGCGTGGTCGAGAAGGATGATGCGGCCATCATTTTGCCCATCGATCAGGGCCGGGTCTGGCTGGTAGAGCAGTTCCGCTACACCATTCAGGAACGGGCGCTGGAGTTGCCGCAGGGTGGCTGGGAGATGGAAGTCGAGCATCCCGAAGAACTGGCGCGCGGCGAGCTGCGGGAAGAGATCGGCATGGAAGCTGCCGAAATGAGGTACCTCGGCACGCTCTGGATCGCTTACGGCTTTGCCCGGCAACGGCAGCATGTTTTTCTGGCTAGCGGGCTGACAGCCACTAAGAAGGATCCGGATCCTGAGGAGCACGACCTCGAGGTGCGCTCGATGCCAGTGGAGGAGTTTGAAGAGATGATGCGGAACGGAGTGGTCCGCGACAACTGCACGTTGTCGGCGTGGGGCCTCTATCTTCTGTGGAAGGCGCGGCGGGACTGAGATCCGTCGCGCCCACGATTGTTATTCGGGGTGGAATTCCTTCAGGGAGCGGACGGTAATCAGGACGAAGATTATCAGGAGAGCGAGCTGAGTGCCTCCAAAAGCCGGAGACGACATGGTGGGTGCCACGGCCTTGAGTGCGGGAACCTTGGCAAAGCCCTGCGCGACCAGAACGAAGAAGTTGAAGTAGTAGGCGAGCAAGGCGGAGACGACGTAGATCGCGCGCCAAGGGCCTTCCAGCTTCTTCACATAGAGACCCACGATGGCTATCAGCAGCGCAAGGATAGACAGGACGCCAAGAATGATTCCCGGAGTCACGCCGTTGAACGGAAACAGAAATCCGGTCAGGCTCGTCGCCAGCGTGGATACGAGGAAAGTTGCGGTTAGAATGCTGAGTCGCCGCGAGGTGAATAGGCCGAAGACAAGGAAGAATCCGGCGCCGATGCCGATCACGCTCAGGAACACATGGAGATAGGTGAATTGCACCAAGCTAGTTCCAGAAATCATCGATAATCCTTTCGTAGACAGGGATCTGGTACTGCGTACGCTGTGAACCCAAGAAACGAAGGAAGCGCGCGGTGCAACCGGAACGCTTGGGTCTGCTTATTCTGCGGCTGACCTAAGCAGGGCCTCGACTTTGGCATCAAGATCCCGCGCAACTCTCAACGCGGCAAGATTACCATAGGGTGTAAGGTAACTAACCATTAAATCGTAAGAAAGATGAACCCCGTCCACTCGTTCGTCAATGAGGATGGTCACCGGAGCATAGGAAGCGGTGTCCGGGACATGCTCGGCCATCTGTTTCATGATGAGCGGATTTCCCACCACAAGACGCACGATTTTCGGCGCGGAGGAGCCTTTGTCCTTGGCGATCACCAGGCCCAGGTTGAAGCGCGTGAACTCCATGAAGCCTGAAGGCCCCAGGACGGCTCGGACTACTTGTTCCAATTCCTGCCAGGATTTTGCCGCGGCCATTTTCTGACCGAAATCGCGCATGTCGGGATGGCCGATAGCGGCTTCGAGAGAAGAAAGAACATCGGCAAATGGTTTGGAGGAGATAATGCTGAATCGGTCAACAGCGAATTGCCGGATCGCCATGGTGCACCTGCCTTGCGGATTGGATGCAGGCGATGCTCTGCGGGCGGAAGACTTTTTAGGCTTGACTGTACTGTTGCGTCTGCTCTTGACTTCAGCCGCGCTCTTCCACCGGGATCCAATGAGACGGGTATTCGGGGCCAATGTATTCGGCGCGCGGGCGGATGAGGCGGTTGTCGTCCAACTGCTCAATCACGTGCGCGGCCCAGCCGGCGATGCGGCTGATGGCGAAGATGGGGGTATAGAGGTCGATGTCGATGCCCAGGGTGGCGTATGTAGAAGCGGAGTAGAAATCGACATTGGCGTTGAGCTTCTTCTCGCCCTTGACGTAAAGCTCGATGGCGCGCGAGTAGTTGAACCACTTGGGCTGGCCGGCGTCGATGCCGAGCTGCTCGCTCATCTTGCGCAGGTGGGTGGCGCGCGGGTCCTCAGTTTTGTAGACGCGATGGCCGAAGCCGGAGATCTTCTGCTTTGCGGCCAACATGCTCTTCACGTAATCCACCGGGTCTACGCCGGCCTTGTCGATCTCGTGCAGTAGGCGCATCACGGCTTCATTGGCGCCGCCATGCAATGGTCCCTTGAGCGCGCCGATGGCGCCGGTGACGGCCGAGTGAATGTCAGAGAGCGTGGCCGCGATAACGCGGGCGGCGAAGGTGGAGGCGTTCAGTTCGTGGTCGGCGTGAAGGATGAGGGCGATATCGAGGGTGCGGGTTGCCGTCTCGGAAGGCTGTTCCCCGGTGAGCATCCACAGAAAGTTGCCGGCGTGGGAGAGTGACCTGTCAGGCGGAACAACCTCTTTGCCTTTGCGGATGCGGTCGTAAATGGCGACGATCATGGCGATCTGCGCGGTCAGGTTGTAGGCCTTGCGCACATTGGCGTCATGGGAGTTGTCCTTCTCGTCGGCATCGTAAAAGCTGAGCGCAGAGACCGCGGTGCGGAGCACTTCCATGGGCGTTGCCGTAGTGGGAAAGGAGCGCAGCAGGTCGATGATGCGCTGGTCGATGTTGCGGGCGAGCGCGAGTTGCGACGTGAACTCGCGCAGCTTGAGTTGGTTGGGCAGAATGCCGTTCCACAGCAGGTAGGTCGTTTCCTCAAAGGTGGAGCGTACGGCAAGCTCATGAATGTCGATGCCGCGATAGGCCAGCACACCCGCCTCTCCGTCAATCCAGCAAATCCCGGAGTTTGCCGCAACAATACCTTCCAGACCTTTCCCAGCAACAGCAGTCGACATAGCTTTCGGATCTCCCCTTTTGAATGATTCTTCGATGTTTGCAGCAAACGTCAGGTAAGATGCACCAGCGACGAAGACCAGCCGCTCAGGTCGTTTTATCGTCGAAAAAGGTAACCTGTGCCGGAAAATGCGGCAAAAGATGTTTATAACGGAACGATTCCATGATTGTCACGAAGGGTGGGACAACGGATGTGCGCCAGCGCACAATTCACCCTGTATCACGACCTTTCGGCGGCCTACGGAGACGCCGGTTGCCGAACGCACTGTATTCTTTCTATATTGCTGGCATCCCCCGGGCCGCACCCGACGGCATCAAGAGGGGCGAACAGGCAAATCTGGATCTGAAGCGGCAACGGGAAGATTTCAGTTTGGGAAGTCTTCCGGACGGCGTCTAGAGCATTTTCGGGATAAGTGTAGCCGTTATGGGTGCATAGAACGTGGTTTTTTCTTGAAGAAAAATCCACTTGAATGTGTGCTTTCGGTCTATGGCGATTCGGAAAATGCTTAAATGGGACAGAACGCCGCCATCACCCGGGCCCGGGGCTTTACGCCAAGGCCGAGAAAAGCGGTTTGCAGCATGAACCGCCGGTTTCAGGAAAGGCAGACCCATGAGTGAAGAATTTGAGAATGCACCCCGAACCTATTCCGGCGCGCTGCTGGCGGTGATTGCCGTTGCGCTGATCTGCGCGCTGGGCGGGCTGGCCTGGAGCTATGTGCTCAGCGGTCACATCGCCACCCAGAAGGCGGCGCTTGACGAGGCCACGCAGCAGAACAAGCAGCTTGCCGCCCGGCTGCGGGAAACCGACGCCCGGCTCAACGTGGCCACCGAGGAGTTGGGCAAGTCGCTCGGCTTGACTCAGAAACAGATGGATGTTCGCGCCCAGGAGATCATCCGCCGCGAGCAGGCCGTCGAGGCCAACACGCAGCAACTGGCAAACCAGCAAAAGCAGACCGCGCAACAGGTCAGCGCCGTCACCAGCGCTGTTTCTGACGTCAAGACCGACGTGGGCGGCGTGAAGACCGACGTGGCCAAGACGCAAAGCGACTTGGCGACTGCCGTGGCTCAGCTGACCTCAATGAAGGGCGACCTGAGCGACCATAGCAGCCTTATCGCGCGCAATCACGATGAGCTGGAAGTGCTGAAGCACAAGGGTGATCGCAACTTCTACGAGTTCACACTGACCAAGGGCCAAAGAAAACCGGTTGGCACGGTTACCTTGGAACTGAAGAAGGCCGATCCCAAGAAAAACACCTTCAGCCTGGACGTGATTTCAGACGACAAGACGGTGCCGAAGAATAACAAGGGGCTGTACGAACCGCTGCAGTTCTACAGCGGGAAAGACCCGATGCTGTTTGAGATCGTCGTGAACTCGGTGAGCGCCAAGAATACGGTCAAGGGATATCTCTCGGTGCCGAAGAGCGCGCCAGTCCCGCCGACCGGCCAGTAACGCCTACTGGTCAGTAACGGCATTGTGGGGCGCGAGCACCAAATTCGGCTGATAGCGTATGCCGAAGGTGAAGTTCAGGGCCTTGCGCGCGTCCCACTGCTGTTTGCTCATCCGGAAGGAAGACACAACCGTTCCCTCGACTGTCTGGCCAGGGTCGATGGTCGCATCCAGCGACAGCGGCTTGCCATGCGGAATGGTCAGATCGGGATAGGCGATGAAGACCCGGTCGTAGTCGCCTGCTGTTGCGGCATAGCTGGAATGGATTCCGTCGTCGACGGTGACATTGGTCATTACGTTGTGCAGGAAGAGCGGCTGCTTGCTCTGGTTGTGCAGCCTGACCTGGGCAAACACCAGCACCTGGTCAAAGCTCTGCTTTTCCATGGCTGCGCCACTAGCGTCAAAGCCGGAACTCTCAGGGTGATGCGGGTGAGCCCACACCTGAACAATCTCTCCGGTGGCCGCGGGCGGCTTTTGTCCGGCGATCACGTAACCAGCGATCGCCAGGCTCACCAGCACAGCTGCGAACACGCTGGTCCAGATCAGGTGGCTGGAACCTTTGGCGTAGTCCTCGCCACGTGCGGCATCGTCGATTTCGGGGGATTCCTGCTGGAGTAGACTCATCGCGCCCTTATCTTATCCCCAAGAGAGCAGAACAGGCCATGAATTCGTGCGGCCGGTCAAGGAAAAGGGCGGGAATTTGCACTGAAAGTGGTGCCTTTCACGGCCGGGGCCGGAGCGCAGCCAGGAAATCTCTGGCTCCCAGACAGTTCAACACATCCTGCGGTCCCAGCCAGGCTCGGCGCAGCTGGCGGATGCCGTAGTCCATTTTTCCCAGGTTGCGGGCGTCGTGGGAGTCGGAGTTGACGGCGATCTTGCAGCCTAGCTCTTTGGCCAGGCGCAGGTCGCGGTCGTTCAGGTCGAGGCGCTCGGGAGCTGCATTGTGCTCCACTGCCACACCGAGCTCAGCTGCGCGGCGCAGGACTGCGCCGAGATCCAGCGCAAAGGGCTCACGGCGCAGCAGGAGGCGGCCGGTAGGATGGCCCAGGATCCGCACGTATGGGTTTTCAATGGCTTTAAACACGCGTGCCGTGGTTTCTTCGCGGCTCTGATCAAAACGGGTGTGGACGCTGGCGATGACCACGTCCATCTGAGCCAGCACTTCGTCGCCCAGGTCGAGCGCGCCGTCGGCGAGAATGTCCACTTCAATGCCGGTGAAGACGCGAATCCTCCCACCCATCTGCTTATCTACCTCGCGGATACGTTGCACGTGCTCGAGTGCCCGCTCTTCATCCAGGCCATTGGTCATGGCCAGATTCTTGGAGTGGTCGGTGATGGCGATGTACTCGAAACCGCAGGCGAGAGCGGCTTCGGCCATTTCGCGGATGGAGTTGTGGCCGTCGGTGGCGTGGGTGTGCATGTGCACGTCGCCGCGAATGTCGGACTTTTCAATCAGCCGGGGCAGGGCGTGGTGGGCCGCAGCTTCAATTTCGCCCAGGTTCTCGCGGATCTCAGGTGGCATCCAGTCCATGCCCAGCGCGGCGTAGATCTCCTCCTCGGTGGCCGCGGCCACAATGGACTCATCGTCTAGCCGCGCCAGAGCCCACTCACTGAGGGTGTAGCCCATTTTGAGCGCACGCTGCCGGAGCGAGACGTTGTGGGCCTTGGAGCCGGTGAAGTACTGCAATGCGGCGCCGTAGCTGGCCGAAGGGAGCAGGCGAACATCGACCTGCAGGCCGTTTGATAGATGAAAGCTGACCTTGTTCTCGCCTTTGGCGATCATGTCGTGAATGCCTGGATAGGCGGCCACGTATTCGACCGCGGCAGCCGTATGCTCGGGCGCGCAGGCCGGCCCGGTCACCAGCAGATCCAGGTCGCCGTTGGTCTCGCGACCGCGGCGCAGGGAGCCAGCGGGGGTTGCGCGTTCAATCCCATCAAATGCCAGCAGGTAGGCAGAGATGCGCTGGGCAGCTTCCTCGGCCACGTCGATCCGGAAGCGGCCGGCGCTGCGGCGATAGTCGTCAATGCCTTTGCGTAGCTTTTCAATCTGCTTCTCGCCCATGCGCGGCAGGCCGACCAGGCGGCCGGCTTCGATGGCTTCGGCGAGCTGGTCGATACCGGAGATTTTGGCGGCATCCCACAGCAGCGCGACGGTCTTGGGGCCCATGCCGGGGAGTTTGAGCAAATCCAGCAGGCCAGCACCATATTTAGCGAGCAGTTCGTCGCGCAGGGGCAGTGTGCCCGTTGCGGCAATGGCCTGCAGGTTGGCGGCCATGCCTTTGCCGATGCCTGGAATCTCCAGCAGCCGGGCGGTTTCAGGTGCGGCGGCTACCAGGTCGACCGTGGTTTGTTCGGCGGCTTCGGCGGCTCGGCGATAGCTGCGGATACGAAAGCTGTCACCGCCGTCGATCTCAAGCAGATCGGCGGTCTCAGACAGCAACCGGGCCATCGTGGGGTTGTCCATCGGATAGGTCTCCGATGACAGTATCTGATAAAGCAGGGAACAGGGAACAGTCTAAAGCTTGCGGGATGGGCGCTGCGCTCAGTTCACTTGTTCATTCACTTGCTGCTTCTCTGACCGCCAGAGGGCAGGTTTGCGAAGCGGAGGGGACGGGTTGCGGCGGACGGGCACACCAGCATTGCTGGCTTCCGCTGGTCGGAAACGCGACATAGTGATTGAGAGCTTCATGCCGAGCACACGCATCGTGCACCACGCGCGGGGTGGTCTTGCCTTACCCCCCGGCAGATTACGCCGAGTCAGGCAGCGCTGTGGGCTGCGGCGTCTCTGAAGCGAACCACCGCATCGGCCTGGGGACCTTTTTGGCCCTGGACGATGTCAAATTCAACGTCATCGCCCTCTTTCAGCGTTTTGTACCCATCCAGCTGGATGGATGAGTAATGAACGAATACATCCGGCCCGTCTTCACGTCCGATGAATCCATAGCCCTTGGCGTTGTTGAACCACTTGACTTTCCCTTTGTACTGAGCCACAGGCTCCGCCTTCCTTTTTGACAGCATGGAGTGCAGGCGAGCGATATCGATGGGGAAACACCCGCCCTCATCAGGTAAGACGCGTGAAGTCGACGAAAGGTTGAATCAGATTTTAACGGCGGGTCCCGCGAAATGGGATCGGGGCGGCGTGAGAGCGCCTTCGATTCAAATGTTGCCAGCTGTTGTTCATGCCAGGTGGCATTTTCCCGGTAAAAATGCCACTGAGCCTCTTCGTTTGTTTAAGGAGCAGAATCGAAACGGCTGTAATCGCAAGCCCGGTTCGGAACTTGTTGAATTGAGAGAATGTAATAAAACCGGTCTCATCAACAGGAGCATCGACTCGCGGGAATCATTCGACCCGCTTTGTTGCGGGTTTCACAGTCGGCCCAGCAAGGGCTGTGACACTTATGAGATCGGTCGTAGGAGGTCGCAGCTTATTTCTTGCGCTTTGCGGCCTGCTTACGCGCATAAAGCAGCACGCTGGTCAGAGTTTTACCGTCCAAAATCTGCCCCTTCTCAATCATCTTGAGCAATTCAGACAGCTTTACCAGGCGGAACTCGATCTGCTCGTCGGCCTCGGGGTGGGCGTCCCCTGCGACGAGGCCCTCGGCGAGAAACACCTTCATTGACTCGCCCAGAAATCCGGGACTGGCGTAGTACTCCACCAGCGGCTTCCATTTCTTTGCGGCGTAGCCGGTCTCCTCGGCAAGCTCACGCTGTGCGCCTTTGAGCGCGTCTTCGCCGGGCTCCAGCTTGCCGGCCGGCAGCTCCCACAAGAACTGGTTGGCGGCGTGGCGGTATTGGCGCTCGATCACGATCCAGGGATTCTTCTTGCTCTTCGAAGTGTCGACGGCCAGGATCACCACGCTGCCGTTGTGACGGATTACGTCCCGCTCGCTCGGTTTACCTCCGGGTTCAAGCAGCTTGTCGTGGAGCACGCGAAAGAGCGGGCCCTGGTAGACGACCTTGGAACTGATGATCTGCGCCTTTTCAACAACGACAACCCTGGGGGTCTTCAGCTTCTTCGCCTTGGCGGCCTTGACCTTTTTGGGCTTTTTTTTCGGCTCGATCTTTGCTTTGGCGGGTTTCGCTGCTTTCTTTTTGCTGGCCATTCTGCTGATTCTCCTCGGTGCTCCGTAAGAGAGAGTATACGCACTGCTCTTGCGCCGCCACGATCATGATTGCACCAGTTCTGCATCGATTGCGCCCGGCGTGGCATCCTTAACAGAGCCGAATCGCATTGCAACAGGAAACCGACCAGCAAGGGAACGAATTGCCGACCGCAGAGTGCTTTCCAATTACCGTAGCGCCGGGCCTGCACCGGCTGTTTCTGGACTACTGCGCCGGCAACGCTGCGGCGCGCCCTTTCTATGCGTCGCTGCCCCCGGATGAGGGCTGGCAGAAGCGGCCGGCGGTTCCGGCGCACTGGCCGGAACTGGTGAAACTGCTTGCGGAACAGAATCCCGCGCCGACGGCAGCAGCTTCTGTGGCCGCACTCGCCGCTGGCGCCGGAGTGGTGGTTACGGGCCAGCAGGTGGGCCTGTTTGGCGGGCCGCTGTTTACGCCGTTCAAGGCGGCGACGGCGGTGGCACGGGCTCGACAGGCGACCGCGGCAGGCGTTCCGCACGTGCCGATCTTCTGGCTGGCAACGGAAGACCACGATTTTGCCGAGATCAACCACGTTACCTTCCCCGCACGCCACGAGCTTCGCAAGCTGGTGTACGAATCGGCGCCCGCAAACCCGCTGCCGGTCGGCGGACTTATTCTCGACCACTCAATCACTCCCCTGGTGGATCAGGCGTGGGAGCTGCTGGGCTTCTCCGACGCCATGGAGGCGCTGGCCGCGGCTTACAAGCCGGGGCGGACATTTGCAGAGGCCTTCGCCGAGTTCTACTCGAAGGTTTTCTCGGATCAGGGATTGCTGGTGCTGGACGCGAGCAACCGCGCGATTCATCGTATTGGCGCACCTGTGTTGCGCGCGGGCCTGGAACGTGCGGATGAACTGCACGCCAGACTTACCGAGCGTAATCGCGAATTGGAAGCTGCGGGCTACCACGCGCAGGTGGCCGTTGCGCCGCAATCGAGCTTGTTGTTCCTCATTGACGACAAAACAGGATCGCGGCTGGCACTGAAGCGGCTTGCGCCCACGGCGGCCGAGCCTGACGGGCTATGGCATGCAGGCCGGCAAAGCTTTTCGACCGCTGACTTGGTGTCAATTCTGGAAGCCGAGCCGGAGCGTATCTCTCCCTCCGCGCTGCTGCGGCCCGTGCTTCAGGATTTTCTGCTTTCCACTTCGCTCACTATCGGCGGACCGGCGGAGATCGCGTACTTTGCCCAGTCGGCGGTGTTGTTTGAAGCGATTCTTGGACGCAAGACCCCGGTCCAGCCGCGTTTTTCGGCGACGTTGATTGAACCGGCGATTGGTGAGCTGCTGCGCAAGCATGAGCTGACGCTGGAGCGGGTCTTCAGCGCATCGGGCGGGAATTTGGCTAAGGTGCTCGCGGCGCGGGCCATGCCCATTGAGGGCAAACAGAAGCTGGCTGCAGCGGGTAATGCGCTGGACAGCGAGCTTTCCACACTGCTTGACTGGATGCGCGCGCAGGACGCCGGGTTGGGGCGTTCAGCGGAGACGGCGGCGAGCAAGATGCGCTACCAGATGAATCGTCTGCGGACGCTAGCGGCGAACTTCCAGTTGCAGCGCGAAGTCTCGATTGGAAGGCACGCGGACGCCATTAGCCAGTCGCTTTATCCGGGCGGTGGCCTGCAGGAGCGACTGCACGGGGCTGCGTTCTATTTGGCGCGCTACGGATTTGGGTTGGCGGAAGAGATGACGGCGCAGGCGGCGGACGCCTGCCCAGGGCATACGGCGCTCTGGCTGTGAGGAGCCAAGCGAGATAGTGAAGCAGCGAAAGAGTGAATCAGTGAAAGAGTGAATCAGTGAAAGAGTGAAACACTGAACGAGCAGGTTGCGAAGACGCGACACCAAAGCCCCGATTCACTTTTTCACTTCTTCACTCTTTCACTGTCTTCTTCACTCTTTCACTGCCTTCTTCACTCTTTCACTGTCTTCTTCACTCTTTCACTGTCTTCTTCACTCTTTCACTGTTTATCCCCTCCTTCACTCATTCACCGCTCCACCGTATAATCCTCCCCATCGCCTGGAGGTTCCTTGTGAAACGCTTCTTTGCCATTGCCGTCCTGGGTCTGCTGGCGCTCTCCGCGGCGCGGGCGCAGCAGAGGCCCTGCGCTACGCCTGGAACGAACAACGACTTCCTCGGCATCCAGACCGTGCGCCTGTGGCCCGGCGATGCTCCTGAGGCCAAAGGCAAGACCTGCGATGACATCCCGACTCTTTCCATTTTCGATCCGCCAAGCGGCACGGAGAGCGGATCCGCGGTGATTGTGATGCCAGGCGGCGCATATGTGGGCTTGTCCGGCGCACTTGAGGGGCGGGAGATTGCATCATGGTTTGCGGCGCGCGGGTTTCGCGCTTTTGTGCTCAGTTACCGGCTCTCGTCCCACGGCTACCTGCTGCCGATCCCGCTGCTGGATGCGCGGCGTGCAGTGCAGACGGTTCGTGCGCGAGCGCTGGATTATCACATCGATCCCAAACGCATTGTGGTGATCGGCTTCTCGGCCGGCGGGCATCTGGCGGCGTTGTCGGGTACGCAGTACGTGCCGGGCAATCCCGACGCGGATGACCCGATTGAGCGCGTCTCCAGCCGCCCCGATTACCTGGTGCTCGGCTATCCGTGGATTGGCGCTATTTCCAGCGACACTTCACACCTGAGCTACTGCAAGCTCTTCGACGTGATGGACCGCTGCGAGGCGCTCCGTGTAGCGTATTCGCCGGACTTGTTCGTGACCAAAGAGACGCCGCCCACGTTTATTTATCATACGTTTGACGACCAGACGGTTCCGGTGGAGCAGGGCCTGCGGTTCTATGAAGCGCTGGTGAAGGCAGGCGTTCCCTCAGAGTTGCACATCTTCGCCAAGGGCAGGCACGGTAGCGGGCTGGGCAAGGGCGATCCATCTCTGGATCAGTGGCCCGCACTGCTGGAAACATGGCTGCGCGCCCAGGGCTTGATCAACCACGATGAGTCCTCGGCGGCGCCTAAATCGTCTGGGATAAAGTAAATCCCCTCAGACCCGATCGCGAAGTCTTCCATCGCGATGCTGCGAAAACCCATTCTCCTGGAGGTACACCACTCATGAAGACTGCCCACCGGCTTGCACTTTGCATGCTCGTTGCCTTGGCCTCTCATTACTTAGGCCCCGTAACTCGCGCACAGGAGACACGCACTCCGGCGGCTCC
>Ga0116135_1000041_pt1 | contig 55751 bp, 47 predicted proteins | sample June2015DPH_20_1_FD_89738 | JGI IMG/M metagenome (GOLD analysis project Ga0116135, IMG submission 89738) | Peatland microbial communities from SPRUCE experiment site at the Marcell Experimental Forest, Minnesota, USA - June2015DPH_20_10 | ecosystem: Environmental > Terrestrial > Soil > Wetlands... | reverse complement strand
GACCATGGAAGTAGTCGTGGTCTTGCCGTGCATGCCCGCGATGGCGATTCCATATTTCAGCCGCATTAATTCAGCGAGCATCTCGGCCCGCTGAATGACCGGTACGTGCAGTCTGTGCGCTTCAAGGACTTCCGGATTTTCCGGAGCAATCGCCGAACTCGTGACGACGACGTCGGCGCCAGCAATGTTTTCAGCACGATGTCCTTCAAACACAGCCGCGCCCAAGCCAGCCAGCCGTTGCGTGATCGCCGAACTCTTCAGATCCGAACCCGAAACTTTGTAGCCGAGATTCAGCAGCACCTCGGCAATCCCGCTCATGCCGATCCCGCCGATACCGACGAAATGAACCTGCTGAATCTTGGCGAACATAAGCTAAGACAATTGAGCAATCTGGTAATTCGGTAATCGCGCAATTGAACGAGACACCCCGGCCCAAACGACAAATTACGCAACTACTAAAAAAATTTCCCAGTTACTCAATTCCCGCCACCCGCGCTGCCATTGCCGCGATGTCGTGCGCGGCATTCGGATGTGCCAGGGCCCGCGCCGCCTCGCTCATCTGTCGCAACCGGTGCGAATCTCCAAGCAAGGCCGCGATCGTCTCCACCAGCCAAACCCCTTCCAGCTTGGACTCTTCTACCACTACGGCAGCACCTTCTTGCGCCAACGCCTCTGCGTTTATCCGCTGATGATCATCCGCCGCGCGGGGAAACGGAACAAATACCGTCGGCTTTCCCGCCGCGGTAATTTCAGCCACGGTGCTCGCACCAGCGCGGCAAACAACCAGATCGGCGCGCGCAAAGGCAGCTGGCATATCCTCAATAAACTTCGAAACCTCCGCCGATTCTCCGAGCGCGCCGTAAGCGGCCAGCGCGTCATTATAATCACCTTCGCCAGTCTGATGAATGATGTGAATCCCGGGAGCCTCGCGCAGCAACACCGGCAAACAGCGGAACATCGCTTCATTGATCGCATGCGCTCCCTGGCTGCCGCCGAACACCAGCAGCGTAGGCATTCCTCCATGCTTGGGCTGAATCTCGAAGAACGCATGCCTTACGGGAACACCCGTCACTTCCGCATGACGAAAATACTTTGCCGTCTCCTCAAAGTGAACCGCCGCGCCAGACACAAATCGCGCCACCATGCGATTGGCAAATCCGGGCACGACATTCGGCTCGAAGGCCAGTGTGGGGATGTGCTTCAACACCGCAGCGAGCATGGCAGGCCCAGAGGCATACCCGCCTACGCCAATCACGACATCAGGCGCGAACTCATTCAGCAGTCCGCTCGCGTCCCAAACCGCCCGCGGCAAGTCGAACGCTGTCTTCGCGCGTGTCATCAAGCTCACATTCTTGAGAGCGCCCACGCGCACCAGCTTGAGCGGATATCCTGCAGCTGGCACAAGGCGATTCTCGATTCCGCGAGCCGTGCCGATGAACAACACTTCTGCGCTAAGGGCTTTCTTAAGCTCGTTCGCGATGGCCAGCGCCGGAATCACATGCCCGCCCGTCCCGCCGCCCGCTAGAATGGCTCGCATGATGTTGACTATAAATCAGGCAAGGAACTTCACGGATTCACACGGGTAAAACATCTCTGCAAAACCGCGGACGTCCGCGCAAAATCCGCGGGCCGTCTTCACTTCCGGAACCTCGCAGGCAACGGATTTCCCTTTCGCTCCGTGTCCCACAGAATCGAGAGCACCCACCACCGTTTGCCATCGTTGAGCAATTGAATGCTGTTGATTCCTCGCTCGAACGGCTTACCCGTGGGGTTGCGGCGCGACTCATAACTGCTGAACACCTGCGTCACATCTCCAAAACTTTCTGGCCGATTCACGATGGCTTTCTCATAGAAAGGATCTTTGGCGAACACCTGGCCAGCATCCCGAACAAACTCGTCCACATTCCAGGTCATAACCACCTTTTCGCCGTTGGGACCAATACTCACCTCGCTGAACCGCGCCTGCGGCAGGAACAATGAACGAAAACGATCCCAATCGCGCCCACCCGCCGGGCCTGAGATTACGTCGTAAATCGCGCGCAGAATCGAATCGACCGATTTCACATCATCCGGTTTCGGCGCCGGAACTTTCGCCGCCAGCTCGGCCGCTGTGAACATCGGCACGTCCGGAGGCAACCGCACGGTTTTTGTCGGCTCGGTCTTCTGAGCCAACGCTGCGGACATCGCGAAAAACACACACAGAATCGTCACTATCGAATTTCGTGTCATTCCCGTCTCCAATCTCGAAGAGGTCGCGGCTGCGATCCACGATCCTTAAAACACTTCAGCATCGATCTTGCTAAACTGATTCGAATTCTACGCGGAGTGTCCCCATGAACCGCAGAACCTTCCTTGGGTACTCACCGGCCGCATCGTCGTTATGTGCAATGCCCGCCCTCGTCCCAGGGCTATTGCACGGGAGCATTACGCCGAAACGTATTCTGGTGATTGGCGGCACAGTTTTTCTCGGTCCCGCGATCGTGCAAGCAGCGCTGAACGCCGGACACACCGTAACCCTGTTCAACCGCGGCGTAACCAGTCCTGAACTCTTTCCGCACGTCGAAAAGCTTCGCGGATTTCGCAGCTCTGACGCCAGCGATCAGGATCTTTCCGCATTACCGCACAGGCACTGGGACGCGGTCATCGACGTTTGGCCGCATGACCCATTCATGGCCGCATCAGCGGCGGAGTTGCTCAAGGACCGCACGTCATTACCTCTACGTGTCTTCCATCGCCGCCTACGATTCGAAGGATTTTGAAAAGCCCGGTGTCGACGAATCCGCTCCGCTTGAGCTTTGGACCAGCGACGTAGCGAGTACAGCCGGGGCAAAGCGGAGAGCGAACGGCGTCTGGCGGCGATTTGCGGGAGCAGGCTAACGATTGTACGTCCCGGCCCCATCAAGGGCTTCCGCGACGATACTCCCGACCTGCTGACCTGGTTGCTGCGTGCGCAAATCGGCGGAAAGCATATCGCGCCCGGAGATGGCAGTTCACCCGTCGAGTTAGTGGATGTGGACGATGTCGCGCGCTTCCTGATGCTCGCAATTAGTCGCTCGATGTCCGGCACGTTCAATTTGACCGGCAAGCCGATGACGTTCCGCGAATTTCTGGCCAAATGCAATGCGGCCACCGGTTCCGACGCTGCATTCGTTTGGATCCCCAAAGAATTCCTCGATCAGCATCATCTCGATCCCGATCCCGTTTTGCACATCCACGGCGGGAATTTTCCGTTCTGGCGTCCGCCCGGAACGGATCCCGGTTTGTACCAGGTCAGCAGCGACAAAGCGTTCGCCGCGGGTTGGCACACAAGGCCGTTCGAGGAGACGGCGGCCGATTGCCTGGCCACCTATCGCTCCGACTTTCCAACCCTCTCTAACTGGCAGGACTATCTATCTCCCACGAAAGAAAACGAAGTACTCGATGCGTGGATGCACCGTTCTGGCTAAGAGAACCGCGTCCTTACTACTGGAAGGCGTCGCATTACTCCGCCTGCTTGGTAATATTCAGCAGGACACCCACACACGCCAAAGTCACAAACAGCGAAGAGCCCCCATAGGAAACCAGCGGGAGGGGAATTCCCTTGGTCGGCATCATGCCGAGAACCACGCTAATGTTGATGAAGGCCTGCAGCACCACCATGCTCGTGATCCCTACGGCGAGATATCTCCCGAATAAATCCTGGGTACGCCAGGAAGCTCGCATACCGCGCCACAGGAAAAGGGCAAACAGCGCAATCACAAACATCGCGCCCACCAATCCCAACTCTTCCGCGGTGACAGCGAAAATGAAATCAGTGTGCGGCTCGGGGAGATAGAACAACTTCTGCTTGCTTTCCATCAATCCGGTGCCGGTAATGCCGCCCGTGCCCACGGCGATCAGAGACTGAATCAGATGGAATCCGGCCTTCTGGCGCTCGGCATAAGGATTCATGAAGGCCAGAATGCGGTCTCGGCGGAAGCTGACATGGAAAATCAAGAAATAAAGCGGCAGAAGAGATGCTGCGAAGGCGTAGCCGAAATATCTCAGTCGCATGCCGGCCACGTAAAGAATGCAAGCGGCAATGCCGGCGCATGCAATGCCGGTGCCGAGATCGGGCTGTAGAACGATTAGGGCTAACAAAATTAAGACCGGAGCGGTCGCAGGCGCAAGCGTATTACGCCAGTCATCCATCGTTCTCCCGCGCGTTTCCAAAAAATAAGCCAGAAACAGAATCAGCACCGGCTTGGCCAGTTCCGACGGCTGGAAGGAGAATCCTCCCGCGTGAATCCAGCGATGCGTATGGTGCGAGCGGTCGAGAAAAAATACGGAGATCAGCAGCAGCGTGGTGATTCCAAGAAATGAAAACACCAGCGCGGGATGCTTATAGCGGCGATAATCGATGCGTATGGTTACGACCATCGCGATCAATCCCGCCACGGCCCAGACCAATTGCTTCGACAAGAACGCATACGGCGAACCGAAGCGCTCCCGCGCCATCACCGCCGACGCGGAAAAAACCATGACCAGCCCGACGAAGACCAACAGCATGGTCGCAGTAAACAGCCAGCGATCGACGCTCACCCGCTTTGCCATGGGAAGTTCATTTCACCACGGAGACACGGAGACACGGAGAACGAATTGTCGTTTCTTCATTGTCGATTGTTGATTGTCTTGGTTCCGGGGACGACCGCTATCCGTTCGAGTTCTCATCCCGAGCGTAGCAAACATCTGTCGCGCTACCGCTGCACTATTTGTCGCACGATCTCCTTAAACACCTGCCCTCGCTGCTCATAATTCTTGAATTGATCAAAACTCGCGCAAGCTGGAGCCAGCAATACCACATCGCCAGGTTCCGCCGCAGCATCCGCCTTGCGCAGAGCATTCTCCAGCGTCTCCGCGTGCACAACTTCCACGCCCTTAATCTGCGACTCGATCTTCTCCGCCGCCGCGCCGATCGTGTACACGCGTTTCACGCGCTGTTTTATCAGATCGTTGAGGACGCTGTAATCGCTGCCCTTATCTTTGCCGCCGAGGATGAGGTGGATGTTGGCCGGGAACGACTCTAGTGCTTTGATCGTCGCATCTACATTTGTCGCCTTCGAATCGTTGTAGTAATCCACGCCGCGAATCGTGGCCACAAACTCCAGCCGGTGCTCGACCGCCTTGAAGTCGCGCACCGCTTGCCGAATCTTTTCCGGAGCGCATCCCATCAGCGCGCTGGCGCACACCGCGGCCAGCACGTTCTCCAGATTGTGGGATCCCTTGAGCGGGACCTCGGCAACCCGCATGATCTCTTCCTGCCTAGATCCGTTGCGAAACAAGATATTCCCGTCGCGCACCCAGGCGCCCTGCTTCACGTCCTTTTGCCGGCTGAACCAGAACACCTGCGCCCGCGTGCGCGCAGCCATCGCAACACAAGTCGGATCATCCTCATTCAGCACCGCGAAATCGTCGCCTCGCTGATTTTCAAAAATGCGCGCTTTAGCATCCACATAAATCTCAAACGTCTTATGCCGGTCAAGATGGTCCGGCGTCACGTTCAACACCACCGCCACCTTCGATCGAAACTGCTGAATCGTTTCCAGCTGAAAGCTTGAAACCTCGAGCACGATCGCAGTCTCCGGCTTCGCTTGTTCCACCAGCGAGATCGCCGGGGTACCAATATTGCCGCCTACAAGCGCAGGCACTCCTCCCGCCGTCAGAATTTCGCCAGTCAGCGTTGTGGTCGTCGTTTTTCCGTTCGAGCCGGTGATGGCCACAATTGGCCCGGGCAGAAATTGAGCCGCCAGTTCGATCTCGCCGATGACCGGCTCGCCCAAATTTCGCGCCTGTGCCAGCAAGGGCGCATCGATGGGAACACCCGGACTCACCACAATCAAATCCTGCCCACGGAATGTACGCTCGCCGTGCCCCCCGGTCTCAACTGCGATTCCATGATCGAGCAGTGCAGGAATCTCGTTGCGCAGTTCATCTCCGCTCTTCGTATCGGAGACGGTAACTCGAGCACCACGCGCCTTCAGGAAAAGCGCCGATGCAACCCCTGACTTGCCGAGTCCGACCACCAGTACACGTTTGTCTTTGAGTTCCATTAAATTCGTTTCACCACGAATTCACGGAGACACGGAGAAGAACTACGACCATGTCTTTGTTTTTTCTAAAACGCAAGGACCGCTTAATGGTCAGCCTTCGTGATCGTTTTTCTCCATTTTAGGTTTTTCTTTGTCTCTGTGACTCTGTGGTGAAGCGGTTCTTACCTCAGTTTCAAAGTCGTCAGCGCGAACAGCGCGAACACCAGCGACGCGATCCAAAAACGCACAATGATCTTCGACTCCGACCAGCCCATCAGTTCAAAGTGGTGATGCAGCGGCGCCATCTTAAAAATTCGTTTCTTACGCAGCTTATAAGATCCTACCTGCAGGATCACCGACACCGCTTCAATCACGAAAACTCCGCCGATGAACGGCAGGAGCAACTCCTGCTTAATGATTACTGCAACAGTTCCAATCGCGCCGCCAAGTGCCAGCGATCCCACGTCGCCCATGAACACTTCCGCCGGATGCGCGTTGTACCACAAAAATCCAATCGACGATCCAACCATGGCCCCGCAGAAAATTGTGAGCTCTCCCACCTGCGGCATTTTCGGAATTTCCAGATAAGTCGCGAAGGTCGCGTGCCCGCTCACGTAAGTCAGCACTGATAGCGCCCCGGCCGCAATCACCGTGCAGCCAATTGCCAACCCATCCAGCCCATCCGTAAGATTCACCGCATTGCTCGCTCCCACAATCACGAAGGCCACGAAGGCAATAAAGGGCAGGAATGCTAGCGGCCACAGATGCGGGAGGCGCTCCAGACTTCCCACCACCAGATCGGGATGGAATTGCTTGAAGAACGGCACAATCAACTTGGTCGAATACATGCCGTAGGTCTGCATCGCAATCAGCATCACGGCAATCACGATGCTGGTTGCGATCTGCAGGCCCAGCTTGGCACGCCCGGTCAGGCCGAGGTTTCTGCGGTGCGCGACTTTGGTGTAGTCATCGGTAAATCCGATGGCGGCAAAAGCGCAGGTGGCAAACACGGCGATCCACACGAAGCGATTGCTCAAATCCGCCCATAATAGTGTTGGCACGACAACGGCGATCGCAATCAGCAGTCCGCCCATGGTCGGCGTTCCAGCTTTTTTCTGATGCGCCTTCGGGCCTTCTTCGCGGATGTATTGTCCGATCTGAAATTCACGTAGCCGGTTGATGACCAATGGACCAACGATGAGAGCGGTAAACAGTGCAGTAAGACTGGCGAATGCAGTGCGGAAAGTAAGATACCGGAAGATGCGGAACGGCGGAACGAGATGTTGCAGCTTCACGAACAACAGCCAATAGAGCAATCAGCCTCCGTCCCGCCCGAGCACTATTAACAGACGCAAACTCGAAAACCCACCACGGAGACACGAAGTCACGGAGAAACCTTCTTCAGAATACCTGAGTGCGCTTCAAAGCATTTCGGAAGGAATCTTCTTTGTATTTCTCCGTGTCTCCGTGCCTCCGTGGTGAAGAATTACTTGCCGTTGCGCAGAGCCTGCCAGGTTTCGAGCGCCTTTTCCAGCTTTACGCCGCGCGAAGCTTTCAACAAGACCACATCACCCTCCCGCGCCTCGCGAGCCAGCCATTGGCCGGCCTCCTCTGAAGAATCTACAAAGTCGGCTTGAGTTGTGCCATCCTTCGCAGCCTGGACCATGGCCTGCGCCAATCCGCGTACCCCCAGCAGCACATCGATTTCCTTTTCCGCAATATGGGATCCGGCCTGTCGATGCATCTCTTCGCCCGCCGGTCCTAACTCCAACATCTCGCCCGCGACCACAATGCGCCGCTTCGCACGCATCGAAGCCAGCGAATCCACCATCGCAGCAAGCGCCTTTGGATTCGAATTGTAGCAATCGTTGATCACCGTGATGTTGCCCAGTTGTAGAACCTGCCCGCGCTTCTCCGCGGGGACGAGTGTCGCCAAGGCTGCCACCGCTTCCGAGGGTTTCATCCCGCGCTCTAATCCGACTGCAACGGCAGCAAGTGCATTCAGCACATTGTGCTCCCCCACGAGCGGCAGCTTGACGTGCTCTCGCACGGCTCCTATCGACAGATCGAACTCTGTCCCATCCGTCCCCCTGGATTGAATTGTTTCAGCGCGCACATCGGCAGTCGGCCGCGTTCCATACATCACCACTCTTCCCTTAAAGTCGCGGCCAAACTGGGAAACGTATTCATCATCGGCATTCAGCACGGCCACGCCGTTCGCCGGCAGCGACTCGATTAACTCATACTTCGCCCGCGCAATGCCCGCCAAAGAATCGAAGAATTCCAGATGCACCGGGGCGACGTTGGTGACAACCCCTACTTCCGGTTGCGCGATCTTGGCGAGCGCTCGAATCTCCCCCGCATGCGACATGCCCATCTCAATTACGGCAACGTCATACTCGGGATCGAGCTTCAGCAGCATCAACGGCAGGCCGAAGTGATTATTGAAATTTCCTTCGGACTTCATCACTCGGAATCTGGCGCTCAGCACGTGCGCAATCGCTTCCTTCGTCGTGGTCTTCCCCGCGGAACCCGTTACTGCGATCAACGGCTTGCCCCACCACTTTCGCACCGCCGTCGCCAGAGTTTGCAAAGCAGTCAGCGTATCTTTGACCGCCAATAAGCGCGTTTGGTCCGAGTAGCGGCTCAGCTGATCTTTACTCACCACAGCCGCGACTGCTCCCTTTTCCAGCGCCTGCTCTACGAAATCGTGGCCATCGAGTCGCTCACCCTTCACCGCAAAAAACAGTTGGCCGCCGCCGATCGTGCGCGAATCAATCGAATAGGCCTGCGCTACTTCATCCCACACGAAGTTTCCCGACGCCGAAATGAACTCGGCAATCTTCCCAAGCGCCAGTTTCATGCTTTCGCTCCGGCCTGGGCAGCCTTGCATTCGAAACCCGCAGCCCGCAACGTTTCCCGCGCGACTTCTATATCGTCGAAGGGCGCTATCCCCGCCCGCGTAACCTGCACCTTCTCGTGGCCCTTGCCTGCGATCAACACGATGTCGCCGGGACGAGCCTCCGAGATAGCCAATGCGATGGCCTTACGGCGATCAGGTTCCACGGTGTACTTAACGCCAGTCTTTTGCAACCCGACTGCCGCATCATTAATGATTGTGAGCGGATCTTCGCCTCGCGGATTGTCCGAGGTGAGCACGACGAAATCGCTCCCTCGTCCCGCAGCCTCGCCCATCAGCGGGCGCTTCTTTCGATCGCGATCGCCTCCGCAGCCAAACAACGTCAGCGCCCGTCCCTTCGGGTTTGAAACTAGTTCGCGCGCCAGCAGCGTCAGATTGCGCAAGGCATCGTCGGTATGCGCATAGTCCACCACAACCGTGAACGGCTGGCCGCAGTCGACGCGCTCGAACCTTCCAGGTACACACGCCAGCTTGTCAACACCCGCTGCAATGGCCTCGGCGCTACAACCACGCGCATAGCACGCCCCCGCCGCCGCGAGGATGTTGTAGACGTTCACGCGCCCGATGAGTCCCGAAAACACTGGGACCTTTTCTCCCGGCATCACCAAATCAAATCTCGTTCCGCGCGTCGTGATCTGCACCTTCTCCGCGCGCAAGTCACCTTGGTCCCATCCGTACGTCAGAAGCACTGAGCTATGCTTTCGACTAAACTCGGCCAGTTTCGCCCCGTACTCGTCATCCACATTCGTTACGGCGGCGCGCGGCGCATCCGTGCCGCACCCCTCAAACAGCACGCGTTTAGCGGCGAAATATTCCTCCATCGTTTTGTGATAGTCGAGGTGATCCCGCGTGAGATTGGTGAACACCGCCACATCAAACGGAATGCCATACACGCGTTCCTGCGCCAGGGCGTGCGAGGAGACTTCCATCACCGCATCCGTCGCTCCGTTGCCCAGTGCCTCACTGAAGAACCGATTCAACTCCAGTGATTCCGGCGTGGTGTGGGGAGCCGGCAAAACTTTTCCTGCGACACGGTATTCAATCGTCCCGATCAGCGCGCTCTTGCGCTTCGCCGCAGCTAGAATCGATTCCACCAGAAACGCGGTTGTGCTTTTGCCGTTGGTGCCGGTGATTCCGACGATCGCAATCTGCTCCGCCGGCTTCCGGTAAAAATTCGCGCTGACCTTTGCCAGCGCCCGCCTTCCACGCGGCACAACAGCCCAAGCCACTCCCGGACGCGGCCTCTCCGCCGCGGAGTCAGTGACCACCGCGACGGCGCCCGCCTGAATTGCCGTGTCGATAAAGCGATTGCCATCGCTGGATTCGCCGCGCATGGCAACGAACACGCATCCGGGCTTCACCCGCCGTGAGTCGTACTCCACACTACTCACTTCCGGATGCCCGCTTTGCGCGAGAACCTCCGCTCCATCCAGCAACTGTTGGAAGGTCATTGCTGTGAATTATAGGTCAGAGCGAAATCCCTATCTGCAACAGTTCGAGGAATCGAAGGTTCCTGCAGTTACCAAGGGCACATTCCGTGTACCGCCTTTCAGCGTTAATTTATGTGCATGAGCACTGGAACCAGCCACAGCAAATGCCGTTGCGCGCAATGCGAACTTTCAGAGGGGCAATGCGAGTGCGATAAATTCTGCTGCCTATGCCAGACGCAACTGGATGTCCGCATCTGCCAGGACGGACTTATGTACTGTGAACCCTGCCGTACCGCCTGCGATTACAAGACCTCCGACTAACCGGCGACTTTCAGTTGCTGCTCCTCGTTGGCGCCGGCCAGTCTGCTAACATTCCATCCACCTCCCCGTCGTACGGGAGACTAAAAGGTTCGGGAGGGAATCGTGTCCACAATCCTTTCCTCAGCGCCAGCCGTCGGCATTCGCAAAGCTCACGGCAGCGGCGGCCGCATCGACTCTATCGACATTCTGCGCGGCCTGGTCATGATCATCATGGCGCTCGACCATACCCGCGACTTCTTCACCCATCTTCGCTTCGAGCCCGAAACTCTCAGCCAGACCTATTACGCTCTTTTCTTCACTCGCTGGATCACTCACTATTGCGCTCCACTATTTTTCTTTCTGGCGGGCACGGGAGCTTATTTCTACGGACGCCGGAGAACTCCTGCCGAATTAACTCGCTTCCTTTGGACGCGCGGACTCTGGCTGATCATTGTGGAATTTACGCTCGTCGGCACCGCGTGGACTTTCCAGTTTCCCTTTGGTTTCTTCGGCGTGATCTGGGCTTTGGGCGCGTGTATGGTAATCATGGCAGCGGCCGTGCGCTTACCGGTGCGATGGCTGGGCGCGCTTTCTATTCTCGTGATCGTGACGCACGATCTGTTCGACCGGGTTCGACCCGCGCAGTTTGGTTCGCTGGCGCCGCTATGGAAGATTCTTCACGTCCGCGGTTTCGTACAGCTTCCCTTCGGCATACCGGAGTTCGTTTTGTTTCCGATCATCCCATGGGTTGCCGTGATGGGCGCAGGCTACGTCTTCGGCACGGTGTACACGCTCGAACCTGAGCGTCGCCGCAAGCTGATCTTCCGTCTCGGGCTGTGGCTGACGCTGGCCTTCGTGTTCTTACGGGTCACGAATGTCTACGGCAATCCTCCAGCCGGGCTGGGAGGAGTTTCGCAAGGCGACTGGCACATTCAGCCGACGGTCGAGAAAGCCGTGATTCTGTTTCTCGACGTCGAAAAATACCCGCCTTCGCTGCAGTTCCTGCTTATGACCTTGGGGCCATCGATGCTCTTGCTTGCGTGGATGGAAAAACGTCTGCCTAGCGAGAGGTCAGCCTCAGCGTTACAGTCGGCACTGCTGATCTTCGGCCGCGTTCCCATGTTCTATTACATCCTGCATCTTTACTTAATCCACACACTGGCCGTGATTGTCGCATTGCTGTTCCATCAGCCCTCAAACTGGTTATTACACGGCGCCTTCTTCCTAAACGATATACCGCCCGGCTACGGGCATAACCTGCCATTCATCTATCTCATGTGGATCACCGCGGTTGCGATTCTCTACTTCCCCTGCCGCTGGTGGGCCGGGTTGAAACAGCGCAGGAAGGATTGGTGGTTGAGTTATTTGTGATATCGGATCTGTCAAGATGTCCGCTCGGGACCTGGCGTTTGTGACCAGTTTCAAAGACCGCGGCCCCCCGGTATATCCGCGGTTTTTCGGAACATCCGGTCTGTCCACCGGGGGGGAAGTTAACTGCTGAGGATGCCTTCCGCCCCGAGGAGAACCAGGAGAGCAAAGCATAGCGACAGTAGGCTGCTCCACGAAAGTCCAGTGCTCTTCTCCCGCACCAGGGAAAACCAGAGGAGCACGAAACTTCCCACCATAAATAGGCCCCAGAAGTGGAAGAACCACGACGTGTTGTTCCAATAGCGAGCTAAGTCAGCACCTATTCCGGCGAGAACGAGCAAGGCCGACGCGTTAGCCATCACGAACGATATTCTTCTTCTGCTAAGAGTCATATCTGCCATAGGAGTTCTTTCCTTCCTAGCGTTGACACACGTTAGATCACGACCGCCTCCCGATACTCTCCAAACACACGCCGCATCGCATCGGAAATCTCGCCAACTGTGGCATAGGCTTCAACCGCGGTGAGAATGCGCGGCATCACATTCTCGCCCGATCGCGCCGCTTCCTCGACTTGCTGCAGAGCTTCTTTCCACGGACCAGGATCGCGCTTCGCGCGCAACACCCGAACGCGTTCCACCTGCTTCGGTTCAAGCGCGGGATCAATCTGTTGAATCGGAATCGGCCGTTCGTGTTCCACCTCAAACCGGTTCACGCCGACGACGATGGCATCCTCATGATCGACCGCCTGTTGATATTCGTACGCGTCGTTTTGAATTTCCTGCTGCACAAATCCGCGCTCGATCGCCTTCAACATTCCGCCCATCACTTCGATCTTCCCCAGATATTCCGCCGCGCGCTTTTCGATCTCGTTGGTCAGCGACTCGACATAATATGAACCCGCCAAAGGATCGACAGTTTGCGCCGCACCGGATTCATAGGCGATCACCTGCTGCGTGCGCAGTGCGATGCGCGCCGCCTGCTCAGTTGGCAAGGCCAAAGCTTCGTCGTATGAATTTGTGTGCAGCGACTGCGTCCCGCCCATCACCGCCGCCATCGCCTGAATAGCCGTGCGGATGATGTTGTTTTCCGGTTGCTGGGCGGTCAGCGTCGAACCCGCCGTCTGTGTATGAAACCGCAGCATCCATGACTTTGGATTGTTGGCCTTAAAGTGCTCGCGCATTATGCGCGCCCACATCCGCCGCGCGGCACGGAACTTCGCGACTTCTTCCAGAAAATTACTGTGCGCGTTAAAGAAGAACGAAAGCCGCGGCGCAAATTGATCCACATCCAGCCCTGCTCTAATTGCGGCCTCGACGTATGCCATGCCGTTGCCCAAGGTGAATGCGACTTCCTGCACAGCCGTCGATCCCGCCTCCCGCATGTGGTAGCCGGAAATTGAAATCGTATTCCACTCGGGCACGTTTTCTTTGGCCCAGGCGAACATATCGGTAACGATGCGCATCGCCTGATGCACCGGATATATATATGTTCCCCGGGCAATATATTCCTTTAGAACATCATTCTGAACTGTGCCGGTAAGCTTGCGGATATCCGCGCCCTGCCGCCGCGCGACCGCCACGTACAGCGCCAGAAGAATCGACGCCGTGGCATTGATGGTCATCGAGGTAGAGATTCTTGTCAGGTCGATGCCCGCGAACAATCGCTCCATGTCCTCAATGGAGTCAATCGCTACCCCCACCTTGCCGACTTCTCCCGCGGCCAGTACGTGGTCGGAATCCATCCCAATCTGGGTCGGTAGATCGAACGCAACGGAGAGCCCCGTCGTCCCATTCGCGAGCAAGTATTTATAGCGCTTGTTCGACTCTTCGGCGTCTCCCATGCCGGCGTACTGGCGCATGGTCCAAAGACGGCCACGGTACATCGTCGCCTGAACGCCGCGCGTAAACGGATATTCGCCGGGGTTTCCGACTTCGCTGTCGTAGTCCGATTCCTTGAGATCCGCGGGCGTGTATGACAACTGGACCGGAATGTGGGACGAGGTTTCAACTTCCGGCAAACCTTTCCGCTCCGCGACCTTTATATAGTCAGTCATAGACCGGAACCTCCAGCCTCACTTTACGCTCTTACGCTTCCTCTTCACCCTCCAAAACGAACTCACGCCAAACCAGCCAAAAGCCACCGTGAAGCAAATTGCAACCGCCACCCGCCCCGGGCCAGCTCGCCCGGCATGGTATTTTCCGTATTCCTTCACTGCGGCACCCGCGAAACTTACTCCCATGATCAGGAAAATAACCCCTGTAACCTCAAGCCACAGTTGGTGCAACACCCGTCCGAAAGCTCGCGCCGTGGTGAAAGCGGCGCTCTTGGCGGCTCGCAGAACACGGCTGCGTCCAGCCTGCTGTTTCGCCACTCGGGCGACGACCCCCAACTTTCGTGCAGTAGAAACCTTACTCACGGCTCGATTTTAACAGCCTTCGGCGCTACAATGACCCAAACGTGGGCGCTGTCGAACCGTTGAGGCGCTTCAGGCATCTAAATCAGTTAGCAGTTCTTGCGCGGACGGGCGGAGGAAACGTGGACCAACAACTGAAAGACTTGATGAAGGAACTGGGCGAAGCGATCAACGAGTCCCTCTCCGATTCCGAGCAAATCGCCGAAGTCGTCTCACGCATCAAAGAAGGCGGCTACGATATTTTTCTGGTCCTCGAAGCCACCATAGGCGTCAGCAAGCAGGGCGAAAAATCCTCCGACAAGACTTCTCTGGTCACCACCCTTTCCACGAATCCAGAATTCAAAATTAACGACCAGGATTTGAAGTTCCTCAAATCTCTCCGCATTAAGATCGAAGAAGAAAAGCAGTAACGCGCTCAGCTCGGGATCACAAATGCGGGGCTTCCCGGAGGCGTGGGTGTCCTTTGTGAACCTTCGTGCCCTTGGTGGTTAACCATCAGCAAACTCCCCGGCAACTCTAGGCCCTGTGCTACCATCTACTCTTTCGGTGGCACCGAAGAGACGAACCGGGCCTCTTCCGAAGTTAGAGCTAGTCCGATGAAAGACACTCTCGGAGTCCTTCTCGCCGGCGGAGCCGGTGAGCGCCTCTATCCCCTCACTCGCGACCGTGCCAAGCCGGCCGTCACGTTTGGTGGCATGTACCGCATCATCGACATCACCCTCTCCAACTGCCTCAACTCCGATCTGCGCCGCGTCTACATCCTCACGCAATACAAAGCGCTGTCGCTGAATCGACATATCCGCGAAGGCTGGAATGTTCTGGGCCGCGAAGTGGGCGAGTTTGTCGAAGTGCTGCCTCCGATGAAGCGCGTCAGCGACCAGTGGTACCAGGGCACGGCCGATGCGGTTTATCAGAACATTTATTCCATTGGTTCGGAGCAGCCCAAGTACGTGATCATTCTCTCCGGCGACCACATCTACAAAATGGATTACGGCAAGATGCTGAAGCAGCACTGCGACGCCGCCGCCGACATCACTCTTGCCACTATTCAGATCGATCAGGAAGAAACTTTCCGCTTCGGCGTGGTTGACGTTGACAAAGACGGCCGCATCAACGGCTTCGAGGAAAAGCCCAAGATTACTCAACTACGTTCGCCGTGGAACCCGGAAAAGGTCGCGGGATCGATGGGCATCTATCTCTTCAACGCCGATGTCCTCATCCCCGCTTTGCTGAAAGATTCTGAAGACTCAACCTCGAGCCATGACTTCGGCAAAGACATTCTGCCCAAGATGGTCGGCGACTACCGCGTCTACGCCTACGACTTTATCGACGAGAACAAAAAAGAAGCGCTCTACTGGCGCGACGTGGGCACGCTCGAAGCCTACTACGAAGCCAACATGGACATCGTCTCCGTCTCGCCGATCTTTAATCTTTACGATCAGGCCTGGCCCATCCGCACCCACCAGCGCCAGTATCCGCCGGCGAAATTTGTCTTCGCAGAAAAAGATCGCATGGGAACGGCGCTGGACTCGATCGTTTCCAACGGCTGCATCGTCTCCGGCGGAACCGTGCGCAATTCCGTGCTTTCGCCCGACGTGCGCGTAAACTCCTACTCCGAAGTTGATTCCTCGATTCTGTTCTCCCACGTTGCCGTGGGACGACACTGCCGCGTCCGCCGCTGCATCATCGACCGCAACGTGCACCTGCCCGAAGGCACCACCATCGGCTACGATACCGAAGCCGACCGCTCCCGCTACTTCGTGACCGATAGCGGTATTACTATTGTTACGCGCGATTACTCGCTCTTTGAGAATCCGGTGACGGTGGATTACTTCACGAGCGAATAAGTAAGTGGGCCTTCGACCACGGTCTGCAGCGAAGAGTGCTTCAGGAAAGTTAGCCTTCGATTCGTCGTTCCCAACGCCACGAGCTGGGCTGTGCCTAATGTGTCTGTACCATCCTGCCGATGAGAACACTTGTCGCTTGCGAGCCAATAGTCAAGGCAGAGATGCGAAGGGAACGTGCCACGTGAGCCTGAAATTATCGCTGGGGAAAAAGCTGGGCTTGGCCTTTGGCTCCATCTTGGCCCTTATGGCGGTGAGCACTTCGCTTTCGCTGTTGCGCATGGGCGATGTACGGCGCGTGCAGAACGAGTTCGCCGAAAATCATGTGCCGACCCTGGATATGATCCGGCAACTGCAGCGCGACTTGTATCACGCCAGCAGTGGATGCCGGCAGGCGATTCTGGCGGGCGCGCAGAAGACTCGGAGGCAGGCTGGGATCAAACGCATCGATGGCATTTGGAAAACCATCGATCAGGATCTGGACTCACTGACGGCCCTTTCGACGAGGTGGTCGCAGCCGGAAAACCGCGAGCGGCTGGCCAGTATCAAGGAAACACTCCCGCGAATTCGGCGCATGCAGCGTGATGTGATCTCCATGGCGGGTAAAGGTGGCGAAAAGGGCGTACTCAAAGCCGGCAATAGCTATGTCGACAAGATCACGCCAGTTGTCGGCATCGTCGAAGGCGATCTGGGAGAGCTCGCCAAGTCCAAAGAAAAGGCGGTAACGGACGGCGCGCAGGCCGTTACCAGCTCGGATACTTTGCTCTCATGGACGTTGTCTCTTTCCGCGCTCATCTGCATCGGGGCAGGAACATTCCTGGCGGGGTTCTTGAGCCATAGCATAACGCAGACCTCGATCGCGTTGTTAATGCAGGCCGAGGCCGTCGCTGCGGGTGACCTGACTCGCTCCGAGCTTGCCGTGCACTCCGATGATGAGTTGGGCGATCTGACCGTAGCCGTCAATAAGATGAGCGCACATTTAAAGCGAACCCTCATGGCCATTATGGAGAATTCTGCTCAGGTCGCGAGCGCCAGCGAGGAGCTTTCCGCCTCGGCCACGCTGCAGGCGCAAGGGGCGGATACGCAAAAGGACCACACCACGCAGGTAGCATCAGCCATGCAGGAAATGGCCGCGACGGTCCAGGAGGTTTCCGAGAATTCTCATAAGGCGGCCGAAGCGTCACGCAGCGCAGCGCAGGCGGCGCGTCAGGGCGGCGAAGTGGTTCAGGAGGCGCTTGCCAGCATGCGCAGCATCGCCGATTCCACCCGGAAAGTTGCAGCGCGCGTCGTTGAACTTGGCAAGGGCTCGCAGCAAATCGGAAAGATTATCGCCGTCATCGATGACATCGCCGACCAGACCAACCTCTTAGCATTGAACGCCGCAATCGAGGCGGCGCGGGCCGGCGAGCAAGGACGTGGCTTCGCCGTGGTGGCCGATGAGGTTCGCAAACTGGCAGAGCGAACCACCAAAGCGACCAATGAGATCGCGGGCATGATCGAGTCCATTCAGGTGGAAACCAAAAACGCCGTGCAGGCCATGGAACAAGGGAATCTCGAAGTCGAGAAAGGCGTGCAAAAAACCTCCGCTTCCGGAGCCGCGCTCGACGAAATCATAAAGCTGGCCGAGAATGTCGGCGACATGATCTCGCAAATCGCCACCGCCGCAACCGAACAATCCGCAACCACCGAGCAGATCAACAGCAACATCGCCCAGATTTCCAGCACCGCGCAGGAATCCTCGGTCGCCGCCGAGGAGACCGCAAAAGCATGTACGGATCTTTCCGGCAGAGCTCTGGATCTGCAGAATATCGTTACCCAATTCAAGTTGGAATTAAACGGCGGCGCCAAGCGAAACTCTTCTCCCACGCGACCGCATGAAAAGCCCGGCCCGAGCGGAAGGCCAAAGGGAACGAGAAAAACGATTGCCGCCGCGGCGGGATCGAGTCGATAGCCGTTTCGACTTCACACCCGCCCTACTGCGAGATCGAAACCGCAGTAAACCGTGAACGGACCCCACGCTTAATCCTTGTGGATTAATCCGCCGGCATAGGCGCAGGCTGAGGCACCGGCGTCGAGTTTGCAAAAGAGTTTGCTTCCGCAGGAACTTCCAACCACTTGCGCACCACCGGCAGAGCTTCACGCATCGCGAGTTCGCCGGCACGAATCAGATCATCCACGCGTTTGAAGTCGTCATAGGCAAAGCCGGCAACATCGGGCTCGACTACCACGTCGGCAGCTGCCCGCCAAATGTGGCTTGCCATATCCTGCGCAATCGCGAAGGACTGGCCGATCACATCAAAAAGATGCCGTGGCGCTCCGCCCTTCGCCCACTGTCCCTTCAAATGCACGCCCAGCACGCGATCGGCGCCCATGTCGCGCAGTGGCTGGGTCGGCACGGGATGCGACAGCATGCCATCCACCAGCCATCGCCCGCGAATATTCACCGGCAAAAACATTCCCGGATAAGCGCAACTCGCACGCACCGGATCGATAATCGAACCGGAGTGAAATACCACGGCCTCGCCGCTATTGAAATCGGTCGCGGTCACACCCAACGGAATTCTCAGCTCCTCGAAAGTCTTCACCTTCAGGATTCGTGTAAGAAACGCAGTCATGCGATCGTTCGAGGCAAAGCCGTAACGGGAGACCGTCCAGCGGGCAAAAGTCGTGAAGCGGCAGGAATGCGCGACCTTCTCCAATTCTTCAATAGAGACGCCGCTGCAATAAGCCGCACCAATTAGCGCACCCACGCTCGTGCCCGCAACCACGCGGATCGGAATACCTTCTTCTTCAAGAACTTTGAGAACACCGATATGCGCCATGCCTCGGGCAAAACCTCCGCCAAGGGCTATGCCAATGGCCGGAACTCGCGGCAGGGCAGCCTTGCGCGAGAGTTCCCGCCCAAATGCCTGCACGGACCGAACGATCCTGCCAATGCTTTTCACCGCTACCCCACGATGCCCTATTTCTCGGGCACCCACATTCAGTTCTTAAGATGCCACAACCCACCATTCGGGTATACGGCCTGATGGTGCCATCGTCACGTTACTTTGGGGAGCGGCAGTACCGTAGACCTGACCTAGGAGCGCGCGGCGCCCGCAACCTACCTCCGTGACTAACTCATGTAGCTCTGCTAAGTTACAAGCATGGTCAGGGAAATATCGGCGGGCGGCGTAGTGGTCCGGCATCGGGACGGCGCCTGGTGGATGGCAGCCATCCAACCTCCCGATGACACCGCACGCGGCTCGGAGGCGAAACCCCGACAGCGCTCGGCCAAGCGAAAAGTAGTGTTAGCGCTCCCAAAGGGGCTGGTGGATCCCGGAGAAAAGCCGCCGGAAACTGCTCTCCGCGAAGTGTACGAAGAGACCGGCGTGACTGCCCACCTGATCAGCAAAATAGCCGACATTAAGTACGTATATTCGCGAACCTGGAGCGATGGCGAGCGCGTCTTCAAGATCGTCAGCTTCTATTTAATGCGGTACCGCTCCGGCCGCATCAACCAGATTTCCGCCGACATGCGAATCGAAGTGGCCCGCGCCCTTTGGTTGCCTTTAGCCGACGCCGCCAAATTACTCGCCTACAAAGGTGAAAAACAAATGGCTCAGCGGGCGCTGGAGTACGTGGTCGCGCATCCGGAACTTGAAAGCGTGAACTGGAAGTGACTTTCTCCCGCCGCTTGCTCCCTGATAATCTGCTTATGTCATCTCGCGAAACACCTCGGGGCGCAGCCGCGGCTTGGTTCCCAGCTTCGCTTTTGTTGGTTGCGTCTCTTTTAATATCTGCTTCCTCCGCCGCAACTCGCCCAGCACCTGCGTTGCAGTCCGACTACATCGAGGCCCTTTCCGCTGCCGACCATTTTCTTCAGGCTTGGCAATCCGGTGACGCCGAAAGCGGCATGGCTTTGCTGACAAGCCATGCTAAAAAGATCACAACCACAGAAATGGTCGAGAAGTTCTTCTCCAACTCGAATCCGTCAGCGTACGAAATCGAACGCGGCAAAATGCTCAAGCGCGGCCGCTATGAGTTCCCAGTCGTGCTGGTGATGCAATCGCCCAACAACCGCGTCCGCCGCCGATTTTCCAGCATTATCGTTTTGAACACTGGCGGCAGCGACTGGGCCATCGATAAACTGCCATAGAGCAAACACCCTGTGTTCCTTTGTGCCCTATGTGTTGAGAGATTTATTTGAGGCTTGAACCCTATGAAAAGCATTCATAAAGTAGCAATCCTTGGCGCTGGAACCATGGGCGCCCGCATCGCCGCCCACTTCGCCAACGCAGGCGTTCCCAGCTATCTTCTCGATATCGTCCCTCCCGACGCCGACGCTCCCGCACGAAATAAAATCGCGGCGGCAGGACTTGATGCCGCCAAAAAATCCAAGCCCGCCGCCTTCATGGACTCGTCCCTCGCGCGCCTGATCACAATCGGCAACTTCGAAGACGATCTCAAACGGCTCACCGAAGTCGATTGGATCATCGAGGCCGTAGTCGAAAATCTGGACATCAAGCGCTTTCTGCTCCGCAAAGTCGAAGCCATTCGCAAGCCCGGCACCATCGTCACCACAAACACCAGCGGCCTACTGGTAGGCAAAATCGCCGAAGGCTTCTCCGGCGATTTCCGTCGCCACTGGTTCGGCACTCACTTCTTCAATCCGCCGCGCTACATGCGTCTGCTCGAACTCATCCCGACACCGGAAGCCGACCGCGCCGCAATCGAACTCATTTCACATTTTTGCGACGTGCGCCTGGGCAAAGGCGTAGTGCTCGCGAAAGACACGCCCAACTTCATCGCCAACCGCATCGGGACTTTCTCCGTGTTGAACGTCATGCGCCTGATGCAGGAGATGGACCTGATCATCGAAGATGTCGATGCGCTCACGGGACAAGCCGTCGGCTGGCCGAAATCAGCAACATTCCGCACGATTGATTTAGTTGGACTGGATATTCTGGGTCACGTCGTCGGCAACATGACGGCCAATGTGCATGACGAGCGCAGCGAACTGAGGCTGCCCGATTTCTACAAACAAATGATCGAACGCAAATGGCTCGGCGACAAAACCAAAGGCGGCTTCTACAAAAAAAATGTGGGCCGGACGTCCTCGACCGCCGACCCCGGAAAAGAAGACGAGCGCCTCGCACTAAATTGGAAAACCCTCGAATACCATCCTCGCCAAAAGCCAAAATTCGCGGCACTCGACATGGCAAAAAACATCGAAGACACCGGCGCACGCTTGCGTATGCTGCTCGGACTCGATGTCGGCAGTTCGCAAAAACTGGACCAAGCCGGGGCATTCCTCTGGTCAGCACTTTCGGATTTATGGAACTACTCCGCCAACCGCGTGCCCGAAATCTCAGATTCGATCGTTGAGATCGACCGCGCCATGCGGCTGGGCTTCAACTGGGAAATGGGACCGTTCGAACTTTGGAATGCCGTGGGTGTCGAGTCCACGGTCGCGCGCATGAAGAAAGAAGGCAAACCGGTCGCGGCGAATGCCGAAAAACTTCTAGCCGCCGGACACAAAGGCTGGTACATCGACGATGCGAAGTCACCCGCCGGGCGCAAGTTCTGGGATTTGAAAACGGAAAGCTGGCACGCGGTCGAAGTTCCCTCCGGCGTGTGGTCGGTAACCGTCGCCAAAAAATCGAACGGAGTCGTCAAGAAAAATTCTGGAGCATCCCTCGTCGATCTCGGAGACGGCGTAGCCTGCATCGAGTTCCACAGCAAGATGAACGCGCTAGGCGCCGACATCATCTCATTGATCATACAATCGCTCAAACTCGGCGGACCGGGCGACGACTTCGACACCTTCGTCATCACCAACGATGCCACGAATTTTTCCGTCGGCGCAAATCTGATGCTCCTGCTGATGAGCGTGCAAGAAGAAGAGTGGGACGACGTCGACCTCGCCATCCGCCAATTCCAGGGCATGACGCAAGCCATCAAGTTTTCACCCAAGCCGGTCGTCTCCGCCCCGTTCGGATTGTGTCTCGGAGGTGGAACAGAAATTTCGCTCCACGCCGCAGCCCGCCAGCCGCACGCCGAACTTTACACCGGATTGGTCGAGGTCGGAGTCGGCCTGCTCCCCGGCGGCGGAGGCTGCAAAGAAATGCTGCTGCGCGCAGTCGACAGCGCGACGGCGGCACGAGGCGGAAGAATTTCCGGCGAGACGCTGGCAGGTTCAATCGAGATGCTCGAAGCCACGAAGCGAGCATTCGAAACCATCGCAACCGCCAAAGTCGCAACTTCGGCCCACGAAGCCCGCGGACTAGGCTTTCTCGCCGATAGCGACCGCATCACGATGAATCGAGAACGCGTGCTGTCTGATGCCAAGGCGCGCGCGCTCGAACTCGTGCGAGCCGGTTACGAGCCGCCAGTTCCAAGAACGAATATCCCCGCCCCGGGCGAGAGCCTTCTAGCCACCTTGAAAATGGGCATGCACCTCATGCGCCAAGGCGACTACATCACCGACTACGAAGTAAAACTTGGAGGTAAAATCGCCGAGGTGCTGTGCGGAGGCAACGTCACCCCCGGCACGCAAGTAAGTGAACAATACATACTTGATCTCGAACGCGAGGGCTTCAAATCATTGTGCGGAGAACGGAAAACGCAGGAACGAATTCAATATACCCTGAAAACAGGAAAGACGCTGCGAAACTAAAGAAGCCAACGGATTCGAGGGCCCCACCGTTTTCCTTTAGTGCTCCTTAATTGCCCTTGGTGGTTAATGTTCTCTTAACCAGCCCCAAGCCTCGATCAAATCCAAATCAACCCGCCCCCCGTACTTCCTGTGAAGCCGTGAAACGGAAAGGAAAACTTCACATGAAAAGTCACCAATTCGCCACTCTACTCGCTGTGTTCACCATCGCAGTCGCAAGCATGAGCGTCGCTCAAAATCCGATGGTGGGCGGGCATGACATGTTTCCGCAGAAAAACATCATTCAGAATGCGGTAAATTCAGACGACCACACCACACTGGTAGCCGCAGTCAAGGCCGCTGGTCTCGTCGATACACTCGAGGGCCCAGGACCTTTCACCGTCTTTGCTCCTACCAACGAGGCCTTCGCCAAACTTCCGGCGGGAACAGTGGACACTCTGCTCAAGCCGGAGAACAAAGACCAGCTTGTCAAAACCCTCACCTATCACGTGGTCCAGGGCAGACTCACGTCGAACGATCTCAGAAAGATGATCAATGAGGGGCACGGGACGGCAACTCTGACCACTATAGAAGGCGGCAAGCTGGAAGCCGCGATGCAGGGCTCCCAGCTTGTGCTGAAAGACGAGAAAGGCAACATCGCGATTGTGACCATTCCGAATGTAATGCAGTCGAATGGAGTGATTCACGTGGTGGACGCCGTACTCTTGCCCTAGGCTATGCTTGGCGGAACCCTCATTGGGCGCTCCCTGGAGCGCCTTTCTTTTTTGGGCGAAATCGACTAAAGCAGAAGCTACAATCTAACAGTATGAGAAAACTTGGCCCGTCCCTCGTTGCGATCATCTTGATGGTCGCCCTGACATCCGTGGTTGCAGGCGCGCAAGGCTCTGGACAAAGCGAACCACCGCCCGACGTTCCCGACGCGATCCAAGTCCCTGCGGGCTTAGAAGTAGCCGTGTCCGCACATGCGACTGGCTCCCAGATCTACACCTGCCAGGCAAGCCCAGACGGAAAATTTTCCTGGACCTTGAAAGCCCCCGACGCCGAATTGCACGATCGCAAAGACAAGGTCATCGGGCAACATTCTGCCGGGCCATCGTGGAAGTTGAAAGATGGCAGCGAAGTCACAGGCAAAGCCGTGGCCCACGTCGACTCCCTCGATCCCGATTCGATTCCGTGGCTGCTGGTGAATGTAGTGAGCCACTCCGGCACTGGAGCGCTTTCGAATGTGACTACGATTCAACGAGTTCGAACGCATGGCGGCAAGGCACCAGCCGAAGGCTGCGACGCTGCACATGTCAACGCCGAAACGAAGACCAGTTACACCGCCGACTATTACTTCTATGCTCCGACCAAGTGAAGCGTTGCGACGCAATTGCACATCGAATTGAAAGTAGAACTAAGGTAGAACTAAGGATAAACAGTCTCATGCGAGAAGTAGTCATTGCCTCTTCCGTTCGAACACCCGTAGGCCGCGCCTTCAAAGGCACGCTCCGCGCTACCCGTCCTGACGAGCTCGCCGCGGTCGCCATTAAAGGCGCGCTAGAGCGCGTACCGCAGCTCGATCCCAAAGAAATCGAAGACGTAATCCTCGGCTGCGCCATGCCCGAGGCTGAGCAAGGGATGAACGTAGCCCGCATCGCATCGCTGCGCGCCGGGCTGCCGGTCGAAGTCTCCGCCCTGACCATCAACCGCTTCTGCTCTTCCGGCCTGCAAGCGATCGCCATGGCTGCCGAGCGCATCATGAGCGGGGGCGCTGAAGCAATCGTTGCCGGGGGCACGGAATCGATGTCGATGATTCCCATGGGCGGCCACAAAATTTCCCCGAATCCCTGGCTCGTCGATCACTATCCCGATGCCTATCTCAACATGGGCCTCACCGCCGAGCGCGTAGCCCAGCGCTTCGGCATCACGCGCGAGGAGGCAGACGAGTTCGCCTTGCGGAGCCATCAGAAAGCTCTGGCTGCGCTCCAGGCGGGCAAGTTCGATGACGAAAACGTACCGGTGCCGGTGAGTTTTTCAACGCCGAACGGGTCGAAGCCCAAACGGAACGAGATCGTTTTCAAGATGGACGAAGGCCCGCGCGCCGACACCTCGTTAGAGGCACTGCTCTCGTTGAAACCTGCATTCCGTGTCAAAGGAACCGTGACCGCAGGAAATTCTTCGCAAATGTCGGACGGCGCCGCAGCCGCCGTAGTGATGTCCTCTGATCGCGCGAAAGCGCTCGGCATCAAGCCTCTGGCCCGTTATGTTTCCTTCGCCACCGCAGGATACAAGCCCGAAGAAATGGGGCTCGGCCCGGTGTTCGCGATCCCGAAGGCGTTAAGGATGGCCGGGCTAAAACTCTCCGATATCGACGTGATCGAGTTAAATGAAGCATTCGCGGCGCAATCGTTGGGAGTAATCAAGGAAGCCGGCCTCGACCCAGACAAGGTCAATCCCAACGGCGGTGCAATCGCGTTGGGGCACCCGCTAGGCTGCACCGGCGCCAAGCTGACCGCGACGATTATTCGCGAGCTCAAGCGCCGCAACGGACGTTACGGCATGGTAACAATGTGCGTCGGCGGCGGAATGGGCGCGGCAGGGGTATTTGAAAATCTGAGTTAATCGAAGCTGGCGCACTTCGGAGACAGGCAACCATTTTGGGCGTCGCCACATCGGCTTGTGTAGATTCGACCGTTCGCCACCGGGGGTGGTTTATGCGGCTCTTAAGTCTAATTGCGGCAGGGACAGTTTTTGTGGCACCGGCAAGCCTCTTTGCTCAACGCCCCGCTGCTCCGCCCCCCACGATCACAACGCCAATTGCCGTTCACATCTCACCGCCGACTTCCACCGGCATCCACAGCTTTAACCCGTCCCCTGCACATAGCCCTGTCGTGACTTCACTCACAGGCACACAGGCGCAGCACGCGGCTGCCCGGACGGACTTTAAGTCGGGTGCCCAACGCTCAAGCGACAACCGGTTGTCAACATCAGCAGCAAATTCGCAGCCCGCAAAACTGGGACTTTTCGCTTTCCTCCACAGGAGAAAACATATCCCTGTTGCGCCAACTCCCGCGACCAGCTTGCTCCAACCGTCTGCTACACCTTTGGCGCTCGAAACGCACGTCGGCTGTAGGGTAATTCCCGTGCCGAATCCCGCGATACCATGCAACATATACTCGCCATGTTGTCCGTAGTCGGGCAACATGACCCGTACGACACACGCCCTTACCCGCAAAGATGCTGGGCATCATTAGGTACTTCCGTCGCATAGCCATGCGAAAGCAGGAAGCTTTTGCGCGCCTTCTCGCTTACAATTGAATCGTTCCTCAGTGTTTCGGTGCCTCCGTAGTGGAATTTGCACTTGAAAGGTTTTCCGATGGCGACAACACCAGCACTTCCCAGCACTAAAATCCCCGGCGGCAGCTTCCTGCTGGAAGAGCGCAGCCCAGCGGAAATCTTCACCCCCGAAGATTTCACCGAGCAACATCAACTCATCGGCCAGACCGCGGAAGAATTCGCGGTGAACGAAATCCTGCCGAACGCCGAGAAGATCGAGCATAAAGACTTCTCCGTTTCGCGCGAGTTGCTGAAGAAGGCCGGCGAACTGGGACTGAGCAGCGTCGAGATACCCGAAGCCTACGGTGGCTTGGAAATGGATAAGGTTTCGGCAGCCGTGATCGCCGATCACATTGCGAAGTACGCCGGCTTCGCCACCACTTGGGGTGCGCACAGCGGCATCGGGCTGTTGCCGATCGTTTATTTCGGAACCGAAGAGCAGAAGAAAAAATATTTGCCGCGGCTGGGGTCGGGAGAAATTGTTGGCGCATATGCGCTCTCTGAATCCACATCCGGCTCCGACGCAATGAACTGCCGCACGCGCGCAGAACTCTCCGCCGATGGCGAATACTACACCCTCAACGGGGAAAAAATGTGGATCACCAACGCCGGTTTCGCCGACCTGTTCACCGTCTTCGCAAAAGTAGGCGATAAGTTCTCCGCGTTCCTCGTCGAAAAAACTTTTCCCGGCTTCTCTGTCGGCGCCGAAGAGCACAAGATGGGCATTCGCGGCTCCTCCACCTGCCCAATCATTCTGAACGATTGTAAAGTTCCCTCGGAAAATCTCCTTGGCGAAATCGGCAAAGGTCACGTCATTGCCTTCAACATTCTGAACATCGGCCGCTTCAAGCTGGGCGCGATGTGCGTCGGCGGAGGCCGCCTCTCGCTCGAGAGCGCGATCTCCTATGCCAAGCAACGCAAAGCGTTCAATAAAGTAATCGCCGACTTCGGCCTCGTGCGCGAGAAAATCGCCAACATGGCCACTCTCCTCTACGTAGGAGAGTCGCTGGTCTATCGCACCGTTGGAATGATGGATGTAGCGCTCGGCGAAGTCGACAAGTCCGGCGCCGATGCCATCAAGGAAATCCGCAAAGCCATCGAGGAATATGCGGTCGAGTGCTCGATCATCAAGGTCTGGGGATCGGAGATGATCGACTACATCGTCGACGAAACCCTGCAGATTTACGCGGGCTACGGTTTCGTGGAAGAATATCCCGCCGAGCGCGCCTATCGAGACGCCCGCATTAACCGAATCTTCGAAGGCACCAACGAAATCAATCGCCTCATCATCACCGGCTTCCTGCTAAAGCGCGCCATGAGCGGCCAATTGCCGCTCATGCCCGCAATCAAAAAGCTGATGGACGAAGTTCTTTCAGGACCGTCGGCGAGTGAAGAACTCGAAGGCCCGCTCGCGGAAGAACGCAAACTGGTGGGACAAGCAAAAAAACTGGGGCTGTTCGCCGCCGGCGCAGCCACACAGAAATACATGCAGGCAATTCAGGATCAGCAGGAGATTATGGGCGCAATCGCCGACATGACAATTGAAAGCTATGCCATGGAGTCGGCAGTATTGCGCGCTCAAAAAATTGCCGAGGCAAAAGGCGAATCCGCTGCCGCTCTACCCATTGCGATGACGCGGGTTTATCTCTCGCAGGCGATGGAGAAGATCGAATCCGCAGCGAAGAAAGTGATCGCCGCTGTCGCTGACGGCGACATGCTCCGCACGCAACTTGCAATTCTCCGCCGCCTTGCCAAGTACGAGCCATTCAATACCATCGAGTTACGTCAGCAGATCGCACAAAGAACTATTGAACGGGGGAAATACACGTTGGCGTAACTTGTTGTGTGGCTATCCAGATAGGCGGTTTGTGTAAGAATTCGTCCATGAAGACGACTGCGCACCTCCTGCTGATCACCTTGACATGCTTAGCCGGGAGTTTCGCAGCCCAGGAAGGCAGTAGTCCTTCTGCCGATCTCGCCCTAACTCCCCCCATGGGCTGGAACTCCTGGAACAAGTTCGCCTGCAACGTTAACGAAGACATGATCAAGAGCATGGCTGACGCCATGGTCAAATCAGGCATGAAGGATGCGGGTTATCAATACGTAAACGTCGATGACTGCTGGCAAGTCAGCCGCGACGCAAACGGCAACATCGTAGCCGACCCGCAGCGTTTCCCGCACGGCATCAAGGCACTGGGAGATTACATTCACTCCCTCGGCCTGAAATTCGGCGTATACTCCGACGCCGGTTCGAAAACCTGCGCCGGACGCCCCGGCGGCCTCGGCCACGAATATCAGGACGCCCTGCAATACGCCGCTTGGGGTGTCGATTACCTGAAATACGATTGGTGCAACACCACCACGCAGGACGCGAAAGCCTCTTACGCCAACATGCGTGCCGCACTCGATACCTCAGGCCGCGCTATCGTGCTCAGCATTTGTGAGTGGGGCACGGCCAAGCCTTGGCTCTGGGGAAAAGAAGTTGGCGGCAATTTGTGGCGTACCACCGGCGACATTCAGGATCGCTGGCAAGGCAAGCGCGAGTGGAAGCCCGGCGACTGCTGCTCCAATGGCGTGCTCGATATCGTGGACGAGGAGGCGGAGCTTTATTCTTATGCCGGCCCCGGCCACTGGAACGATCCCGACATGCTCGAAGTCGGCAACGGCGGCATGACCGAAACGGAATATCGCTCCCACTTCAGCTTGTGGGCGATCTTAGCTGCGCCGCTGATCGCAGGCAACGATCTCCGCGATATGCGGCCTGAGATTCGCGACATTCTCACCAATAAAGAAGTGATTGCCGTGGATCAAGATGCACTGGGACGCCAGGGCGAGCGCGTCTGGAAAAACGGTGATCTTGAAGTGTGGACGAAGCAAGTAACAGACGGCAGCCGCGCCGTAATTCTCTTGAACCGTGGAAATTCGGAACAGGAAATTACGGCCACTTGGGAAGCTCTCGGCTATCCCACTCACATCGCCGCTTCAGTGCGCGACTTGTGGCAGCACAAAGAGTTCGGCAGGTTCACGGGAAAATTTTCCGCGTCCGTAGGCTCCCACGCTGTGGTTATGATTAAAGTGCAGCCGTAGCCGTTTTTATCCTGGGAACCGCTGTGACCACCCGTAGTAGTCTCTTTCAGTCTTTGGGAAAATTAGGATCGACCTTCGCCTCCGCCTTCCTCGCCGTATGCCGATCCGTTTGCAATTGTGCCGTAAATTACTGATGCCACTGCCTTTGCCTGATGACTTTTTTTTGATCTCCGTTTGACCCCGCGTGCATGGTGCCGGCAAGCGATTTCCGACAAGGTTGTCTCGGTCAGGAGGAATTCCGATGTCCGACTCAATTACCGGGTGGCAGTCAAGAGCGAGGAGGTTCGTTCCGGCGAAGCGAATTCAACGCAGTTTCGTCGCGAATTTCGAGAAAGGGATACTGATCTGGCTGGCGAAACGCCTACCGCCCTGGATCAACTCCGACCATTTAACCCTGCTGGGTTTTGTGGCGCAATGCCTGGTTGGGGTGTGCTACGCCTTGGCCAAATCGAATCCTAGAATGTTGCTCGCCGGAGCTATCTGCCTGGCGCTCAATTGGCTGGGCGATAGCCTGGATGGCACCCTGGCTCGGGTCCGCAACCGGCAGCGTCCGCGCTATGGATTTTACGTCGATCACATCACGGACACTATCGCGGCATTCTTTCTGATGGGCGGCCTGGCGCTCTCGGGATACGTTCATCCACTCGTCGCCTTGGGCATGTTGATCGCTTTCCTGATGCTCTCGATTGAGGCTTACCTCGCCACCTATGCGCTGGGAGAATTTCGGCTTTCTTATTGGAAGTTTGGTCCCACGGAGATACGCATCCTGCTCGCGGCTGGGAATATTGCGCTGCTCCGGCATTCGGTGGTGAGGTTCATCGGCCGGGAGACCCGGTTATTTGATCTTGGCGGTGTGATCGCGATCGCGGGCATGAGCGGGATGCTGACTGCATCAGCGATACGGCATGCGACCCAACTCTATCGCGAAGAGAGGATTTCGTGAGCAGCGCCGCGTGCGTTCGACTGTTGCGATTTTCGGTTGTTGGTGCGCTGGGAATCGTAGTGCAACTCGGGACACTGGCCGCTCTTAGCGCGATGCGGGTCGATTACATGATCGCGACTGCACTGGCGGTTGAATTCGCCGTTGTTCACAACTTCCTATGGCACCGGAGCTTTACATGGCGAGACCGGGCGCAGGGTAGGGTGCGGGATTTTTTTTCTTTGCTGCGCTTTCATTTGAGCAACGGATTGATTTCTCTCCTGGGAAATCTCGTTCTGATGAGAACTTTTGTGGGCGGCTTAGGAGTGCCGTTGCTCGAGGCGAATATTGCGAGCATTGCGGTATGCTTTCTGGCGAATTTTATCGCGAGCGATCGCTGGGTGTTCCGCGCGTGAAGGGGCAGGTTTGCTGGCGAGAACTACTTCTGTTTCGCCGCATCTTTGCCGGCTCGCTCCCGCATCAGCACAAGTGTGCGCTGGGCGAAGGGAATATACGCGAGGGCGGCCGTCATGCCGAGGGCCAATCCGACTCCGATCTGATGAGCCAGCAGGAATGGCGAGATTGCCCAGAGTTCGTCGAGAATCAGCACGCCGGGGAAAATTTTGAGGAACTTGCGGGGTAGATCTTTTATATCGAAGGATGCCGCGGAAATCATGTAGAGGCGGAGCGGGATGCCCATGCTCGCGGAGACGATCGCTATAACGGTTAGGGATGGATTGACCCCGAACACACGCTCGATTACGTCTGAGGCGGCGGGTAGGCGCGCCAAAGTGATGGTGTAGAAAATCAAGTACATTGCCTGGATGAGGAGGAACAAAGTGCGGACGTAGATGGGCGATACAACTGGCAACTCGTCCATGCGCGTCAGTTGGAAAATTGAGGAAGACGTGTGACGCTCCACGCTGCTGTTTTCGGATTGAAGATTTTTTGTGCGATCGTCTTCGATTTGATTGTTCGCTCGATCGGTGCGCTCAGCCGGCGGAAGGACAGAAGTGGATGTGACCGGAGCCAGGAAGCGGTAGCCGCGCTTTGCCAGCGTTTCCACGAAGCGGGGATTTGAGGCGGAATCGTTCAGGGCTTCGCGAATTTTATTGATGATTGTGTTCAGGCTGTGGTCGAAATCTACAAATGTGCCAGAGGGCCAAAGTTTTTTCTGGATTTCGTCCCGCGAGATCACTTCACCGGGACGTTCGAGAAAGAGTACTAGAACCTGAAACGGCTGCTCCTGCAACCGCATGCGGATCCCCGCTTTGCGTAGTTCCCCCGTGCTAACGTCAGCCTCGAATACGCCAAAGCGAAATATCTTTTTTTCAAGACCGCTCATTGCCGGACATCATAACGTAAACGGAGGCGGGGTAAGGAAGACAAGGTTCGGAGAGAACGATGGGCCGGTCGCGTCACCCAGCTACGGCGTCCGGGATCGCGGATGGCATTACCGGCACCGGGACCGCCGCGCCATCGCGATACGTGACGCTGTTGCCGGAGATGGCGGGTACGCGGTCGCCCGGAACAAGAATCCCGACCAGGTTGAGAGGGTCGGCGGCCGAGAGCGTGATTGTCGCTTGCGAGGCGTCGAGCTTTCGCATAGCGCGCACGGATTCGACTGCGACGGGCAGGGCGAACTGCTCGCCCAGAAAGCCGTCGACAAAACGCCCGCCGCGGATTTCGCCGCGATCTTCCAGCCTGCGGAACGCCATTAGTAATTCGCGCCACGGCGGCAGGTTGGCCTCGCGGGCCAGCACGTCGCGGATGACGATGCCGTAGCGGCGGAGCAACATCCAGCAAGCGGCCTCCACTGCGCGTGGGCGCTCGACTGCTTCCTCGGTATGCAGAAGCGCCCATCTTCCGGCATTGTGGCGCGGGCGCATGGCGCGTCCGCTGCCCTGCCCGGCGCGGCGTTTGGGATCGATGAGCGAGCGCAGGTTGTCAAAGCCATCGGCAGTCACCAGGCCGGCTGCTACTAGTTCCCAGAGCGCGGTTTCGATTTCTGCCTTCAATTTATTGGTGCCGCGAACAATATCGGCGAAAAACGATGCTCCGCGCTGGCGGAGGAAATCGAGAACAAGCTGCGCTCCGATGCTGAGGCCATTATTCCCGGATAATTCTGCGCCGGGGTGACGCGGTGTCATCCAATCGGCATCTTCGCGAACGAAAAAGGTGATGGGAGCTACACTGGTGGGAATCACGCGCCGCTGGCGTGGGCTGGAGCTTCCGCTGCCTGGCGCAGAATCCAGGGTCGCGGGGTGAGGGGACAATCTTCCCCATCCCACTGCCCCTGTGAGACAAAGTTGGTCCAGCCATTTTGGATCGTAATCGGCGACGCGGCGCGACAGGACTTGCCGCTCCCAGGCGTTGGCTGGAATTTCAAATCCTTGTAGTTGACGCAGCACTTCGAGCGTGCCGCGCTCGCCGTTGACCTGCGTGCCCGGCCCAACGTGCTGCCACTGCAGCAGCCACTGCATAAACTGTGCGGCGGTTACGGGCTCGATCTGCTTGCGAAGGGTTGCTACCGTGAGGCGATGAATTCTAGCCAGAAGACGGCGCTCGCACCACTCGATTTCCGGTTCGGGTTTTTCGGTGGCTGCAGCTTGATTTGCTCGACCTGTGAAATTTCCGCGAAGGATGGTTCCGCTGGCCTCCATGCGCAGGAGCGCATTGGAAATATCTGACGCGGGAAGACTTAGGATGTTTGCCAGTTCCGTTGCAGTGGTCGGTCCCAAGTGAGAGATCCAACCCGTAACGAGAGTCAACAGGGCGTCGTCGCGGGTGGGGGTTGTGGGTTCGACTTCGGTTAGCGCCGGCTCGAAGATTGCATTAGGGAATAAGACTGAAAAAGTCTTTGCGCGCTCGGCTGCCACCCAATAGAGCCTGCCGCTCGAAACTGCCGTTGCGGCGCGGCCCTCGGTGGCCAGTCGTTCGAAGTGCCGCTCCCAGGCGTTTGTGGCAGCTGTGTTGGAAACTGCCGGCAAGGCGACGAGGGTGTGCAGTACGTCGTGCAGTTCATCGGCGTCGCGGACATCCGGCCAGGCTTCTTCCCGTACCTTTGCAATCGCGCTCTGATCGAGGCCGCCTACTTCTTCCAGTACCGACTCAGGCAGCATGCGCCGCATTTGTACGGCGCGGGCGCGGCGTTCTTCTAGGGGCGCGTCATCTAGATAGGCGTAAGGATTGGCATTCAGAATTTCATGGGAGAACTGCGAGGGAACCGGTGTATCAACCGCGATGCAGCGAATGCGGCCACTGGCCAGACCGCTGAGCATCGATTTCAATCCTTCAATATCCATCGCTTCGGTCAGAACATCTTTCATTACTTCGCCTACCAGAGGATGGTCGGGGATTTTGCGATCGCCCTCGATGTTCTCGAAGCAAGCGGCGGCGTCGGGAAAGACGGAGGCGAGTAGATCGTCGGAGCGCATGCGTTGAATTTGCGGCGGAACTTTTTTGCCGTTTTGAAAACGCAGCAATGCGAGAGCGCGATTGGCATCCCAACGCCAGCGCGTCCCGAAGATGGGAGAATCGAGGACGGCTTGCTCGAGGATTGGCTGGACCGTTGCGGCTTGCAGGAAGTTGAATACATCTTTCAGCGGGAAACTATGTTGCTCGGCCAATGCGATGTTCAGGCCGTTGTCGGTTGCCGCTGCTTGTAATTCGAAATTGAAACCTACGCAGAAACGCTTGCGCAGGGCGAGTCCCCAAGCTTTGTTAATGCGTCCGCCGAATGGAGCATGGATGATGAGTTGCATGCCCCCGCCTTCGTCGAAGAAGCGCTCGGCGATTACGGTGTTTTGCGTTGGCACTGCGCCAAGAACGGCGCGGCCTTGCAGGATGTATTCGATGGCCTGTTCGGCTCCGGGATCGTCGAGACCACATTCTTCTTTTAGCCATGCAACGGTCGCCGCCACTTCGGGCTGGGTTGCAGAAAAACCAACTGGCGAAATACGCGGGAGCAGCTCGCTGATTTTTTCGCGCAATATTCCGGTGTGATGTGAAAGTTCTTCGGTCCGCGCGGGAGCTTCGCCGCGCCAGAAGGGAACATTCGGTGGTGCGCCGTGAGCGTCCTGCACCAGCACGCGGCCGGAGTCGGTTTCAACGCGGCGAATCATCCAGGAAGTGTTGCCGAGCAGCATGATGTCGCCGCGATTGCTTTCGACGGCAAAGTCTTCATCGACGGTGCCTACGACGAGGCCATCGGGTTCAGCTACCACAGCGTAGAGAGAATTGTCGGGAATTGCGCCGCCGCTGGTGATGGCCGCCAGACGCGCGCCGCGCCGGGCGCGGAGTTTGCCGTTTACGCGATCGCGATGCAGATAAGCACCGTAACGTCCGCGGCGGGCGGCGATGCCTTCGGACAGCATCTCCAGAATTCCATCGAAAGCGCTGCGGGTTAAGTTTCGATACGGATATGCGCGCTTGGCGAGCGCGAACATCTCGTCCTCGCTCCACTCTTCCGCGGCGCAGGCGGCGACGATTTGCTGCGCCAATATGTCGAGCGGCGACTCCGGAATCACCAGGCGATCTAAATCGCCTTGGCGGATAGCCCGTACGAGAGAGGCACACTCGAGCAGATCGTCGCGCGTGGTTGCGAACAGGCGTCCTTTTGGCACTGCGCCGCGCCAGTGGCCGGAGCGGCCCACTCGCTGCAGGGTTACGGCAATCGATCGGGGCGAGTTGATCTGCACAACGAGATCTATTGTGCCTACATCGATTCCGAGCTCGAGCGAGGCGGTCGCCACCAGCACGCGAATCTGGCCTTCTTTCAATTTCTTTTCCGCCGCCAGTCGAAGTTTGCGCGAGAGACTGCCGTGATGGGCCGCGACATTCTCTTCGCCTATGAGTTCGCCCAGGTGATGCGCTACACGCTCGGCCATACGGCGCGTGTTAACAAACACCAGAGTGGAGCGGTGCTGCTCAACCAGCGCGACTAGCCGCTGGTAAACTTCGTCCCACATTTCGTTGGAAGCCACCGGGCCCAGAGGCATGGAGGGAACTTCTACGGCCATGTCGAGCTTGCGCTTATGGCCGATGTTGACGATGACGGAGTCAGGGCGACCGGTACCGGTGAGGAAATGCGCCACTTCTTCGATCGGCTTCTGCGTAGCCGAGAGACCGATGCGCACTGGGCGCTTGTGGGTAAGCGCTTCCAGCCGTTCGAGCGACAACGTCAGGTGTGCGCCACGTTTGTCATCAGCCACCGCGTGGATTTCGTCGACGATGACAGTCTCAATATCACGCAGAATGGCACGGCTTTTATCGGCGGTAAGCAGAATGTAGAGCGATTCCGGCGTGGTGACGAGGATGTGCGGCGGACGCTTGAGCATGGCGCGGCGCTCGGGCATTAGCGTGTCGCCTGTGCGGACCGCGGTTCGAATTTCTGGCATGAGCAGCCCACGCTCGCCCGCCATGGCCAAGATTTCTCCGAGAGGAACTTCAAGGTTTTTCTGGATATCGTTGCCGAGAGCTTTCAGCGGCGAGACATAGAGAACTTCGGTGCGGTCGGAGAGATCGCCGGCTAGCGCCTTTCTGACGAGCTTATCGATGCAGGCCAGGAATGCGGCGAGTGTTTTGCCGGAACCGGTTGGCGCCGAGATCAGCGTGGTTCGGCCAGCGAGAATATGGGGCCAGCCTTGCTCCTGCGGTTCGGTGGGCGTGGCGAAGCGCTTCACGAACCACTCGGCTACCAGCGGGTGGGCCCAGGTGAGGGAGGCGGGAAGCATTCTTATATTTTATTCCCAAAAGCAATTTTCGCCAATCGTTCGCCGTATGGGATTTTGAGCGATCAAGGTCGCCGATGCAGCATCATCAGCGCAGCGTTGCATCTACCTCTTCGCGCGCGCGCACGGCCATGTCTGTGGGCAAAGGTAGGAGGGTCTGTCCAATCAAAGCTTGACCGTCGCTCAAGACCCAGTCGAAGAAGTTCCGCAACGCCTGGGATCGCTCGTGGCCCACTCCGCGCACCGGCAAGTAAACCCAGACGAACCCTACGATGGGATACGAGTCCGCCCCGGGTGCGTCAACTAGGGAGACATCGAGGTTGGAAAGCATGCGGACTCGGGCCGCGCTTGCCGCGTAAATGCTTGCACGGCCCGCTTGCACAAAATTTCCCGCGGAGTTCCTCACTATGCCGTAGGACGAGCCACGAAGATGAGCAATACCAAGTTCGACGTAGCCGATAGCACCCGGCGTAAACCTGACCTTTTCGCACACGGCCTTGCCGCTTTCCACTGCCGTAAGGTTCAGCGGTTCATTATGCGCATTGCTGTTCCAGGAGCGGAATTCGGAGCCGGATCTGGAGAGAAATTCTTCGAAAATGTACCTCGTGCCGGCCCCGCTCTGGCGTCCGACTAGGACAATAGGGAGGTCTGGAAGTGCAACGCCTGGATTCACTCTGGCGATGCGGGTGTCGTCCCACTTTGAGATGGCTCCCATGTAGATTTGTCCCAGGATTTGGCCCGTGAAACGCAGTTGCTTTACACCGGGGAGGTTGTAGATCGGCACCACGCTCATCAGAGCGATGGGGATCTGCACGAGTCGGGTATGGGCCTGGGTCTTTTCTTGTTCGCTGAGCCGAATCTCACCGGTCGCGAAATCGCCGAGCAACAGGCCTATTCTGTGAATCCCCTCACCGGAACTGGTGGAGATGTAGCCGACCTGGATGGTGGGGTCCCGGCGGTTGAATTCCTGGCTCCAGGCCACGAAAAGGGACCCTTCCAACGTCGAACCGGAGCCAGCGAGAACTACTCTCTGCTGGGTCCACACCGGCTGTGGTTGCAAAAGCGAAACGCAGGACAACAGGGACGAGGCGAGGATCAGAAATCGCCGCCTGATAATTGACCTTTTAGGGATCGGGAAGTCGAACCGGACAAGCTTCACTATCATTTGATCGGCTTGGAGCGCGATCATCTTTACGGCCGGGTTGCGACGCGAGGATAGGGTGGATGAGGAAAATCAGAGACAAAGGAAAAACCCACCGGATGCTTGCTTGGGGCGTGCTCGGGTCAGCATCCGATGGGCTACCGTTTCTCCTTACTCACCCTGTTGTTTTCAGGAGTATTTAGAAAGATTAAACCGCAGAATGGAGGGAAGTTCCGTCTAATTTTGTAAAGCTTTGTAATTTCCTTGCAATCAAAATGTAGAGTTTATTTAACGGGTGAACACAGTAGACGTGCCCACGAAGTCTTTCGAATGTCGCGCCAGCTAATTTGCGATTGTAGGAGTGTTGGATGCCATCAATTCCGCGAAGCGAGGACTCTTCCGCAACTCGGCGAACTCCTCATCCTTGTACACGTTTTTCAGATCTTTGTAGCCATCTTCCATCGCCTTGCGCAGGTATTCGAGAGATTGATCGGAGAACCCCATCTTGGCATATAGTTTGGCGACGGTGTAATCGTAGCGAGCACGATCTTCCGGACTTGGCAGTTGCGCCTGCACTCCGGCGCGCGACGTGCGTTCGAAGACGCCGGGATCGAGTTCCAAGGCATGCTGATAAGCGGCTACGGCGCGTTCGAAATCGCGCTTGGAAAAATAAGCAGCTCCCAAGTTGCTGTAAAACGATGCCGAGTCGGCATCGACTGCGATCGCTTTTTCGTACTGCTTGACAGCCGCACCGTACTTTTTAGATTCGTAGAAAATCACCCCCAGATTGTTATAGGCGTCGGCGTATTTGTGATCGGTGACGATCGCGCGCTCAAACGATTTTCGGGCTTCCTTATAACGCTGCATCATCAGTTCGGTAATGCCAATTTTGTTTAGTAGCCTGGCCGCGTGCTCCTTCTTGTTGAGCGCGGCGCGGTAATAGTCAAGCGCATCCATGTAGAGCTTGTCACCGCGCAGGCGGTCGGCCTGATCCTCGAGCGCCGCGGCGGTTGCGTCGGGCGCGGGCGGATCGATGGCGCGGATCAGCGGTGGTGCGACTTGCACCTGCTCGGAGTGCGCAACTTGTGCTGATGCGGCGGAAGAGAGAATCAGGAGAACAGAAGTCAGAAGAGCCACGAGGCAGGCGATCCGGCAGGACATACATACCCCCAAAGCGACCAATCCCACGGCAGCCATTCTGCCACAGTTTCAGGCCGACGGCACAAGAATTTTGTCGCGGAATCCTTCTTCTGCTCCGCTGACGGGACTGTTATGCCGATTTGGCGTGGATCTCAGCCCTTTCATAGCCCAAACGTCTTCGGCGATAGTCGACTGTTAATCGCTCACCACGAAAGCTACGTTACTGGACAGGGTACCGGAAGGTGTCTTGACCGTGACCGTACCGGTTGTCGCGCCGCTGGGGACTGTGGTCGTGATTTCCGAGCTCGAAATTACCTTAAATGTCGCCGCAGTACCGTTGAAGCTGACGCTGGTGGCTCCGGTCAGACTCGTCCCTAAAATAATGACCTTTGCGCTGGCTTTGCCCGACGTAGGTACCGTCTCCACAAATGGCCCTAGCCCTACGGACAGGCTGTATATCGTGCCGAGGCCGTCGGAACCACCATAATAGGTGGTCCCGTAAAGGGTACCATTTGTGTGTTGAACCAGCCCCTCCTGGGGCTGGCTGCCGTCAACGCATCCTGACTCGGAGCAGAAGTTATAAAGCGTGGTCAGCGTGCCCGAGGTGGTGATTTTGAAGATCGTGCCGCATCCGCCGTTGCAAGCGGTCTCGTTACTTCCACCCGAAAAAGTTGTTCCGTAGAGGTTTCCGTCGGTGGCTTGAATCAAGCCTGCGGAAGGGTTCGCGCCATCCGTGCATTCTGATTTGGCGCAGAAACTGTAGAGCGTGGTAAGTTTGCCCGCCGAGGTAATTTGAAAGACCGTGCCATCGCCGTGGGTTCCGCCAGCCTGAGTGGTGCCGTAAAAATTCCCGTTGCTGGCCTGAAACAGCGCACTGGTGGGGCCGGCCCCGTCCGAGCCCGAGCCGGTGAACTTGTGCAGCGTAGTTAGCTTGCCTGCGGGTGTCATTTTGAAGACGGTCCCGCTGCCCGAACTCACTTCCTCGGTGGTCCCGTAGAAATTTCCGTCCGTGCCCTGCACCAGTTTGCCGTCGGGATAGTCGCCGTTGGTGCCAGTGAAATTAAGCAACGAGGTGAACTTGCCCGCCGTGGTGATGTCAAAGATCGTCCCCACATCCGTGCTTCCGCCGATGGAGGTCGTGCCGTACAATTCCCCGTTCGTGGCTTGAATCAGCGCGACCTCAGGACTGGCGCCGTCCGTGGAATCAAAACTATGCAGCGCGGTCAGCTTGCCCGCGCTGGTAACTTGAAACACCGTGCCAAAGCTGTTAGCGCCTCCGTTCGCGGCGGTTCCGTAAAAATCGCCGTTGGTGGCTAGCACCAGTCCGGCGTAAGGCTGAGCCCCGTCCACGCAGGCCTCACCCTCGGGGCAAAAGGTATAGATCGTGGTCAGCGCACCCGCAGTGGTGATTTTGAAGATTGTGCCACCGCTGCCGGTGCTCGTGTAAGCAGTCCCATACAGCTTGCCGTCGGTGCCCTGCACAAGGTAGACGTAATGGGGGTTGGCACCATTGGTTCCGTCGAAACTGAACAGGCTGGTGAACTTGGTCTGTGCGGGAGCAGCAGTCGCGGCTGCAAATAGCAGAAAGGCGGCGCAAAGGTTTTTCCACGCGCGGGTGGTTGTTGTTGAACTATGTAACGACGAGATACACCTGACTGTCTGCATCGCTTACCTCCTACTAAGGCGGAGCCGAGAACGCGGCGGGAACGAATCCACGTCTCCGCGCCCGGCTTGGGCGCGTCTCTGGAAAGAGCCATGCAATATTGTCCTCAGCCCCGAAGAGTGTCAAGCTGAAAGATTCTGCGTATGAGGATTTCGCGTAGAAGCGTCAGGAGAAAAAAGTTCGGGGCGCTCTCTTTCCGGTTGGGTCAATGCGGTAAAGGTTCATTGTCTGCGGGTTTGGGCGGAGGCGCAGACGATTTATCGTCCTTGAAAATTCCTGCAATCTTGCCGAAGAGGCCTTTCCTTTTCTGCGCCTCCTGGCCATTTTGCCCGTTGGCGGCCTGATCGGGAGGGGGCAGGACTTTCGGACTTCCACCACCGAAGAAGCGGGAAACTAAGCCCGAAAGCCCGTTCTGCTGATCGCAGGTATCGCGCGGCTCGGTTCCGGCGACGAACGCCGCGGTGTAGTCGTCCGGACAGGTTGGGGTTGCCAGGCGATTCGTAGCTTTATCAAGTTGAACATCCACCACACCGGTGGGCTGCGAAAAAGGCTTCATTTCTTCGTACTGGGGCAGTGCGGACGCCTTCTTCATGAACTCCGTCCAAATCGGCGCAGCGGTCATCGCGCCGCTGAGGCGCAGATCGCTGTAATCGTCGTAACCTACCCACACGATGCAGAGCAAATTGGATGTATAGCCCGCGAACCATCCATCGTGGGAACTGCCGGTTTTTCCCGCCGCCGGAAGTTGGAAGCCGCGCAGCCGAACCGCCGTATAGCCCAGCCCATTGTTAATCACGCTCTCCATCATGCTGGTCATGATGTAGGCGATGCGCGGATCGAGCACTTGGCGCTGATCCGTTTTGTAATTCGCAATCACATCGCCTTTGGCATTGCGCACTGAACTCACCAGGAACGGAGAGAGCCGCTCGCCATTGTTGGCGAATGAAGTGTAAGCGCCCGCCATGTCGAGGGGCGTAGCGTCATATGACCCTAGGGCCATTGCCGGCGTGGGTTTCACGGAGACTATGCCAGCGGATTTTGCCAGATCTGCCACTTTGTCATAACCAACTTCTTCGGCCACTTTTACCGTCGCGTTATTCAGTGACATTGCGAGCGCGTAGCGCAGCGTTACGTCGCCGTGATACTCCTCCTTGTAGTTGCGCGGCTCGTAGATTTGATCGCCGTAGGCAAAGCTGGAAGGAGCGTCAGTAACGGTGGACGCCGGAGTAATCACGGTTTGCGAGCCGTCGAGTGCGGTGTTCATGGCAGCCGCGTAAACGAACGGCTTGAAAATCGATCCCGTGGGACGCTTCGATACGGCATGATTCAGCTGGCTCCACGCGTAATCGCGCCCGCCAACCAAGGCGAGCACCGCGCCGGTGTGCGGATCGAGCGCAACCAGCGCGACCTGCGCCTGAGGGCCGGGTTGAACTTCCGTTTCCACTTTCTTGCCGACCTTCACTCGCTTGGTGCGCATCTTCTTAACTTGCTCATCCACCAGTTTGATTCCGGATTCGACTGCCTGCGCGGCGGCTTTTTGCAAATCCGGATCAAGCGTGGTGTAGATGCGATAAGACTGGTCGTTGAAATCGTGCTCGCTGAACTTGGTGATGAGAGAGTCGCGCACCATGTCGACGAAATATGGCGCGTCGCTGGCCTCTACGTTCGGGGGAGCAAGCTTTAATGGAGACGCTTTCGCCTTCTCGGCCTGCTCCCGCGTGATCGCATGGGTATCGACCATGGAGTCGAGTACTAGATTGCGGCGATCAAGAGCGCGCTCTGGGTGCCGGTAAGGAGACAAACGACTTGGCCCTTGGATAATTCCTGCCAGCAGCGCGGCTTCGGGAAGCGTGATGTCCTTCAAGTCTTTGTTGAAATAGGATCGCGAAGCTTCAGCAAATCCGCTGATGGCGAACGATCCGCGCTGGCCCAGGTTCACCCAGTTGGCGTAGAACTCGAAAATCTGTTGCTTGCTGAATTTCTGTTCCATCTCTTCGGCAATCAGCATCTCCGTAAGCTTGCGGCGAACCGTTTTCTCCGGAGTGAGGAAAAAACCCCGCGAAAGCTGCATGGTGATCGTGGAACCGCCCTGCTCGTGGCGCTGCCGGGTCAGATCGATCCAGCCCGCCTCGAACATACGGATGAAATTCACGCCGCTGTGCTCGAAGAAGCGCCGGTCTTCGATGGCGAGGACGGCATCCACCATCACCTTGGGAATTTCGTTGTACTTGACGACCTGACGCTTGGAGCGCTGACCGGAGTCGAACAATGCGGTCACTAACTGCGGTTCGAGTTCGTAGGCGGAAAGCTCATTGCCTTTGCTGGTGATCTTTTCCACCTGGCCGTCGTGAATCGTGATCCGCGCTTCCTCTGGGCTGTGATAGGACTCTGGACCAGGAGTGATCTCGATCCCTCCGCTGATCAGATGAAATGTGCCTAGCGAGGACTGCCCGTCCTTCTCGGAATAGCCTGCGCGGCGCAGAGCGGCGGCGATTTCCTTCGCGTCCGCCTTGTCGCCATCGTGTACGGCTCTTGGAATAGCGTATATCTTTGCCGAGTTCGTAAATACCGGCGTGCGGAAGCGCTGCGCGATGATGCGGTCGTATTTAACGTAGAAGTAGCCAAAGAAAGCACTGAAGCCTACGGCCAGCACCAGAAATACCAGCAGCGCAGCGCGGACAATGGGATCACGCGGCAGACCCCGCCAGCCTTTGGCACGTTTTCCGTCGCCTTTCGGAATTTTTATCTTAATGGCCACTTTAGTATGATTTTCCGCCGTCAGCCCGCTCGCCTTCAGGTCAGACGTTGGCGGAGAGTAAAAGGTTTGAAATCGCCACCTATTCTCGCGGTTCGGACGCCTACCTCGCGCTTCCACGCGCTAGGATGCTTGGTCACATTGTACCGCTCTCTTCCCAGACAAAAAGAGACCCGCAGTTCATGCGGGTCTCCAGAGAGTAATCGCAGCCTCCAGGCAGCGCGCTTTATTGTGCGTCGGCGATTGCCCAGTATCCGGCGTTTGTTGTACCAGTGGGAACGAGTTGGGTTATGTTTCCCGTGCTCCCGACCGAATATGGAACAAAGGTTTGCTCGCTATCGAAGAAGAGGTAAGCTCCACTGGGATCGAATCCGCCCCAGGACGCTCTGGATTGATCATTCCCGGTAAACGGTGAGCCGGCCACGGCGGTCAGCGCTCCGGTGCTGGGATTTAATTGATAGCCTTCCACCGGATTCGGTCCGGGATTCTGCGTGGCGTCGATCAAACTGAAAGAATAGATGAATGCTCCACTCTGGTCGTTAGGCTGCACGGCGATGTTAAACGGAGCAAACTGAGTCGCGAACGGCGAGCCTGACACGGGTGTGATGGCTCCGTTGGTCCCGATGCCAAAAACGTAGAGGTGTGTGTCGTCGACCCCGGTTAAATAGAAGACTTCGCCGCTGCTGCCGATGAGATATTTGCCGGTAGCCTCGCCCTGCACTTCAAACATGTTGTAGTTGATGCTGCCGTTGCTCGTGAAGGGGCTACCCGGAACCGCTGCGAGCACGCCGGTGCTAGAGACGCTGTAAGCGCCGATTCCGGTCGAAAGGTGATCGAGGGAAGCATCCTCACTGGTCACATACAAGTACTTGCCCAGACCATCCATGCCCATGTTCATCGGAGTGACGCCCGGGGTTGAGAACGGCGAACCGGGCGCTGCCGTCACCGCGCCTCCGGTGCCGATTTGGAACACAAAAATGTTGTTGGCGCCGGCATTGGAGATAAACAGCAGCGTTCCAGTCGGATTTGTGATTACGGCGTATTCGTTATAAGCGAGCAAAGTGGGTACGGTCAGCGGCAGAGTCACCGGCAGGCCAGTGATCGCAGTCAGGTTGCCAGCGGAATCGATCGACCAGCCATAGAGTTGCTGCGTGCTGGGGAACACGGCGTACAGAAACTGGTTCTGTGCGACCGCCATACCCAGGCCAATGTCGCTGGCCGGAATTGTGGGCGCGGTGTAGCCCGTCGTGTTGCCAAAAGTGGAGGCAGTCAGCGTATAGCCATCGATGGTGCCATTCGTATCAATGAAAAAGGGATAAGCGACAGCAGATGTCGGGCTCCCGCCACTTAATCCCGATCCTGTGGAGGTGCAACCCTCAGCGTCAAACTGTGCGCCGGAGGTGCATTTGTAATGATCGCAGCCCGCCAATGCCAATGCCGCCATGATCAACAGAACCACTTGAATCTTCATCTTCATGAACCGCCTCCGTGACCTTTGCCTTGCCGCCTAAAAATCTCGGGAATATCCCGACTTGGAATTTTCGGCTGAACTATAGGAACGTGGAATGCCGTTTTCCACTCAAGCCGTGAGAAGACTCTCACCCTTGGGGCGATATTATGGGCAAGGTAACGTGATGGCAACGTTACGAATGTCACTGGCACAATCGGACGTGTTACGCGGGTGTTCTTCGTACATAGCGCGATTCGCGGCCTGGCCTTTCGGAAATCGCGAGAGCACAACTCGACCTGTGTGGGAACGTTAGGACTGGGCTTGCGGATTCGGTGGACTAGAACCCTTTGTTGCCGCTGCTCGGATTGAAGTGCATGTCGAAGGAATAGCCGGGCAGATTGACGGTAACGTTATAGTCGGCCGCCACGTAAACCGCGGAAAGACCAGGACTGTTGATGCGCTGGACTGTGATCTGTTTGCCTTCAATAGGCAGGTCGCGCTCTTTGGCCTTCTTGAGCACGTCGTTGCGCACGTCCTCGTCCGTCTTCTGCAGACTGGAACTGTCCATCATGGCGACGGTTTTGAGATCATCCGAAAAGCTGTAGTTGTTGAGGACTGGAGGCACGATTTGAAACAGGCCAACAAATACCGCCGCAATGGCAAGAAACCCAACACATGCTTTGACGATTCCCATAGGCTGACACTGCGCCGCAAGCCGGGCGCAGATTTCAACCCCTGGCTGGCAGCGACTGTTGAAAGTGTTCTACTATCGCGGAAATCGTAACATCGCGCAGCTCACGAGTCGAGCGTAGAACGACTTCTACAGTACCTTCGGTAACCTTCTTCCCCACATTGACTCTAAAGGGGATACCGACCAAATCCGCGTCTTTGAACTTAACTCCCGGGCGCTCGTCGCGGTCGTCGAGCAGAACATCGAAACCGGCGGCCTCGAGCCGGGATGCAATGTCGATGGCGGCTTTCAGAACGCTCTCGTCCTTCACGTTGACCGGCGTGACGACAACCTCGAAAGGGGCAATGGACCGCGGCAGCCAAAAGCCATTTTCGTCGTTACTTTGTTCCACTGCCGCGGTGAGAATGCGTTCGATACCAATGCCGTAACTGCCCATTATCGGCATTACTTCCTTGCCGTTTTTGTCGAGCACGCGCGCGCCCATCGACTCGGAATACCGATAGCCGAGTTTGAAGATATGGCCGATTTCGACGGCAGGATCGATGCGCAGCGGCTGGCCGCAGTGGGGACAGCCTTCACCCGCGGTCACAACGCGCAGGTCGGCGTAGGCACTCGGCTGAAACTCTTTTCCAGGGGTCAGATTCTTTAGGTGATAGTCCTTTTTGTTCGCTCCCGCGATCAGGTTGGCGCGGCCTTCGAGCGCGTTATCCACGAGCAACAAAGGCAGGTCACCATCTTTTTTTATATCCTGCGCCCAATCGATACCCAACGGTCCCAGATATCCTGCCGGCGATTTGAACAACGCATCGATCTCAGGCTCGGTCATGGGCCGCGATGCGACGGCTGCCGTGGCGTTTAACTTGGCTTCGTTGAGTTGATGGTCGCCGCGCATGAGCACTACTATGGCGCGGGACTTCGTCTTGCCGGTTTTTTCGTCTTTCTCATCCGACATGAGGGCGAGAGTTTTGATTTTGTTCTTGGGCGAGACACCGAGGAACTTCGCAACATCTTCAATCGTCTTCTGTCCGGGCGTGTGCACTTCCAGCGGCTTGCCATCTGCTTCGGGCTTCAAGTCTTCGACTGCATCCAGTTTCGACGCCGCCTTCTCCATGTTCGCGGCGTAGTTGCACGCGTCGCAGCTAACGATTTGGTCCTCTCCGGCAGGCGTACGCACCATAAACTCGTGCGATTCTTTCCCACCCATCGCGCCCGAGTCGGCCTCAACCACCATGTATTTCAATCCGCAGCGGTCGAAGATGCGACAGTAGGCTTCGTAATGTTTCTTGTAAGAAACATCGAGGCCTGCAGCATCAATGTCGAACGAGTAGGAGTCTTTCATCATGAACTGGCGCACACGCAGCAGGCCGGATCTGGGCCGGGGCTCGTCGCGAAACTTGGGCGCGATCTGGTACCAGATCTGCGGCAGTTGTTTGTAGCTGCGCAGCTCTTTGCGGGCAATGTCGGTCATGACTTCTTCTTCGGTCATGCCGAGGCACATATCGGCACCCTTGCGGTCTTTGAGGCGGAAGAGATTCTCGCCCATCAAGGCCCAGCGTCCGCTGGCTTCCCAAAGCTCGCGGGGGTGGAGCGCCGGGAGAAAGAATTCCTGACCGATCTTGTCCATCTCCTGACGGACGATGGCCGTGATTTTCTTGAAAGAGCGATTGCCTAGAAAAAGATAAGAATAGATCCCGGCTGCGAGTTGGCGGATGTAGCCCGACCGCACCAGAAACTTGTGGCTGGCAACTTCGGCGTCAGCGGGGGCCTCGCGGAGGGTGGGGATGAAGAGTTGGGACCAACGATGCATAGATTATGATTTCCGTAGACGTGGAATCTGTTATTGTAGCAGCGTGTTTCTTTGACAGGCTCCGGGGGCCTGGATAGAGTCAAGACGCACCCATAGCTAAAGCTCGTCACTGTTACAACATCATGCTCCGGCCCGAAAACCGGAGCGCAGCTGACCGCCCTGGTTCCCGCTCTGCCACGGTGCGTCGCTTACGGGCGTATCGTGGACTCGGGAGATGGCCAGGCGTGCCATCTCCGGCTACATAGCCGGTCTGCGACACAATGAGCCCGTTCCCACCGAGAACACTCTAGTCGCGTCACTGGGCTTGGAATTTCGCGTTAGCCCTTTTCCTTCACACAGTTTTCTTATTGCCCCAAAGACACCCGGAGCCTCGGATCTCCCATGAAAGGTAATTAAGTCATAAAATAGGTATTGAGCTATAATACCTTGTAATGATATAATCCAATCTTGAAGGGATCCAGACCGGATCCTTGGGAAGATCGTGGGTTGCTGGGGGCGAGCTAATAATCGGGAGGCGGGAAATGGCAGTAGCATCGGAAGTTCAAATCAAAGTAGCGGACGAGGTCTGGATCGCCGCCGCACTCCTGCATCGTGAATATCCAACCCGTGCGGACTTCGAGATCGAGGAAATCACCCAGCGCGCAGCTAAGGGAGCGGGCAAACAGCCGCTTCGCGCGGGAGTCTACGTCCATATCGTTCAACACTGCGTTGCCAATCGGCCGCCGAATCCCGGCCGCTATCGCATGCTTTTCGAGACTACGCCCGGCCGACGTCGCTTGTTCCGTACCGGAGACAGTTACGATCCCGCTCGCGAAGGCTCCAAAACGATTCCAGAACGTGACGAAATTCCGGCGCAATACGGTGTGCTCATCGACTGGTATCGAAGCTGGGATCGAAACAGCTATGAGGACCGCATCAAGAACGATCCTTTGCTTGCGCTCTACGGCTCCGGCAAGGATCTGTGGGCGGATGAACCCGCCGATGAATATATCCGCCGCTTGCGCGAGGGATGGGAGTGAGCCGCATCTTTTGGGATTCGAACCTATTCATCTATTTTTTTGAGGGAAGCGACGCCCGCTCGGCTGCCACGAAGCAACTCCGCCAAAATATGCTGGATCGGGGCGATCAGCTGTTCACGTCCACATTGACGGTCGGGGAAATCTTGGTCAAACCCGCAGCCAAGGGCGATCACGCACGTTGCCGGCTTTACGAAGAGGCCCTGGGAAAGACTTCCATAATCCTGCCATTCGACTTGAAAACCGCGCGTCGATACGCCACGATTCGCGGCACAGCTTCGATCAAAGGCCCGGACGCGATTCAGCTCGCGTGTGCCGCCGAGGCAGGGATCGACCTGTTTGTCACGAACGACAATCACCTCAAAGGCAGGCGTGTGGACGGAATTCAGTTCATCGTCGGACTGGACCAAGTCCCTTTGTGAACCGGCCTACGCCGCGAGTTGTTTCAATATCTCTCTCCCCAGCTTCTGCGCTTCGCCAAAAAACTTCTGATACTCAACGAATAGGCGGTTCAGCTCCAGAGATTTGTCGGCTGAGAGCTGCTTGCGCAGCATCATGTCGCGCACGTGCACGGGGTTGGGCAAAGTTGCGTCTTCTGTGAGTTCTTCCAGCGCCGTATTGGGATCGTAGTGATACATCGGAGTATTGTAGCGCTGGCTGCGAATTCTTCCCGTTGGGAGCCGCCTGGACGGCGGCGCTACACGAGATCGGTGCTCCACAGATCGTGGAGATGCACTATTCCCTTCAGCTCTCCGTTATCGTCGACGACCATCAGCGAGGTAATTTTCTTTTCTTCCATCAAGGCCAGCGCGGCGGCGGCGAATTCTCCGGGAGCTATTGTCCTGGGACCCCGCGTCATAGCCTCGCTTGCAGTCAGATCCATCACATCTTTGCCGCGATTTTGAAGCAGCCTGCGCAAATCGCCATCGCTGATAACACCGACTAGCTTTCCGTCATCCACCACGGCCGTCACACCGAGTTTCTTGCGCGACATTTCATAAATTACGTCTGGCATCTTGGTGTGCAGGGTCACGCATGGCAACGCGTCCCCGGAGTGCATCAGCGTCTCAACGCGGGCCAGGCGCTTGCCGAGCCTACCGCCCGGGTGCAGATTGGCAAAGTCTTCTTCCCTGAATCCGCGCTTCTGGCTGAGCGTGACCGCCAGGGCATCGCCGAGCGCGAGCATGGTCGTGGTCGAGGCGGTCGGTGCCAGTCCCAGGGAGCACGCTTCTTCTGCAATCGAGCAGTCGAGAGCTACGTCGGCGGCTGCGGTTAAAGTCGAGATTCGCATAGGGGATGATTCGCGCGCTGCGCTTGCAGGCCTGAATATTTCATCTCCCGTCATCGCAATGAGCGGAACCCGCAGGCGCTTGATGGTCGCGAGTAAGGCCAGAATTTCTTCCGTTTCCCCGCTCGCGGAGAGTGCCACCACCACATCGCCGCGCACTACCATACCCAAGTCGCCGTGCAGCGCCTCCACCGGATGCAGATACAACGCCGGCGTTCCGGTAGAGCTGAACGTAGCCGCGATCTTGCGCGCGATCAGGCCGCTTTTGCCCATCCCGGTGACCACCACTCGGCCGGCGCAACAAAACAGCAACTCTACGGCTCGTTCAAACGCTGCGGACATCGGGCCGGCAATGCGATCGGCGAGGGCGCGCAACGCCTCTGCTTCGATTCGCACTACGTTTTCGCCGATTTTGTTCATGCTGTCGAGCAAGCAGGATGTTAACAAAAAAGCCAACTCACGGCCCTCGAATTGTGAGTTCTCACTTTTCAGAAATGTTCCTCAAAGCTTTGCGGGTGGACTGGCTTTTGCCCCAGAATGGCTAGCCCTTTGGCTTGGATGATCCGGTCCCATGGCCCAGCCTGCCAATTGTCGCGAATCTTTTCCGGATGATTCCAGGGCGGCACCGCAAGCATGAGGTTGCGTCCAGTTGAATGTGCGTAGGGTTCGTACATCGAGCGCAATCGGTCCAGCTTCTGACGGGCATCGTCGGTTGCGCGCAGCTTCAGGCCGCCGGCGGCCAGCTTGTCGCGCAGGGCATTGAAATTTTCATCCGACAGCCGCTCCGGGGCAGTCGGATCGTATTGGGCGTTCACGACCTGCGCCAGATCCACAGCGGCGTGGCGCGCCATGGCAAAAGTTAACCGCGCCTGGCCCGGGTGCACCCCTTCAATTCCGGCGAGGATCAGAGATGTCACATCCAGCATTGTGGTGAGGGCGCCCAGCCACGATTGATTGCTGTGTTGCGAACGAAAAAAACTGAGAACCGGATAAGAGATGTGGCTCTCCAGCAACTCCGCCGCCCAGCGCTCCCAGTCGCGCAACACACCATCGAGCACTATCTGCTCGATGGCTGGATTTTCCGAGCTTCCGGCCAAGCGCACCAGCAACTCCGTCGCGGTAGGGGGCGAGCCGGCGCGCGCGTCCAACATGGAAATCTGAATCTCACGCCTTGAGAAGGATGCGTAGACGACCGGGATATAGCCGATTACTACTCCGAGAAATGCAAATCCCATGCCCGCTTCCAGCACGGAAAGCCCGCGGGCCAGTGCTGTCGTCGGCAAAATGTCCCCGTAGCCCAGCGTAAAGAAAGTCTGGCCGCTTTGATAGATAATCCGTCCGAAGGTGATCGGCTCTTGGCCGAGCTGCTCGTGCCCGCCGATACCGTATTGCAATAGAGCGAAGCCAAAAATCAGGCACGTGGCCCAGAATGCCAGCAGCATGATCAGAGACAAGGGGCCGAAGTATCCTAGAAAACCTTGCTGGCGAGAAGGCGTGCGAATGTGCTCGGCAATACGCCGCCACGGAATCCAGGTGCGGCGGTAAAACCACGCCGTCAGCTTGAAGTGGCGGGTGACGCGGCGCGGGAGAACTACCGTCTCAAAGGCGTCGAGAAAGACCACCCATAAAATTACGAATCCAAAAATGATCGCCAATATGCTGCCATGAGGATTCATAGCTATCTGTCCGCGTAAACAAATGTGGAAGGAAAGCGTACCAGATTCGGCATCCGGCTTTCGCGCGCAAAATACTACAGGGCTGGCCGACGGTTCTTTACTGCGGCTTCGAAGGCGCGGGCTGAGCTTGTCCGGGAGCTGCGTTTGCCGGTGGCGTGGCAACCGGCTTTTTAGGTACCGGTTTCTTCTTCACTGCCGGCTTCTTCGCCGGTTCGGTGTCGTCCACTACCGTTTTCTTCGGCGGCGTCGCTGGGATCGCAGCCTGCGCCGCTTTCAGGTCGGCGCGCAGGCGCACAATTTCCTGCTCCTTCGAAGCCGCGAGTGTATTCATGCGCTCCGCGAATTGCTTGCGGGATGCTTCAAAGGCACTGAGATCGTTGGAGAGTGCCTGAAAATCATCCTTGGGCCCGAAGGCGCCGGCCGATTCCACCACTCCGCTCATTACGTTATAAAGAGCGTCCAGATTGCGGTAGAGCTTGAAGGTCGCGGAAAGGTCTTCTGGCGCGCCGCGCAACTGGCCAATCATTTCCGGCAGCGCGCTCTGCAGATTGCGCTGGATGGAATCGACGTCACTCAACGACTGCTTCTTGGTTGAGCCATCCGTTTTCCAGCGCTCGATCCGCAGCTTTGTAAGATCAGCCTGCGAAGTCTTGGACGTCCCTTCCAACTGCGTGAGTAGTCCGCCGAGTTGCGTTACCGAGGCGTAGGAGACTGGACCGCCCTGCGCCGACATAGCCGCAGGGGAAATGCTGCCTTGCACTGAGTATTGAAGATCGGGGTGAACTGCCGCGGACTGTGTTGCGGACTGGGTTAGGGCGGGTCCAGCGCACGACAGCCAACAAAGGCCGAGACAGAAAGAGATAAGTTCAGCGTTCATGAGTTGTAAGACGGCGGCGGAATGCGTGCATCAGAATAGTCGATACGGTGAGGATACTACAAGACATGCACGTTCGATTTGCTTTCCATGCCGGCGAACGAACTACAATTTAGGGATGGAGCGCAAAATCTTTTGGATGACTTTCACGGTGCTGGGCTTAGCAGCCGATTTTTTGCTGCCCATCTGGTGGGGCCTGATCGCGACCGTTCCCATCGGCTTTATTGCCTGGTGGGTGGCTTACCGCAGCGAATGGTTCTGAGGCGGGCTAGCCTTTTGACGCGGACTAAGTTGAGGAAGAAGTTGTGGAAGATTGCGTCATGGTGAAGGAGCCGGACGCAGCGGTGCAGCCAGTGCTGGTTCCCTGCAGCACCCACGTGCCGAGAACTGTTCCTCCACTTATCACAGAGCCGGTTGCCGTCCCGGTCACACTGGTGCTGGTTAGCGTAAGCGTGTTGCCGTTTGCGGTCACCGTAAAGGAAAACGTGCTGTCGGTCAGCTGGTCCGCGGAATTGATACTGAGCATGAACGTTCCGCTTGGAGTCGCGCCGGTCACGGGAAAGCAGGCGCCCTGGTTGTTGTTCAGGAACTGAAAATTAGTTACCGACAGAGCCCCGTTCGTTCCGACAGCGAATTGAGTAACAAAACTGAATCCGGATGCCGTGCCGTCGCCGCCGGACAGAGCGGCCTGCCATACGCCACTCGCGTCATTCTGCGCATTCGGCGCATTCGAGCTGCTGCATCCACTCGTCCACGCGACGAACGCCAACAAGGCACAAACTGCAACCGCTCTCATGAATTCCTTCATTGTTTTGGAAACTAGAATTTTACCGCAAAATCTCCAGATGCGCCCACGCATTGGGTGGATGTATACCACCCTCGCTTTTTCGCGTCCGCGGCTTGCGCTTCGTCCGCCGCTTAAGCCAGAATGACTGTTCCACGGAGACCACTCATCTATGTATTTGCAGCCGGTTGTGCGATGTAAGAACCCGGATTGTCCCACCCCCAGCGCAGCGCGCATTCGTCTTCCTTATCCCAATCCACCCGCAAGCGGAGAAGCACCACCCGACTGGCCGCCGGAAGGGTGGCGGGTGCGATTGATCTGCGGAGGCTGCGACCATTGGTATATCTACGAGAAGAGCGATATTCAGTGGGCGCCTTACACTCGTCCGTTGTCCGAGGAGACCCGGGTCGACTTCTTGTGTGCGGAACTGGAGTGCGGCGAACCAGGTTGCGGATCGCGGACGAAGTGGTGTGTGCTGGATAGTAACCAGATGTCGGAGAGCGAGGCCTTGGAGTTTGTGTTGCGCGCTGACCCGGTGGCGGTTTGCGAGAAGGGGCATCCGTTCTCGATTTCGGGAGTGGCGTCCAGCTCTGTGAGAAAGGCCGACTCGGTCTGACGCGACTCTGTCATCCTGAGCGGAGCACCTAACTTCGCGAAGCGAAGTAGGTGCGGAGTCGAAGGATCCCTACCAGTCCGGGCCGTTTCTTGAAGATTCAAGGCGTTCTTCTCCGCTTCTTGCGGGACCGGCGAGGACGACGGTCCATTCCATCGAGATACTCCCGCAGCGTTATTGAATCGCCGCGCCGGTAGGCGGCCATGCCACGCCGGTACGTGCGCGCCTCGACCGGAGTTAGCACCTCAGTAGGCATAAGATCCGCCGACATATATACGCTCAACTCCTCCCTCACAGGTTCTGAGCGCTTTCGATGCTCCGCCTTCATGGCTCGCTCGATTTCCTTCGCCATCGCCGGCGGGAGGAATACTACAAACGTGGTGGTTTCTCGCATGGTTGTTGCTTTGTCATACCCAGTAAGGCAACTTAACCACAGCCTCGGCTACTTTATGTGATATCCCGAGACTCTCCACTTCCCATCCTTATCCAACATCGGTGTCACGGTTTCGACCGCTGCCTGCTTGTGTTCGAAACTGCTGTCGTACTGGATAACCACATACTCGCCATCGGGAGCGCCTGGAAGCGATGTTTTGTAGGTGGCACCCTTCAGCTTGCGGGAAAGCAGTTTGCCCAGCGGCTCGCGGCTTCCATGCAATGCCTTTCGCCAATCTTCTTTGGTAACGGCCGTCTTGAAGAGCTGCGCCGCTTCCTGCCAGCTCTCATCAGACTTGCCGGCGTCCACCAGAGCCAGCCAGGACTCCGCGGACTGCACCGCCAGCTGTTCCGGCTTCTGCTGAGCCCAAACGGACGGGCAGGCGCCTACGACTACCAGTACCAGCAGAAGGCTCGCGGCAAACTGGACCTCCATTTGCCGAAATCCTAGCTTCATTTCTTTTTTCACGGTAACCCCCTATGTGTCATTTACGCGCCCCGCTTGCCCTTCAACTCCGCCAGCAACTGCTCAATACGATCTTCTTTTTCCAGCGCGGCCAGACGGTCTTCCATATTGTCGCCGGCGATTTCGGACTTGGCCTGGCTCACCGCTTCCGAACGCGCTACTTTTCGCGTCATGCGGTCGAAGGCCGCGGCTTTCGAGCCGTCGCCCATCGCCAGTCGAGCATCGCTCGCCTTGCCCACAGCGCGGGCGCGGCGGTTCTGCGCGATCAGCAGCTCGGCCTTGGCTTGTGCCTCGGTCAGCTTCTGATCGAGTTGTCGCAGGGCCGACTTCAAGTTGTCCACCTGCGCTTTCTGGTCGGCTACCTGCTGCGCGAAGTTCTCGCTCAGCTCGCGATAGCTTTCGACTCGCTGCAGTGAGGCGCGCGCCAGGTCGTCCTGCTTTTTATCGACCGCGAGTTCAGCTTTGCGCATCCACTCGGCAACCTTGTCGGCGTTCTCTTTTTGTTTCTTCTCCAGCAGATGCTCGTCGGCGATAGCGATCGCCACCTGCGTCTTTACCTGCAGCAGTTGATTCTGCATATCGAGAATCACCTGCTTGATCATCTTCTCCGGCTCCTCTGCCCTGTCGATCAAGTCGTTGAGGTTGGCCCGAACTAATGTGGAAACGCGCTCTAGTAGTGCCATGGTAAACCCCCTTTTTCTCAGCTTCCAGTTCCTAACTGTCGGTTTCGTTTTGCTGCTTCGCAGTGCGCGCACGTAGGTCGGCGCAGCGTGCTGCCGATGGCGATGCCGATTGCCATACCGATTCCCAGCCATAGGGCGACGTGCCCTGCTAGCACGCCTAGCATGACGCCTAATGCCGCGCCTAACGCTATTCCCAGACTCATTCCTTTCGACTTCGTGGTCATAACACTTGCTCCGATTGCTCGCTTCGCTCGCGGGATAGCCGAGGCGGCTGTCCCCAACGAGCTAACGAGGCCTCTACTTACCATCCACCACTGGCGGTTTCGGGCCGTTGTCGCCCAACTGGCGTACTTTGCCCAGCAGTTCTGACAGCGGCATTCCGGAGAGCGTTTCAAATAGAGCCGGCACTTGCGCCGCCATCTTCGCGATGTCGCCGGTGATTTTGTTCATGCCGGAGGCATCGCCGTTGCCGGTTGAGACGATCGTGATTTTGTCGACATTCGCCAGCGGGCTGGCCAATGCCCGTACCACTTCCGGCATGCTGGTGAACAGCTTATCGATGACCGCAGCCTGGTTGTATTGCTGATAAGCTTCGGCTTTGACATTCATCGCCTTGGCTTCGGATTCACCCTTCTTGAAAATGATTTCCGCTTCGGCTTCGCCTTGCGCTCGGATTGAAGACGCATGGCCCTCAGCTTCCGCGATCAGGCGCTGCTTTTCGGCGGCGGCCAGAGTCTCGATTCGCTGACGCTCGATCTCCGCGCCCTTCAACACAGTCGCGATCAGTTCTTTCTCGCGGCGATTGATTTCCGCCTCTTGAACCTTCACCTGCTGCTCTTTCTCAATCTGCTGCACCTTCACCTGCTCGGCGATTACTTGCTGTTGCATGATGTTGGTTTGAATGTCATAAGCTTTGTCGGCCTGCGCCTGCTGGCGCTTTGTGACTTCCAGGAATTGCGCTTTCTTTACTTCGAGATCGCGCTGCGATTCGGCTTGCTTGGCTAGAGATAAGGTTTCGGCCAAAACCCGCTCCTGATCGGCTTGCGCTTTCGCTACTGCCGCCTCGCGCTGTGCCAGTGCGCGCTTAATGGCGGTATCGCGGTCAGCTTCAGCTGTGGCTACATCGGCGTCGCGCTTGATGCGGGCTACGTCCGGCTTGCCCATGTTGGTGATGTATTCGTTCTTGTCGCGGACTTCTTTAATAGTGAACGAAATCACTTCCAGGCCCATCTTGTTCAT
>Ga0116135_1000038_pt1 | contig 57015 bp, 48 predicted proteins | sample June2015DPH_20_1_FD_89738 | JGI IMG/M metagenome (GOLD analysis project Ga0116135, IMG submission 89738) | Peatland microbial communities from SPRUCE experiment site at the Marcell Experimental Forest, Minnesota, USA - June2015DPH_20_10 | ecosystem: Environmental > Terrestrial > Soil > Wetlands... | reverse complement strand
TCAACCGGCGGAAGTCACGCGGTCATCCCGAGCTCGTTTGTCGAGGGCAATATGCCTTACATGCTCCAGTTCATGGCCCTGGCGCTCACGTGCGACATCACGCGGGCGATCACGTTTATGTTGGGCAACGGAACGAGCAACAACGACTACGAGTTTCTTATGGGAACCTCGACAGCTCACCACGGGACGTCCCACCACGGCGGAGCCCCGTCGAAGCTGGCGGCGCTGACGCAGATCGATACGTGGGAAATCACGCAGATAGCGACGCTTCTGACGTCTCTCAACGGCGTGATGGAATCCGACGGGACGACGGTCCTCGACAACACGACGTTCTACATGTCGTCCGACATTGGCGACGGCGCTACCCACAACCATTGGGATATGCCGGTTCTCCTTGCCGGCGGCGCAAGCGGGAACATGAAGATCGACGGTCGGCACGTCAATTACTACAGCCCTAGCACTCTGGCGCTGCCGCGAGCTTTGACAAACTATGCGGGACCACGAAACCCAAGTCAGTCGACCGCGCAAGTCCACGAGACCATCATGCAAGCCCACGGTCTTCAGTCGGCGACCTTCGGGCAGGCGGGTACCGCGGCAGAATATGGACCTTCAGGCCCGCTAACCGAACTCCTGACTTAGGCGCCGTCCGTAAATAATGGAACGGATTGGGCGCGCGCCAATAGGCCTTTCCTCGATATGGGAGCGCGAGATTACTGGTCCGTAATTCATGGACGACGCCTTAGGGCAAGGGCCTAGGCGAAGGCCCGGCCCATAGGTCGCTCCTCGCATCATCGCTTGCAGACGCAAGCGCGCGCGTGGCCTACGCGGCAAATACTGGCGGCCGTCAGCTTTGTTTGGCAGGCGGCCGACCCGCGAATTGTCTCACACCGGTGTGATCCGTCATGCGGTCTGACCTATGCTTGTCCGGGTGTGCCGCACTGCTTCGATCGCCTTCGTAACTGCGTTTGTGGCAGCGTGCGGGCAGGGGGTCGAGGGCGTCGGCGTGTTGCCACTGGCGGACGCAGGGCACGCGGGCAGCGGCGATGGCAGTTCAGGCGCAGGCAGCTTTCCGCCCTTGGATGGTGGGGCGCCGACTGGCGAGGACGGGGCCAGCGTCAGTGGCAGCACGGCACCGTGCGTTGGCGGTGCCACGCGTTGCGCCGGCAATGGTGTCGAGGCGTGCGGCTCGAACGGTCAGTGGAGTGTCGCAGTCGCCTGCGCCTCGTCGACGCCGGCGTGTGCCGAGGGCGCCTGCGTCGAACCGCCGAGCTGCGCCGTGAGCGCGATGGGCACGACCAACTGCGGCGCAAGCAGCGAGAGCTGCTGTGCGAGTGTCGTTGCGCCGTCCGGTACGTACGACCGGACGTACACCTCGGGCGCCGGCGGAGCTGCGAACTTGGCCGACCCCGCCAGCGTGAGCGGATTTCGACTCGACAAGTACCTCGTTACCGTTGGCCGTTTCCGCCAGTTCGTCAACGCCATAACGGCAAGTGCGGGATTGCCGCCGGCCAACGGCAGCGGCATTCACACACACTTGAACGGAGGCCGCGGGCTTGCCAATAGTGGTAGCCCCGGTAGCTTCGAGACGGGCTGGGATGCGGCGAACTGGGATTCCGAAATTCCGACGGGACCGAGCGGGTCGGGCGTCTGGGATTGCAACCTAACCGACTGCCTCTCGTCGAGCACCTGGACGAACCCGGCGGGCACCCAGGAGAACCTACCCATCACATGCGTTGATTGGTACGAGGCGTATGCGTTCTGCATCTGGGACGGGGGGTTTCTGCCGAGCGAAGCCGAGTGGGAATACGTCGCGGCCGGCGGGAGTCAACAGCGCGAGTACCCATGGGGTTCCACGGGTCCCGGTACCGGAAACGAGTACGCGATCTACGGATGCTATTACGGCGATGGCGACGCCGGGACCCCCGCGGGGGGGTGCACCGGTACGAGCATAGCCCCCGTCGGAACGGCGGTTCTGGGAGCCGGGTACTGGGGACAGCTCGACTTGGCCGGCGAGGTGTTCGAATGGAACATCGATTGGTACGCGCCGTATGTCGATCCGTGCACGGACTGTGCGTACCTCTCCTCCACCACGGTCCGAGTGATTCGCGGTGGCAACTACGGGGGCGTACTGTTGAACTTGCAGGCCGAGAATCGCGATTTCTTCGAAGACCCCACCGATCACGACAGCGTCATCGGGTTTCGGTGCGCCAGGAGCCCATGAGATCCGCCGCGACGCGGCGGCTCCACCGAGTGGTGGTGGGAAGCCCGAAGGCTTTGTCGCGAACAAACGGCCTTAGCGAACGTAGACCTCCATCGCGATGTTGACGTGCGGCGTGATGCCCCAGTTCCAGAAAGAGACGTTGTCGACCACGTCTAGGGCGAACCCGTCGGCTCCGTTGCCGCACGCATGGTAAACCGCCGGCCACGTTTCGCCGGCGACCGGGCAGCTGAACGCCAAAATGCTCTGCGGCGTCCGCCCTTGATTGACCGCCTTACCTGGGTCCCCCACGACCGTCCATGCCGCCTCCTCGGCGCCGGCGTCTCCAACGGGCTCATTGGCGTTCGCAATGAGCCCCATCCGAAGGTTCTGGATCGGGACCGCCGTGGCGCTGGTGATGTAGGCCAGCGGCGCGGCCGAGCCGCTCGCGGTGCGCACGTGGACCGTTGTGGCCCCTCCGGCAAGCGCAGTGAGCGCCGCACCGGGCATGTACGTGCACGAGCCTAGAGCAACCATTCCCGCTGTCTCCGTGGCCGGAGTGCAGTCGCCGCCGTTGGTCGATTCGACAAGCGTCCAGCCGCCGCCCGCGAAGTTCATGTCGCAATAGACTTCAAGAGACGATCCATCCGGAAATATACTGTAGTTTCCGCTGGATTTTGTTGACGCGGCATTCAGGATGTCCAGGCACGAGGCATACGACGTCTCTGGCGGCCCCTGGGAGTCGACGGCTGGGCCGTCCGTTGGAGAGCCGTTCGAGGCGTCGACTCCGCTGTCCGCACCCGAGACGGGCCCCTCGCTCTCCATGGTGCTCGCGTCGTCCGGCGCGGGGCTCGCGGCGTCGGGCGTAGAAACCGTGGAATCACTGGAGTCGTCTGGCCCCTCGTCCTCCGCGTCGTTGGCGTCGGTCTCTTCCACACCGGCTTCTGCCGCAACGAGGCTCAGGGCGTCCCCAACCGAAACCGCCACGTCATCTTTAGATCCGCCGTCGTCAACAGCTCGCTCGGTCAAGCCGTCGACGTTGAGCAGGGCCTCGCAGCCGAAAAGCCCAAGAGCAAGCGCCGTGTAGCAAGCAAGAGCGCACGCCACCTGCCTCATCCTAGAATGTGCCGTCCACGAGGGTGATGACTGCAACGCAACTCGGTCGTAGGTCAGTGTACCCGATCCGCCGTCGCGTTGCGGTGACGAAGGCTGCGTTCCGCGTCGCTGTCGTGGCTCTGGGCTCGGAACCTCATCGGCGCTCGGTCCGCCAAAATAATGCCCTCGCAGCCGCCTGCACACATATCCTGGTAATGTGGGTGCACTCGGCGCGCCCATTCCCTCGCGAGACATCCGCCGACCTGCGAGGCTCCGAACGACCAGAACGTCGGCGGACTGCGCGGCGGCGACGACAACTGCGAGACAAGTCCGTGGCGCGACCTCGGCTCGTGAGCCAAGCGGATTGCCGGGGGAGGATTCTGTCCGGCAGGCCTCGGGTGCGAGCGGGGAACCCAGCCCGCGGGGCCGGTTTCGCACGCGATGGGGCTACTGCCCGCCGGCCGCGCAGGTCGAGCTCGGATTGTTGACCTCTGGAACCGCGAAGCCCTCACATTGAGGTTGGAATGCCGCGAGCCTCTTGGCGGCAACCTCCACAGCCTCCCGGTTGTTGTCGATCAAGACGAAGCCTCGACCGTGCTGGACGGCTGCTTCACCCGTTGTGCCGCTGCCCGCGAAGAAATCGAGGACGACGTCGTTGGGACGGGAGTGCACCTTGATCACGCGGTTCAAGATCCCCAGCGGCTTTTGCGATGGGTATCCAGTCTTCTCGCGCGCATGGGTCGGGACGATCGTGTGCCACCACACGTCCGTGGGTGTTTTCCCGCGCTCCGCCTTTTCCGGCGTCACGAGCCCTGGCGCCATATAGGGGATGCGATCCATCTCGTCGAAGTTGAAGACGTAGTCCTCGGGGTTCCGGGCGTACCAGAGGATCGTATCGTGCTTCGAGGGCCAACGGCTCTTCGGACGGCCACCGTAATCGTAGGCCCAGACGATCTCGTTCATGAATCGGTCTCGCCCCATGAGACGATCGAGCGCCACCTTGATGTAGTGGACCTCGCGATAATCCAGGTGGACGAAAAGTGAACCATCGGGTGTGAGGCACCGGAGAGCGGCCTCGATGCGGGGCATGAGGAAGCTCTCGAAGTCCTCGAACACGTCCGCGTACGAGCCGCTCTCGAGCTTCTCGACTTCGTATCGGCGCCCCCCAAAGCCTCTGCGGACACCTTCACCCCCCGTCGCCGTCACGCGCATCCGTTCGCGCTTCTGGATTTTTCCCGTGTTGAACGGAGGATCGATGTAGATGAGACGCGCGAATGTTTCGGGCAACGAGGGAAGCACGCTCGCGTTGTCGCCCAGAATGATCCGCTTCATTTCGATCCGAGCACCCTACAGCGTCCTGCCCTCGATGGAAAGCCGGAGGGGCGGTCGACTCCTACCCTGCTCTATTTCTACCGTTGCGGGGCCGCTTGAGGGGCAGCGAAGTCCCTTTGGACACTCTGGGGGCAGCCTCTCAGCACTGTCCTGCCCGCCCGTCTCGCGTCACCGGCACGCGGAGCGCGCGGCCCGGCACAAAAAGTGATACGCAAGGCCCGTTCTTCATCGGCGCGATGCGGCCCCTCGCGAGAGCCACACTTCAGATTCACGTGTGCGTCCTGCTATGGGGCTTCACGTCGGTCCTCGGGCGACTCATCGCTCTGCCCGCGCTACCGCTCGTCTGGTGGCGGATGGCCATCGTGGTCGGTGTGCTCGGGCTCTTGCCGAGCGTGCGGCGGCAGCTGCGGACCACGTCGAGGCGGCTCCTCGCCGCGTACGCCGGCATCGGGGTGGTTGTCACCCTTCATTGGCTGACCTTTTATGGCGCGATCAAGCTCGCGAATGCGTCGGTCGGCGCCGCGTGCCTGGCGCTTGCGCCCGCGTTTCTCGCGATCATCGAGCCGCTGACCACGCGCCGTCGCTTCGATCCACGCGAGCTGTTGCTTGGCGTCGCCGTCGTACCGGGGGTCGCCCTCCTCGTCGGGGGAATTCCCCACCGAATGCGCTCAGGCGTGATGATTGGCGCTTTGTCGGCGCTCCTGGCCGCGCTGTTCAACGCGCTCAACAAGCGCGTGGTCCACGGAGCGCACCCTTTCGTCATTACGTTCATCGAGCTTGCCGCGGGCGTCTTGCTTCTTCCCTGGCTCGCCGCGTTGCTGCCGCACGGCCCGGGGCCGCTTCTTCCGGTGCCCAACATGCGTGACGCATGGCTGCTTGCGGTACTCGCCATCGCGTGCACGCTGGTCCCGTTCGCGCTGGCCCTGACGGCGCTGCGGCACCTGACCGCGTATGCCGTGCAGCTCGCGGTCAACCTGGAGCCGGTCTACTCTATCCTGCTGGCGGTTCTGATCCTCGGCGAGCAGCGGGAGCTTGATGGCTCGTTTTACGCAGGCGTGGCGATCATCCTGGGTGCCGTGATCGGGGAGAAGGCGTGGCTCACACGGTCGCCAACATGAAGGCCGATCGAAGCGCAGCCCGCGAAGTCACGCCTTGGTAGCCTCGATCTCGATGGCGATGTCGACCTTCTCGCTGAGGGCCAGGCCCCCGGCCTCCAAAACCTGATTGTAGGTCACGCCAAAATCCTTGCGGTTGATGCTGGTGTGGGCAGAAAAACCCGCGCGCTCGCCCAATTGGGGGTGCACGGTGCGTCCCGCGTACTCGACGTCGAGGACCACGGATTTCGTGACGCCGCGTAGCGTGAGGTCCCCGGTTACCTTGAAGCTGGCCTTGGTGCCCTGCACCGTCGTGCTCTTGAACGTCATCTGCGGGAACTTCTCCGCTTCGAAGAAATCGCCGCTGCGCAGGTGCGCGTCCCGCTGCGGCTCTCGCGTGTCGACGCTCGCAACGTCAATGGTCACCTCGACGCGCGAGGCTGCGACGTTCGCCTCATCGAAGGCCAACGTTCCCTTCCATTTCGTGAAGAGGCCGTGCACCTTCGACACCATGAGATGCCGAACGGTGAAGCCGACTGTGGAGTGGACCGTATCGATGTTCCAGTTCTCGAGAGCCATGCAAGCCCATCCTTTCGATTTCGTGCGGCGCGACCGTTCGATGCGCGAGGCGCACGATCTGTTGCGGGCGTGAACGAGGGTGCGCACGCTACCACATGGCGGTCGCACCGTCAGTCTCGTCCGCGCATGCCGTGACCTCCCGGGGGCACGTGTCTCCGTACGGGCGTTGCCCCGACACGCTCCGGCTCGGCTCACCCCGGTGCCGCCGCCTGTGACTCGCTGCGAACTCTGCGAGCCAACGTCTGGCCGCAAAGGCACGTCCGAACTTCGATCACGTCGGAGTCCGGCCACGCGGTGACGAAATCGCGAACTCGAGCGGTCGTGATCTGCTCCACCACGCGAAGCTCGCCCCAGGCATCCGCGCCGTACGACCGGCCGCAGCGACTACACGGCTTGGGCACGTCACCGTTCCGGGTCGACTATCGCTTCGATCTTCGCGATAGCTTCGTCAAGGACAGCGTGGAGCTTCTTGATGGTGGAGGGGGTCAATCGTCCCCGTCGGGCGGAGCGTCCGATCGCTTTGAACATACGGCCCATGCGCCGGCTCAAGTCGCGCAATTCCTCGGCAAAATCCTCCCAAGAGCCCTCCCCCGCAGTCTCGTAGAAGTCGCGCACATCCTCGACGTGCTCATCAAGGTCGCGCTTACCCTCGAGGGTGATGGCATAGACCTTCCGCGCCTCGCGCTCCTCAAGGCGTGCGTGCCCGAGCTCTTCGAGCATTTGCAACGTCGGATAAATAACGCCGGGGCTGGGACGGTAAGTGCCGGCGCTGCGTTCCTCGATTGCCTGGATGATCTCGTAGCCGTGCCTCGGTTGCGGCGCGATGGCGTCGAGAATGAGGTAGCGGACGACGCCGCGATCGGCGCGCGGGGGGGGGCTGCCAAACAGTTCCGAGAAGTCGGCTCGGCCAGGGCGACCCGGTCGCCCGAAGGGGCCTGCGCGCCCGGCGAAGTGGGCATGCCAGTGTGCTCCATGCATCGGCATCTCCTTTGGAATCATAGGAGCGATGCAAAGACGCATCGCCGAGACATATCATGTCGATGTATCTATAGATAGATCGGTCATGGGTTCCTGTCAAGCCTCGCCATCCTGCCGGCACCGGGCTCGGATCGCGGTGCGCATCATGCGGGATCGCCGACTGCCCGCCGTACGACGGCGACCGACGGGCGTGCCCGAAGGACGCCCGTTTGCGAGAGCCAAGCGTGTCGAACATAAGTCCCGTAAGCGGAAGGCACGTCCAGTGACGCTGCAAGGCAACTCCACTGGCGAAATCCTGCTGAACGTACGGGCGGGCGTCATGTCTTATGGGATGCTGTCCGAATGGGTCGCACGGTCTTGTCGTTGTGCGCGTCCGTCCTATTTCTCTTCGCCGTGCCGGGCGCGGCCGGGTGCGGCACCTCCACCGGCAACGGAATAGCGAGCTCCTCTCGGGGCTCGTCCGTCAGCCAGGCGACCAGCTCCGGCAACGTTGGAGCGAGCACGGGACTTGGCGCGGGTCTAGGGACAAGTTTCGGCGGGGCCGATGCCGGCCCGACGCTCGTCGGAATCAGCCCGAGCGGCGACGCTTCGACCACGGCGCCTACGACGACAGCCGATCCGCAGACGTGCGCCGAGGCGGCGCAGGCGCACACCTACGTGGGCTGCGACTATTGGCCCACCGTGGTGGCCAATAACGTGTGGACCATCTTCGACTTCGCCGCGGTGGTCGCGAACGCAGGCGCCGTTGCCGCCGACGTGACGGTCACCGGTCCAATGAACACGAACCAGACCGTCACTGTGCCGCCCGGGCAATTGGCGAAGATCTACCTGCCTTGGGTGCCGGCACTGAAGGGGCCGGCCGCCGACAACTGCGGGGCGGGCCAACCTTTGACAGATAGCGTTCTTGCGACCGGCGGTGCGTTCCACCTCGTCTCGACCGTGCCGGTCACCGTCTACCAGTTTAACGCACTCGAATACCAAGGAGTGGGGGGGCCCGTAGGCAAGAACTGGAGCACGTGCCCAGGCCTTCAGGCCTGCGTTGACCCAGCCGTCTTCCTAGTCCCCACAGATGTGGGCTGCTTCTCGTTCTCGAACGACGCGTCGCTGCTTCTGCCGAGCACGGCGATGACCGGCAACTACCGCGTTGTGGGCCACGAAGGCACGGTCGATACCGACCCAACGACGGGCCAAAGCTTGTCGAACGGGGGTTACATGACCATCACGGCCACGGCCGATGCCACAACCGTCACGGTCACCGTCTCGAGCACTGGGCAGATCGCGGCGGGCGCCGGCGTCGCTGCCACCAACGCGGGAGGTACACTTGCGCTGACGCTCAACTCCGGCGACGTCGCCGAGCTGCTCGGCCCAGGCGGTTCCGACTTGAGCGGGTCGATCGTGCAGGCGAGCGCGCCTGTCCAAGTCATCACGGGCAACCCCTGCTACGAGATCCCGCCGGGCACCCCGGCTTGCGACCACATGGAAGAGTCGGTGTTGCCCGCCGAGACGTTCGGCAAAGACTACGTCGTCACCCGACCCGCCGGTCCGTCGCTCCTCGACGGCACCGGAGCCACCGAGGCGCCCGTCCCGCATCAGGTGCGCTTCTACGGCAACTTCGACAACACCAACCTGACCTACAACCCCGCGGTCCCGGCGGGTTGTCCGACGACGCTCAGCGCCGGCCAGGTCGTCGAGTGCGGTGTCGGTGGCGCGTGCCCGACCACCATCAACGCCGAGAATACCTACACGTGCGGGGTCACCGACGAAGATTTCGAAGTGACCGGCGATCAGCCCTTCGCGGTCGCCACCTTCACGCTGGGCGCTACGCTCATCGACCCTCAGATGATTCAGGGCGATCCTGCTCAAACCTCGGTCGCCGCCGTCGAACAGTACCGTTCGAAGTACGTATTTCTCGCTCCCGAGGACTACATCGCCAACTTCGTCGACATCGTGGCCATCCCGGGCACGGTGATGACGATCGACAACCAGGACTTGGTCGCCGAGCCGCAGGCAATCGGGACGTCTGCCTACAGCGTTTACCGCGCCCAGCTGGGGCCCGGTCAACTGGGCGCACACGTGCTCATCGCGTCTCAGCCGGTCGGCCTCCAGGTCGTGGGCTACGGGGCTTACACGAGCTACCGATATCCCGGGGGGCTCAACCTCGCGCAGATTGCCGCGCCGCCGCCGCCGCCCCGATAAGGCCCCGAGCGCACGCCCGATGGCGTTTGCCGTTGGGACGTCGTACCCGGCCGGTCGACGTACACCCACCGCCGACTCTCCACCAGCAGCGCCCACGCAACGCACATCGCGCCCGGCTGCCGTCCGGACCGCCGTTCACGACGCCCGCGCCTTCCACATACCGGAAGACCTGATTGCCGGCAACGCGATGCATGACGAATCACTGCAATCCCGACAGGCTTGTAAGCTGGCTTGGGCAGGTCACTTGCGTGTACATCACGCTCGGATTGTTCGCGCCCTTCATCCAGCTGATGATGAATTCGCAGCCGGTCTCCATCGTCGCCGAATTCGCGAAGATCGATTGGCAAGCACTGGTCGTGCACGCCATGTACTCCGAATAATTGTAATCGTCCTGCTGTTCGCACTGCAGCATGAGCCCGCCGTACTGGACGCCGAGCTGGGACGTGGAGACCTTCCACTCGGTCGCGCAGGCGTCGTTCGCCCCGACGCCGCCGCCGGGAATCAGCAGGTCGAACTGGCCCGACTGCAAGCCACCTGTGTTGACCACCTGCACGGTGATGCTCTTGCCGCAGATCTGCTCCGACCCCGTGTCCTGCGTGCCGTCGTTGGACTTGCCGGTGAATGTGAGCTGGAAACAGGTTCCGCAGCTCGCGCCGTCGTACGCTGCGAACGCGTATGCCAGCGAGTCGCTCACGATCTGCGGCGCCATGTCGTAGCACTCGTAAGCACTGCCGCCTTGGCACGAGTCCTGGGCGCCGTCGTTGCGCGTGACCCCGTCGGCCGCGCACGTATGCGAGGACCCGCACGATGGCTTGCAGCAGTCCCAGTAGCGGGTCGCGTACCCCGCCGTCCCGCTGGTCGGCGGCGTGCAAGCCGGCACACTGCTCGATGACGCCGACGATTGCTGACTCGACGCGCTCGAGGAGCTCCCCTGCGAGCTGCCGCCGGTCGATCCGCTCGCGCCGTGAGACGTCGTCGACGTGCTCCCCGACCCGTGACTCGACCCCGAGCTCGATCCGCTCCCGGAGCTCCCCGCACCGCTGGATCCGCCCGAGTTCGACGAACCGCCGGCGGGCGCGCCCGTCGACCCGGCGGTGCTTGCGCTGTTGCTCGATCCGCTCCCGGAGCTCCCCGCACCGCTGGATCCGCCCAAGCTCGACGATCCGCTGGCGAGCGTGCCGGTCGACCCGGCGTACGGGTTCGATGCGCTAGACGTGCCGCCGCCGGCTGCCGCATTCGAGCTCCCGGTCCCCGTCGACGACCCACCGCTGCAGGCAATCGCAATGATCGATCCGGTGGCGAGAGCCGCGATCGAGGTAACGCTTCGATTCATGATCTGGTCACTTCTCCGGAAAGAGGGTCCGATGAGGCACGGCATCATGCCACGTAGGACCGCGCCGTCATCGGCGTAAGCCATGGCGTACCCCCGGGGCCGTACCGAATGGAAACTGCGAGGGGTGCTATTCGGCGAGAAGACCGGAAGAACCTGCGATTCGCACGCAACGGTCTTGGGGTTTTGTGTCGTTACTGGAAACAGGTGGGTTGGCAGGTCCGGCGTTTTGATGCGAGGAGACGCGCGCGACACGCCGGGGGCTACCGCGCGGCCTTGTTCCGACGCAGCGAGTGTCCATTCGCCTCCTGGCTTTCGCGGCGATTCAACGCGCGAGGTACGACATGAGCGACGACACCTCGTTCGCGGTGGTGCGTGCGTCCTCGAGGCGGATCTCCCCGGACTGCACGCGGTCTGCGAGGCACCGCTCCAGCGACAGCATCCCTTCGCGCTTGCCGGACTGGATGGTTGAGGCGACCTGGGACGTCTTTCCCTCGCGGATGAGCGACGCGACCGCGTGAGTCACGCGGAGCACCTCGATCACCGGGACGCGGCCCTCCCCTCTCGCGCGCGGGAGAAGCCGCTGCACCACGATTGCGCGGAGCGAGTCTGCCAGCTGCGTTCGGATCTGCGCCTTTCCCTCGGCGGGGAAGACATCGACGATCCGCTCAACCGCCGAGGCGGCCGACCGACTGTGCAAGGAAGACAGAATCAGATGGCCCGTTGCGGCTGCCGTAAGCGCAAGGCCGATCGTTTCCTTGTCGCGCATTTCGCCTAGCAAGAGAACGTCCAGATCTTCCCTCAGCGCGTCGCGTAGGCCTGTAGCGAAGTCAGGGACGTCGCGCCCGACCTGACGGCGACGAACCAGGGAGGTTTCCGGCGCGGAGAGGGCGAACTCAATGGGATCCTCGAGCGTCGTGAGTACAATCGAGCGCCTTCGGAGGGCCTCCTGAGCCAGCGCCGCGAGGGTGGTCGACTTGCCGGAGCCGGTCGCGCCGCAGACGAGCACGAGCCCGTGCGGCAAGTCCGCGAGGTCTTCGAGCGGAAGGGGCAAGTGGAGAGACGAGAGCGAGGGCGCCGCGGACGGCAGGAGACGTACGGCCGCGGCAGCTCCAGCCGACGACTGGAAGACGTGGATGCGCACTCGTCCGACGCCGACGACATCCCTGGCGGAGTCGATTGAATGACCGCGAGTGAGGCGGGCGCGCTCACCGTCGTCCAGAGCGAGGATCGTGGCGACGTCTGCGCCTGCCGCTCCGTCGAGGCGGTGAAGTACGCCGTCCACGCGGATGCAGGGAGGGTCGCCGTCCGCGAGGTGGAGATCGCTCGCGCGAAACGCGGCGGCGCGGTTGACGTAGCCCGCGAAGAGCGACACTCCCCTTGATTCGTCCGGGCGCGCGTGGCGTCCGGGGCCGGCGGAGGGGGCGACGATGTCGCTCGGCGGAGCGGAACGGGAAAGCCCCGATCCCGTCGCAGGAAACGCTTCGGAGGCAGCATGCGGCAGCTCGACGGACGCTTCCCGGGTGCGCGCGCTGCGCACGAAGATCGCGTCGAAACCTCCCTCGCGGGCGATCAAGGTCACCTGGAACGAGCCGAGGTTTGCGCCTTCGTAAGCGATCTCGAGGCGGCCCTTGGCGCGCAGGGTCTGCTCGCGCTCCGGGGTCAAGATTTCCCCAAGAAGATCGCGTAGAGTGCCTTCGGATGTTGTTGGGATCGAGAGCCGCTTCGCCACGCCGTACGCGAGCATTTTGGGTTCGCGCTCGGTCCCCAGCCGGAGTTCATTGGCGGCCTGCTGATTCACGATCGCGAGGAGGCTGTCGATCCGAGCCAACTCAAAACTCCTTCAGGGTGGCGTAGCGTTTCGAGGGCCGGCCGTCCCGTTGATCCATCGATTTATCCGCAATCCACCTCATGCGTACTGCAAGGCAGTCATGCGCCGAACGCTGGACCCCGAAAATCGCGGCCCGGTTCGCAACTGGATCCGGGGCGAGCGCCGTGTTGGCATGTCCTGCATGAGCCGTTCGACCGTCCTTCGCCGTTGCCCGGCGTCTGAATGGGCCATCACGCTGCGCTGTTCGGCGGCCTGGTGCCTTGCGTTGGCGTTCTGGCCCTTTTCGCTCTGGGGGTGCGGGTCGCCGGGGTCCGCCGTTGGCGATGGGGGGACTCCGCTTGAGGCCGGCCGGCCATCGGCGACCGGGGCGGGCGACAAGGAGGGCGGCGACGGCAGGGCCGCTCCAGGCTCGGGCAACGACTCCGGCGCGTCCGACGACGGCGGAGAGGACAGCGGAGAGGACAGCGAGGACAGCGGAGAGGACGCCGGCTGCACCTGGAATCTTGGCACGGGAGTGCCTGAGGGCGCCGCTCCCACCCTCGACAACTCCGCCGACATGACGGGAGCGACATTTGGGACCGACGCCTTCGATGCCACGCAGCAGCGCCGCACGGTGCCCATCGACGTCACGACGCCGTTGCCCGGACTCTCGCTGGGGGAGGCCTATTTGACCGGAGTCGCCTCGACCCCAGAGGCCGCGTATTTGATCCTCGCCGTCACCAATTCGGGAACGGACTTCCCGTGTTACGTTCAGACGACGACGTACAACTGGCTGAGCGCGACCGGTGAGGTCCTCAACGCCGCGGGCACCATCTACCTCGACGGCTCGGTCGGAGCGGTGTCAAGCCTGGTTAATTCCGAGACGTGCCTCGCTCCCGGTGAGACAGGCTACTTGACGGATGTCCAACTCGCAACGACCGGCACTCTTTATTCAGAGGTGGCGTCGATCCAAATCGGATTGGAGTCGACGGCCACAGGGAGCACGCCCACCTCAAAACTGGTACCGACTCGTTACGACGTTGGAACATGCTCGGGCATCCGCACGGTGCGTATCGAGGGAACCGCGAGCGCTCCCGGAGTCTCGGTCGGCAACTTCGGAGGGGACTTCGCGCCTACCGTCTTTCTCGATGCGGCCGGCCTCCCAGTCCGGTGGTCTTACTTTTCGCAGATGCAAGCGGCCAATGTCGCGTCCGGCGCCACCACGTATTTCACCGACAACTTGACTGAGCCGGCGGTGTCGAGGGCGCTCGTCTTTCTGTCCTTCGAGCCACCCGATCCTACACTCATGAGTCTGTCGCCGAACCTGCTCCACGAGATGCGAGCGACGCGCGCCGCCCGGCGTGAACGCGCGCGACGATGGCAGCTCGCCGTCCGATCCTTGTCGTCATGGCGACCGCCCGTGGCGTCGCGTTTTGCCGCGGCTTCATCCCCGTAGCGACCCTCGCATGACCTCGCTCGCGGCAGCGGGCTCGACCACGCGGTAGATGACCCTTGTTCGAGTCTCAGGCGCCGAGACGACTCAAGGTTGGCCGCTCCCACCGCGTTGCTGGCACTGCATGTCGAATTCGCGGGGCATGTGCCGTCGCCGGCGGCCCCGGGGAGGCTGCAGGCCGCGAGGCACGGCGAGGTCGAATGGGTCGAAGGTTTCGGGCCCATGCACCGCAAGCTGGATGGTAGACCTGTGCGTCATCCTGCTGCGAGGCGTCCCAGGCGAGTGATCGCACCGAGGGTCCTGTCGTCCCATCCTTGCGCGAAGTTCAGGCGGATGAAGTTCCGGTATTTCTCCCGCGCCGAGAAGAGCGGACCCGGGGCGATGCTGATGCCCTCTGCGAGCGCCCGCCTGTAGAGCGCGACGGCATCGACGTTCTTGGGTAGCTCGAGCCAGGCAACGAAGCCCCCGGCCGGACGGGTGACGCGCGTGTCGCGCGGGAAGTGCTTTGCGACGAGCTCGATGAGCCGGTCGCGCGATTGCCGGTATGCCGCCTTTGCGGAGCGCAGGTGACGGTCGTGACCGCCGCTGGCAAGGTATTGCGCCACCGCGATTTGGGGCAGCGTCGCGCAAGCCATGGTGCTGACCAGCTTGAGCGAGCTCACCTCATCGATCCAGCGCCCCGGTACGGCCCATCCGACCCGCAGCCCGGGTGCGATCGACTTGGACACGGACGAGCACAGCAGAACTTGGCCTCGTACGTCCCACGATTTGATCGCGCGTGGCCTCGAGGGACCGTAAACGAGTTCGCCATAGATGTCGTCCTCGATGAGGGGAACGTCGTGGGCCTCGAGCATTCGCAAGAGCGCGACCTTGCACTCGTCCGGCATGACGTAGCCGAGGGGATTGCTGGCGTGCGGCGTCAGTACCACGCCCTTCACGGAGAACTGCTCGATCGCCATCTCGACCGACTCGAGGCCGATCCCCGTCTCGGGATGCGTCGGGATCTCGATCGCACGCAGACCGAGCGAGCGGATGGCGTGCAGCGTACCGTAGAAGGTCGGCGACTCGACGGCGATCGTATCTCCGGGCCGCGAAATCGCGCGCAAACATAGTACGACCGCTTCCTGGCAACCGCTCGTAATGACCACGTCGTCCGGGGTCATCGTGCAGCCCGCATCGATCCCTCGGCGGGCGATCTGGACGCGCAGCTCGCGGTAACCGGGCGGCACCTCGTATGCGAGAGCGCGCGTTCCGAAGGCGCGCGCGACGATCGGCATGAGCCTTCTGACGGCGCGAGGCGCATCGAGCCGGACATCGGGCGTAGCGCTCCCGAAGGTCACGAGCCTTGGATCGGATGCCGCGTGGACCACCTCCATGGCGATCGCGCCGACCGAGACCTCGGTCGGTAAGACGCGCGGGCGCGACATCGCGGGCGCGTCCGGAGTTCGAGCGGCCATTCGAACGTAGAACCCCGACTGAGGTCGGCTCTCGATGAGCCCACGGTCGAGGAGCTGACCGTAAGCCTCGAGCACAGTCGAGGTGCTGATCGCGAGGCGCCGCGCCGCCTCCCTCACCGAAGGGAGACGATCTCCAGGGGCGTAGAGCCCCTCGCGAATCTCGCGGGCGAGAGTCTCGGCGACGCGCGCGTACAACGTCAGTGCCGAGCCCAAACTGTACGCCTCCTGATTTCGCCATTCTGCATCTGTACCGGGCATCATGATGCCTGCATCGTCCCTTCCGGCAAACCTCGAAAGGAAGGCACCCATGGGATTCCCCGCCATCTGGATGAACGGCCGCATCGTCGCCCCGGCCGACGCCCGCGTTTCGATCTTCGACCACGGACTGCTCTACGGCGACGGCGTGTTCGAAGGGATTCGCTTCTATGGCCGGCGCCCCTTTCGGCTCGACGCGCACCTCAGCCGTCTCGAGCGGTCCGCCGCGGCGATCCACCTCCCACTGGCGCACCCGCGCAATTCGCTGCGGGCTGCGATCGACGCGGTCATCTCGGAAGCCGACGCGCCCGAGGGTTATCTACGGCTGATCGCCACGCGTGGGGAGGGCGACCTGGGACTCGATCCGCGCTCGTGCAGGGATCCGACGACCGTCGTGGCCGCGGCGCCATTGCGCGCTTTCGGGGCCGCGGGGGGCGCGGAGCTCGGCGTCACCGCGATCGTGGCCTCCACCCGGCAGGCGCCGCCCGACGTGACCGACGCCCGAATCAAGAGCCTCAACTATCTGAACCGATTGCTCGCCCGCATCGAGGCCGTTCGCGCGGGGGCGGACGAGGCCTTCGTGCTCAACGTGCAGGGCCACCTCGCGGAGGGCACGACCGATAACGTGTTCCTCGTGCGCGACGGAATCCTGCTTACGCCTCCGGCGTGCGACGGAGCGCTTGAGGGAATCACGCGAGGCGTAGTGTTCGAGCTCGCGAAGGACCTCGGAGTCCCTTTGCGGGAGACATCGCTCGGAACCTATGATTTGCGCGTCGCCGAAGAGGTGTTCGTCGTCGGCACTGGCGCGGAGCTCGTGGCTGTTCGGACGATCGACGGTCGTTCGCTCACGACATGCCCAGGCCCGGTCTTCCGCCGGCTTGCCGAGGCCTTTAGAGTCCTCGTCCGTCGAGAGACGTCCTAGAGATGCCGGATCGAACCATATGTAGAACCGTGGATCGCCTCGCCGCGCCGTCCACGCTGCAGCGGCGCTTTGGACAAAGGGCATTCCTCCCTGCCCGAGTCCGGGTCTTCGCTCGAATCCAGCCATGCTAACGAGGCCGGAATCGATGCCCGAATCGTCCGCGTCGACACCAACCGGGGAATCCGTACAGGCATCCTGGACGGCCGTTGCAAGACTGCAATCCATGCGCGATACGCTTGTGGTGCCCGATTCAGTTGCGGGCGGATTCAATCGCAGAACGGTCCCATCCGTATCGCAGGCCGGTGGGACCGGGCCTCAGGCGGTCGGCACAAAGACGCTGTACGGATTGCGCGGCCACCTCGTGAAAACATGCTGCACTCCACTGTAAAAATGCTGCGCTCCGAATGATTCGGACCGGAGAAACTATTTTTGAGCTTCGAGCTACGTTAGTAGCTACGTAATGCACGTGTACGTGCCCCGCCAAGTGGCGCCCGAACAGCCAGCGGACGACGCAGAGCTTGTCGACCTGGTCCGGCGCCGCAACAAAGACGCCTATCGACTCCTTTACGCACGTTATGCGCGCTACCTAGCGGGGGTCATCTTCCGCCTACTGGGCGCAGACCACGAGCTCGACGACATCGTCCAGGAGTCGTTCGTCGACGCCGTGGAGGGGATGGGCGGGCTGGAGGAGGCCGCTCGCCTTCGTTCCTGGCTTGTAACGATCGCGGTCCGGAAAGTGAACCGGGTGCTCTTGGCTCGCCGACGTCGCAAGCGGCTCGAGGGAAGTTTAGCTATCCTCCTTCCCCACTCGCACACACCTGCCGGGGACTGGTCCGCCGACGAGCTCGTGCGAGCGCTCGATCAAATCCCGCCGAAGCTGCGCATACCCTGGACCTTGAGCCGAATTGAGCAACTGGAGCTAACTGACGTGGCGAGCGCCTGCTCCATTTCAGTAGCCACAGCCAAGCGCCGGATCGGCGAAGCAGACCAACGCTTACGGAGATGGCTTGATGCTCAATGAAGACATCGAGAGGCGGTGCAGGCAGCTAATGCCGCCGTGGGACCCTCTCCGGGAGCGCCGGGTGCTGCGCGAAATCGAGCGAAGCCTCGAACGAAGACAAGCGCGGAGAAAGACGATCCGCCGGTTCACCGTCGCGGCGTCGGTGTTGCTGATCGCTGCAGCGCCGTCTGTTACCTACTTGGTAGCGCTGGAGTTCGGAGCAAGACGGCCTACCGAACGGCCCATCGCACCGGTGCAGGTCGCCACGAGCCAACTCGTACCGGCCCCGGCGCAGCCGGCAGCAAGCTTCGACGTGTTCGAATCTCGTCGGCTGGCCGACGGGACCAATCTCGATTTGTCTCGAAACGCGCGTCTCGACGTTCTGAGTGATTCGAAAAGGAGCGTCGAAGTCGCCCAGAGCGCGGGCTACGTGCGGTACAGTGTGCCGCCCTTGCCCGGGCGATCCTTTCTCGTCGTGGCTCGAGGCGTGAGAGTGCAGGTGAAGGGTACGCGCTTCGTCGTGGGGGTCAATTCCGACAAAGTCTCGGTCAAGGTCGAGAAGGGCTTGGTGCAAGTCGCCGCGAACAGCGGCGAGGTCGAGCTTGGCGTTGGCGACGAACTGAGTACGTGGGCCAACGACGCGGTTCAGCTCGATGCCTCGACGCCAGCGAACGGCATGCCGCCGGCCCGCACCTCGCGGGCTCCCGCCGGGTCGTTTCCTTCGGCGGATGCCCTGTTGGAGCGCGCCGACGCCGAACGGCGCTCGGGGGATCTGGCTGCGGCTGCGGCCACTCTGCGATCCGTGCTCGGACGCTACCCCGACGATCGGCGAGCCGCGCTGGCCTGGTTCACGCTTGGCAAGGTCGAACGTGGTCGCGATCGAGCTGCCGATGGCGCGACGGCCTTTCGCACGAGCTTCGCGCTCGCTCCGGACGGTCCCCTCGGCGAGGACGCGCTTGCGGAAGAGGCGGCGGCATGGGCTGCTGCCGGCGAACCGGCGGAGGCGCGGGCCACCGCCGAGCAGTATCTGCGGCGGTTCCCGAATGGGACCCACGCGGCCCGCATGCAACACATCGTCGAATGACGGGGATCCTCCGGGCGAGGTGGCTCGGGGTCGCACTTGCGGCGACCGCGAGTCTCCCCGCGGTTGCCGTCGCGGATCAGCCTTCGGCGGCCTCTTCGCCGGGACGGCTTCCACCGCAAGGCGCGGGGCCGGGGAGCTCGCCTTCCGCGGTCACCGCGCCCGCTTCGCCGACGGGCTCGGCTCCGCTGCGAGGCCTGGCAGGGGAAAACCAGACTTCGGGAGTGAGTGTCGCGACCAGCAGTTGCACGGACCTTCGAGCCCAGCGCATCGAAGAACTGCTGCGGCTCGAGATCGCTACGCTCGTTCCGGTCGTCGCGGCGCTTCCGCCGTTGGAGGTCGATCTTCTCTGTGAGGGAACCAACGTACGCGTGACGCTCCGCGATCCGGTCACGGTCAAGATCGTCTCGCGGGATGTATTGATCGGCGGCACGGCGGACCCCGAACGAGCGCTCGCGCTCGCGGCTTCGGAGCTGTTTCTCGCATCGTGGGCGGAGCTCCTTATCTTGCAGAGGCCGCGCGAGAAGACCATCGCTTCGGATCTCGCCGTAGTTGCGGCCCAGGCGGCCGTCGAGCGGGCGATGCCGCCGCGTCCGCGCGCTCCGTCCCCCTTCTTAACGATCGATCTGATGGCAATCGGGCGCGAGAGACACCTTTCGGCACCGCTTCCAACGCTCGGAGCCGCAGTCCGAGTCGGTCAAGCGACCGGTGATCAACATCAGTTGTTTGCCGTGGTGGGGTGGGAATGGGGCAGCGTGCAGCGACCGTCGGGCCGCGTCGACGTGGACGCTGCATCCGCAGGAGCGGGAATTGGATGGCGCTTCCACTTCCGAAGGGCGGAGCTCGGCGTGTCCGGAACCATTTCGGTCGTTTATGTCTCCATCCAAGGCGTCTCCTCTTCTCCCGATTACTTTGGTGCACGTCGCGATGGCCTAACCGCCGAAGCCACCGGAACGATGGACGTGAGCGTGACGCTGCGGGCCTTTCGGGTTGGCGCGGCCGTTCAAGGGGGGGCTCTAGCCCCTGGGCCCGTGGGCCTGGTCAACGGTGCGACATCGGTTCGGCTGGATGGTGGGTGGGTAGGCGCGACCTGTTTCGCTGGGCTGCTTTTGTGAAGGGCAGGCGTTGCAAGCCGTTGCGGCCGCTCCGCGGTGCAGCTGCATAAACCCATCCCGAACATAAAGCGGCGCCTTTCGGCCGATTGCCCTGAGCTTTGCACCCTCTGGGCCTGCACTAATGGTTTGTGAACCAACCTGCAGCAAGCCTTCGCACCCCGGAGCCGACCCGTTCCCGATGGCCGTCTTCGCGCCCGCGCCAAGAGAAACCGAGACGCCGGCCTCGCTTCGCGGTGACGCTGGCGGCTACGTGCCTCCTCGTCTGCGCGGGCGATGCCCGGCCGGTTGCTGCCGCCCCAGCGGGCGTTCCCATCAAAGTGTCCTGCATCGGCGAGCAGACCACCCACAGCGATCTCTTCCCAGGAAACACCCAGGACCAGCCGGTCGGGATGCAAGAGTATCCCGCGATGCTTCAGGGCCTCCTCGGATCCGGTTACAACGTGATGAACTTCGGCGATTGCTGCGCCTCGGTCATCAGCGGCTACACCGCGTCCGAAACCCACCCGTACATCAACGGAAATAAGTTTGGACCGAGCGTGAGCTTTGCGCCCGACATCGTAGTCATCGGGTCGTGGGGTCGTCACGACTGGGGAATGTCTGCGCAAAACGCCCTCGCGGCCTTCAAGGCAGGGGACACGACCACCGACTTCACGAAGTTTCAAACGGACTACGACACCTTGGTGTCCAAGTACCTCGCCATTACGCCCCAGCCCAAGATCTTTTGTTCCACGCCGATTCCGATCCCGTTCGGCAATGACGGCCCGGACGACGGCTACAAGACCAGCCCGGCGGCGGCCGCGGTCAAAGCCGTCTGTCAAAAATACAATCTGCCGATCATCGACCTCTTCACGGCGTTCACCGGACACATGGAGTACTACATCAATCCTCCGGAGAAGGACTCCGAAGGGGAGCACACGAGCGTCGCCGGTATGACGGAGACCGCTCAGCTCGTGTACGACGCGATCACCGGCGCGGACGCCGGCGGCATCGTCCTCGCGGCGGATTCCGAGGGTGGCTCGGCGACCGGACCCGATGGGCAAACAGGTGCCGGCGAGGCCGACGCGTCACTCGCGGGGAGCGGCACAGGCTTGGGCGCCGACGACGACGGTGGCGTGGCTCCCGGAAGCAGCGCCGCAAGTTCCAGCGCCAGCACCACAGGCGGGAGCTCGGGCGCGACCGGCGCCGGGTCGAGTGGGCCGCCGGGAACCGTGGTGACGGGCGCTCCGAGTGCCACCACGGCCGCTACGAGCGGCACGAACGACAACCCCCCCGTCCAGTCCGTAACAGGCTCCTCTGGAAGTACAGGTGGAGGATGCAGCACGGCAGCCGGAGTGACCGCATCCGTGACCTGGAGCGGCGCTTTCTGCACCGCCGCCCTTGGCGTGACGCTGATCTCGCGGCGCCGCAGGCGGCGGCCGCCGCTCCGCGAAACTTGACCTTGACTGTCGCCCCCCGCCGAAGCCGGCGGCGCCCATTCGGTGACCTCTGAAGGATCCACGAAAGGATTTTCGTCGCATGAAAACCCATAGAGTTGTACCGGACGGTGAGCGTCCGGGCGCTGGGGATCCGCGCTCGAACCATCGGCGCGCGCGCTCTCCGATCACTTCCCGTGTAACCTGGATCCGCCGAGGGTGTCTGGCGCTGGCGCTGGCGGGCTGCACCGGCAAGATTGGCGGAGCCTTTTTGACCGGCGCCGGGGCGGGGGAAACCACCGGCTCTCCGGGCGGGGATACGGCCACCGGAGCCGGAAGCGGCACTGCGGGCGCGGACGGTGGCCCCGAGGGTCCGTGCGTTGGCTTGACAAGCCGCCGCGCGAGGCGTCTCGCTGGGCGCGAATACGCCAACGTCGTCGGTGGTCTATTGGGACCGACGGCCCAAGCCGCGGTGCTCGCCGCGTGGCCGAGCGAACCGACGGTAGAAGGGTTCGACAACCAAAACAGCGCACTCTTCGTCTCGGCATCTCTACAACAAACCTTGGCCGCTCTCGCGCTTCAGTTGTCGGCCGCCATCGACGTGGTCACGCTCGCCCCGTGCGCAACAACGGCAGGTTCGGCGAGCTGCCTCCAGTCGTTTCTCACATCGTTCACACTGCAGGCGTTCGGCAGGCCTCTGACCGACAGCGAGAATGCCGCCTATCTGGCTCTCGCCAACACCGCGACCGACTATCCCACATCGGTCGCGATGCTCGTCGATATGGTGCTGCAGTCCCCCTACACGTTGTACACGAGCGAGCTCGGCGCCGACGATGGGATCGTCGAAAACGCCGAGGGCGGGTTGACGGGCCCTGACGGGGGCGTGTTGCAAGGCGAAGGGGGCGCCCCACCGTCACTGCCGCCCGTCCAACTGACCTCCTACGAGATTGCCTCACAGCTGTCGTTCCTCCTCACGGGCACCCGCCCCGACGCCACGCTGCTCCAACTGGCGCAGACCACGGACTTGACGAGCGTGTCGGACCTTGAAGCCCAAGCCCAGCGCCTGCTCGCGACCACCGCCGGTCAGGCCTCGCTGGCTCGATTCATCACCGGTTGGATGGACATGGGTCCCATGGCCACCGTGCCGAAGTCCCCCGACGTGTATCCCGAGTACACGCCGACCGTGGCTGCCGCGATGCAGCAGGAGTTCGACCAGTTCGTGACGACGCAGTTGAACGGCGGCAACGGTACGTTCGCTTCGTTTTTGACCGCTACGAGCACCAACATCCCCGCCGCGTTGGATTCCATTTACGGCACCGATCTCCTCGCGTCGGGACAACTCGATCCCACCCATCGCAAGGGCTTGCTCTCGTTGCCCGCGGTGCTGACGTACAACTCGAACGACATCAACTCGGGCCCCATCGAGCGGGGGCTTCTCGTTCGCCGTCAGCTATTCTGTCAGGTCGTCGCGCCGCCGCCGGCGGCGGCGCTCGCCGCCATCGCCTCCGACCCCTTCACGCTCGACGCGGGGATGACGACGCGTCAATTCTTCGAGACCCATGCCAGCCAGCCGGCGTGCGCAGGCTGCCACGCCCAGTTCGATCCGGAAGGGTTCGGCATGGAAGATATGGACGGTCTCGGGCGCTTTCGAACCACCGACAATGGCCTGCCCGTCAATTCGTTGGGACAGCTGACGGGCACGGACGTGGATGGGACATTCACGGGTCCGGCCCAATTGTCCGTCATCCTCTCGCAGAGCCAAGAGGTGACCAGCTGCATGGTGAGTCATTACTTCAGTTTCGATCAGGCACGCGACCCGGCGACCGCGGACCAGTGCACCGTGCAGAATTGGACCGGTCAGCTCGAAAAGAGCGGCGGAAAGATCATTGCACTGGTCAACACCTCGGTGGCCGACAAAACCTTCGTTACCAGAGAGGATGACCGATGAAACCGGGAGGCAATTTCCAGTTCTCTCGCCGAGCGTTGCTCAAGGCCGCGGGGTCCACGCTGCTCGTTCCGACATTTCTGAAGCAGGCATTCGCTCAAACGGCCACGCCGGCCATGCCGAGTCTGATTCTTTTCATGCAAACCGGAGGCACACATCAGGCCAGCTTCTGGCCGACGGGTACGACATACGGTCCGACGTTTACGTCCCCGATTCTCGCGAATATGCTGACCGACACCACGGTCGGTCCGAAAACCACGCTGGTCAGTGGCATTTACCTGAACGAGATCGGAAGCCCGGGCGGAGATGGCCATGACTGGGGTTGGCACGGACTCTTTTCGGGTCACGACAACATCTCGAGCGGTGGCGACCAGTTTGGCGGCGCTCAATCGGTCGACCAGATCTTGATCAATCAATTGCAGTTCACGACGCCGTTCAAGAACATTCATTGTGGCGTTACGGCGGCCAACTACCAGTTGGTCAACGCGGGCCGCGCGTCGTGGGTTTGCGCGTCGCCGGGGCTTCAAGTGGCTCCGCAAATCGACATCTACGCCCTGTACACGCAGCTGTTCGGTGCCGTGACATCGGACGGGGGCGTCCCAACCGATGCGGCCACCCAGGCCGCAACCCTTCGTTTGGCGCAGCAAAAGTCTGTGCTCGACGTGGTCGCTTCGGACCTGCAAGCGTTGGAAAATCGTCTTGGGCCCACCGAGCGCGCGAAGGTCGACATTCACTTGCAAGCCGTGCGTGACTTCGAGACTCGTCTGTCGACGACTTTCACGACCGGAGCCAGCACGAACGCGGCGATGTGCGGCAATGTGCAGCCATCGATCTTGGGGGTGCCCAGCACCGGCCAAGGCAACGAAGCCAACGCGCCGACCTTGTTTACGCTGTTCATGCAATTCATTGCGAGCGCCATCGGCTGCAACATGGTCCAGATCCTGACCTTCCAGGCCGGCCGCGGCGGCGACCATTTTCACTACGACTGGCTCAATCTTCCAGGCATGCGTCCGGATTTTCACAACGACATCGAGCACGCCGACCTCCCGAGCGGCACCGACACCGTGGCCGCTTCGGTCATGGTGGGAGTGGCTCAGTACCAGGCAAACATGGTCTTGAGTCTTGCGCAGCAACTGGCCCAGTTCCCGGCGCCCAACGGACAGACCGCGCTCGATAACACCCTGCTCGTGTACGGCAATGAAATTGCCACGGGCCCGCACGGTCTTCAAGATTACCCGATCGTTCTCATCGGAGGCGCGGCGGGCAAGTTGACCAAAACCGGGTACATGGTGAGCTCGGGCACACAAATGCACCAACGATTGGGGTGCACCATCGAGAACATCATGGGAATGCAATCGGCAGGCTTCGGTCAGGAGCCGGCGTGCGGAGTCATTCAGGGGCTGAGCCTCGCCTGAAACGGCTCGGCTGTTCGCGTCGCGCGAATCTTCAAAGGCGCGCCCGGCGGGGTGCATCCGGTCCAGCGCTCCGCGTCGGCGACTGCGTTGCGCCTTGAAGTGCTCGGTAATATCGCCCTTTTGAATCTACGATGGGCCTGCGCGCCATTTAGAAACGATCCGTCGTCGAGTGCGGCGCGGCGGCTCCGCAGCGAGGTGAAAGTCCTCGCGATCGGCGCCGCTTGCCGCAGAGGCGTGGGGAACTTGGACGCGCTCTCTGCTTGGACACCGCGGTTGGCGCGGCCCTGCGCCGGCGCTAGCGTGTCCCGCGCAGACGTGAGCGCCCCGCTCCGAGGCGCGCCCTGCCTCTGGAGACGAGCCATGCGAGACTCGCTGGAAGACCTGAAAGGCGCGACGGTCATCGAGACCCGCAAGGCGGGCGCTTGGCTGCTTCACAATCCTTCCACGAACCACGGGACGGCCTTTGGCCGAGCGCAGCGGGACGAGCTGCGGGTCCGCGGAATGGTGCCGCATCGCGTGACGACCCTCGAGGAACAAGCGACAACGGCCATCGCTCAGATCCGGGCCAAGGGCAACCCGCTCGAGCAGTACATCGGATTGGCCAGCCTCCAGGATCGCAACGAGGTGCTCTTCTACCGCGTGTTGGTCGACCACGTCGCGGAGTTGATGCCCATCGTGTACACGCCGACTGTGGGGGAGGCGTGCCAGAAGTTCAGCCACATCTACCGCAACGCGCGTGGGCTTTGGATCACGCCGGACGATGTCGGCGACATCCCACGCGTGCTGAAGAACTCGCCGTTTCACGACATCCGCTTGATCGTGGCGACCGATAACGAGCGCATTTTGGGTCTGGGAGATCAGGGGTGCGGCGGCATGGGCATCCCGATCGGCAAGCTGGCGCTGTACGTCGCCGGCGCGGGGATTCATCCCTCCAAGTGCCTGCCCATCAGCCTCGACGTCGGCACCGACAACCCGGACTTGCTGGCGGACCCGCTCTATCTCGGCTACCCGAAACGGCGACTGCGTGGGCGAGAGTACGACGAGTTCATCGAAGCCTTCGTGCGGGGCGTGCGAGAAGTCTTTCCGCGGACGATTCTCCAATGGGAGGATTTCCACAAGGACCGCGCCTTCGTACTCTTGGAGCGATACCGGCGCCGCATCGTGTCCTTCAATGACGACATCCAGGGTACCGCCAGCGTGACGGTGGCCGGGATTCTGGCCGCTTTGCGAATTACCAAGCAGCGGATGGCAGCTCAGCGGATCGTCTTCGTCGGCGCGGGGGCAGCTTGCACAGGGATTGCGCAGCTCTGCGCCATCGCCATGCGCGCCGATGGCGCCGCCGACGACGCGATCCGCCGCGCGCTGGTTGCGATCGACAGCGGGGGTCTCCTGCACGACGGCCGTTCGATCGATGAACCCCACAAGCGGGAGCTCGCACTGCCGCGTGCGGCGATGGTCCGGTACGGCCTCGACCCGAACGCGAATCTCTCGCTGGTGGACGTCGTTCGCGCGGTGAAGCCCACCGTCCTGGTCGGCGCCACGGCACAGGCCGGAGCCTTCACGCGAGAGCTGATCGAAACCATGGCGCGCCACGTGGAGCGCCCCATCGTGCTTCCTCTCAGCAACCCGAACAGCAAGGCCGAATGCACGCCCGAGCAAGCTATTCGTTGGACCGACGGACGGGCGCTCGTGGCCACGGGCAGCCCCTTCGCCGACGTGGAGTACGCGGGGAAGCGCCATGTCATCGGGCAGGCGAACAACGTTTTTATTTTCCCGGGGGTGGGCCTGGGAACCGCGATTGCCGAAGCGCGGGAGGTCTCGACGGAGATGTTTCATATCGCGTCGGCGACGCTCGCAAGGTTCGTGAGCCAGGAGAGGCTTGATGCCGGCGCCATCTATCCAGACCAGGGCGATCTGCGACGCGTGAGCTTCGAGATCGCCTGCGACGTCGTGAGATATGCGAGCGAGAACAACCTCGGCCGCCGCATCGACCCGGAGAACGTGGACGCGGTCGTGCGGCACGCGGTGTGGGAGCCGAGTTACGCTCCGATTCGGCTTACGGGCGAGGAGCCGGCGGTCGTCTCGCGCTAATTCCGGGCCGGCCCCCCTAACCAAGGCCCGCCAAAAATGCGGCGTGCGGAAGAGCGCGCTCAGAGATCGCCACGGCGGCTCGCGTTTTCAGGCGCGGAACGGCGACGAGCCGCCCGTCGCGTCCGCCATATTGGAATATCTGGGGACGAAAAAAATCCGAGAATGGGGCTCGCGTGCCTTAACTGTCCTGTAAGGCGTCCGCTTTACGAGACCACGTCGAGGCTTCCGGAGGGGTTTGAGTGTCGCACGCTGCGGTACACGACAGAGGCAACGATCGCTTGGGAAAGTATCGCCTGCTCGCGGTGCTCGCCCGCGGAGGTATGGGGGACGTGTACCTCGCCGTCGCGGACGGCATGGAGGGCTTCAGCAAGCTGCTCGTCGTCAAGGAGCTGCGGCGCGAGCAGGGTGACGACGATGTTTCGGTGGGCATGTTCATGGACGAAGCGCGGCTCACCGCGCGGTTGAACCATCCGAACATTGTGCAGACGATCGAAGTCGGCAGCGACGGTGAACGCCGCTTCCTCGTCATGGAGCACCTCGACGGCCAGCCGTTGCATAGGGTGCTGCGCCGCGCGCGGCGGAGCGGCCGACCGCTTTCGACCGACCTCCATGTGCGAGTCCTTGCCGACGTGCTCGAGGCCCTCGCGTACGCACACACGTTGACCGAGTTCGACGGCAAGCCACTCGGGGTCGTGCACCGCGACGTAAGTCCGCAAAACGTGTTTTTGACGTACGAAGGGCAGGTCAAACTCATCGACTTTGGAATTGCCAAGACGCACCTGGCCTCACAGCAGACGAGCGCGGGCGTTCTGAAGGGCAAGATCCGGTACATGTCACCCGAGCAGGCGACCGGGCAGCCCATCGACTTCCACGCCGACATCTTCTCCGTCGGCGTGATGCTCTGGGAGGCGCTCCTGGGCCATGGCCCCTGGGAAGGTCAGAGCGACATGCAGACTTTGCACGGCCTCATGATGGGGGCGATCCCGCGGCTGCAGTCCGATCGCCCGCGAGAACTGCCCCCCGGCCTCGCGGCTGCCGCCAATCGGGCCATGTGCGCCATGCCCCAGGAGCGTTACCCCTCGGCGCGCGCCATGCGAGACGACTTGTTGCGCGACCTGTCGTCGGCTGCCGTCGGCGGCTCGAATGAGCTCCGCGAGATCGTCTCAGGCCTCTTTGCCGAAGAGCGCCGCGAGCTCGGCGCCGTGATCGACGCTCAGCTTCGCGCGATGAGTGCCGAGGCGTCGCTGCACCTCGTGAGCCTGACGCGCGTGCGCACGCAGACGCACGAAGGCGCGTCGAACCGTGGCATCGAGGCGAGCTCTCCGGAAGCGGGATCGAGCGCGTCGATGCCGTCGCGCGCCGAGGTGCCAGCGGTACCCGCGTCGCACGGCCCGATGCCCGATCCCCCTCCTGTCACGCGTTCCCGCTCTCGTGTCGTGGCCGCGCTCGTCGTGGCTGCGTTCGTCGTGGCTGCGCTCGTGACGACGGTTGTGTCCGCTATCGTACGAACGAGGTGGGCACCCCCCGTAACCGCCCCGGTTGTCGCGCTTGCCGTTGCGCCAAAGGCCTCGGTCGCGAACGCGGAGCCGCTCGCTCCGGAGCTCGAGGCTTCCCGGACCGTACAGGTGACCGTTCATGCGTTGCCTCAAGCTGCGAAGCTTTACGTCGACAACGTCTTGGTCGAAAACCCGTACGTTGCCCAATTCGCTCGCAGCGGCGCGGTCCATGCCTTGCGCGTCGAAGCACCGGAATACACGGCCAAAACCAGGACCTTCACACAGGCGGAGAACATCGACGTGGAGATTTCGCTCGAGCGCGAGTCGGTCCGGCGGCGTGGCGTGCGCGACGTGCCAGAGGCCGCCGTTCGGCCGATCTCGTCGAGCCCGAGCGTCAGCACCGAGCCACCGCCGTCCGTCCGATCGATCGATGTTCGTGCCCCGCACGTGCGACCGCAACGAGAGCTCGACAAGGTGAACCCTTACGCCCAATGAAGCGCTCCCTTGGGATCATCGTCGTAGTTGGGCTGCCGCTGCTCTGTCCGGATACGTCGTGGGCCGCCTCGCCTGCGGACGCCACCTCCCATGAGGCGTCGATGCACTTCGAGCGCGGCGTCAAGCTCTCGGAGGACGAAGATTGGCGTGCGGCTCTCATCGAGTTCGAGCGCGCCTACGCCCTTGAGCCAAACTATCGTGTCCTCTTCGATATTGGCCAATGCCGATATCAGCTGCACGAGTATCCGGGCGCGCTGGCCGCGTTTCGGCAGTATGTCGCGGACGGCAAGGACGCTATCGCGGCGGATCGGAGGGTGCTCGTCGAGTCGGACATTGACGTCCTGAAGGGTCGCGTCGCGACCGTGCGACTCTCGAGTGGGTTCTCGGGGGCCGACGTCAGCGTAGACGATGTGATCGTCGGAGCGACGCCCTTAGTGGCACCGATCGTCGTCAGCGCAGGGCGACGCAAGCTTACCCTGAGCAAGGCCGGCGGACCGAGCGTCACCCGCTTCATCGACCTAGCGGGGGAGGAAACCGCCGAGGTCACCATCGACCCGCCGGCGGCCTCTGCCGACGTAGCCCGCGCGCCCTTCGCCGCTCCCATTGCGATGAGCGCCACGCCCGAGCCGCGCGCTCACCGCCCCTCCCTCGTTCCGGCTTGGACGGCGTTGAGTCTTGGCGTGGTCGGAGCTGGCGTCGGAGCGTTCTTCGGCGTCTCGGCAATGAGCGACAAGCGCGACCTCGATCGGCAATGCGTGTCGAAGATCTGCCCTCTCTCGAGCCAATCGCTCGTTACGACCTCCGAGCGCAATTCGCTCTATTCGACGATCGGCTTCGTCGCTGGCGCCGCCAGTCTGACGTTCGGGGCGGGCTACCTGATTTTCGCGCCCGGCGCGGCTCGTGCGCGACCCACCGCTCCGCGCCTTGGGCTCTTTATCGACAGACGCTCCGTCGGCGCGGCGGGAGTCTTTTGACGATGACTCCCACAGCCCGAGCGTTTCCGGCAACCGCGGCGGGCGTGCGCATGCTTGCCACCGCCCTGGTGGCGAGCGGGTGCAGTACCATCATCGGCCTCGACGGCTACACGACGCGTTCGGGGGCCCCGGATGACAGCCAAATCGAGAGGCCCGGTGACGCGAGCGCCGAGACCCTCGCCCCCATCTCCGCAGACTCCGGGAGCTGTGAAATCGATGCGTCGCCCGAGTGCTACGCGTGCATCCCGACGCAGCCCTCGCAGTTTCTCAACGCATGCACGACGGCAACGTGCGTCCCGTTCGACGATTCCGTGCGGTTGACCAATCTGCTGGACGATGGCGGCCTGCCGCCGTTGCCGGTTGCCGAAGCGGGAGCCGATTGATGCACGAACAACCTCGGTGAATCTGACATGAGCCGAACCCGATCCTTGCGCATCGCTGCGACCGTGTGTCTGGCTTGCTTCACGTCGACGCGGCTCGCGCGCGCCATCCGCTGCGATGCTCTGCCGAGCGCGAGCAACCCGTCGAGCGGGGCGCTGCCTCCGGTCGTGTACATCGAAGGCGCGAACGCCGTGGGTCCGTTCATTGCGCCGCTGCAGCAGGCATTGTCGGTCGATCCGAACCCCATCAACGTCGTCTACATCGGAGATGGCGGGTGCGTGGGAGCAAACAATTTTTTCACGAGTACGACAATCTCCGCCAAGCCTGCACCCATTTACTACGCAGCCCAGGTTCAGGGCACCTGCAGTTTGCCTACGACCGGCGGTCCAAACAACGGCCCCCCCGTTGCGGACATTGGCACATCGGACGTGTACGCGCCGACCTGCGGCACGTTACCGGGAGGCCAGTTGCCCCCCAACGTCGCCGATTTTCTCGGCCCCATCCAGCCAATGGTCTTTGTCGTACCGAAGGCGTCCTCGCAGCGTTCGATCAGTGCCGCGGCGGCTTACTTCGTGTTCGGCTTCGGGGCCGGCTCGGGAGTTGCTCCGTGGACGATCAACGGCTCGATCTATCGGCGCAATACCTCGTCCGCCGTGCAGGCGTTGCTCGCCGTCGCTATCGGCGTCCCATTGTCCCAATGGGCGGGCGTCGACGCTGGCGCGCTGACCTCGAACACGGCCGCAGGTCTGTCCGGGGCCGCTGCGGTCATCAACTCGCTCGAGACCGATGCGAACCCGGAGCAGGCGATCGGCATTCTTGCCGATACAAACCTCGATTCCACGACGGCCACTCACATCACCCCATTGGCCTACAAAGACTTCGACCAATCCTGCGGCTACTATCCGGACTCGACGGCAGCCGCCCACGATAAATCGAACGTCCGCGACGGTCATTACTCGCTCTGGGGCCCGATTCATTTTTTCACGTACGTCGATAACCGCGGGGTGCCCCAGAACCCGAACGTCCAACGCCTCATCTCGTACATGACGGGGACCGCCGTGGCACCCGGTGGCGTCGACCTCGTTCAGGTCGAAGCGCAGAACAATCTCGTTGCACCCTGTGCCATGCGCGTCAATCGAAGCGTCGAGCTCGGACCGCTTGCCTCGTATGCTCCGTCGGGGTCGTGCGGTTGTTATTACGATTACGTTTCCACGGGCCAATCGACCTGCACGCCGTGCAGCAAAGAATCGGACTGCCCGGCTTCAGCACCGATCTGCAATATTTCCTTTGCCCAGGGCTTTTGCGAGACCCAATGAACTCAATGCTCTGGGGGAATGCAACTCGCCTTACGAGTGCGACCCGTCTGCCGCTCCAATCATAGGCCGAGGATCCCACGGCGCTTGCCGACGACAGCCGTCGTTCAGCTGGGCGCTGACGTTGCCAGCCATCCGTCCAGCCCGCGGAACTCCGCGTAGCGCGCGACGGCCCGCTCGAGCGACGTGAGCGCGGCGCGAGGGTGACGTCCGAAGAGGTCGGCTTCGACGACCACACGGTCATCCTTTTCCCTTCGCCGCCAGAGCCCGGCGATGCGCCCATCGATTGTCACCACCGCCGAGAAGATCCCGTTTCGCGCACGATTGGCGTGCGCGGGATCGAGGAACGCGTCGCGGTCGCGGTACGCGACGGTGAATTCGTCCCAAGGGGGCAGCAGATGCGCGACGGTGCCATACGGGCTCGGAGGACACGACGGGGCGCTCCAGTATTCGCGGGCGCCCGCGACGCGCTTCGCCAAGTCCTTACCGGCAATCTCGAGACCGAGTCGCGCCTCGCCGAGCGGCAAGCCCGCCCACCACGAAAAGTCGACGAGTTGCGCGGGCCCATGGCTGCGGAAGTAGCGACGCGCGAGCTCGCCCAGCGCTTCATCGCGATCGAGTGCGCGCGACTTCGGGATCCACTCGTCGAGCAGAACGAACGTCGACTGGCGCCCGCGCCTCGCGCCAAAGCACAGGATGCCCTACATCGCGAGGGCGCTGAGAACGTGGATCCCGCGCTGTTCTGCCGTTGCGATCTCGGCCTGCTCGAGTAGAGCGTACGCCTCGGGGCGGGTCAGCGAGCGGCCACCCTCGAGCGCCTTCTCGAGTTGCTGCCTGCTTTTTGCGAACGTCGCTTCGTCGAGCTCGAGCTGCCGGTGACGCGCCCGGCATCGCGCCAAGATCCGCGGGGCGAGAAGATGGAGCATCCAGCGGATATCTTTTGATGCGACGAAGTGCAGCGTCCCTCGCAGGGGCCACGAGCGCACGATCGAGCGCTCGGCGATGGCACGCTCGACGTCGCCCTCCGTCGCGCGGGCCGTGCGCAGGCCGATGCCCCACAACGAGCCCCTGTAGTCTTGCGCCTGGACAGCGCCCAGGGACTCCACCGTGTCGGAAGGTCGATCGTGCAGGGGAGCCGTCATGCGCTGGCTGCGAAAGCGTTCGTGGACGATGTCGAGAGGCCTCATTGCGGGCGCGACGGTGTGCGAGCGCCGAAGTGTACTGTCGGCGCTCGAGGGCGACGAACCGGGGCGCGCGGGCGGGTTCCACTTCACGCTGCTCGCCAGCTGCGGCTGGGTGTCTCGCGTGGATGAACACCGAGCTCGGACGGGGACTCCTCGTTTCCGTGTCTTGCGCAATACGTCGAGCCGCTCGCAGAATGTTGCCATGAAGCTCGTCTCATTCGCCCTGCTCTCGGCTTTCACCGCTTGCACGACGCGGTCCAGCCCCACGCTTGAAAGCCCCGGCCTCACGGCGCCGCCTGCGCAGCGCGGCGCCACCGGCTCCGTCGCCGACTCGACCTTGGGGCATCCCGCGGCCGCGACGTCTTCGGACGCTTCCCCTTCCGCGCTCGCCGAGCCGTCGCCGGGCGGCTCCGCGCCCGCCGACGATCTCGTCGGCCAGCGCGCTGCCGAGTTCACGGCGACCGCGCAGGACGGCAGCCTCGTGCGCCTGTCCGCGCTGCGAGGAAAGCCGATCGTCGTATACTTTTATCCCAAAGACGAAACGCCGGGCTGCACCAAGGAAGCGTGCTCGTTTCGCGACGTATGGTCCGCGATCGCTTCCACCGGCGCCGCACTCGTGGGCATCTCGGCCGATCCGACGGCGTCGCACAAGCGCTTCGCCGAGCATTACAAGCTTCCGTTCCTTCTCGTGAGCGATCCGGACGGATCCATCGGCCGCTCGTACGGCGTTCCGTTCGAAGGCCACCACCGCCGCCAGACGATCGTCATTGGCCCGGACGGCAAGGTTCGCAAGGTGTACCGAACCGTCGACGTGACGGTGCACGCGCAGCAGATCTTGGACGACTTGACGCATTTGTCGTAAGCGGCGATGGGCGCGCTGAACGCTGTCGTCGACCCAGTCGCTGGCGTCGAAGAAGAGGCCCGGACGTTCCGGCGGTCTCGTGGAGCGTACCTCGAACGATCCTGCGCGGCCGGCCAAGTCTCCCAGGCTCACGTAGAGCATGGATGTCGGCCGCTCGGTGCGGCCAGTGAGCGCTCAGCGCGTTGCGACGCACGTTCCATCGGGTCGAGTCCGGGTCGCGCAGGGCTCCAAGCCGCTCCCTTCGGAACGCGAGGCGGTGGTATCGTCGCCGACCATGAGCAGCGAGACCTACCACGAGCCGATCGACCTTCTGTCCGAAGAGACGCGAAACATGCACCGCGCCATCGTCTCCCTCAAGGAGGAGCTGGAGGCGGTCGACTGGTATCAGCAGCGCGCCGAGGCGTGCAGCGACGAGCAGCTTCGGGGGGTGCTCGTGCACAATAAGAACGAAGAGATCGAGCACGCGATGATGAACCTCGAGTGGATCCGCCGGCACAGCGAAGTCTTCAACGCGAACATCAAGACCTACATCAACTCGAAAGGGCCTATTCTGGCCGTCGAGAAGCAGCAGACGGCGGCCGAGCGCGGTCCGAGCGCCGGCAGCCCACCCTCGGGGGGCTCGTCCAGCCTGGGCATCGGCAGTCTGAAGGACAGCAAGTGATGGATCTGCTCAAGCGCAAGCACGCACCCCTCACCGACGAGGCCTGGGAGCAGGTCGATCAGGAGGCTCGGCGCGTTCTGAAGCTCAACCTCGCGGGGCGCAAGGTCGTCGACTTCTCGGGGCCGCACGGCTGGAAGCTCGGGGCGGTCAACACGGGGCGGCTCAAACCGATCGGTAAGGTCGCGGTCGGTGGAGTCTCGCACGCCATCCGCGCCGTTCAGCCTCTCGTCGAGGTCCGGGCTCCCTTCACGATGAAGATCGCCGAGCTCGACGACGCGTCGCGCGGAGCGGACGATTTGGACCTGGATCCGGTGATCGCCGTTGCCGAGCGCGTCGCTCGCGCTGAGGACACGGCCATTTTCCACGGGTTCAAGGACGGGCAGATTACGGGCATCATCGAGGCGAGCCCCCACAAGCCCATCGGCGTGAATGCCATCCTCGAGTGGCCCAGAGCCGTTGTCGCGGCTCTCGAGGCCCTGCGCGCTGCGGGCATGAACGGCCCCTATGCCCTCGCCCTCGGCCTGCAAGCCTACGACGAGCTCGATGCCGACAGCGAGGATGGTTACCCACTTCGGCAACGCTTCCAGCAAAGCTTGCCCGACGTGTCGTTGGTCTGGGCGCCAGCGCTGCAGGGAGGCGCTGTGCTTCTGTCGACGCGCGGGGGGGACTACGAGCTCACCGTCGGGCAAGATCTGTCGGTCGGCTACGCCATCCACGATCGGGCCGACGTAGAGTTGTTCCTCACCGAGTCGTTCACGTTCCGGGTGCTCGAAGAGAAGGCCGCCATATTCCTGAAGCGCGCCTTGCCCCGGGACAGCGCAAGAGCGGAAATCGCGGGCGGGTGACGAGCCTTCGCGGCAAGTCCAAGCCAAGCCGACGGTCCGCTAGCGACCTCTGCCGCGGACCGGATTCACCGGGGGCGAGCCTCCGACGAGTGCCGGATCGGCAGCCAAGTAGAGGTCAATCACGAACGTCAAATCGGTTCGCGGTTGGACATCGGGAGGTTTGCCAGTTTCGCCGAAGGCGAGGCGCCAGGGCACCACGACGCGACGCTGTTCACCGGCGCGCATGCCGAGCATCGCTCTCTCGAACCCGCAGATGATCTTCGCACTGCCGATCATGATCTCGAGCGGTGGTCCGTCTTTCCGGGTGTCATGGACCACGGTGCCGTTTGGCAGCCGGGCGATGTAATGCACGCGAACGCTCTCACCGTCTCCGACGACTTTTCCGCTCCCTGCCTCAATCACTTCGACGCGCAGGCCCGCATCGTCGTGGAAATCCGCCGCGCACCGCTCGCCTTCCAGCCACGGGTCGTCGGCTCGGGCGTTATCGGCCACGGTCTCGCGAGGAAACGTGGCGCCCCCGCAGGACAGACTGAGCGGCACAGCTAGAATGGTCATTGCCAAAAGGCGCCGACCCTTGGTTACCTTGGAACGAATGAGCTGTAAATTCAACATTTTAGCCGATCGTCAGGCACCAGGGTGGCAACGAACGCACAGGGCCAGACACTCTAGCGGTTTAGCCCGGAACGACCACGCCCAATCGACCAAGAGCCGGGCCCCCGGAATGGGTCGATGAGTCCGGCGGCTCGTTCTTTGAATTCCTGCGACGAGTTCGGCGTGCCACGGCGGCCCTAGGATGAGCGCATGCGATTCCCTCTCGTTCATCGACTGATCGTTGCGAGTCTCGCAGCCGCAGTGCGCGCTGGTTCGGCAGATGCGGGCCTGCCCGTGCCCGTTACCATCGCGATCGTCGGTCACGGAGAGATTCGTCTCGTCGTCGCCGACGGCGCGTCCCTTCCGTGCGACGCTTCGGACAATCGGATGCTGATAAACGATCGGGTGAGGGCCGGCGATGAGATCAAGGTCAGCTCGACGAAGGGCTCGGTCTGCGTCGATCACACGTACGGATCGCTGCGCGAGTCGCAATGGGCGGGCCCATCGATCTGGTCGGGCCGGGCGACATGGCCCGGAGGTCCTGAGGCCGTGATTCACGGCACCGTGTCGACCGACGAGCCCTGAAGGGGTGACGCGGGCACGCAACGGGGACGCCGATGCAACGTCGGGGCTTCGGATCGCATGGGCTGGCGGGATCCCATCGGCAGTCTCTGTCGGCCTTCGATGTTGCGGACCGCGAAAGCCTATCGCCAGAGGTTATCGGGCGAGGTTCCATCGGATCGATGCGAGCTTGGAAGAGGACGCATCCGGAAAGCTCCAGTCACGTCTTCCTCCAGACCGTGGCGAGCCAAGGCTGCTGCTCGCGTGGCTTGCCCTCGGGCCGATAGTAGTGCGCGACCTCTGAAAACCCGGCCGCTAGGACCATCGACCGCCAGCGGCTCAGATCCCAGTAGCAGCCATACCGATCGCCATCCCACCCCTCCTCGTTCTGGCCACGGGGGTTCGAACTGAAGAGCACCCCGCCTGTTTTCAACGTGGCTCTGAGCTCCCCCAGCACTCGCGGGAGCTCGCGCCCCGGAATGTGAAAGAGCGACGCGTTCGCAAAGACGCCGTCGAACTCACTCGCGGGGAGCGAGAGTGCCAAGAAATCTTGCTCGAGCACATCGCAACCCGAGTGCCGCCGCGCCATTGCGCAAAACGTACGGCACCCTTCCAGGCCGACCGCTTCGTGACCGAGCGCGCGGAAGTAAACCAGATCGCGTCCTGGGCCGCAGCCGAAGTCCAGAATCCTCAACGGACCTTGCCTTGTGATGTGGTTGAGCAACGCCCCGTAGTTTTGCGAAACGTCGTGGCCCTTGGTGCCCTCCCAGAACGCGACGGCGTTCGTTTCATAGTGAGCGAGCGTTCGGGAGGATACCGGCCGATCCATCCCTCATGACTCACGGAGATGTGGGTGTGCGTCTCGGGTGGCATCGCGCCGAAGCCGTGTCTGCGCTGAGAGGCGCGCGATGATTTCGGCTCGCGCGAGGCCGGCGACTTCGACGACTTTGGTCCTCGACGCCGCCCCCAGAGCCAAGCGGAGCGACCGTTTCGGAACTCCCAGCGCCTTCGCCAACGTCCTGATGAGTTCGTCGTTCGCCGCGCCGTCGACGGGGGGTGCCGCCAGCGCTAGGTCCACCGAAAGACCGTCGGCGCAAAGGACGCAGGATGTCTTCGCCCGCGGCTTCACGCGCACTGTGAGGCGAACGACACCCTTCGTCGCCGATTCGCTGCGTCGCACCTTCGCCATGCTCGTGCCGAGGACCGGGCCAAGCTGGCCCCAATGGGTTCTCTACCCCGCAACGGCCCGACGCACCATGACCAAGCTTGGGTTCGAGCATCAGGGCTCCGCGCGCCACCACGAGCGCAGCAGCGTGTGAGCGGACGTGAGAACGACCGCAATGACGAGCCATCTCACCGCGTGGAGCGGCAGCGATCGCACGATCCATGCGGCCAAGAGAACGCCGGGCAGGCCACCGATCGTGAGACCCACCGCGGCTTTAGGCGCGTACGCCTGCCGCGACACGAAACGCGCGCTCGCGACGGGCATCAAGAAGGCGCACGAGCCCATCATGATCGGAAAGGCGGCCGTCGGGTTCATTCCCAGCAGGCTCACGAGCACCATGCATGGGCCGTACAGACCGACGCCCAGTGTCATCCACGCGCCGAGGACGAAGTTGCCTGCGAGCGCCAGCACCAGGCGTGGCCCACGAAGCGCAAGCGCTTCGCCGCCGGTGGGCAGGACGTGAAGTTGCTCCGCGCAGAGCATCGAGGCGGCCGCGACGAGTGCCACGCCGAGCCCAAGTTGAATGCGTGGCTTCGGCCACGCGACAACGGCACCGGCGCCGACCCAGGCGCCGGCCACCGACGAAGCAATCAGGAGGGCGAGCGTCGTGCCGTCGACGCGAACTATCGCAACGTAAATGAATGCTTGCGCGATCGTCGGGATCGTGTGACCGACGTTCAGCGTCCCGGGGATGAGGCGATCGGGGACGACTCCGCGGAGCCTGAAGAGCGCCGTAGTCGTCGCGAACGAACCGATGCCGAGCGTGTCAAAAAAGTCCGTTACCAGGCCGACGATCACTTCGTACGCGGAAGGCAGGGCGGCGCGCAGCGAGGCGCCCGCGCGGAGCGTTGCCAGCCAGCGATAGACGAAGACCGCGCCCCAGATTCCGAGGAAGAGAAGCAGAATGTCGACGGTCACGAGCGAGGACGTTAGGGCGATTTGGGGTACCGGTATAATGTCCCTTCCGTTCGGAGGACCTCATGCCCGAAGGAACCGGTGGGAACGAGGCGAATTCGCCCGCGCAGCGATGGGTTCTCATGACGCTTGTCGCGGCATCGGCGTGCTCGCCCGCGGCGGACCCGACGCGCGTTCTGGCGGGCGAGGATGCGGTGCCTTCCAGTGAGCTCATGGTCGACGACCACGTCGCCACGGACAACGGCTGGCCGCGCGTCATCCGTGCGGGCAACCTCCAGGTGAAGGTGTATCAGCCTCAGGTCGAGACGTGGGACAATGACAAAATCCGCTCACGAGCGGCCGTCTCGGTACAAACTCCTGCCTCCGCCGTGCCCGTTTATGGCGTCACCTGGCTCTCGGCGCGTACCGACGTTGACCGTGAGAACCGCCTGGTCACTTTGAACGACATACGGGTCGAGAGCGGCAGTTTCCCATCGCAGCCCGATCGCGCCGAAGAGTTCACCGCGGCCATCCGGCAGCACATGGCGACGGGCCCCGTTTACGTCGCGCTCGATCGACTCCAGGCGAGTTTGGCCGTCACGCGCGCCGAATCGAAACGCCCGACCGTGCACGTGCGGAACGACGTACCCCGGATTCTGCTCTCGACCACGCCCGCGATCCTCGTGCTCATCGACGGCCAGCCGGTGCTTCGCCCCGTGACCGACACAGGCCTCCTGCGCATCATCAACACGCGAGCGCTTTTGCTCTTCGACCCGCGGGGCGGTCACTACTATCTTTCCCTGGCGGGCCACTGGATGACGTCCGGCGATCCTGCGGGGCCCTGGGTTGAGGCCCGAGATCTTCATCCATCGACCGCAGTCGCGCTCGATCGCGCGAAGGAGGTGGCGTCGCGCGGTCAGGTGGTCGATCTTCTCGACACCGCCGGGACGCCGCTCACAGACGAACTGGCGCGAGGGGTGACTCCGACCATCTACGTGAGCACAGTGCCGGCCGAGTTGGTCCAGCTGCAGGGCCCACCTCAGCTCCAAGCCATTTCCGGGACCCATCTGCTCGAGGTCACGAACTCCACCTCGGACCTCTTCGTGGACACAGTGGCCCCGCTCTACTACGTGCTCTTGTCAGGCCGATGGTACAGCAGCCCCTCGCTCGAGCGCGGACCGTGGGCCTTCGTACCTGCGAAGAATTTGCCCTCCGACTTCGCGCAAATCCCGGAGAACCATCCGAAGGGGATCGTGCTGGCTTCTGTCGCAGGGACGCCGGAGGCGCAACAAGCGGTCATCGCCAACGAGATTCCGCAGACGGTCACCGTCGACCGTCGCGCGGCGGAACTTACGGTGAGTTACGACGGCGCGCCGAAATGGGCGCCGATCGAAGGCACGAGCCTCGCGTACGCGCTCAACTCGGCGACGCCCGCCATCCGCGTGGCTCCGACCAGCTACTATGCCGTCGACAACGGGATCTGGTTCACGGCCGAGTCGCCGTTGGGGCCATGGATCGGGGCCTCCTCGGTGCCGGACGTCATCTACACCATCCCGCCGAGTTCGCCGCTCTATTACGTGACGTACGTTCGCGTTTATGACTCGACGCCCGATGTCGTTCACGAGGGATATACGCCCGGGTACCTCGGCTCGTACGTCGGCGATGACGATGTCGTGGTCTACGGCACGGGCTTCGTATATCCCTGCTGGGCCGACAACGTCTGGATCGGTTCGCCGTGGACGTTTGGCTTTGACGTGGGGTGGGCCCCCGGCTTCTACTGGGGCTTTGGCTGGGGTTACGGGGTCGGCCTCGCAGTCGGTTTCTGGCCCGGCATGCTCTTCCACCCATGGTGGGGTCCGGCCGGTTGGGGCTGGGGGCACCGCAACGTCGTCGTGCGCAACTACCAGGAGACCAACCTGTACCGAAGCTCCTGGGGACGGAACGTGGTCGGCAACGCCTGGGAGCGGAATGCGGCCAGCAATCGGGCCGCCATGCCGGTGGGCAAGGTCCCGACCTTCGGCGGTGTCTATGCCGGTCACGACGGACAAGTGTACCGGACCGCGCCGGGAGCGGGCTGGGAGCGCAATACCGGTGAAACCTGGCAACGCACGGAACCGACTCGAGATCTCGGACGCGAAGACATGGGACGCCAGGTCGGCGGCGCACACTGGCAAACTTTTCGCAGCGGCGGAGGATTCCAGGGCGGTGCCTTCCACGGAGGCGGTCGCCGTCGTTAGCTCTGCCTGGGCCTTAGGAGCACGGCCGGCTCACGGCCTAAACCGCACAGCAGCGAGCACCGCGCGCACGCCTGCCGAATCGCGAACGATTTTTTGCGGTAGGCTGACCCACGTGGTGGCGGTTGCGCGTCGGAGTGTCCATGCAAGCGCGTGATGGCCGAGCCGGCTTGGGAGTTCGATTTCTGAGGCTGCTCGTCATTGGCTTGACGACATGCGGCGGCTCCGTGTTGCCGGATAAGGGGGCCGATTCGACCGACGCGGCGGTCAATGGTGATGCGGTGGCGTCGAACTTGGATGGGCTCAGCGTCTCATTCGGCGTGTATTGCTGCAGCTCGCCTCTCTTGCCTTCGGATCTGGTGGGAAACGACTCGACGGCGACCGTCGGTTCCGTGCCCGACGACGGCCCGCTCTTCCCTGAAATTTCGGGCACGAACGATTCGAACTACGTCGTCCCAGCCAACGTCTACGTCGGCGCAAGCTCAATCGCGATCGACTTTCTTTCATTTTCGCCCCTAACCGGGGGAGCCTTCGACGGGTACGTTTTTACGTTTTCGAGCGCCACTCCTTCGCCCACTCCGTCGATCGTGGGCGCCACGCTGGATGCCGAAAGCTCGTTTACGAAGAGCGAGGTCATCGTGACCGTTCCGAATTCTCACACCGTCTGCATCAATGCCGCCGGCATTTCGGTCACTCCGCAATCCGTGATTGTCGTGGATCTTGTGCTCGCGGCGCCCGGCGGACGTTAGGAGTGCCTCTGGCCCGGGCCTGCGACCGACGCGATCAACGAAGGACCGCGGGATGTGGCATGCCGCGCCACACCGAGCCGCCATTGTGGCCGCCTCGCGGTTCGAGTCATAGAGTACGGGTGGTGCGGACCGTGTCTCTCGGACCCGTGTCGGCAAAACCCCCGTCGCGATCGGGCCCGATCGGGGCGATTCCACTCTATCGCAGTCCGGTCAATCTCGTGCAGCTTGCCCGATCGACGCTCGAGCCGCTCGAGCGCGAAGCACGCAGTCTCGACGTGACCCTATCGATCGACGGCGTGGCCAGTCTCGATTCGGTATCGGTGGATCCCGAGAAGATGGCGTGGGTGATCGCCACTCTCGCTGGAAACGCGCTCCGCTACGTTCGTCGCGGATCGCGCCGCCTGCCGGGCGGCGACATCGTCGTGCGCCTGTGCTGCGACGAGCCAAGCAAGACGGTCACGATTTCGGTGGAGGACGATGGGCCGGGAATCCCGGCCGACAAGCTGCCGTTCCTTTTCGAACGTCAAGCAGGCTCGCAACACTCAGTTGGACTCGGGCTCACGCTTGTCAATGACATTGTCGTTGCCCACGGCGGCAACGTCAGAGTCGAGAGCAGCACGGACCATCACGCGCATGGCACTACGGTGCGCGTGACGCTCCCGACGACGTAATCGCGGGCGCGCTTGCTTGGAACACCGACTTGAGTAGGGCAGGTGTAAGCAGCGTCGTTGCGATGACGACGCAAACGAGCGCCGAGTAAAGCGGCGGATCCAGCAGGGGCTGGCCGCCGATGACAACCGATCCACCGATGCTTGCGTAAATCAGCGTCACCTCTCCGCGCGGGATCATCCCCACGGCGACCGGCATTCGGCGGACTCCCGAAGCACCCACCGCGCACGCGAGCTTGCCGAGGACTGCAGCCAGCGTCAGCGCGGCGGCGACACCGAGCGCGGGGCCCGAGGCGAGAGCACGCAGGTCGACACGAGTCCCCATGACGACGAAGAACACCGGGACGAGAAACGACGAGACCGGTTCGACCAGCTCGCGCAGCGATCGCTCGCCGCGAGCGACGAAACGCGCCGAGTGGGAGTCTTCGAGAATCAGCCCGGCCGTAAAGGCTCCGACGATCGGGGCAAGGCCGAGCGCATCGGCGACCCACGCGTGCACGAAACACAGGGCGAGCCCGATCGCGACCTGCGCACCGCTCGTTCGCAGTCTCGCGACGGCCGCGAAGAGGTGCGGGGCAGTACGCGAGCCGATGAGGAATGCGACACAGAAGAACGCCGTGGCTTTTGCGAGGGTCGCAGCGAGCGTCGCGAGCGACGGACTCCCGAACGCCCCGGCGGCAGAGACCGACCCGGTGACGAGCGTGAGGATGAGCAGGCCCAGAACATCATCGATGATTGCGGCGCCGAGGATGACGCGCGACTCCGGGGTTCCGGTCTTGCCCAGGTCTTTGAGCACGCGCGCCGTGACTCCCACGCTCGTCGCGGTAAGCGCGGCGCCGACGAAAACGTGCGAATACGTGCTGGCGCTCCGGCGGATCGCTCCACCGACCAACCAGCCGCACGCGAGGCTGAAAACCGTTCCGCAGATCGCCACGGCGAGCGCCGTGCGCCCGACGGCGAAGACCTCTCTTGCGGTGAGTTCGAGCCCCACGTCGAACAGGAGAACGAGCGCGCCAAGCCGCGCGATCATGTCGATCGACGGATCGTCCGGCAGCCTGAGCACGCCGAGGCCGGGCAGATTTCCAAGGACCACGCCGGCCAGCAGCTCGCCCAGCACGGCCACCTGTCCCAGTCGTATGGCGGCGTGACCGCACAGGTTGGCGAGAACGAGAATGAGCGCGAGACCGAACGCGACGGGCGCCACGCGATCGGCGGGCCCCGCCGCGGCCAGCGCCGCGGTTGGCAGCAGCGTCGCGATGACTGCCGCGCACCCCGCGAGCACCTTGTGCGATCTCCACCGACCCAGCCGGACCATCTCGGGAGCGACACTATGTTCGAAGGCAGCGAAGCCCACAGCGAAATCCGGCCGACGTCAGCTCGATTCCATTTCGCTGAAGTCCCCGTCATGGCCGCCGCGACTCGCGGCCGTAGCGGGGCTGGGTCGGGTCGGAGTCAAAACCGGGAGAGCATACCCGGCAAGCTAGGTGGCGTGAGCCTGCGCGCCGGCCGCTATATTGCTTAGCTCTAGTGACCCTCTTGGGTGCCGCGCTGTGCGGCGAACGCCTCCGCCCGGCGCAGAATGTGGATATTGTCGGTCACGGAATTTCCAGTCAGCGTTACGACGAAGGAGTTGCCTGCGTCTTGGACGTCGATATCCACCCACGAGCCGGGAAGCCAATAGGGGTCGTCGCGCAGCGATAGGTCGACCTCACCCAACAGGGCTCGAGCGCCGTGGCAGCGGAGCAGTCTGGCCAGCTGTTCGGCGGTCACGCCAGCGGGGGCGCGCACCACGAGCCTGACCGCGAACACCTGGGCTACGCCACTGCAGTAGTCGACGTGGCATTTCGATTCCGCCTTCAGGACTGCGAGGCTTCGCATGAGCCGCTGCTCATCGGGCCCGGGGGGGAATCCCGCACATTGATAGGATTCGACTTGTGCCGCCCGTGCTGCGATCGGCAAGTGGGCCTCGCACGCGAAAAGGGATGCCATGGCCACGGCGACGACGGCTGGCGTCCACACGCTCATCGGCCGCCATCGGCTCGGTCGGGTCGGCATAGCCGGTATACGCGTGCGGGCCCGAGACGTTTCACGCACTGCACACGCGCTTCGCGGCCTCCGGCGATCGTGCGCCCGCCTTGGCGTTGGCTACGGGTCGAGCCACGCTGCCGAGAGCGAGCCTCGCGTCACGTCACCGTGCGGCGCGCGCTGACCCGGCGCCTCGAATTACCGTGGACGTTGAGGTTGCGGTGGCGCGCCGGCATCGGGCACCATGAAGGGACTGGGCGGAGTAGGCAGCACCGGGGGTGTCGGAGGTGCCGGCGTCGCATTGCCGACAGGTTGAGCGCCGTACGCGCATTCCCATGTGGACCCTTCGCCGGAGGCGACGCACGTGCACGTCGCGCATAGTGCGCCAAGGCAAGCCATGTACTGGCAGCCTTGCCAGGTTCCAACATCGTCCGGGGTCGAGACGAATGCCGGAAGGGCCGGGCATGCTGGCGCATCGTTGGACGGTGGACATGACGCGCTTCCGCTCACCCCGTTGGAGCTGGCGAAGCCGACGCCGACGCTCCCCCCACCGCCGGGCAGACCGCTACCGCCGCTGACGCTGCCGCCCGCGCCGGCGGCGGGGGGCTCGCTGGTACTGCCGCTGCCCGCGCTGGTGCCGGCGGCGGGGGGCCCGCTGCCGCTGTCGTCCGCGCTGCCGCCCGGGGCGGAGGGCCCGCCGCCGCTGCTGACCCCCGGACCGTTGGGCGGCTGCAGGGGCGCCACCCCCGCCCCGGTGATGGCGCTCGCGCCAGCGGCTGACCCAACTTGCGACGCGCCCCCGGCCGATGCAGTGCCGCTGATCGGAACGCTCGGACCAGGCCCACCTGGCTGCTCTTCGGAGCCGGGAGTCACGAGGCCGCCGCAGGCTGCCAACAGGGTCAAAGCCAGCCCCGCGATCGCCGTCTTCATCGCCGAAGCATAGCGCCTTTTGCGCAGAGCACATCTCGGCTAGCTCGACTGTAGCAGCAGCCTTGGTCGGGCTCCGGCCCGAACGGGTCCCACGGGCCCCGACACCCTGCCGCTCGAGATCCGCGCACACGCAAAGCCGAGTAGGCATCGCGCTCCGTGACTATGTCGAATACGGAATGCGTATCCCCCTCAAGGAACGTTCGATAACGTATCCCCACGTGATGGCGCGATGGAATAGGTGCGCGAGCGACCGAGTTGGCGTAAGATCGCCGGCCGCGCATGACCGAGCGGATCGACAAATATCGGCTGGGAAGCAAGACGTGAACTCTCGCGCCATTCTGACTCCCATGGTGGCCGTTGCGCTGCTGGCGGCTCCCGCTTCGGCGGACGAAGGAATGTGGCCGTTCGACATGATCCCGGTGCAACGCATTGCGGCAGATCACCACGTCACCCTTACACCGCAGTGGCTCGACCACGTGCGTCGTGCGAGCGTACGTTTCAATTCAGGTGGCTCCGGATCGTTCGTTTCTCCGCGCGGTCTTTTGCTGACCAACCACCACGTCGCGTCCGACTGTGTCGCCAAGCTCGGTTCGGTGGGGCACGATTATCTCGCCTCGGGTTACGTCGCCGGCAGGGACGGACCTGAAGCGAGATGCCCCGATCTCGAGATCGATCAGCTCGTCTCGATCGCGGAAGTCACCGCGCAGGTGCAGGCAGCCAGACAAGTGAACCTCTCGGACGCCGATGCCAACCGCGCCATCAAGGCCCAGATGGCTTCCATCGAGAAGGATTGCCACGACGCGACGGGACTCCGCTGCGACGTGGTGACGCTCTATGGGGGGGCGATGTACCGCTTGTACCGGTATCACCAGTATACGGACGTGCGTCTTGTCTTTGCTCCCGAGGCGGACATCGCGTTCTTCGGTGGCGATCCAGACAACTTCAATTATCCGCGATACGATTTGGATCTCGCGCTGTTTCGCGTGTACGAGCACAACCAGGCCTTCGCTCCGTCGGACTACTTGCGGTGGAACATTGCGGGGCCGAACGAGGGCGACACGGTGTTCACATCGGGACACCCGGGCCGCACTTCGCGCGACGACACGATGGCCGAGCTCGAGACACTGCGCGACGTCGTCTATCCGCGGCAGCTTGAGGTCCGGCGCGCGTGGCGATTGAACTTGTACCGGTGGTCGGAAAACGGGCCTGAGGCGAGGCGCCAGGCACGCGAAGCCATCTTCGGCGTCGAGAATGCGTTGAAAGCGATCGCCGGCTTCGAGTCGGGGTTGCGCGATCCGAACCTCATTACCAAAAAGCAGAACCAGGAGCAGAGACTGCAAGGAGGCGTCAACGCGAATGCGGACCTCCGGGCCAGGTACGGAGCACTATGGGACGCGGTCAAAGCCGTGCAAAAGACGTACGCCGCGATGTACCCTCGCTATCAGGCGCTCGAGGCGCCTGGTGGATCGCTGCTTCGGATCGCGCGTCACCTCGTGCGCCTACCCGGGCAGCGGACCCTTCGGAACGCGGAGCGCCTGCCGGAATATCGCGAGACCAGCTTGGAGGAGCTGAAGTCGCACGTTCTTTCGCCGGCGGCCATCTATCCGGGCGTCGAAGAAGCATTCGTGAAGGAATGGCTGCTCTTGCTTGTGAGGGAGCTCGGCGAAAGCGATCCGGCGGTGCGGCGGATTCTAGCGGGCGAGACGCCCGAGCGGGCTGCGGAGGCGATCGTCGCCCAGTCCAAGCTCTTCGACTCCTACGCCAGGCACGCCCTTTGGGAGGGCGGGCAAGTCGCCGTGGACGCATCGAGCGACCCGCTGATCGCGGCGATGCGTGCGATCGAGCCTGAAGCGAGGGTCAGCCGCAAGCAATACGACGATGCCGTGGAGGCTCCGATGCGAGCTCTCCGCACGAAGATCGCCGAGGCGATCTTCGCCGTCGAGGGAACCGACGTTGCACCCGATGCGACATTCACGCTGCGTCTGTCGGTCGGGACGGTGAAGGGATACGACCTGTCCGGCAAGGACGTGCCCTGGTCGACGGACTTTGGGGGGATGTACCGCCATGCCACCGGGACGGACCCGTTCCAGCTCCCGCAGCGGTGGCAGGCCGTCAGAACAAAGCTGCGACCGAGTACGCCACTCAACTTCGTATCGACCAACGATATCGTCGGCGGAAGCTCAGGAAGCCCGGTCATCGACACGGCTGGCGATCTCGTCGGTCTCATTTTCGACGGAAACGCCCCCAGCCTGCCCAACCAATTCGTCTATCAGACGACAACCGCCCGGGCGGTGAGCGTCGACTCCGCCGCCATGCTCGAAGCGCTGCGGGTCGTCTACGGAGCCGACGATCTCGTTCGGGAGCTAACCCCTTGATCGGTCCAGCTGAGGGCTTGACATGTTCGGGGCAGCCCCGCAAGCTCGCCGCGAGCACGGGCCTCATGGCGGCTTCCGAGCGCGCAAGGATCGGCCTCTGATTTAGTCGGGGATTCGGGCGATCACGCTCGAGAAGACCACTCGCAGCGCCTCGTATCCCTGCCCCTCGACATCGCCGAGCTCGAGGACCACTGCGCCTGGGTCACCGTTCGCGAATTTTGCCGCAAACACGACGAAAGCGTGCCCGGTGGTGGCGCCGAGCACCGCGTCACGAAGGACGTCGGTTGCCAAATAGATCGTGGATTGGGTCGGGTCCGATTTGCGAGCTTCCGGCTTTTCGGCGAGGATCACTCGGGCCGTGGTCGGAGCGTCGAGATTCTCGTGCAGCCGTAGGACGAAGCAGCGGGAGATGCCCGCGGCCGGCAGATATCGATGCACGGCGCGGGCGAGCTCATCCAAGGTACTTGCGGACGCGATCGAGGCGCCGGCGTCCAGCAGTGCGAGTGCGGCATTCCATCCTTGCAAACGCCTCGCGACGTGAACACCTTCGATCGCGTTGCTCGTCAAGACACGAGCCTCGTGAAAAAGATCTTCGGTTCGCATTCGCAGCTTTGGATCACTTATGGCGCGCACGACGCGCGAGCGCAGCGCGCTCAAGACGTCGTTGCAAACGGACAGGTCGCTGCCGGCCGTCACGAGGCGGCGCAGAAGGGCGTCGTATACGCGCAAAAAAACGTTGGGGCTATCGCCACGAACCTGTTCGCTGATGGCGTTCAGAAGGCGAACGTCCCACTCGCTCCCTGCCGCGCTCATGGTTCCGCGCGCCGCGCGTGCCAATTCGGCGAGAATGTGCTGTCGGCGTCGAAGGATCGCCGCGTCGAACCCGAGCGTAGACCCGGGAGGACTGGAGCTCTTTCGGCCTGCGGCGTATCCGGGCAAGCATCCGCACGAGCGCCGGGTAACGATCTCGGTGCGACGCACGACTTGCTCGGGCTCGGAACGACGGATCCATTGTTCGAGCACCAAACGAACGCTTTCGCGGCCCATGTCTTCGAGTCGCTGCCGGACCGTGGTGAGCGGCGGGAGAGAAAAAGCAGCCTGCTGGACGTCGTCGAATCCGCCGACCGCGATCTCGTCGGGAACACGAATGCCCCGCACGCGAAGCTCCTCGATGGCTGCGAGCGCCATCAGGTCGTTGGCTGCGACGATGGCGCCGACGCTGCTCACGGCAAGCTTGCGCTCGACGAAGAGGATGTCGACCGCTTCTCGTCCCGAGGCTGCATTGAAGTCGCCCGGAACGACGAGCTCCTCGGCGTACGGAATGCCGTTTGCGGCAAGCGTCTCGCGATAGACGCGCAAGCGCAGTTCGGCTTCATCGCTTGCCGGGGGCCCCCGCACGAACGCGATTCGCCGGATCCCGTGCACCTGGATCATGTGTGCGACCAGGGCTTGCATGCCCGACTCGTTGTCCACGCGAACGCTCGACACATCCGGCCCCAGAGCAACGGCAATGCTGCACGTGGGCATGGGGCGGAACTTCTCGCAGAACAACTTGAGGCCGTCGAGCCCGATGGCGTTTCCGAGTGAGCTCGAGAGCAAAGCAACGCAGTCGACGTTGCGAGATCGGGCGAGTTCGAAGACGGCGTTTGCGGGGTTCAGCTTGCCGGGTGGCGCAATCGCACCCCCGACGAAGCACAGCAGCTGCGCGCCACGGTCGTCGGCCTCCTTCGTCACGCGGCGAAGGATCTGACACTGATAAGGGCTGTTCCCGAGCCAGTCGATCAGGAACCCGATGCTCGGCGCTGGCCCGGATCCGGTGAGGCGCTGGGGTGCGATTCGCGGTTGGTCCTGCATCGAGCTCCACGCTAACCTCGATTCATCCGGCGTGACGAGGCGCTCACGGTTTCGGCGCGGCCCCGGCTGCTGAGTCCGAGGGCGGTGGGTCGGCACAGCACCGGAAGCCCTGCTGGTAGTAAACGAAGTCTTGATCGTGGGCGCGGGTCGAGGGTCGGCAGCGGCTCCTCACCGGCCCCCAATAGCCCCCCTTCAAAATCGAAGGGCGTTCTCCGCCTTGGACCGACGCGGTCCATTCGTCCACGTTGCCGGTCATATCGTAAACCCCGAACGAACTCCGGCACAGAGGCCGCTCGCCGGATGCCTCTCCCTGCCAGAGGCGGTCGAGCTCCCGCATGGCGCGTGGTCCGTCCCGAGCTGACAGGGCGTCCGCGTCGACGCTACGCCAGCTGCGATCGATGACGCAGGCGCTCCTGTCCCGGACGTATCCGTACGGGTAGGGGAGAGCCTCCTCGCCTTCGCAAGCGAAGGTCCATTCGTCTTCCGTGCACAAGCGCTTACCCTCGCGGGAGCAAACGTCGCGGGCCTCGTACCAACTCACGACGATCCACGGGTATGCGCCGCGACGATTCGGATATTCGAATCGATCGATGCAAAAATGCATCGCTTGGCTTGGCAGACCCTGCGACACGGCGCGCCACTTCTCCCGATCGAAACGTGCGCATCGCTCTGGAAAATCCCGATTGATCCAGTCGATGCAAACGGACTTTTGGAGCCTATCGATCGATTCGAAGGTGTCGTCACCGGGCACCTTCATGCGGCCCTGCACTTCGACCATTCCGGAGGGGCATGACCCGGTGGTGTCCTCGGCCGAGTCGGTCACGTCGACGCTCTCGACGCTCGCCGAGACGATCTGCCAATGCCGCCCTTCGAGCAGCCGCCACGGGTGCAGAGGCGGAGTTCGACCGAAAGGAGCTTCTTGCAGATCAGCCAGTTCGAATTGCGAACGCGAAGGCGCGTAGGGGAGCAGCCCGACCGCGGCGCTCAACGCGAGCATTGTGAGCAAGCGACCTCGCGGGACCGTGTGCCTGAATCGGAACATCTTCTCCGCTCGATTGCCCGTGGTGCTCGGAGATAGTCGATGGGTTGGGCAGCGACTGTAATCCGGTGTGCGTCCAGGTTACGAGCAAGCGTGCGCGGCCTGCGTGCCAGGTTCGATGAGGGGCCGCAGACGGCCGCAGACCCGATCCGATCGACATCGCCCGACAATTGCGGCATGATCTGCATCCGGTGGCTGGACGGGGTTAGAACGAGGGACCTGGGATGCCACCGGAGCATACGAGCCGCGATTTTGAGAGCGAGCTTCGCGAAGTGCGCTCGCGCGCGAGTCAGATGGGTGTGCGCTGCGAGCGTGCCTTGGCGCTGGCGATCGACGTCATGTCCCAAGGCACCGCTGATTCGTCGGGGCAACCGCAAGAGCTGGCGTCGCAGATTGATCGGGACGAAGTCGACCTCACAGCGCTGGTGGTTCGCGTCCTCGCACTGCGGCAACCGCTCGCGCGCGACCTGCGGCTGTTGACGGCGACGCTGAAGCTCGTTACCGATCTGGAGCGCATCAGCGACGAGGCAAGCCACATCGCAAAGCGTGCGATGGAGGAGCCCGCGAAGACCAGGTTGCTGGCGCGCGACGAGCTCGGGCCGATGGTCACCCGCACGCAGCAGACGCTGCGGAGCGCCCTCCACGGGTTCTTCGACGAGGACCTCCCGAGTGCCGAGAGTACCGTCGCGAGTGGCGACGCCGTGCACGAGCAATACAACGCCGTCGTCGCCGAAATGAGCGATCGAATGGCGAAAGGGGCCGCCGACGTCGTGAGCGGCGTGCTCGTCATCCGGATTGCCAAGCACCTCGAGCGTGTAGCCGGCTACGCGACAAGCGTGGCCGAGGAAGCCATCTTTCTCGTGCGCGGCGAATGCGTTCGCCATTACCGAGCCAGTTCTCCGCCGTAAGGGGCGAATGCCGATCGATCTCCGCATTCGGGAGCCGTGGCTCCGATGAGCGCGGTCGGTGGCTGCGTTCTCGCGCTCTCAGCTCTCGAACGCGCGCCGAAGTCTGGCTATGGCCGCCGACGGTCCCCGGACACGCAATCGGGCAGCGCCTTCCTCGTAGTCCTCCGCGATGACCCGGGCGTTCTCATACACCTCGGCGAGCAAGCCACGCCTGTCGTAAGGCACGACGAGCTCCGCTTCCACCATCGACGTTTCGAAGAACGTGATGATCGCCTCGCGCAGCAAACGGACGTCGCCTGGGTTGTGGGCCGACAGAACCATGGCGCCCTGAGCCTCGTAGGGTCCGAGTGCCCGTCTCGCTTCGGCGCCGAGACGGTCGGCCTTGTTCAACAGGAGTCGACTCGGCACGCGGTCGGCGCCGATATCCCGAAGCACCGTGCGCGTCACTTCGAGCTGGGCGCCCCATGTGGGATCCGTGGCGTCCACGACGTAGAGAAGCAGCGACGCTTCGAGTGCCTCGTCGAGAGTCGATCGAAAGGATGCGACGAGGTCGTGCGGCAGCTTCTTGATGAATCCCACGGTGTCGGAGACCAAAATGCGCGGTTTGGTCTCGGGGTGAAGTGCGCGCACAGTGGTATCGAGCGTAGCGAACAGCTTGTCCTCGACGAGCACATCGCTGTCGGTCAGAGCGCGCATAAGCGACGATTTGCCCGCGTTGGTGTACCCGACCAGCGCGACCCGGAGCTGATCTCTGCGCGCCGAGCGCCGATGGTCTTGCTCCCTTTGAAGAGCGGCCAGTTGCTCGCGCAACTCCGCGATGCGGTCCCGAATTTTCCGGCGATCGAGCTCGATCGCTGCTTCTCCGGCGCCTTTGCCCCGCTGCCGTTCCTTGCCGCCGCTCGCCTCGCGCATCCTCGGGGCGACGTAGTTGAGCCGTGCGATCTCGACTTGCAATCGCGCTTCGCGGCTGCGCGCGTGCCGATGGAAAATATCGACGATAACTCCGGTCCGATCGAGCACCTGGGCGCCTGTGGCGCGTTCGAGATTGCGTGCCTGACTCGGCGTAATTTCGTGATCGACGACGACGACCGTGGCCTTCTCGGGAACCTCGCTGGCGTCACCTCCGCCACCGTCCGGGACAACGCGGACGTCTGCGCCTGCCCCTTGCGAGAATTCGCCGTTGCGGTCGCGGAGGGCCCACCGGGTGCGCGCCTTGGTCTTGACCTCGGGCGCGCCGGACGGGACGACGCCCTTGCCCCCTGTGATCTCGGCGAGCTCTCGCAACTTGCCTTCGCCCACGACCGCTGCGGCGGCCAGAGCGTCCCGCCGCTGAGAGACGTTCGCGACGACGTCGAAGCCGAGCGTCTGGACGAGACGGCCCAGCTCTTGGAGATCCGATGCGTGCTCCGCATCCTCCACGCCAGGAAGCTGAACGCCGACGAGCACGGCGCGCGGACGAAACGCGCTCGCGCCGTGTACGTGCCGTGCGGACACGGGGCTCGATGGCATGACGGATGGCTCGTAGCACGTTGCCAACAAACGGCCGCTGCGACAAGGTTACCTCGCGATTGCGAGACCCGTTCGCCGAACCGTCCGTCGACGTCGGTCGCGAGCAGGGCTCCGGGCGCGCCGAGCCGGCCGGCCGAATGCGAGGGGGCCGTTCGAGTCGCGCCGCCGGCAGCCCGCCTTGCCGTCACCCATCGACCCCGCTGCGGCGCTCTCAGTGGTGCCGCAAGCGGTCGAGCACGGCGAAGAAGTCGGGGAAGGTCTTGGAGACGGTCGAAGGATTTCGGATGCGAATCCCGGGCGCCGCGAGTGCCGTGACGGCGAAGCTCATGGCCATTCGGTGGTCCTCGTATGTTTCGATATCGGCGGCCCGCGGAGCTCCAGGGTAAACAATGAACCCGTCCTCCTCTTCCTCGGCGGTGATTCCCATTCGCCTTAGCTCCGTCACGACTGCCGCAACGCGATCCGTTTCCTTTCGGCGAATGAAGCCGATGCCTGTGACACGGGTCGGACCCACGGCGAACGGTGCTATCGCAGCGAGTGTCTGTGCTGTGTCCGACAGGTTCGACATGTCGGCTTCGATCCCGGCAAGCTTGTTCGGACCGGTCACTTCGGTCTCGTTTTCGGTCTGGCGCACGCGGCAACCCATCCGTTCGAGCAACCGGACGAACGCGAGATCACCCTGCAGCGATCGCGCCCCCAACCCCGGCACGACCACCCGTCCGCCGGTTACGGCCGCGGCCGCAAAAAAATACGAGGCCGCAGACGCGTCGGGCTCTACGTCGTAAATGGCGCCCGCATAGTGGCCCGAGTCGACTTCGAACCGGTGAAAGCCTTCGCGCCGGAGCGTCACGCCGAAGGCCGCCATGGCCTGTGCCGTAACCTCGATATAAGGCTTGGAAACGAGATCGCCGTCGACATCGAGGCTCACTCCGAGCCGGGTGCACGGAGCTACCATGAGCAGCGCGCTGAAGTATTGGCTGCTCACCCCGCCGGTGATTCGAGCCGTCCCACCGTGGAAGCCCGAGCCTTCGACGCGAATGGGCGGGCAGCCATTGGCGCGAATGCTCGTGGCGTTTGCGCCCAGGCTCTGGAGCGCGTCGAGCAGGGGTTGGAGGGGGCGCTTTCGCATGGCCTCGTTTCCGTCGAGTTCGTAGACGCCCTGGCCGAGGGCCATGACGGGTGTGAGAAAGCGCGCGGTCGTTCCTGAGTTACCGACGAATACGGAGGCGCGATCGACGGCGATCCGACCGCCGCTGCCCGTCACGTCGAAGCGACGCATAGCCTCGTTCGGGACGACGCCGATCCCGAGCGCTTGGAGGCCGTGCGCCATGTGCTTCGTGTCGTCGCTGAAGAGCGCGCCGTTTAGCGTCGAGGGACCTTGCGCGAGAGCCGCCAGGACGAGCGCGCGGTTCGTGTAGCTCTTCGATCCCGGCGGGCGAACGCTGCCCTCAATGGGCCGATCTTGGACTTGGATCGAAAGGAGGTCAGGCAGATTGGGGCGGGGAGGCACGTTTGGTCGTACGATAGCGACCCGGCGCCGTCGGCGGTAGGCTCGCGCGCGCGAGCTCGCCGCCCGCGTGCACGTCCGGATCGCCGGTCCCCGTCCGCGTGGCGACACCGTGGTGAGCTGGTTCGTCGAGCGCGCGACGCCAGCCCGCGAATCGATGTCGCAAGCGTCCGTCTTCAAGATGTCGGACCTGCCGCTCTGCCGTCCACGGTCCGTGGACGCAGCTGGACCCGCTTGTTGGTCGTGCGGTATGCGGTTCCCATGAGCATCCGCGCGCGTACGCCGCGTATCACCCCCGTCGTGTGCCTCGTCCTCTGCGCGTGCGAGCCTTCGGTCCCCCCCCATCCGAGCGTCGCCCGAGCCGGTCCTTCCGCCGTGGCGCCGACGGCCTCGTCGGCCGCACCCTCGCCGGAGCGCCGCGTCGAACAATGGCTCGCGAAAATGACCCTCGAGGAGAAGATCGACTACGTCGGCGGCGATCGCGACTTCTTCATCCGCGCCGTGGCGAGCCTGGGGATTCCCGAGATCAAAATGTCCGATGGACCGTCGGGATGCCGAAACTGGGGTCCGAGCACCGCTTATCCAGCGGCCATCGCACTGTCCGCTTCATTCGATTCGAGCCTCGCGGAGCGCGTGGGCCAATCGATCGCTCGCGACTGCCGGGCTCGCGGCGTCCGAATCCTGCTCGCGCCCGGGGTGAACATTCAACGATCGCCGCTCAACGGTCGCAACTTCGAATACTTGGGCGAAGACCCGTTTCTCGCTGGAACGACCGCGGCAGCTTACGTTCGAGGCGTTCAGGGAGAAGGCGTGGTCGCGACCGTCAAACACTTCGCGGCGAACAACCAAGAGTGGGATCGGCGCGGAATCAGCTCGGAAGTGGACGAACGGAGTTTGCGCGAGATTTACCTCCCGGCCTTCGAGCGCACGGTGCGAGAGGGGCACGTGGGCGCCGTGATGACTGCTTACAATTTGCTCAATGGGACCTACTGTTCGGAACATCCCTGGCTGCTTCGGAAAGTGCTCAAGGACCAGTGGGGCTTTCCGGGGATCGCGATGTCCGACTGGCATGCCGTGCAAGACGCTGCGGGCGCCGCAAATGCCGGGCTGGATCTAGAGATGCCCGAAGCACGGTACATGAACCGCGACAAGTTGATTCCTCTCATCCGGGAGCATGCGGTCGATAGTGCGGTCATCGACGACAAGGTTCGTCGCATCCTTCGGACCATCCTCGCGGCGGGCTTCCTGGAGTCCGCCGCGAAGCGCGACGACGTCCCTCTCGATGATCCGAAGAGCTCGTCGGTGGCTCTCGAGGAGGCCCGGCACAGCATTGTCCTGCTCAAGAACTCGCACGACCTTCTGCCGCTCGACCGCGCCAAGATCAAGCGCATCGCGCTGATCGGGCCGAACGCGACGCCTGCGGTCGTCGGGGGATCGGGCAGTGCGTTCGTCTCGCCATTCCACGCCGTGAGTTTGCTCGACGGCCTCACGCGAGCCGCCCGGGGGATTGAGGTCGACTACCACCCCGGCGTCCAACACATCTCTGAGCGCGCGGCGGGGGCAAAGGGTGGCGTCGGTTCCGACGCGCGGCGCGATAGCCTCGAAGGGGGGGCCGAGGTTTCGGCGATCGCTCGTCGTGCCGATGCGGTCGTGGTAGCCGTTGGCTTCGGGCAGAGCGCCGATAGCAACAGCGCGCAGACCGCGTTCGAGCCTTTCTGGCCTCCGCCCTGGGCCCGTCAGGCCGGACTCGTCGAAGCGGAAAACAGCGATAGGCCGTTCGAATTGCCGGCGCCGCAGCTTGAGACTCTACGGCTGGCTGTTGCCGCCAACCCACGCACCATCGTGGTGGTGAACTCCGGAGGAGGGGTCGACGTGCAACCTTTCGCGGACCGCGCGGCTGCGCTGTTGTGGGCGTGGTATCCGGGACAAGAGGGCGGCCGCGCAATCGCCGACGTGCTCTTCGGCGAGGTGAACCCCTCAGGCAAGTTGCCCGTCACGTTCGCCAAGCGATACGCGGATTACCCGAGCGCGCCGTATTACAATGTGGATGGGGGGAAAAAAACGCCGTATACGGAAGGGGTCTTCGTCGGCTATCGAGGCTTCGAAGCCGCCCGCATCGAGCCCGCTTTCCCGTTCGGGTATGGACTGAGCTATACGTCGTTCGGCTACGCCGACCTGCGCACATCGACGTCCGCGGACGGATCGGCACGCGCAGTCCTTACCGTGACGAACCGTGGAACACGCGCCGGCGAGGAGGTCGTGCAGGTTTACGTGGCGCCCCCGAAGACGGGTGTTCCTCGTCCCCCAAAGGAGCTCAAGGGGTTCGCCCGAGTCTCGCTGGCACCGGGCGAGAGCCAATCCATTTCGCTGACGCTCGAGCCTCGGGCGTTTGCGTTCTGGGACGACCAGCAGAAATGCTGGACGGTGACGGCTGGCGCCTACGAAATCCTCGCCGGCGCTTCCTCCGCCGATATCCGGCTTCGTCAGTCGATTGACGTTGTCGCGCGGGTTCTTGCGCCGTGACGCCGTACATGGGCTCGCATCGACCCGTTTGCTCCGGTCGACGCGCCCCGAGCGGTTGCTGCCCCACCCGGTGGGTCGGGTCCGGTTCCAAGCCAAGACTTTGGCCACGTTACGGCAGCAAAGCACCGCGGCGCCTGGCCGACTCTCCCGGAGCGCATCGGGCTGGGCCTGCTAAGGTGGGGCTCTCGATGCGGACCCGGCCCACGGCTTGGTGGCTAGCGCAGCTTCGTCGACGCCGCTCTCGCATGGTCTACGAAAAGCTCGACCTCTCCACGCCCCTCACATTCGCTACTGTTGAGCAGCACTCGGCGGCGGTCGCTTTCTTCAACGCAGCATTTCGGGCGGAGGAATCCGGTCTTCGGCAAGCCCACGAGCTTTCGGACACGGTCGCGCAACGCGATCCGGAGCTCGCAGAATGCCTGCGTCTCTACGGGGACGAAGAGGGCTGGCACCGT
>Ga0116135_1000036_pt1 | contig 58897 bp, 47 predicted proteins | sample June2015DPH_20_1_FD_89738 | JGI IMG/M metagenome (GOLD analysis project Ga0116135, IMG submission 89738) | Peatland microbial communities from SPRUCE experiment site at the Marcell Experimental Forest, Minnesota, USA - June2015DPH_20_10 | ecosystem: Environmental > Terrestrial > Soil > Wetlands... | reverse complement strand
GAAATGGCGATGGTCGCGGATGCAAAGCAGCCCTCGGGACGCAGCGTGTGGAGCGCCGAGCTGGGTGCGGCGATGCCGCTGGTGACGGAGGTACGATTCGACGTCGATGCGCCGCCGGCATTCATTCGCTCGGTGGATATATCCTCGAGCGCCGACGGTAAGGAGTGGGGGATTCTTCGGAACGCGGAAATTTATCGCTACCGGCAAGGTGACGCGCAGCGGCAAGAGCTTACGGTGATCATCTCCAATGCCTGGGAGCAACCGCGTTTCCTGCGCGTGGAAATTGTGAATGGGAACGACGCGCCTCTGGATGTGGCGGCGCCGAAGTTGTATATCACGCCGCAGCACATCGTTTTCAAGCAGCAAGCGGGGCGGAGGTACCGGCTGATATACGGGCAGGAACGTGCGGAGCGCGCGCAGTACGATTTGGGCCGGCGCGTGAATGCGGCGCAGATGGGCGCGGCGGTGGAGGGGCAGTTGGGCCCGGAGGAAACGAACGCGGATTGGGCGGATCCGCGGCCGTGGACCGAGACGCACGATATTTTTCTGTGGTTGGTGCTGGTGGCGGCGGTGATGATGATTGGATATGCGGCTGTGCGGTCGTTGCGGAAGACGGCGGCGCCCGAGGCGTGAGTTTGGCTGGACAGTACGCACCAAAAAAATAGGGGCGGGTCTGAGACCCGCCCCTAGCAAACCTTTCTTGGTTTTGACTTCCCGAAAACCTAACGCTCGGCTACGGATTTAGCTGCAGCCGGAGGTGCCGCCGCAGTTGGAGCATTTGTAGCAGCTGCCGTTGGGGGTCATTAACATGCCACATTCGGAGCAGGAGGGCGCGTCGTCTATTGTGGCGCGCTGGCGCGTGGAAGCTTCCGGGTCGGCGTGCTTCGCGGCGGCTGCCGGAGCTACCGCGTGTGCCATTGCTGCGGCCGTTGTGGCCGGAGCTTCGGATTCGGCGGTGGCGTCTATATCGAGATAATCGGGCGAGATGAATTTCGCGCCGAGCCAGCGTCCGATGTAATCCACCACTGATTTTGCGTAGCGGATATTGGGGTTGCCGGTGTAGCCCGAAGGTTCGAAGCGCGAGTTGACGAATTTGTCGACGAGAGCGCGGAGCGGCACGCCGTATTGCAGCGCGATCGAGACGGACAGAGCGAAGGCGTCCATGATACCGGACAGTGTGGAACCTTCCTTGGCCATCTTGATGAAGATTTCGCCGGGAGCGCCGTCTTCATATTTGCCGACGGTGAGGTAGCCTTCGTGGCCGCCGATGGAAAATTTGTGGGTGATGGAACTGCGCTCGTTCGGAAGCTTGCGGCGGCTTGCGCCACGCGCGAAAAGCTCTTCCTGCTGAGGTGCGGACGCGACAGGAACAGCGACCGCCTCTGCAACCGGCACGGCCGCAGCGGCAGGCTTTTCGTCTTCCTTCTTGCTAGCAGCGGAAAGCGGCTGCGAGCGTTTGGAATTGTCGCGATAGATGGCCACAGCTTTCAGGCCATACTTCCAGGATTCGGTGTAGGCCTGCATGATGTCTTCGACGGTGGATTCTTCCGGCATGTTGATGGTCTTGCTGATGGCGCCGGATAGAAAGGGCTGGGCCGCGGCCATCATGCGCAGGTGACCGCGCCAGGCGATGGAACGTCCGCCGCCCATGGGAGCGAGCGAGCAATCGAAAACGGCGAGGTGCTCTTCTTTCAGGCCGGGAGCGCCTTCGATTTTCGCGTTGGCGTCAATGTAGTCCACGATCTGCGCGACTTGTTCCGTGGGGTAGCCGAGATTCATCAGAGCCTGCGGAACGGTGTTGTTGACGATCTTGATGACGCCGCCGCCGACCAGCCTCTTCTGCTTCACCAGCGCGAGATCGGGTTCGATGCCAGTGGTGTCGCAATCCATCATGAAGCCGATGGTGCCGGTAGGGGCGAGCACGGAAACCTGCGAATTCTTGTAGCCGAACTTTTCGCCAAGCTCGAGCGCATCGTCCCAGGCTTTGCGGGCGGCGCGCAGCAGTGACGGCTGCACGTGTTCTTCCTTGATGGGACGCAGAGCATCGCGGTGCATGCGGATGACGTCAATCATGGCTTCACGATTGCGCGGGTAGCCGCCGAAGGGACCCATGCGTTCGGCGATGCGCGCGGATTGTGCGTAGGACTCGCCGGTCATCAACGCGGTGATAGCGCCGCAGAAATCGCGGCCGCCGTCGGAATCGTAGGGAAGCGCGAGGGACATGAGCAACGCACCGAGGTTGGCGTAGCCGATGCCCAGCGGACGGTAGTCGTGCGAATTGCGCGCGATTTTTTCCGTGGGATAGCTGGCGTTGTCCACCAGAATTTCCTGCGCGGTGATGGTGACGTCTACGGAATGGCTAAAGGAGTCCGAATCAAATTGGCCGTTAGGGCCGAGGTACTTCATCAGGTTCAGCGAAGCCAGGTTGCAAGCCGTGTCGTCCAGGAACATGTACTCCGAGCACGGATTGGAGGCGTAAATGCGGTCGGTGGCCTTGCAGGTATGCCAGCGATTCACGGTGGTGTCGTACTGCATGCCGGGATCGCCGCAGCGCCAGGCAGAGTCCGCCATTTCGCGCAGCAAGTCGCGCGCGCGGAATTCTTCGCAGGGCTTACCGTCGTTGACGTTGCGAGTCCACCAATTGCGATCTTCTTCGACTGCCCGCATGAAATCGTCAGTGACGCGGACGGAGTGATTGGCGTTCTGGAAGAAAACGGAGGAGTAAGCCTCGCCGTCAATCGCCTGATCGTACCCCTGCTCGATCAGCACGTGGGCTTTGCGCTCTTCCTTGGTCTTGGACTGGATGAACTCCATGATGTCCGGGTGTTCTACGTTCAGGATCACCATCTTGGCGGCGCGGCGGGTCTTGCCGCCGCTCTTGATGACGCCGGCAAAGGCGTCGAAGCCCTTCATGAAGCTCACAGGGCCAGAGGCGATGCCGCCGCCAGAGAGCGATTCCCTGCTGCCGCGCAGCGTGGAGAAGTTCGTGCCGGTGCCGGAGCCCCACTTGAAGAGCATACCCTCGGTCTTGGCCAGGTTCATGATGGAGTCCATGTTGTCCTGGACGGAGTTGATGAAGCATGCGGAGCATTGCGGCTTGGCTTGCACGCCGACGTTGAACCAGACGGGGGAGTTGAAAGCGACTTTCTGCTCGACGAGCAGGTGGGTGAGTTCGTCGCGGAAAATATTCTTGGATTCGGGGCTGGCGAAGTAGCCGCCCTCATCGCCCCAGCGGACGATGGTGTCCACCACGCGGCCGATCAGCTGGCGCACCGAGGTTTCGCGCTCGGGCGTGTTGGGCTTGCCGTGAAAGTACTTGGAGGCCACGATGTTGGTGGCCGTCATGGACCAGGACTTGGGGACTTCCACGTTTTCCTGGCGGAAGATTACCTGGCCTTTATGATCGCCGATCAGAGCTGTGCGACGTTCCCATTCAACCTTATCGAAGGGTGAAACTTTTCCGTCGGTGAACCGCCGCTGGAATTCCAGCCCGGTGGCGCGCCGTGTAATTTGATTCGTTTCGGCCATGCTGTTCCATACCGTCCTTGTTTCAGCCATTTTGCCTCCGCGCAGGCAGTGGTGCCATGTAGATGTGAGCCGGGGAACCGTGCGGGAGCAGAACCTTCATTCTACCCCTAAGTGGCGCCCCGAGGGTGATGTGATGTGCACCGTAGCGGTACACGCAAATATTGACTGTGGGGAGCAGCTGGACCTTGGAGCGGCAAGCACTGCCGTTCGCGCCGAAAAAAAAGAGACAAAAGCCCAGCTAAGCCGCGCAAGAAAACCGAGGCGCGGCGTTAAGTGGGGTGAGGCCCCTTTTGAATTTTCGGTTAACTCGGTCCGGCTCTACGACTGGTTGGGGGCAGCAACAACGCTGCAGCCAACTAATACTCCCCCGAGCTTGGAAGCGCAGTATCGAGGGTTGTGGAAAACTTGTCAAGAAAAATTCATAAACAAACCACAAAATCTTATGCTCGAGGTGTCGAAAACGTCTACCTATTGTGGTGGGTATGCTCACGGACGCACCCTGCAGTAGATGCGGCAAAAGGCTGCGCGCGCCAGTGAAAATTGGCGCGGGAGGATTACGCAAGACGGGCCGACGAGAGATTGTGCGATTGCCTCGCGGCGATCGAAGCTAGTTTTCGGCTGCCAAAAGGAATTTTCCCCGCACCTGCTGCGCAAGCGTGTTCCTCATTTCTGGATTCGTGATCCTCGCCGCGGAATCGTCTTCGCAATCGAACTATCGCAGCGCAAATCGCGCGGAGGCGGCGGGCGCAGATGTGTAGAGAAAAGCAACATCGGGGAATTGACATGAACCGTTGAGCGCTGGAAAAATTCATAATGAGAGGCCATGGCGAATCCAGCGATCGAAATCGAGCGACTGACCAAGGACTACCCGGTGGGGTTCTGGCGGAAAAAAATGCGCCGGTCCCTGGACCATTTAACGCTGCAGGTGGACGAGGGGGAATCCTTCGGATTCCTGGGACCAAACGGCGCGGGCAAAACCACCACAATGAAGCTGCTGATGGGCCTGATTTTCCCAACGTCGGGAACGGCGCGGGTGCGCGGGCGTTCGATTAATGACGTGCGCATGCATCGCGAGATCGGGTACATGCCGGAACAGCCCTATTTTTACGATTACCTAACGGCGCGGGAGCTGCTGGAATATTTCGCGCGCTTTTTCGGCTTCAACGCGACGGAGCGGAGCGAACGCGTGACGCGGTTTCTGGCTCTGGTGGGCCTGGCCGGAGCGGCGGATGTGCAACTGCGAAAATTCTCAAAAGGCATGCTGCAGCGGGTGGGGATTGCGCAGGCAATTCTGCACGATCCGCACGTGGTGTTTCTGGACGAGCCGATGTCTGGCCTGGACCCGGTGGGTCGGCGCGAAGTGCGCGACATCATTCTGGATCTGAAGCGGCAGGGCCGCACGATTTTCTTTTCCACGCACATTCTTTCCGATGCGGAAATGCTTTGCGACCGAGTGGCGGTGCTGGTCGAAGGGAAATTGCGGGGGATCGGTTCGCCGGGGGAAATCATGTCCGTGGAAGTGCATGGCATGGAAATCCTTTTCGAGGTGCCCAAGGAACAGACGCTGCCACCGAACATTGTGGCGCGCGCGAAAAATATCGGCAACCGTTATCGGATTGAAGTGGCGGAAGAGGAGCTGTACGCGGTGCTGGAACAATTGCGCGCATGCGAGGGGCGCATTCTTTCTGTGGCGCCGTTGCGGCCATCGCTGGAAGATTATTTTTTCAATCTGGTGGGGCGGCAGAAAGCAGTGGTGCTCCCGACGGAAGTAGGTGTGCAATGAGCTCGATACCGGGCGTGGTGGCCATCAATACGTTTCGCGAAGCGGTGCGAGACCGCGTGCTGTACAACCTGATATTTTTCGCGCTGATGATGATCGGCGCGGCGATCCTGGTGGGACAGATTTCGATCGGGATCGAGCGGATGGTGATCATCAACCTGGGGCTTTCAGCGATATCGGTTTTCGGAATCATCATGGCGATATTTATCGGCGTGGGGCTGGTGTACAAGGAAATGGAAAAGCGCACGCTGTACAGCCTGCTCTCCAAGCCGATCCGCCGCTGGGAATTCCTGGTGGGGAAATTCGGCGGGTTGCTGCTGACGCTGGTGGTGAATACTTCGTTGATGACGCTGGGGCTGGGACTGGCGTTGTACTGCGTCGGCGGAAAATTCGAGCGCTCGGACGCAACGATTCTGGTGGCGGTCTATTTTATTTTGCTGGAGCTGGCGCTGGTGACGGCGCTGGCACTTCTGTTTTCCTGCTTCACCAGCCCCATGCTTTCGACTTTGTATACTTTGGGGATTTACGTTGCGGGAGTTTTTGCGCCGGGAATATTGGGCGTCAGCCAGTTCACACAGAACTGGGCGGTGGCCGCCGTTGCGCGGTTCATCTATTACGTGCTGCCTAATTTTCATAATTTCGGCGTGATTGCGGCGGCGGCGCACGGCGATGCGGTGCCGCTGGCGCTGATATGGCACAACACGCTCTATGCGGCACTTTACGTGATTCTGATTTTGGTGGCGGCGTCGGCGGTGTTTTCCGGGCGCAATCTGAAATGAGCAGGCGCAGCCAAAATAAGAGCCATACGCGAGCAATGTTGCTGGCATTGGTGGCATTGCCCTTGCTGTTCGTGCTTTGTGCCGCGCTGCAGGTGAGCATTGACGCCGAGACGCGCTCGATGAACCTGGACCAGGAAGAATTGCTGCTGCGTTCCGGCCGGCTACTGAAGAACCTTAGCTTGGGATACGAGCCACTGCTTGCGGACATCTACTGGACGCGCGTGGTGCAGTATTACGGCAGAAGGGCCCGCAGGCCCGGCGCGACTTACGAATCACTGTGGCCATTGCTGGACATCACCACCACGCTGGACCCGAAGTTGATGATCGCGTACCGCTTCGGAGCGATTTTTCTTTCCGAGGACCCTCCGGTTGGTCCGGGGCGAGCCGACCAGGCAGTGGAGCTGGTAAAGCGCGGGATCGCGGAAAATCCCGATGAATGGCGGTTATACCAGGACCTGGGATTTCTTTATTCGATCCACTTGAAGGATTACCAAAAAGCGTCTGAGGCATATCTGGAAGGCAGCAAAAATCCGCAGGCTCACATTTGGATGAAGGTGATGGCCGCGCGCGTTGCGGAAACGGGCAATTCTCTGGAAACTTCCCGGTTGATCTGGGCCGAGGTGTACGCCAGCACCAAAGACGAACTCATCCGCCGCCGGGCAATGCAGCATATCCAATCGCTGGACGCCGCGTTGGGCCTGAAAAAACTGAATGAATGCTCCGAAGATTACTGGAGAAAGTTCGGTCGATTCCCTAACTCAATGCAAGAACTGCGCGCTGCGGGCTTGGTCTCCGGCACTCTGCAGGATCCGGCGGGCTACCCCTACGTGATGGGCGCGAACGGCGTGCCGCAACTCGATCCTAACAGCACCATCGTGCTGGACCTCGACCAGGGACCCGACAAACTCCGCTAATACAAAAACTATTCGTAACGTAGGGCTTCGACGGGATTCAGGCGCGCCGCTTTGGTGGCGGGCCAGACGCCAAAGATCAGGCCGATGCCGACGGAAACCGTGAAGCCAATGATGATCGCCCAGGCGGGGACGACGGCTTTCAGCGGGCTAACCAGAGGAATCAGAAAGACGATGGCGCTGCCGACAATGATGCCGATGATGCCGCCGGTTCCGGTGAGGGTCATAGCTTCAAAGAGGAATTGCCAGGTGATATCCCGGCTGCGCGCGCCGATGGCTTTGCGCACGCCGATTTCGCGGGTGCGCTCGGTGACGGACACCAGCATGATGTTCATCACTCCCATGCCGCCGATGAGCAGGCCGATGGAGCTGAGCACGATTACGACCAGAACCACGCCGCCAATGATGTCGTTGAACTTCTGTACGACCTCCACCTGGGTTTGAATCGAGAAATTATCGGGCTTGTCGTACGGAACATCGCGGCGGCGGCGCAGAACTTCGCGGATCTGATCGACGGCGGCATCGAGCTTGCCGGAATATGCCAGGAAGCGATAACCGATCTCGTAGCTGCTGGGATACAGCTTCATGAAAGTGTAATAGGGAATGACAGTGCGGCGATCTTCATCGTCCGTGCCGAAACCGTTGGGAGGTTTTTCGAACACTCCCACTACCTGATAGGTCGAACCATCCACCAGGATTTCCTTGCCCATGGCGTCTTCAATACTGGGGAAAAAAGTGGTGGCGACGTTTTCACCGATGACCACGACATTTTCGCGATGCTCGTTTTCGGCTTCGGTGAAGAAACGGCCGGCCTTCATCGTGGCGTTGGAATAAACCGTGAGATACGCGGGGAACGTGCCGCGAAAATCGGTGCCCTCGATCGTAACGCCCTGATAACGCGCGGTGTGGGAGAGCTGCCACTGGAAAGCGGAGACCGCGATCTCTTTGATCGCGGGACAAAGCTGGCGGACGGCGATGGCGTCTTCCAGAGTGAGCGGCTTGCGCAGCTTCTCGTCTTTCGGCCGGCGGCCGTTCTGCGGGCCTTGATCGAAGCGGGAGACGAAAGCGGTGTCAATTCCTTCGGAAACGATTTCGTCCTGGATGGTCTGGCGAAAGCCCTGGACCAAGCCGACGACGAGAATGATCAGGGCGACGCCGATCATCACGCCGAGGATGGCGAGGAAGCTGCGAAGCTTGTGCTCGCGAACCGTGTCCAGCGCGAGATGCAAATTTTCGCGGAAGTCACTTTGCATCGGCTGGTCCTAGGTCTCCGCTCGCAGGGCTTCAATCGGGTCCAGCCTCGCGGCGCGCATCGCCGGGTAAATCCCAAAAAACAGGCCCACCGCAGTGGAAAGAAACAGCGCGATGAGTATGGAAAAAAATGGCGTGGAAGTCGGAACCGAAAAAACCGCACGCACCATCTGGCTGATGGCCACGGCGGCGACCACGCCGAGGAATCCGCCCAGTCCGGCCAGCACCGATGATTCCACCAGAAATTGCAGGATGATGTGACGGCGGCGCGCGCCGAGCGATTTGCGCAGGCCAATTTCCCGGGTGCGCTCGGTGACGCTGGCGAGCATGATGTTCATGATCACTACTCCGCCGACGACCAGGAATACAGAAGTAATCCAGATGGCGATGCCAAAGGCGTTGCCGGTGATGCGATTCCATAAACCCATGATCGAGGTGGGGGCGATGATGGCGAAATTATCGTCAGTCGAATACGCCAGATGGTGGCGCGAGCGCAGAATCATGCGGGCTTCATCCTCCGCAGCATCCATAAATTCCGGGCCGCGCGCCTGCACGAAAAATGTGATGGAATCCTGCGCCGTGAGCAATTCCTTGCGGTAAGTGCCGAGGGGAATCATCACGAAATTGTCCTGTGGCTGGCCCAGCACATTGCCTTTTGGCGTAGCCACGCCGACGATCGTGTACTGCCCTTGGCCCGCGCGAATTTCTTTTCCCACCGGATCCGTGCCTGGAAATAATTTATTGGCGACGTCCGCGCCGATGACGCAGACGCCGGCGCGATGATCCTCGTCAATATCAGTGAGCAGGCGGCCGTTGGAGACGTCAATATCGCGGATGGAAGCGAAACTAGGCGTTGCGCCTATGATCATTACGTCTTCGCTCAGGTCGTTGCCATAACGCACGTCGGCAAAGGTTCTCATCTGGCCGGCGATGGTATCGGCGAGCTTCATGCCATTGCGCAAAGCTTCCAGATCGTCCATGCCGAGCGTCGGGCGTTTGCGCGCTTTGTACCATTCCTGCTGGTTGGTGACGATGCCGATGCGGTCGATCACAAAAGCGTTGGCGCCCAGGTTCGCGACCTTATCGGCGACATAGACGTTGAGGCCGTTGAGGACGGAAATGACGGCGACGAGGGTGGTAACTGCCAGAATCACGCCCAGTAGGGTCAAGAAAGTGCGCAGCTTATGCGCGCGCAGGGTATCGAGCGCGATCCAGATGGTTTCGCGTAGTGCGCCCAGCGTCTGCCGGGCGTTGGACAGGGATGAGGGGGGCTTCATCGCTCTTACTATACTAGACGGATATGGGGCTGGAAAAACTTCAGATTACGCTGAATTTTTTGGTACTCGGAATGAGGCGGAAGCGGGCGCCGCTCCTGCGGTGAGCGGTTTCTGCGGAGGATTCGGGTAGAATCGAGGTTGCACGATAGCTCATGGCGCCGCGCATCCCATTCACGGGCATTTCCAAGATGGCTAAAGGACTTACGTCATCAAGTCTGGCTGCGGCGCTGACGCTGGCGGGCTTGGCGGGGGCGTCAGGCAAGGTCATTCCCAACACCCCACGGAGTTCGGCTGCATCTGGTGGAGGTCAGGCGGGCAATCAGACGGGAAGCCAGATTGGCACTACGCGCCCACCTTCGGCCGCGGAAATTGCCGCGCGCGCGAAAGTGCTGCTGGAGCACCAGCACGCCAACGATGAAGCGTTAGAGCAGTACGAGCGCGTAGAGCATCACGTGGATCGCACCGGAGGCGCCACACCGCGCGTGCTCGACGACAAAACCTATCGCGTCGTGCCCACCGGAAGCGGCACGATGAAACTGCTGCTGAAGGATGGCGACCGGCCGGTGGATCCGGCGGACTACCGTAAGCAGCTGGTGGCATGGGAAGAATTGCTGCAGCTGATGCTGAAGCCCGACGATTCCAGGACCAAATCCGCGTACGCGAAATGGCAGAAACGGAAGGACGACCGCAAGGATCTGCTGGACGCGACCGGGGAGGCCTTCCTGACCACCTGGGACGGGCAGGATACTTGCAATGGTCGCGTGTGCGATATCTATGAGATCCAGCCAAATCCAAACTTTCATCCGCGCTCTCTGGTGCAGGATATTTTGACGCGGGTCACGGCGAAGATTTGGGTGGACCGCGACGCAAATCAGTTGGTGCACGGGGAAGCGCACGTGATGCGCGACATATCGTTTGGCGGCGGGATTCTGGGGAAGCTTTATCGCGGCGGCGTGTTTTTTATGCAGCAGGAGGAAGTCGCTCCAGGAGTCTGGCTGCCCACGCGCTATCAATACGATTTCACGGCACGTAAATTCCTCTTCACGTTCGAGCAGCACCAGTACGTCGAAGCGCGCCAGTACCGCCACGTCGGACCGCCCAAGCAGGCGCTGGCACTCGCGCAGAGCGAACTGGCCAGCGGCAAAGCGCCGTACGGCGACCCGTAACTCTTCCGTCCACCCGCCATTCAACCGAATAGAAACGGGCGCACAATAGACCTAGTGCGGCTCTGCACCCTTCTGTCCTATCGATATTTCGGCGTCTGAGGATTTTGCTGCCCAGAGCGTGCTGGTCACTTGCGGTTAACTCGAGGAGGCGTCATGAATAGGCGAATGCTGCTTTTCGTCCCGATCCTGGCTCTTACGATGGCGGTGCTTGCGCCTGATCTGGCGCGAGCGCAGGGAAGTTCTGAAGGTCAAACGGCTCCGGCCGGGAATGCGGCGGCTGCCGCTACGCCGGCTCAAGCCGACACGGCTACCACGGCGAACGCCACGACTTCGACAACGGCTACAACGGCGCCGGCAAAAAAAGTGTGGACCAACGAAGACATGAGCGACGTCCATCGAAACGACGTGATTTCAACTTTTTCAAACAAAAGCAACAAGCCGGCAAACAACAAGCCCGCCGGAAATGCCAACGGCAACGCGGCCGCCAAGAACTATCAGACCCAGATCACCCGATTGCAGGAGAAACTGCCGCCGCTGGATGAGCAGATATCGCAACTGCAGGCAGCACTGAACGGCGACACAGTGAATTCCGTCCGGCACGTCGGCGGCGCGAAGATTGACGATTGGCGCGATGAATTGGCGCGGTTGCAAAAGCAGCGCGAGGACATTGTGGCAAAGATCAGCGCGCTTCAGGACGAAGCACGGAGCAAAGGCGTGCCAGCGAATCAAATTCCGCAGTAGTCGTCGAGAGAATCGAAAGCAACGGGCAGGCCCCGGTCGCGCGACCGGGGACCCGCCCGTGCAAATCGTTTGCTCTAATGCGCGGCGGCGGCGACTTCTTTTTCGATGGGGGCGCCGACGAGATTGCCCCACTCGGTCCAGGAGCCGTCGTAATTCTTCACGTGGCCAAAGCCCAGCAGATATTTCAGCACGAACCAGGTGTGCGAGCTGCGTTCACCGATGCGGCAGTAGGCGATCACTTCTTCCGCGCCGTTAATTCCCTTCTTGCCGTATAGCTCCTTCAGTGCGTCCGCCGATTTGAAAGTGCCGTCTTCATTGGCTGCTTGCGCCCAGGGAATACTGGCCGCGCCCGGAATGTGGCCGGCGCGCTGCGCGGTTTCGGAAAGTCCCGGAGGCGCGAGGATCTTGCCCGTGAATTCGTCCGGGGAACGGACGTCCACCAGTTGCGCGGCTTTCTTCTTGTCGAGGAAGGCGTAAATGTCTTCCTTGCGGGCGCGGATAGATTCATCGGGAGCGGTTGCATGATAGGTAGTGGCCGTGATCTTCGGCGCCTCGGTGGTCAGTGGGCGCTTTTCCTCTACCCACTTCTTGCGGCCGCCGTTGATCAAGCGAACATCCTTGTGGCCGTAGTATTTCACTTGCCAGAAAGCGTAGGCGGCGAACCAGTTGTTGTTGTCACCGTAGAGCAGGATGGTGGTGTCGTTGGAAATTCCGGAAGCACCGAGCAGCTTTTCCAGCGCTGACTTGTCGATGAGGTCGCGGCGGATATTGTCCTGCAGCTGCGATTGCCAGTTCCAGCCGACGGCGCCGGCAATGTGGCCTTGGTCGTAGGCGGTGGTGTCAACGTCCACTTCGACCAGGCGGACTTTCGGATCGTTCAAATGGTCAGAGGCCCATTGGGTGGTGACCAGGACTTCAGGGTGTTTGTAGTCAGTCATTGGCTGTCTCCTCGTTGTTAGTGACTCTTCGAAATCAGACGCTCGCTGCCGGAATCGTTGCAAAAACTTGGTCATAAAAACAAAAAACCCACCAGCCTCGGGTACTTCCGGCGGTGGGTCGGGAATTTCTGGGCTAGTTTGTCGAGCTTAGCTGCCTAGCCTCCCTGCGCCAGAAGACACGCGTGCGCAACACATACAACAACAGCAACATGCGCAGCACTGGCAGCAGATTTGCATGAAGTGAGGTTACACCCGAAAAGGGGGGATGGCAAACGATTCTGATAACAGCGAGCGGATCAGGAGTTCTGCGATTGTGTCGATTGGACACCAACCGGCTCGGCCAGCTTGACCTTACGGCCCGTTGAGATACAGTTGAATTCCCTTCCGAAAACCGGCACTTCGCTGCAGGCTGCTCCCTTTTGACCCTCAGGGTCGTGTCCGGAATCGAATACCCTTCCCAGACTGGTGTGAGATGAAGAAGAAGTTTCTAATAAATCGCAGGGCGCTGCTCGCGCGGGAGTCCGCCGCGTCCTGGCTACTCGGCGTGTGCGCGCTCCTCGAACGCCGCACCTACGTGGGCACCCTGGACAAATTCGCCGGAGCGATTGTCATTTATAGATCGACCGCTGAAAGGTTTACATCAATGCGCTGGAGTTCAGCCGAATGATGGAAAAGCTTTCAAAAGCGAGTATTGTGCCGAGCGCCAGCGAACCTGCCGAGAAACGCCGCCACCCGCGCTTCCCTTTTTCGACGGGAGGAGAAGCTTTTGACCCGCAAGCCAACGTTCGAGTAACGGGCCGGCTGTCCGACATCAGCCGCAGCGGCTGCTATATGGACACGATCAGCCCGTTTGCGATGAACGCCGCGATCATCTTGACGGTCACAAAGGACGGACGAACATTCAAGACCAAGGCCAAAGTGGTGTATTCACTGAACGGGATGGGAATGGGCATGACGTTTACGACGATGGAGCCCGATCAGGCGCGTGTGCTGGACTCCTGGCTGGCCGAACTGGGCGGCTTGCTACATCTGGAACCGGCTCAGGCAACGCTCGAAGCGGCCGCGCCGGAGGTGCCGATCAAAGCCGCGCCGCTCGTTGATCAGGAATTGCGCGATATCGTACGCGAACTGATTGTCGAGCTGAACCGCAAGAGCATCGTAGGCGATGTGGAAGCGATGGGCATGATGCGAAAACTTTCGAAGTAATTGGATCTGGCCGTGCATCGCGCTGCGAACGGGTAAATTCTTGCGGCCTGTGGCCTCGTCTTAGGTGATGGCTTTCAGCGTGCCGTCGCTGCTTTCGAATTCGATGCGCAAGAGCCAGTCGAAATGGAATTTTTCCGCGGCGAACCACTGCTCCATTTGTTCGCGGCCGGGCGCGTCGAATTCCAAGAGCATTTTTCCTTCCTGCAGGTTGACGAGCACACGGCGCGCGGTGACTTCCTTGGCGGCATGCACGCGGCGCGCGAGTTCTTCGGCGCCCTGGCGCGTGAGGCAGGCGAGTGTGTGTTGCGAGAGGTAACGAGGCATTCCGGCTCCTGTTCCGCTAAAATGGGCGGCCACTACAACAACGGAACCAATATAACGCGAGCGGAGAAAAATCAAATGCCTGAGATGCGCACGGCACATCCCTACTACGTTTACGAAGCAATTCACGCGCAGCCGAAATCGATCGAGCAAGTGCTGGCTGGTCAAGCGGAAGTCGAACGCGCGGCGGATGCGGTGGCGCAGAAGGCGCGCATCACCTTCGTCGGGATCGGCACTTCGCTGCACGCGGCCCGCGTGGCGGAAAGCTGGATGCGCGAGTTCACCGGCGGGCGCTTGCTGGCGCACTGTGAGCAATCTTTCGAATTAGTACACCATCCGATTGCGTTTGGCGCGGGCGACGCGGTGATTGTGATAACGCATACGGGCACCACTACGGCTTCCATCGAGGCGTTGCGCATGGCGCGCGCGGCTGGGGCGTTGACGGTGGTGATCACGGGCCAATGGAGCGCTGCGACGGGCGGTGGGACGAGCGGCGATGCGGTGCGCAGCGCGGATTTTCACATTCAGACCTGCGAGCAGGAAGTGGCTTTTGCTTACACGAAGAGCTACACCACCGCGCTTGCTGTGCTGGCGCTGCTGATTGCGCGCGTTGTCGAGAGAAAGAAATTGCTTATAGGAGCGCCGCCTCTGGCGGCTTTTGAGCGCGTGCCTGATTTGCTGCGTCAGGCGCTGCAGCTCGAGCCCGCTTCGCGCGAACTGGCTAAGCGCGTGGCCGCACTGGCGCGCATCGAGATTTTCGGCTCAGGGGCGGCGTGGGCAACGGCCAGCGAAGCGGCGTTGAAAATCAAAGAAGCGTGCTACATCGCGGCGGAAGGATTTGAAACCGAGGAAATCCTGCATGGTCCGTTTTCGGAGACGGATTCGCGCGGGTCATTGCTTGGATTATTCACAGGCGGCCCTACAGACCAGCGCGGGCGGCAGATTCTGCGCGCCGCAGGAGAATTGAAAATGCCGCGTGCTTCGATTACAACGCCGTCAGCAAATCACGATTTGTCCGCGGAGCAAATTCTGCAGGTCCCGGAAGCCCCGGAGTGGCTGGCAGCGTTCGTGCACCTGATTCCGCTGCAGTTGCTCACCTACTTTCTGGCGCTGGAGCGCGGCGTCAGCCCCGATACCGGCCGCATGGAACAACCCGCGCACGCGGCGGCGAGCAAACACTACAAATACTGAGCGGAGCCGCCGGGCTTTCGCCTGTCCGCGCGAACAGGAGTTCCTAATCGAGAACATTACGCCGCATCACCGCAAAGCCGCGCGGACAGCCCGCGTAGAATTGCACTCAGAAACACCCTGGGGTGCACTATGAAACGAAGTGTCCTGGTTCTGACGGTGCTCGGGTCGCTGGCGATGTTGATGTCGCTGACCTTTGGCGCGGTGGCGGCTCGAGCGCAATTCTCGAGAGGCTTGGGAACGCTCGCAGGAACGGTGCTCGACGCGCATGGCAAGCCGGTGGCCGAAGCGAGCGTGACGATTCAGACTTCCGATGGACTAAAACCGCACGCCACGCATACCGATTCCAACGGGCACTACGAATTTGCGCGGTACGATGCAGGGCAATACGATGTTCGGGCGTACGCGAAGGGCCAATTCTCCGATTGGAGTAAGCACATTGTGATCCGTCCGAAGAAAACGACGGACGTGACGCTGCGCATGCCGCCCGAAAGCACGGAGAAGGTAACCGTCACGAGCAATCCGTAAGACGCCGCCAGATTTTGCGCCCGCATGGCGGCGGCGCCGTCGGAGGTTCACCTCCAAATCCTCGAAATTGATTTACTCCCACGGAACGCGCTGGCACGGTAGGTGTCCGCTCTGTCCCGAACTGCACGCAACAGAGCGGCCTCTAGGAAACCCAATTCAAACCAGCGGTGCGGATTTTCGCCGACAAGGTCTTGCGGGGCTGTGGCGGTGCATTCATTATGTGACATGGCACGCTCAGACAACGCGCCGCTGTGGGGCGCGGACGATCAGTACGACCGGCTGGAAGAGCTGGCCGCAGGCACTGGCGATGACGCTAAGGAAATTCCTTTGCGGCGCGACGTGCGTTCGCTGGGAATGCTGCTGGGAAAAGTACTGGTGGAGCAGGCGGGCGAGCCTTTGCTGGAAGTTGTGGAGCAACTCCGCCGCCTGTTGATTCAGCAGCGCGAGCAATTGCCCGTTGCCGCAGCGGCAAGTGATTCATCCTCAACCGAAAATACGCTCTTGGCGGAAGCGCGCGAGAAGATCGCGCGGCTGAAAGTGGAAGACGCCTACCGGGTGACCAAAGCGTTCGCGATTTATTTCGAACTGACCAACCTGGCGGAAACCAACCATCGCAAGCGGCGGCGGCGCGCGGCCAAACTGCATAGCGAACAACCGGCGCTGGCGGGGTCGTTTCGCGGAACTCTGCTGCGCATGCGCGCTGCGGGAATTTCCGCTGACGACGCCCTGGCTGCTTTGCGCAAGGTGCGCATCGTACCGGTGTTCACGGCACATCCGACGGAAGTGGCCCGGCGCACCGTGCTGCTGAAAAGGCGGCGCATCGCGCAATACCTGGAACATCTGGACCGGCTGCCTTTGACGGCAGCCGATGCCGCGGAATACGAATCGTTGATCCTGGCGGAAATCACATCGCTGTGGCAGACGGATGAAGTGCGCATGAAAAAGCCCGGGGTGATTGACGAAGTGCGCATGGGTCTGGATTTTTATCCAATGACGCTTTTTGAAACGCTGCCGCGACTGTATGCCGAGCTTGCCGAATCTTTTGCGGAAGTTTACGGCGGCGCGCTGAATCATGATGAGCTTCCCGAGTTGCTGCATTTCGGTTCGTGGATTGGCGGCGATCGCGACGGGAACCCGCTGATCAAGCCGGATTCCACGGCGGATGCACTGGCGCTTGCACGGAACGTCATACTTGAGCATTACAACCTGGAGATCCAGCGGCTGATTGACGAGCTCAGCTCTTCGCTTCGCCAAACAGGCGCTTCGGCGGAGCTGCGATCCGCGGTGGAAGCGTATGAAGCGAGAATGGGCGCGGAGCCGTCGCGCGGAAAATGGATTTCAGAGCCGGAACTCAACCGGCACTTTCTGGATTTTGTGCGGATTCGCACGCGGCTCACGCGCGAGGAGCCGCAGAACGCCAATGCCTACGCGGCTGCGCAGGAACTGGAGCGCGATCTCTTGCTGTTGCGCTCGAGCCTGATCGCAAACCGCGGGCAACGGCTGGCCGAGCTGCTGATTGATCCGTTGTTGCGCAAGCTGCGAACTTTCGGTTTTCATCTGCACACGCTGGATATTCGCCAGCACGCGCAGGTACATGCAAAGGCTCTGGCTGAGCTAAAGGCTGTCGGCATTTCCGATGCCGCGAGTATGGCGAGCGCGCGAAAGGAAGTCCGGGCGGCGATGTCCGCCCAGACAACAGAGCTGTTGGAAACGCTGCGCACGATCGCGCGATTGAAGACGCAATACGCGCCGGAGGCGATTCGCGCTTACGTGATCAGCGGAACAGAATCAGAGCGCGACGTCTTCGCATTGCTGCGCCTGGCGGAAATCAGCGGCGTGAATGTAGCGGGCTCCAGGAGCGATCCCGGGCTTCTCCCCGTTCCATTGTTCGAATCAATTGAGTCGCTACGCGCCGCGGCGGAAACGATGCGGCGTGTGTGGATGGCTCCGGATTATCAGCGCCTGCTCGATTCGTGGGGGCGGGGCCAGGAAGTAATGCTCGGCTATTCAGATTCGAATAAAGATGGCGGGATGCTGACCAGCACCTGGGAATTACACCAAGCGCATCGCGCACTGCACTCCGTTGCGCGCGAATGCGGCGTGAAGCTGCGGCTTTTTCATGGGCGCGGCGGCACGGTAGGACGCGGCGGCGGCCCCACACATCGCGCCATTCTGGCGCAACCTGTGGGAGATTTCTCCGGCGAAATGCGCCTCACCGAACAGGGCGAAGTGTTGAACTGGAAGTATTCCGATCCGGTGCTGGCCGAATGGAACCTGGAATTGATGATTGCGGCGTCGCTCGAAGCGCTGACGCGCCCGGATGGTCCGGTGGCGGGCGCGGACCGGCAGTGGGACGATGCGATGGAGGAAATTTCGCAGGATGCCTACGCGTATTACCGGCGGCACATCGCGGAAAACGCCGACGTGCTGGAATATTTCGAGCAGGCCACGCCGGTAAACGAGCTTGAACATGCGCGCATGGGTTCGCGGCCGGCGCGCCGCACGGAAAGCCGGCGCCTGGAAGATTTGCGCGCGATTCCCTGGGTTTTTGGGTGGATGCAAAGCCGCCACGCGGTGCCGGCATGGTTTGGAGTGGGCTTCGCGTTGCATCGATTCGCGGCGAAAGGACCCGAACAGCAGAAACGCTTACAAGAAATGATGCGCCACTTCACCCTATTTTCGGATCTCGTACGCAACGTGGAACTCGCCATGGCTAAAGCGGACCTGAACATCGCGCACCTCTACGCCGACGCGCTGGTGCGGGATGGAGGCCTGCGCGAAAGAATTTTCGGGATATTGGCGGAGGAGTTCGAACGAACGCGGCAGATGTTGCTCGATGTTACCGGCCAGAGCGGACTGCTGGAAGCAAACTCGGTCCTTTCGCAATCCATTCGACTGCGCAATCCATACGTGGATCCGATGAGCTTGATTCAGGTGGAGCTGCTGCGCCGAAAACGTGCCGGGGCGCCGAGCGAGGATCTGAACTATGCGCTGGGTGCCACGATCAATGGCATCGCCGCAGGTTTGCATAATACTGGTTGACGCGGGACTGCGGGCAAGCGCCGCCAGATCGCTGCGAGTCGATCCTGAGGCCATGCTCGTAGAGGCGGCGTGGCTGGGCGCTTAGCAATCTGCTAAGTCCTTATTTTACAGATCATTAGGACTGCGCTCGGGTGCCGTAGTTTACCTAGTACCAAAACCCCCGTACTGAAATTTTTGAACCGGCAGCGCCATTGGTTCTGTTTGAGCTAATGGCGAAAATGGATGTGCGGGTTGGAAGCTGCGATTGCGGGGACGACGGTTCCACAAAAAAAGGAGCCGGGGCATCTATCCAACCCGTCCAAACCCTCCTGCCGACGTCCCTTCCACAAAATTCCGTCGGCGGACAGGGTGCTGCTTGACTCCCGCCTTTCTCGAATCCACTCGGCCATAATTCCAGCACAGAGTTTCGGCATCTTTTGGCAGCTTGCATGCCTCTCATAAATTGGGACGGTGCGTAAGTGTCGCTTCGTGGCACGGCATAGCCAGGGAGATAGGACAGATGACGGTCAAAACAGGCAGGCACGCAAAACGAGCGCTAGCCATTTTTTTCGCGGCATTTCTCGCGATCCCGGCGCCGGTCAATGGTGCTGACCTGCAGCCGCAAGCGGCACAAGCATACGATCGTTACATTGAGCTGACGTCAGCCCAAGTGACCGCCGAGCTGGCGCAGAGCGGACCGTATCTGTGGGTCGAGCGCCTGCCACCAGAGCAGCGAGCCGCGGACGAGGGGCAACTGCGCAACGGGCAATTGCTGATCGAGCGCTTGGAAACGCTGGATTCTGGAAAGCCGATTCCTGTGCCGGGCGGAATTATTCACCACTGGATCGGCACCATGTTTGTGCCGGGGGCGACACTGACGCAGACGCTCTCGTTCATGGAGGACTATGATCACAAAACGGAATACTTCAAGCCGGACATCGTGCTCTCGAAAATTCTGCAGCATCAGGGCGACGATTATTTCGTTCAGCTGCGTTTCTACAAGAAAAAAATCATCACCACGGTGATCGATACGGACCAGGAAATTCACTACCACGTGGTGGATGCGACTCACGCCTACAGCCGTTCGCGAACCAGGCGCGTGCAGGAAGTGGAGAACGCCGGAAGGCCCGACGAAAAGCTGGAAGCGCAAGGGCACGACCGGGGATTTATGTGGCGCATGAATACTTACTGGCGCTTCGAAGAAAAGGACGGCGGAACTTACGTCGAGTGCCAGGCCATTTCGTTGACGCGCGATATTCCCACGGGGCTCGGCTGGATGGTCGGATCGTTTGTGACCAGCGTGCCGCGTGAATCGCTGACGTTCACCCTGACCACTGCTCGCGCAGCCTTGCAGCGACGCATCGCGATTCAGCCCGCGAAATAAAACCACGCTTCGCCGGGAAATCCGCAGCAAACCACAGCACTAGAACGTGGTGGTAGCGAGGAAAATATCCTCGAACCCATTCGTGTCGCGCGAGACGAGATTGTTTGCGGTCGAAAAGAAACTGACCGTGTGACCGTCTGCGCTGATCGAAGGCACCAAACTCGAGCCATTTGCCGGAGAAATGCCAGTAACCGGAACTGCGCCGGTGTTGTTGGCGATGCTGGCAAGCACCACGCCGGTGGTGCAGGTGGGGATTACGCCGAGGCAGGTGTTGCGCACGAAGACGTTCTCGACCCCGTTCACGGTGCTACCGAGGTTCGAAGCAAATGATGCGAACGCGATCAACTGCCCAGAGGAGTTAGCGCTGGGGTGTTCGCTCAAGCCGTTAGCGGGCGTCACGCCGTCCGGCGTTGATACCAGCGTCGTAGAAGGCGTGCATTGAGCAATGACGATGGTGACACCCAGGCAGGTGTCGCGCACATAGATTTGCTGCGGTAGCGGCGGACCAATGCCCGCCACCAGGTTCGATGCCGTGGAAGCGAAGGCCACAAAACGGCCGTTCGCTATGGTGCTGGAGGTGCACGCGCTGCTGATGGTTGTGGTGACGCTGCCGCAAGCGGACAGTGCTGATTGCACACTGGGGCCGTCTGCGGGAGTAGTGCCGTCCGGAGTGGAAATCAGCGTCGTGACTCCGACGCAGGTGTTGGTGGTGCTGGTGATCGTGGTGATGCAGGTGCCACGCTCGAAGATCTCGGATTGGGCGCTCGGGTTCGGCGCCGTAGATCCGAGGTTCGATGCGGTGGAGGTGAAGGAGACGAAAAGTCCGTCCTCGGAAATGGAAGGGTTGAAGCTGTCTCCGTTGCCGAACGTGACGCCGTCCGGAGTAGAAACCAGGTAAGTCGTCGGTACGCAGGTGTTCGTCTGATTGGTTGTGACGATCGTCGCGATGCTGCAGGTATTGCGGATGTAAACCTGCGGGGTGACGCCGTCTGCCGTGATGTCGGAGACCAGATTGGTCGCGAGCGAAACGAACGCGACGTATTGGCCGTCCGGGCTGATCACGGGATTGTAGCTGGGGCCGTTTCCGGCGGTCTGGCCGTCGGCGGAAATGGAGACGAGCTGCGTATCGTAATTGGAGCTCGGCGTAATCGTGCACGGGGTGGTCGAAGTGGGCATGCAAACCGGGCGCCAGTACACTTGAGTTATGCCGGTCTGCACCGGGACGGTGCTGACGAGGTTTGTCGCCAGAGACGTGAAGGCCGCGTGCGCTCCACCGGAATCCACCGTCGGCTCGGAACTCGGGCCGTTGGCGGCGTTGCCGTTGGGGTCTGAGCTCACCAGGGCGGTTACGGGCACGCAGCTGGCTAGCGCCAAGCAGGTGTTCCGGACGTAGACATCGGAATTGGTGTCCAGATCCGTCAGCACCAAATTATGCGAGACGGAGGCGAATGCCACGTATTGGCCGGAGCTGCTGGTGGAAGGACCGGAAGTTGTGGTCGTAAGCCCGAGAGCGCCGCTTGCGCAGTTAGCCGCACCTCCGCAAATGCCGTTGATTGCCTGGGAACCATCGGCAGCGAGATCCACCAGCACCGGCAATCCGAGCAAATGCGTGGGATTGATGGAATAAGTGAGGATATTGGAAATGCCGCCGCCGGGCGGCTTGTTCACGACCTGTATTTGATTGACGCCCGCTTTCACCAGATCTCCGGCTGTGAGGGCAACCGACGCCGCAGTGCTGCCGCCGATCGAAGTGGTTACCGACTGGCCGTTCATCGTGACGTAAGAATATTGATTCAGAAAGCCGGTGCCGGTGAGGGACAGGTTCGCGGTCGTGGCCCCAGCCAAGGCGCTGGTCGGCGCGATCGCAGATATCGACGGGACAGCAGTAATTACATTCAACGAGACCGGCGTCGAACCGCCGCCGCCTGGCTGAGGGTTCACAACCTTGATTGAAACAGGGCCAGGAGTGAGAAGGTCCGAGGAATCCAAGTCCACTTGCAGCGCCGTGGAACTGAAGTACGTGGTGTCGCGGCTGGAATTGTTCACGTAGACAGTGGACTGCGAGACAAAGTTCTTTCCAGTCAAGTTCAGCACCAGCCCTGCCGCGCCAGCAATCGCGGTGCTGGGATTCATCGAAGTAACTGTAGGCGCATTACTGGCCACGGGCAAAATCGTGAAGATCGTGGCCGGTGGCGGCGCCTGGTTTTGCGGAGGATAGGTCCCGCCGCCCGGCTGCGGCGTGGTGATATTGATGTAAAGTGTGTTGGGATTCTGCAGCAGGCCGGCCGGCAAGGTGACGATCATTTGATTCGTGCCGATATATTGATTGATCGCCAGCGCTGAGGCGGAGCCGCCCGGAGAAAGCGAATATCCCGGTTGGCTCTGTTGAATCAAGTTATTGCCCCGGACGGTGAGGTAGGCCTGAGGGCTGCCCGCGGAAATCGAGGTTGCACAGTTTGCGTTGCTCGTCGTTTGAGAAGGGCAAATACCGACGAAAGTGATGGTCGGCGCAGGATAATTGATTTGCTCCGTACACGCCGCCATTGCGACCATCGAAAATAGCAGTAGCCAAAAAGCCGGACGAAATTGTTGCCGCAAAATGCTCACTCCTGTGCCTGTAGGTCGGGCCCCGTAAGGTAAGCGCAATCCTAGAGACTACTAAAGATGGCCCCGAGGGGCAATCAGGATGCCTGCCCTGCGGACGATTGTCCAGTGGGGGAAGCCGCCGCACGGGGCGTTTGCTAGGTGAGTGCGAGGGCGTTGGCGGACGGAATGCTGAAGCTTGTCTGGTCAAGGCACGTGTAATCTTGCATTCATGAGGATCGGGCAGGGTTCTATGTTCTACTGTGCGCTCCGGGGGAGCACGCTTCTCCGGCTGCTACTCCTCGGGCTGATGCGTCGATTCACCCTCCAAACTGGGTTCGCTATAGTCAGTGCGCTAGTGGTGTCTGTTGCGGTTCCTCGCGGCACGTTCGCTCAGGACGTAGCGCCCAATGAATTCGCGACGCAAACAATCGCCCACGATACGCCGGACAATAACAGCAAAGCGCAGCAAACCAGCGATAGCAGCAGCGCTGGCGACGCCAACTCCGATTCCGGCGATACGCTGACGCTGTTCCCTCATTCGGAAACGAGCCGCTATTGGATCTCGGGTCAAGCTAATGTCGTCATGCAGTGGCATCCGCGGTTCGCAGTCCCTTACACGGGACCCAATAGCCTGACGCCGTGGCCGCAGAGCGCTACGACCCATATTCTGACGCTTTATACCGGCTTCGAACTCACGCACACAACGGAGGTATTCGCCGACGCGGAATATGCTACTGGTGGCGGCATCGGAACCGCGCTTGGCCTCGCCGGTTACACCAACTTGGATTCTGTGCGAACAGTTTCTGGCGTGGCGCTGTCAAGAGCGCCTTATCTTGCCCGACTTATGCTGCGGCAGATCATCCCACTCAGCCACGAGCGCGTCGAAGTGGAGCGCGACCAGTTTCATCTCGCCACTTCTCTACCGGCGCGGCGGATCGAGTTGCGCGTCGGAAAGTTCGACGTGGTCGATTTCTTCGATCTGAACACCTGGGGCACGGACAGCCATCTGCAATTCCTCAACTGGACGGTGGACAACGATGGGGCGTACGACTACGCGGCGAATACGCGCGGGTATACCGACGGGGCGATTTTGGAATACGACGATCACTGGTTTAGCGCACGCTTCGGCGTGGTGATGATGCCCAAAGTAGCCAACGGGATTAATCTCGACGCGGACATTGCGCGGGCGCGCGGCGAAAATCTGGAGTTCGATGCTGCGGGCAATCGGCTGCTGCATCGCGCCGGAGTCGTACGCCTTCTGAGTTACCTGAATATCGCCAATATGGGGAGCTACGAAGAAGCTGACAAAATTTTCCTCGATGGGGTGGGAACGGCGCCGAATATCATCGCTACCCGGAGACAGGGCCGTCACAAGTACGGCTTCGACTTAAACGCCGAACAGGAGCTCCCCGCAAACCTAGGCGTCTTCGGACGCCTGGGATGGAGCGACGGCCGCAACGAATCCTTTGCGTACACGGAAGTAGACCGCACCGCCGAGGTGGGGATTTTTGCGAAAGGCGATCAATGGCAGCGCAAGGACGATCGCGCAGGCGCGGCCTTTGTGGTCAACCAGATTGTCGCCGCTCACCAGCAGTACCTGGGGGATGGCGGCGTGGGATTTTTGCTGGGTGATGGCGCGCTTACACCCGGCTCGGAAAAAATCGTCGAAGGGTTTTACACCGCTCATGTGTGGCGCGGCTTCTTCGCGGCCTTCGATCTTCAACACATCAATAATCCTGGATATAACAAGGCGCGCGGTCCCGTACTTGTTCCCGGTGTGCGTCTTCACGTCGAGTTTTGAGCTCGCGGCGCAAGGCCGGTTCGGGGCAACAGATTGTGGAAAGCAACGGAACGGTTTAAGCTGCGCCGCGCGGCGTGGGGTGATGGTTCTGTACGAGCGAGCCGCAGGGAGATTTATATGTCACTGTTGAGATTTTCGGTTCTCGCTGCATTTCTGTTGAGCTGCGCCGCGTTTCCTCTTCGCGCGCAAGACGATTCCAAAAAGCCGAGCGCGGCTGCACCGGCGGAACCCCAAGCCGCAACGCCGCAGCCAGCCGCGAAACCTGCTGATGTGGCTGCGCCGGACGCAATCTTGGCTGCGACCTACGATGTGATTTCCGGTCCCGCCGGGCAACAGCGCGATTGGGATCGCTTCCGCTCGCTGTTTGTGCCCGGCGCGCGATTAATCCCGGTAGTCGCGAAGAAAACCGGAAGCGGCTACGAGACACGCATGATTACGCCGGATGAATACGCCAAGTTCGCCGACACCTATTTCCAGAAGAATGGTTTTGCCGAGCGGGAAATTTCGCAGAAGGCCGAGCGCTACGGCAATATCATGCAGATTTTCAGCACCTACGAATCGCGGCACGATCCGAAGGACGCGCAGCCCTTCGCGCGTGGGATCAATAGTTTTCAGCTTTTCTATGACGGCACGCGCTGGTGGGTAGTGACGATTTACTGGCTGGAAGAAACGCCGGAAAATCCTCTACCCAAGCAATTTCTGCCGCCCGCGAAATAGCGTGCGTTATTTCGGCTGCGACGGGCTGGTCGGCGACGGCGTTACGGGAGCCGGTGCCAGAGCGGGCGGCGCACTCGCTGCAGAAGAGACCGCCTCCGCCGGTGCCGCGGCAGGCAACAAGCTTCTTAGCACATCGGGTGGAAGCTTATCGGCGCTGGCCATGAGCGCCGAGACTTGCCACATTTGCTGATCGGTGAGCGCTTTCTGAAATCCCGGCATGCCCGTCAGGCGTATGCCGTTCTTCACTTTCCAGTACGTGACTCCCACCGGATCATCCGTAACAGTTTCTTTGGAGGTGAAAAGCTGGGGTGCGTGAGGGAACATTCCTTGCGAGGCGGCGGACGGCGCCTGGAGCGGCAAGCCATGGCAGAAAGCGCAATTCGTTCGGTACACTTCGGCGCCCGCGGCGAGATCACCTGCGGCGAATGTGGAAAGGTCGCGGTCCTGCGCCTCCTTCTTGATGCGCGCATGCAATGCGCCCCTGGCGATGAATTTTTCAAATGGCATGGGCGCGTCGGATGCAGCCGCCGGGGATTGCCCCGTCTCCACATAAAAAAAGATCGCGATCGGGACAATCAATATTCCTAGAATCAGTCCTACCAGAAAGCCTTTCATTGGGGTTCCTTTCCTTCGCTCCAAGCGACGCGGAGACGGATACGGAAGAAGTGCCACAGACTGAATAGCACAGCCACGAGCCAGTTGCCACGAGTTTTGCCTGGCGCAAAAAACGCGCTTGCGGCGGCTGGTGCGATGCGAGATGAATACGGATGCTGCCGGGAGGTTTTTCATGTATCAAAGCGATTTGCTGAAGGGCCGCACAATCTTGATTACAGGCGGCGGCACGGGGCTAGGACGTTCGATGGCGCTGCGCTTTGCAGAACTGGGGGCGAATATTTTTCTAGTGGCGCGGCGGGAAGATCCGCTGAAAGAAACCGCCGAGGCGATTCGCGCCAAAGGCGCGCGCGCCGCTTACGCTTCCGCGGACATTCGCGATTTCAACGCGGTGGAAAAGGCCGTGGAGGCGGCCGAGAAAGAATTTGGGCGCGTGGATACGCTGGTAAATAATGCCGCGGGAAATTTTATCGCGCGCACCGAAAAGCTTTCGCCGAATGCGTTCAACGCTGTGGTCGGAATCGTGTTGCAGGGCACATTTTTCTGCACTCTAGCACTGGGCAAGAAATGGATCGCCGCGAAGCAGCCGGGTCACGTGCTGAATATCGTAACGACGTATGCCGCGGCGAACTGTGGCTCTGGATTTGTGGTGCCGTCGGCATGCGCCAAGGCTGGCGTGCTGGCGCTGACGCGCTCGCTGGCGGTTGAATGGGCGCGTCATCATATCCGGCTGAACGCCATCGCGCCCGGACCATTTCCCACCGAGGGCGCGTGGTCGCGCTTGCTGCCTTCCAAGGAACTGGAAGAGCGCGCGAAGAAGCATCACCCCATGGGCCGTTTCGGACGCCACGACGAACTCGCGAATCTTGCCGTTTATTTATTGAGCGAACAGGCGGACTACGTGAACGGCGAATGCGTGGTGATTGACGGCGGCCTGTGGCTGCGCGGCGCGGGCGAATTCAACGACTTCCTCGATCTGCCGGATGCCGCCTGGGACATGCTCGAATCAGCGCGCAAGAAATAGCGTGTCGCCGCTGGCGCGCGTGACGTTACGGCGCAGTTTGCGTGGGATAAACGTTGGTTGCAGCCGGATCGATCTCAAACCGCAGCACCCAATCGCTGGGCACGTTGTGGCCATCCATTTTGGGCGGCGTAAATAACCAAAGCTTTGCGGCTTCGAGCGTGCGGTCTGCGAAGTATTGGCTGGGCCCGGGAGCTTCGAACGCTGCTTCCGTCACGCGGCCGGATTCATCCACGTGAACTCGAACGTTGATCCGCACTTTTCCGCGGATCGTGTCGCGCGCTCTTTGCGAAGCATCCGGCAGAAATTGCTTAACAACCTTTCCATGCACCACGCCGCTGCTCGATGCTGTTGTCGGCGTCGGCTGCGCCGGAGCGTCAGACTTGGGTCGCATCGGCGCGGACGGCAGAACCGGAGCGTTCGCGGCAGCGCTCTTCGGACTCGGCTGTTCGGCGGAACGCTTGGTGGGCTGCGACACGGCTGGCTGCGCAATGGGTGGGGTCGGCTTCGCGACCGACGTTGCCGCCTCGGCTCGCACAGGCTTCTTCTCTGGCCTTGGCTGAATCTTTGGCTGAGCCGCCGGCTGCACAACTGTCGGCGTGGTTGTTACCGCACGCGCGGGGTCGGTTTGCGACGGGTGATGGAAAATTCGCACTGCCGCTAGAATCGCCAGAAATGCCAGTCCGATCGGTGCGGCCGTGCCAACGAAGCGCCTTTGTGCCAAGGAATATTCGACGCCGCGGGTTGTCTTTTTCGGCGGCGTGGGCGCATTAGGCAGCAGCCGGGCGGCAATATCCGCAACGCTCCACCGCAATTGCGGGTCGCGGCGCAGACAATGGCGCGCCAGATCTAGAAACTCTGCCGGCAAGTTGGATGGCAGTGCCGGCTCCGCTTGATTGGTTCGCTCCCACACGGGCAGGCGTTGGGTTAACGCCTCGCAAAGCGTCATGCCCAGCGACCAGACGTCGCCCGCCGGTGAGATTCTGCCACCGGCCGCTTCGGGTGGGTCGTAGGCTCCGGGCTTTCCCACGCTTCCGCTGAATTCACCGATACGGCAGAGCCCATCGCTGGAAATTTTCAGCAGATCATTTTCCGCCATGACGTTCGAGGGTTTGATGCGGCAATGAACGAAACCTTTGGCGTGCACGTACGCAAGCGCGTCAACCACGGGGCCCAGAATCGCGCGCGCTTCGTCCGGCGCAAGCGGTCTGCGCGCAATCACCGACGAGAGATTTTCCTCAGCGTACTCCATCACTACGTAGAGAATCGGGGAGCTGTCCAATTCACCGCGCCCCATATCCAGCAGGCGGATCATGTGAGGGTGAGCAAGTTTCGCGGCGTGCCGCCAGCGCGCGAGCAATCCTTCTGCTTCAGGGGAATCTGCCGGAACCAGTTTGATCGCGGCTTTGCGAACGTCGGGAGCGTTGTAGTCCGTCAGAAACACGGAGCTGGCATCGTCTCCGCCGACGAACTCGCCCAGCCGAAATTTTCCATCAATGACTTGGCCCATTCGTCTTGTCGCGGCCTCGGTCATCTGAACCCCCTTGCACATCCACGAGCGCTGGCGAATTACATCGCGCCGAAAACGCTCGTCCCCATGCGAATCGAAAAGTGTGGTGCGTGATGTCGGACTCGGGCGCTGCGTCTTCCGGCGTGCTATCGCCAGGAGAGTGGGCGCTCGTCCGCAGGGCTGCGGTGTACCAGGCTGGGTAGGTCCCGGTCGCAAAGGATGGTTTTACCAGGTTCGCCACCCTTCTTATGCGCCATTTTGCATCATTCCGGCACAGCCGGCGCCAGAAAGTAATTCCGTGTTGCTTAAAGGCACCCCTGTCGTCTGGCTGGCTGCTTTTCCGCGTTTTCGCCTACCCGATTTATCTATCGATAGCATATTGACGTACGATATTCATATCGATATCATTGCAGTATGTCTACGCCACCTAAGATCCTAAAAACAAGGGTCAAGGTCTCGCCAAAATTTCAAATTGTGGTTCCCAAGGCCATTCGCGAAGAAATGAAGCTCGAGCCGGGGCAGGAGCTCTTCATGTATCTCTATGAGGGGAAACTACAGGTTGACACGCTGCGCCCCGTGACCGAGCTTCGCGGGATCGCCAAGGGCATGAAATGGAGAGACGATTATCGTGACCGGAACGACCGTTTCTGAGCTCTGGCTGATCGATTCTTCGGCCTGGCTGGAGTACTTGACCCAAGATGTGGATGCTGCAAAGTTCGCTCCCTACATCGAAAGCGATGTGCCGACCCTCGTTCCGACGATCGTCCTGTACGAAGTCGTCAAAGTACTGATGCGGGAGCGCGGCAAGATGGTAGCCGACCGCTTCATTTCTGAGGTGCTTCGGCGCGTCGTCGAACCGCTAGAGGAAGGTCTGGCGCTCGCGGCGGCTCACATCAGCAATGAGACGAAACTCGCGATGGCCGACGCAATCATTTACGCAACTGCACAAGCCCGTCAGGCTCAACTGGTGACCGGTAACACTGCATTCCGTGGCTTGCCCGGCGTGATCATTCCCTGAAGCAGAGGAATCAGCGTTTTTCGGTGACGACGGACGCTCGATGGGTCGAGCTTGTATCGCTCATGGTTGAATTTTGGACCAGAAATCGGCAGAGGTGAGCACCGGGACGACTTCAAAATCTACCAGATCGTTCCAGTGATTGATCCAAGGCGCCAGCGATTCTGTTTTAGGCGCTTCCATAAGTTGGAAGCAACGCGCGCCTGCTGGATCCACCCAGCTTGCGTGATAAATCACGCCCTCGGGCAACCTACGACCGTCGCGCCGGAACCGCTCGCCGATAGCCTTCGCGTCGCCATCCTTAAATCGTTCGATGACCATTATCAGCATGAACGCGAGTGTAGCCGATTTCACAATCGTTGCAGCTTAACGGCGACGCGACCGCAGCCGGGCCACGATTCGCCGCCTTGACCGCGTCTGCGCTGGCCAGTAAGCTAGCTGTTTCCACAGGGGAAAATGACCAGGCATGAGCACTGACACCATTCAGATCACTTTGCCGGACGGCGCCACTCGCGAAGTGCAGCGCGGCACCACGGCTGCGGAAATTGCGCGCCAGATTTCGCCGCGCCTCGCGAAGGAAGCGCTCGTCGCGCGCGCCGACGGCGAGCTGGTGGACCTTTTGCGCCCGCTCGAGCATGACGCCAAAATTTCCATCCTCACCGCGAAAGATCCGGACTCGCTGCAAGTGTTTCGGCATTCCGCCGCGCATTTGCTCGCCGCCGCCGTGCTCGAACTTTATCCCGACGTGAAGCTCGGCATCGGTCCACCGATTGAAACCGGATTCTTCTACGAATTCGTGCGCAAGGAACCGTTCACCCAGGACGACCTGGAAAAAATCGAAGCCAAGATGCACGAGATTGCCGCGAAGGATTTTCCCAACGAGCGCAAGCTGATTCCCAAGCCCGAAGCCCTGGAGCTCTATCGCAAAAGCAATCAGGAATTCAAATGCGAGCTGGTGGAAGAAAAAGCCACCGAGCCGATGGTTTCCTTCTACACCACCGGAAAATTTATTGATTTCTGCCGCGGCCCGCACATTCCGTCGACTGGGCGCATCAAGGCTTTCAAGTTGATGAACGTCGCAGGCGCTTATTGGAAGGGCAAGGAAAGCAATCCGCAGATGCAGCGGATTTACGGCGCGTGTTTCATCGATCAAAAAGATCTCGACGAATATCTGCACAAACTCGAAGAAGCCAAGCGCCGCGACCATCGCCGCATCGGAAAGGAGCTTGGGCTATTCACGGTGAGCGATCAGGTGGGATCCGGCTTGCCGCTCTGGCTGCCGAAAGGCGCCACGATTCGACGGCTTCTCGAAGATTACATTCTGGAAAAGGAACGTCGCGCGGGATATCAGCATGTTTACACCCCGGATCTCGCGAAGGTGGACCTCTACGTCCGCTCAGGGCATTGGGCGCACTACCACGAAGATATGTTTCCGGCGATGGACATGGAAACCGAGCAGTTGGTGCTGCGGCCCATGAATTGTCCCCATCACATTCTCGTTTACGAATCCAAAAAACACAGCTACCGCGACCTGCCGGTCAGAATTGCTGAACTCGGGACGATGTACCGCTATGAGCGATCGGGCGTGCTCAGCGGGCTTAGTCGCGTCCGCGTCATGACTTTGAACGACGCGCACATTTTCTGCACCCCGGAGCAAATCAAGGAAGAATTTGCCGCGGTGATGCAGCTGGTCGAGCAGGCCTATCGCGATCTCGGCATCACGCAATACACCTACCGCCTCTCGCTGCGCGACAAAGCGCACACCGAAAAGTACGTGGACAACGATGCGATGTGGGATCTTGCCGAAGACATGCTGCGCGAAGCCATGAATGCGCTCAATCTTCCCTACACCGAGGCTCCCGGCGAGGCTGCGTTCTACGGTCCGAAGCTGGATATTCAACTGGCGGACGTGATGGGCCACCAGGAAACCTATTCTACGATTCAGATCGATTTCCATCTGCCGAATCAATTCGAACTGGGATACATCGGTGCGGACGGCCAAGTGCATCGCCCGGTAATGATTCACCGCGGCGTCATCAGCACCATGGAGCGCATGACTTCTTATCTTATTGAGCTGTACGCCGGCGCATTCCCGGTGTGGCTCGCGCCTGTGCAGGCTGTCGTGCTGCCCATCACTGAACGGCAGAACGAGTACGCACGAGGAGTTCTGAACAAGCTGCTGGATGCCGGGGTGCGCGTGGAACTGGACGATCGCAACGAGAAGCTGCAGGCGAAGATCCGCGATGCGCAGCTGCAGAAGGTTCCCTACATGCTGGTCATCGGAGGCAAGGAAGCCGAGGCTGGCACCGTCTCGGTACGCCATCGCTCGAAAGGCGACCTGGGCCCGCGGCCGCTCGAGCAATTCAGCGCGGACCTCCGCGCAGAAGTCGATTCAAAAGTAATTTCGTAGCCGGCTCGCCGCTGGATTTACGAATTTCCGTCGAGGGTTCTCTTCAGGTCGGGGCCCATGCGTTCCAGGATTGGTTCGCCGGGATCGTCGCCCACATACTGCTGCACCACATTGCCGTCCTTGCCGATCAATACGTAAGTAGGCAGCGCGCTGGCGCCATATTGCTTCATCATCTGGTGGTCTGAATCAATTCGCTGCGTCCAGTTCATCTGATTTTGCGAAACGAAACTCTGCCAGGTGCCTTCGTCCTCATCTTCGCTGATGCTGATGACTTCCACTTTGTCCGCGCCGTATACCGCTTGCAATTGTTTCAAGCCCGGCAACGCGTGACGGCAAGGACCGCACCACGTCGCCCAGAAATCCAGCAGCGTTACCTTGCCCCCGCTTGAGGAGCTTTGTCCCGCGAAACCAGGCGCTTTCTCGCCGGAACTGAGCGGCGCATGAGGCATATTGTCATCGTTGAATATCTTTACGGATTTCACTTGGCCGTTCTTTTTCTCGCGTGCCAGACGCGCCGCTTCACCGAGCGACATTGGCGCCGGATCCATCACCACCAGGTTGTAAGGCGAAGCGCCTTGCGTCGAGTGCGAAGGCCCGGCTGGCTGCGCAGAAGCATTCGAGGTCGCTGGCCCAACGGGTTGCGCTGCGTGCAGTTGGACATCCTGCGCCGCCGCCGAACTGGAAAACGCCAGCGTCAACGCCGCGACCGCGAGAAGTAAGGAATTAGCGCGCATGAATGCAGCCCTCCGAAGAAATCCCCGCACGCTTCAGTCTTAAGGATGGCGGCGCACGACCCAATAGTACGGGTGGTTAATTGTGCTCAAAGCACACTCACAAGCTTGTATATCCCCCAGTAAGAATATGTCTTGACACGAATATACGTATTGAGGCATATTCGGACTCGCCGTGATGGAAACCCTGCAAGCCCTGGCCGAGCCCAACCGTTTTCAAATCGTCGAACTCTTGCGCGAAGGGCCGCGGCCCGTCGGCGACCTGGTCCATCGCCTGGGTCTGCGCCAACCGCAAGTCTCGAAACACCTGCGGGTGCTCAGCGACGCAGGACTTGTGGACGTCCGCGTGGACGCGCAGCGCCGGATTTACGCGTTGCGTCCGGCGCCGTTGAAGGCGCTTGAAGTGTGGATCGAACGGTACCGGCGCATCTGGGAAGCCAATTTCGAGCGGCTCGATGGCGTGCTGGAAGAGCTGAAAGCAAAGGAGAAAAAACGTGGACGCACAAAGCGGTAGAGCGCCAATGAAAAATAGCGGAACACTGAAAGTAACCACGCCCAGCGATCGGGAAATCGCGATGACGCGCATTTTCGACGCGCCGCGGCACCTGGTGTTCGAGGCCTGGACCAAGCCGGAACTCGTGAAGCGCTGGTTGTACGGGCCGGATGACTGGCGCTTGGAGGTCTGCGAAATGGATCTGCGCGTGGGTGGAGCGGCGCGCTTTGTGTGGCGCCACAGCGACGGAAAGGCCAAGGACATGGGTATGAGCGGCGTCTTTCGCGAGATCGCGCCACCCGACCGGCTGGTCTTCACCGAGACATGGGATGATGACTGGACCGGCGGCGAAGCGCTGAACACGCTAAGCTTCACCGAGCACTCCGGCAAGACCACACTCACCCAGACCGTGCGCTATTCTTCGCGCGCCGCGCGAGACGGCGCCCTCAAAACCGGCATGGAACACGGTGCTGCGGTGAGCTATGATCGGCTCGCGGAGCTGCTGAAATCATGAAAATTCTAGTGTTGATCGCGCGCATTCTTCTGGGATTGGTCTTCTTTGCATTCGGGGTAATCGGCTTCCTGCCGTTCGTTCCCAAGGGGCCGATGCCGACCGGGCTGGCGGGCCAGTTCGTCACGGCATTGGTTCAGTCGCACTACGGCCTGGTGGTCGACGCGCTGCAAATCGTGGGCGGCGCGCTGCTGCTGGTGAACCGCTACGTTCCGCTGGGGCTCACAATTCTCGGGCCGATCATCGTAAATATTTTCTTGTATCACCTGCTGCTGTACCACATGGGTGTGGGTATAGCGGCCGTGGTTGCGATTTTGTGGGGGATCGTCGCGTTTTATCACCGGCAGGCCTTCTCCGGCTTGTTTGTGCAGAAGTCTCCGTAGCACTCCGAGCGAGCAGCGGCGTCCACGCTTCGCCGGTGAGCCTCATTCCCGCTTTCCGATGCGCCAACTTATCGCTATACTCCGCCGTCAAGAGCCGCGCAGCAGCGCGATGCAACGGGTACACGGATATGCCTGAAGCGAAAATGCGCACGCAGTTTGGCGACTTCCTGGCAAAAGCTGAAGTGGTGATTTACGCCGCCCTGGCCGTTTTACTTTTCGCAACGGCGCTCGCGACGATCGGCAATGCGGGAAAAATGCTCTGGCAGGCGCTGAGCCACTGGAGCATCGCGACGGACACGCTCGCGGTGTTGGATCAACTCCTGCTGGTGCTTATGTTGGTGGAAATTCTGCACACCGTGCGCATTTCCATTCACTCCCATGTTCTGGTAACCGAGCCGTTCCTAGTCGTGGGTCTGATCGCCTCGATTCGGCGCATGCTGGTGATTACTTTGGAGGCGGCCAGCCTCACAAGTGGGGGAATCTGGTCTAAGGACGGTGCCAGCATATTTCGCTCGAGCATGTACGAGCTCGGGTTGTTGGGCGTGCTCATCCTCATTCTGGTTTTCTCGATTACGCTTTTGCGCCGGTACGCTCCAACGGAAGAGTGATCGTTCAAGGCAGCTGCGCCTAAATCCTTTAAGTTTGCGCCTTATTCGCCCCAGAGAGCCCGCGTCGCTGCGCTAAATCCGTTGTTGCCGGGGAGTGCCAAACCCGTGCTATACTTTTTGGCCCGTCCCTCCTCGCGGACTTTTCGACCATGGGAGGTACGGCTAGCGGGCCGGAATTACACTTTCCAGGGCCCGGGAGGTGGGTTTATCGCAGAACGTGGTGGGACGCCTGGCCTGCGGGTCAACGAAAGAATTCGCGCTCGTGAAGTGCGCGTGGTGGACGAAGCTGGCAATCAGCTCGGCGTGATGACGCTGTTTGACGCCATGAAGGCCGCGCGCGATGCCGGCTTGGACGTGGTGGAAATCTCACCCAACGCCGTGCCGCCAGTCTGCAAATTGGTGGACTACGGCAAATTTCAGTACGAAGCGAGCAAGAAAGCGCACGAAGCCAAGAAGCATCAGAAGAGTTCGCACATCAAGGAAGTGAAGTTCCGGCCTTCGACGGCCGAGCACGATTTTCAGGTTCGCAAGAATCAGATCATCCGCTTCCTCAGTGAAGGTTACAAAGTAAAAGCCATGATTTTCCATCGCGGCCGCGAAATGGCGCACCAGGACGTGGGCCGCAAGAAGATGGACCGTTTGCTGAAGGAAATTATGGATCACGTGCAGGTGGAGTTCGGCCCGCGCATGGAAGCGAACATCCTGCTCGCATTGCTTGCGCCGAAAAAGGGCGCAGGCTCAACGCCGGCCGCACAACCCGCGCAGAAGAACGCCGAGGGCCAGGCCTAAGAAATTCAGTACAAGAGGAAATCGTGAAGAAGAACAAGAAAATGAAAGCCAAGACGCACCGCGGCGCCGCCAAGCGCTTCAAGATTACCTCCACCGGCAAAGTGATGCGCTGGCGATCGGGCAAGCGCCACCTGCTCGGCACCAAGAAGCCGCGCCGCATGCGCCGGCTTCTGAATAAAGTTCAGGTCAGCCCCGCGGACGTGAAGAATGTCCGCCTGGCATTGCCGTACGGCCTGTAGTCGAAGCTAGATTGTTTCCCAGCCGGGCAGGGCGTAACGGGTGCCTGCCAGCCGGATGTTCCGCCCGCCTTCAGAAATGACGGCCAGTGGTGGAGCGAATGCAGTCCCACGAGACAAACCCGTCCTGCTACTCGTGCATTTTCGCGAGCGGCTGGGCCGCGTTTGTCTCCTCACTTGAATTGAATTTGCCAGCGCTTTCGAAATGCGCCACAGGAGAAAAGAACCATGCCTCGAGTTAAACGTGGGACCAAACGCCGCGCCCGCCGCAAAAAACTGCTGAAGCACGCCAAGGGATTTTTCCTTACCAAGGGAAAGCTGTACCGCTCGGCGAAAGAAGCGGTGAACCGCTCGCTGCGCTATACCTATCGCGACCGCCGCGTGCGCAAGCGCGATTACCGCGCGCTGTGGATTCAGCGCATCGGCGCCGCCGCGCGCAATAACGGCACCACCTACAGCCAATTGATTCACGCGCTGAAGGCCGGGGGGATCGATCTGGACCGCAAGATCCTGGCGGACATGGCCGTGCACGATGCCGATGGATTTGCGTCGCTGGTCGGGTCGGTGAAGCAGCATTTCCCGAAGCCGGGCGGCGTGCAAACCGCGAGGCCCGCGGTTGTTCGCCACCACGAAGAAGGATAATTTCCGGCAATACGTGTAAGAAGGGCGCCGGAGGCGATTTCACGTAGCGCCGGCGTCTCGCCGGCAGAATTGCGTTCACTATGACGACGAACGATCCGACAAAGCTAACGCTCGCTCAGCTTGGCGCCGACTCGCCTGACAAGGTTACGACTCTGTTCAGCGAGTTGCGCTCCGCATTCGATCGCGACGCGGCTCAAGACATTGATTCGATTGACCTCGGCGTCACGCGGGTGAAGTGGCTGGGCCGCAAGTCGGGGATTATTTCTGAGATTACCGAGAACTGGCTGAAGCCTGCATCGAAAGAGGTCAAGCCCGCTGTAGGCCAAAGCCTCAACGCGTTGAAGTCTCACATCGAAGCACGAATCGCTGCGCTCGGCGCTGCGAAAGAAGCGGCGGGAGAACGAAGCGCCGCTGCCCGCGATAAAATTGATCTCTCGCTCCCCGGCATCGAGCGCGTCATCGGCACGCGCCACCTGATCCGCCAAACCTACGACGAACTTCTGCGCATCTTCACTGCGATTGGCTTCAGCGTCGTTGCCGGCCCCGAAATCGAAACGCCCTACTACAATTTCGAGGCACTCAACATTCCCGAGCACCATCCCGCACGCGACAATATGGACACTTTCTATATTGCGGGCGCGCGCGGCGGACATTTGCTGCGCACGCACACTTCGCCGATGCAGATTCGCACCATGGAAAAGCAGAAGCCGCCGGTGCGCATCGTCGTACCGGGCAAGGTCTATCGCCGCGATAATCCCGACGCGACGCACGGCTACATGTTCCATCAGATCGAAGGCCTGGCCGTCGATACGGACATCACTTTCTGCGATTTCAAAGGCACCGTGGATTATTTCGCGCGCGAATTTCTGGGCCCCAAGACAAAAACGCGCCTGCGGCCCAGCTATTTTCCGTTCACCGAACCTTCCGCCGAAGTGGACGCCACCTGCCACGTTTGCGGCGGCTCCGGCTGCCGCGTGTGCAAGCAATCCGGTTGGATCGAGCTGTTCGGCGCGGGTATGGTGAATCCTGCCGTGTACGGCTTCGTCGGTTACGATGCGGAAAAATATTCAGGCTTTGCGTTCGGCATGGGCGTGGATCGGCTGGCGATGATGAAGTACGGCGTGACGGAAGTGCCGCTTCTGTTTCAGAACGATGTGCGTTTTCTGAAACAATTTCCCTGACGAAGTTGAAGTTGCAGAGGCGCGGCTTGGCGGCGTGCTCGTACTTTGAACGTCTAAACTCGGCGAAAAAATGAAGGTCGTCTACAACTGGCTGAAAGAATTCGTGGACGTCACGGCGTCGCCCGCCGATCTGCGCGCGCGGCTTTCGCTCGCGGGCGTGGCCGTGGATTCCATCGACGAAACTACGGCGGGTCCGGTGCTCGATGCAGAAGTAACCGCGAATCGTCCGGATTGCCTGGGCCACCTGGGCATCGCGCGCGAAGTGGCGGCGATTTATCGGCTGCCATTGAAGCCGCTGCACCCCAAGCTCAAAGAATCCGTGGAAAAGGTGGCCGATGCGGCGCGCGTGGAAATTGCGGCGCCCGATCTTTGCGGGCGATTCACCGCGCGCGTGCTGCGCGGTGTGAAAGTGCAACCCTCACCTGATTGGCTGCGCCAGGGCCTCGAAGCGATCGGCGAAAAATCCATCAATAACATCGTGGATGTGACGAACTACGTGATGTTCGAGCTGGGCCACCCGCTGCACGCTTTCGATTTCGATAAATTGCAGGAGCATCGCATTGTGGTGCGTCGCGCGAAACCAGGAGAGAAAATCCGTACGCTCGATGGCGCCGAACGCACGCTGACGAAAGACATGTGCGTGGTGGCAGACGCCGCGCGCGCCGTGGGCATCGGCGGCGTGATGGGCGGCGCGGAAACCGAAATCAGTTTCAGCACGCGCAGCGTGCTGATCGAGTGCGCCTGGTTCGATCCCATTTCCGTTCGCCGCGCTTCCAAGGCTCTGGGTCTGCGGACCGAAGCGTCCTATCGCTTCGAACGCGGCGCCGATCCGGAAATGGCGGAGCTGGCTTCGCGGCGCGCCTCCGAACTGATTCAGCAAGTGGCCGGCGGCGAACTTCTCGTGGGAGTTGTGGACGTGTATCCGCATCGCGCGCCGGAAAAGAAAATTGAGCTTTCGCGCCAAGAGCTGCTGCGCGTGATGGGCGCGGACGTTCCGGACCGTGACGTCGAAGCAATCCTTAGCGCGCTGGGTTTTCATCCCGTGCGCGTAGACGTGAATCGCGGCAGCGACGGCTCGATTGCCGCGGTGTGGGAATGCAGGCAAGTTTCCTGGCGCCAAGATGTGACGCGCGGCATAGACCTGATCGAAGAGGTGGCGCGGCATTACGGCTACGACAAATTTCCGCCGCGCCTGCCGCCCGCAAAACTTCCGGCGCATCGTCTGCCGCACGCCGAGGCGCAGGACCGCTTGCGCGAACGCATCGTGGCGCTGGGATATCAGGAAATCGTGGAAATCCCGATTGTGGATACGCAGCGCAATGAGCTTTTCCGGCCGGAAAATCTCGCGCCGGCGGTGATCGGCAATCCGCTGGCAGAAGATGCATCAGTGATGCGTTCGACGGGCACCGTCAGCATGTTGCGCGCGATCGAGTGGAACCTGAATCACGGCCAGCGCAATTTGCGCCTCTTCGAAATCGGCAAGACTTACGAACTGCGCGATGGCGAGCCTGTGGAAACGCAAGTGCTAACGCTGGGCGCCACCGGCCTGGCTCAGGAAAAAACAATTTACGAAGCCGCGCGCGAATTCACCTTTGCAGATTTGAAAGGTGATCTCGACCGCATCGGCGAGCTTGCCGGCGGTTTTGCATGGCAGTCAGGCGGTCCACAATGGCTCGCCGGTTCGCGCGCGGCGCACATTTCGCTCGCGGGTAAAATCCCAGCTCCGACGGGCATCGGAGTAGCGGGCCAACTCGCCAGGCGCATCGCGGACATATACAAGTTCCGCCAGGAGGTCTTCGTGGCCGAACTGAAGCTCGAGCCGCTCGTCACCGGCGTCGAGGCTGCCGACGCGGCGCGAGGTTTCAAGCCCCTGCCGCGGTTTCCTGCGGTCGAGCGCGATTTTTCGCTGGTGCTTGCGGACGGCGTGACGTTCGCGCAGGTCGTCGAAACGATTCGCTCGCTGCGGATCGACGAGGTCGAAAGCATCGAGGCTGCCGACCTGTTCCGTGGCGGCCAAGTCCCCGCCGGAAAATTTTCGCTAATGATACGCGTGAAATTCCAAAGCGCTGAGGCTACGTTCACCGACGCACAACTCAACGACTTCTCGGGGCAACTCGCCGCCGCTCTCTGGACTGTGCTTGGTGCGACCCTGCGCACGAACTAACGGGGCGAACCGCTCGCGAGCAGCAGGCGGCGCGGTCTTATCAATCGCTGAGGAGGATCATTCCGATGGCCCAAAGCGATTTCCTACGCGACCTCGGCATCACGCACCCCATTATCCAGGCTCCGATGGCAGGGGGCCCGTCGACTCCCGAGCTTGTTGCAGCCGTATCCAATGCCGGCGGTTTGGGATCGCTCGGTGACGCCTACAGCACGCCCGAGCAAATCACCGCGGATATTCAAAAGGTCCGAGCGCTCACGGAAAAACCATTCAACGTGAATCTTTTCGCGGGTGGATATGCGCCCGAATCACCAGTGGACGCGACTCCGATGCTAGAGCTGCTCGCCGAAATTCACGAAGCGCTTCACTTGCCTCCGCCCAGGTTGCCGCCGTGGCCGAAATATCCCTTCGAAGAACAATTGCAGGCCGTGCTGGAAGCACGTCCAACGGTTTTCAGTTTCACTTTCGGAATCCCTGAGCCTCATGCAATCGCGCGCCTCAAGGCAGCGGGAACCGCAATCTTCGGCACGGCTACCACGATCGAAGAAGGAAAAATGTTGGCAGCCAGCGGCGTGACGGCGATCGTGGCGCAGGGCGCAGAAGCCGGTTCCCACCGCGGAACGTTCGCAGGCTCGTTCGAGAACTCGATGGTTCCAACTCTTGAACTAGTTCAATCGCTCCGAGCCGCCGTATCCACGCCAATCATCGCATCCGGCGGTCTGATGGACGGGGGAGACATCGCGCAAGCACTCGCACATGGCGCCATCGCCGCTCAACTCGGCACCGCTTTCCTGACCTGCCCCGAAGCGGGCACGCCTGAAGCTTACCGGCGCGCCTTACTCGCGGCTCGCACAGACACGACCGTCATTACCCGAGCCTTTTCCGGGCGGCCCGCGCGCGGCCTTCTGAATACGTTCATTTCCAAGCTCGAGGGCAAAGAAAAAGTAATCCTGCCGTTTCCGCTGCAGAATGCTTTGACCCGACCGATGCGCGCTGCTGCCGCGAAGCGGGGAGAATTCGGCTACCTCTCGCTCTTCGTCGGGCAGGGTGTGACGCGTGCGCGTGCCCTACCCGCTGCGGAACTCGTCTCACGCCTAGTCGCGGAAATGCAGCAAGCACGCGCCGCTTCCTGACAATAATCGCCAGAATAACGCCTGGCCACGTGCACAAGCACGTTGCGTGAGCGCACGCGATGGCTGACAATAACCATGGCTCAGCAAGGGAGTGGACCGTGAAAATCGAGATTTACGATCAGAGCTACAATGTCAACGCGGAAGACAACGAAGAATATCTGAAGGAGTTGGCGGCCTATGTGGACGGCAAGATGCGCTCCATCGCCGAAGCCACCCACATGGTGGATTCGCTGAAGGTCGCGGTGCTCGCCGCGCTGAATATTGCCGATGAATCTTTTACCCTGCGCAAACGCCAGCAGGAAATCGAAGGTCCGTTGCGCAAACGCGTGGAAAAATGCGTGTCCATGGTGGAAAAGGCGCTCGAGCAGACGAACTAGCGCCGTAAAAATCACCTCGAGCTGGTTCCCAAACGTAATCGGGTGTGACCTCGAGGGCTCCGCGGCTCATGATCCAACCCGTTAGCCCTGACAGCCTTCTCCGTATATGATAAGGGCCACGGGTCACATCACCGTTCGGCGCGTGCATAAACACAGATCAGTTCGGTGTCTGGTCGTTCCAGTAGCGCTCCTAGCGCTGCTGATGCTCGTAATGGTCCTAGGCAGCGCCTCGCACCATCATGCGGGTCCAGATGCGAATTGTTCGTTGTGCCATCTGAGTCACCAGGCGATCGACCAGCCACAACCAAATCATCGGGCTCCATCGCTAGCTCAGGTGGGCGTGCAAATCGAATTCCCGGAACCTGAATTTGCGCCTTCACCTGTGGCGCCGCGACTTCCCGCGCGCGCTCCGCCCGTCGTCTAGTGATCCGCTGACCCAGTCCTGCAACCCGCACGCCGATCGTAATACTTTTTCTCTTTAGAGGTTGAAAACTATGCCCGCTAAAACCGTGCTATTCGCCATTCCTGCACTCGTGGTGTGTTTCGCATCCATGGCCGCTGCGCAGACCTTGCCTCCACCGCCACCCACGCCGCAGAACACCATGCCGCAAACTGCGCCGCAAAATACCCCGTCGGGGCAGGTGCACGGCGCCGTGCGCATCAGCTTGGACCAAGCCATCCAGATGGCGCTGCAGCACAATCACAATCTGAAAGCGGCGCGCACCACCATTCAGCAGGACCAGGCGCTGGAAATCACCGCAAACCTGCGGCCCAATCCCGTGCTTACCGCGGACGCGCAGTTCATCCCGATTTTTCAGCCCAATCAGTTCACGGCGGACTACATCGATGAAACCGCGCAGTTCGATCTGGGCATCGCCTACCTCTTCGAACGCGGCAGGAAGCGCCAGCACCGCCTGCAGGCCGCGCAGGACGTCACCGCGCAAGCCAAAGCCACGGTCGAGGACAACGAGCGCACCCTGACCTTCAACGTTGCCTCGCAATTCGTGAGCGTGCAGCTCGCCGAATCCACGCTCGATCTCGCGTTGCAGGACATGAAAAGTTTTCAGAACACCGTGGATATCAGCCAGGCCCGCTACAACGCCGGCGACATCAGCGAAGGCGATTTTCTCAAGATCAAGCTGCAGTTGCTGCAATTCCAGCAGGATGTTGCCCAGGCGCAGCTCTCGAAGGTCCAAGCGCTGGTCGGCTTGCGCCAGTTCCTGGGCTACGAAACCGTCCCCGAGGATTTCGACGTTACCAGCGACTTCGATTACATCCCGGTGCAGATGAAACTCGAAGACCTGCAAGCCAAAGCTTTGCAGAACCGCCCGGATTTTCGCGCCGCGCAGCTCGGCGTTGTGGGAGCGAAGAGCCAGTATGAACTGGCCAAGGCCAACGGCAAGGTCGACGTAACCGGTACCGCCAACTACGACCACGTCAGCGATACCAACACCGCCTCCTTCTTCGGCAGCTTCCAGATCCCGATTTTCAATCGCAATCAGGGTGAAATCGCGCGCACCAATTACGTGATCAATCAGTCGCAGGAATTGGAACTTGCCGCCAGCGATCAGGTGATGAGCGACGTGCTCAACGCCTACGAAGGCGTGCGTGAAAACGATCTGGTGGTCACGCAATTCCGCGGCGGCTACCTCGATGCGGCGCAGCAATCTCGCGACATTACCGAGTACTCCTACAAGCGCGGCGCCGCCAGTCTGCTCGACTATCTGGACGCCGAGCGCAGCTATCGCGCCGTGCAACTTTCCTACCGGCAATCGCTCGCGGCCTATCTCACTGCGGTCGAGCAGCTGCGCGAGGCTGTGGGAACCAGGAGCCTGCCATGAGCGCCCAGTTTGTCCGATGCGACTCCAGATGTCTTCTGCTGACGCGAGCGAGCCTGTGCGTGGCTGCGGCCGCGATGGCCGCGGCGTGCCTGGCTGGCTGCAGTTCCGATGAACGCGCGAATCAAATGACCTCGTTCAGCGCCAAGGAATCGAAGAGCGAAACTCCCGAGCTGTTTACGATTCCGCAGAACCAGATGTCTCACGTGCAGGTTGTCACCGTGGAACCGGTCAAACTGCCGCGCGTGCTGCGGCTCACCGGCGCCGTCTCTTACAACGCATTTAACACCGTGCCGGTGATCACTCAGGTCGGCGGTCCCGTCACCCGGATCCTGGTGGTACCGGGCGAGCGCGTGAAGAAAGGCCAATCGCTTTTGGAAGTGAGCAGCCCGGATTATTCGCTGCTCTATGCGGCTTACCTGAAAGCGCGCGACACCTTGCGCGTGACGGACAAGAACTACGCGCGGGCCCAAGATCTCTACGCGCATCACGCCATCGCCGAGCGCGATTTGCTGCAGGCGGAGTCAGATCGCATTCAGGCACAGGCGGATTTGAACGCGGCGCTGCTGGGCCTGAAGATCTTGGGAATTCCCAATCCCGACGATTTGGAGAAAGCGCCTTCGTCGGCCGAAATCCCGCTGCTCGCGCCCATCGGCGGAGAAATTGTCGAACGCGACGTCGCCCCCGGCCAGCTATTGCAGGCCGGCGCCACCCAGGCATTCATCATTTCGGATATGAGCTCGGTGTGGGTGCTGGCCAACGTCTATCAGAGCGACATGGCTGCGGTGCACCTAGGCGACCAAGTCGCCGTGCAAACCGATTCGTATCCCGATAAATTCCAGGGGAAGATTTCGTTCATGTCGCCTGCGCTGGATCCCAATACGCGCACGCTGCAGGCGCGCATCGTGGTCGAAAATCCCGGAGAAAAACTGAAGAACAACATGTACGTGACGGCTACGGTGAATGCGGGCGTCGAACAGAACGCCATCGCCGTGCCGGATTCCTCGGTGTTGCGCGACGACGAAAATCAGCCGTTCGTTTACGTAGCCTCCGGCTTCAATCAGTTCGGCCGCCGGCCGGTGGAAATCGGCCAAAGCGAAGCGGGAAAGACGCAAATTGTGAAGGGATTGATTCCCGGCGACAAAGTTGTCGGCGATGGCAGTTTGTTCCTGCAGTTCGCCAATTCGTTCCAGCACTGAGGCGGCCCATTTCGCATGATTCATCAGATCGTACAATTCGCGCTGCAACAGCGATTCCTGGTCCTGATGCTGGTGTTGTTCATTGCCATCGGCGGCGCGGTTTCTTTCCAGCGCATGCCCGTGGACGCCTACCCGGATCTTTCGCCGCCAATGGTGGAAGTCATCACGCAATGGCCGGGCCACGCCGCGGAAGAAGTCGAACGCCTGGTGACGCTGCCCACCGAAGTGGAAATGAACGGCGTGCCCAAGATGGAAATTCAGCGCTCGATTTCGCTCTACGGCCTGTCGGACGTGATTCTCACGTTCGATGAGGACACCGACGATTACTTGGCGCGCCAGATCGTCTTTCAACGGCTCAGCGAAGTCACCTATCCCAGCGGCGTCACTCCAGGGCTCGCGCCTCTTTCCAGCCCCTCGGGTCTGGTATACCGCTACGTTTTGCAAAGTCCCGACCGCTCGCCGCAGGAATTAAAAACGTTTGAAGATTGGGTGATCGAGCGCGAGTACAAGCAAGTGCGCGGCGTGGCCGACGATTCCGGCTTCGGCGGCACAGTGATGCAATACCAGGTGCTGCTCGATCCCGCACGCCTCTACGGCTACCACATCACCGTCCCGCAGATCATCCAGCAGCTTTCCGTGAACAACGCCAACACCGGCGGCGGATTCTACCCGCAGGGCGGGCAATTTTATTACGTGCGCGGCCTGGGCCTGATCAAAGACGTGCAGGACATCGGCAGCGTGATTATCGGCTCGCAGAACGGCGTGCCGGTGCGCATACGCGACGTTGGCGAAGTCACCATCGGCCACGCGCCGCGCCTAGGGCAATTCGGATTCAATAAGAATGACGACGCCGTCGAAGGCGTCATCATGATGCTGCGCGGTGACCAGACGCAGAATGTGCTGAAAGGCGTCGAGGCCAAAACCACGGAACTGAACGAACACATTCTGCCGCCCGACGTGAAAGTCCTGCCCTATTACGACCGCAGCGACCTGGTGCGTTTGACGATTGATACCGTGGAAAAAAATATGCTGGTCGGGATGACCCTGGTCCTGATCGTGCTGATTTTCTTTCTGGTGAATGTGCGTGCGGCTGTGATTGTCGCGCTCACAATTCCGGTGGCGCTGCTCTTCTCTTTTATTTTTCTGCACGCGCGCGGCGTCGCGGCGAACCTGCTCTCCATCGGCGCGATTGATTTCGGCATCATCATTGACGGCACGTTGGTGATGGTGGAAAACATTTATCGCGAGCTGGGACTTCGCGAAGGCCAGAAGTACGATTTACACGAAGTGATTCTCGCCGCTGCACGGGACGTGGATCGCCCCATCTTCTATTCCGTCGCCATCATCATCGCCGGCTACATTCCCATCTACGCGCTCAGCGGCCCGTCTGGAAAGTTGTTCCACCCGATGGCGGACACCATGTCCATTGCCTTGGTGGGCGCGCTGATTCTGACGCTCACCTTTGTCCCGGTCATGTGCTCCTACTGGTTCAAAAAAGGCGTCCGCGAACCCCGCAACAAGCCCTTCGAATGGATCAAGAATGAATACGGCTCGGAACTGAAGTGGTGCCTGGAACGTCCCTGGCTGACCATGGTGATTGCCACCATAATCTTTGCCGTCACTCTCTTGTTGGTCCCTTTCATCGGTGGCGAATTCATGCCGCACCTCGATGAAGGCGCGCTATGGGTACGCGCGACGATGCCCTACACGATTTCTTACGAAGAAGCCGCGAAAGTTGCGCCCGAGATTCGCAACATCCTCGCGAAGTATCCGATGGTCACCGACGTCGGCTCCGAGCTCGGCCGTCCCGATGACGGCACCGACCCCACCGGCTTTTTCAATTGCGAATTTTACGTGGGGCTGAAACCGTACGACGACGCGATCTGGAAATCCGGCAGTGTCCGCAATAAGGCGGAGCTGATCGAGGACCTGCAGAAGCAGCTCACAGCATTCCCCGGAATTATTTTCAATTACACCCAGCCCGCCGAAGATGCCGTGGACGAAGCGCTCACCGGACTGAAGAGCGCGCTGGCCGTGAAAGTGTACGGCGCGGACCTGAACGTGCTGCAGGAAAAAGCGCTGGAGATCAAGCGGCGGCTTTCGCAAGTCCGCGGCTTTACCGAGCTGACCGTCGTGCGCGAATTGGGCCAGCCCAGTCTGATCGTGCAAGTGGATCGCGACAAGATCGCGCGCTACGGCATCAACGTCGCCGATGTGGAGGGAGTGGTGCAAGCTGCCGTCGGCGGCCAGGCGGCCACGCAGGTAATCCAGGGCGAAAAATTATTCGATCTCGTCGTCCGCATGAAGCCGGAATTTCGCGAGAACGCGCAACAAATCGCGAACTTGCTCGTCGGCACGCCCACGGGCCAGCAGATTCCCCTCAGCGAGCTGGCGGACATTCGGGAAGGCAACGGCGCGTCCTTCATTTATCGCGAAAATAATTCGCGTTACATCGGCGTGCAGTACAGCATCGAGGGCCGCGACCTGGCTGGAGCCGTCGAGGAAGGCAAGCGCGCCATCGCGGACGTGGATAAATCATTGTCGGCGGGCTATCGCCTGGCCTGGGGCGGAGAATACAGCGAATTCATCAACGCGATGAGCCAGGTTTCCGTCGTTGCGCCGCTCACCGTGCTGCTGATCTTCATGATCCTTTTCGCGCTCTACGGCAATTTGAAGTTTCCCGTCACCGTCGTGCTCAGCGTGATCTTGACCGAGCCGGTGGGAGCGTTGCTCGCGCTGAAGCTGACGCACACGCCGTTCAGCGTGTCCTCGCTGCTCGGTCTGCTGGTGCTGATGGGCGTTTCGGTGGAAACCGCGGTCATTGACGTCTCGTACATCAATAAACTGCGGCTCGAAGGGTTCGGCATCGAAAAAGCTACCTATGACGCCTCGCTCGTGCGCTTCCGGCCGATCATGATGACCGCTCTGGTGGCGTGCCTGGGATTGCTGCCCGCGGCGCTTTCCACGGGCATCGGCTCCGATTCGCAGAAACCCTTCGCGATTGTGATTGTGGCCGGCCTGGTTTCGCGGCTGCTCCTCGGCCGCATTGTCAGCCCAGTGCTTTACAAAATGGTCGCCCGTGAAGGCGACGTCTTGCAGGTCTGAAGCATCTATCTCAGGGCTCAGGTATACCCGCAGCTCGTGGCGCAGGCTCGCGATCCGGCGCGTTAGCGAATGGACAATATTCGTGGAACGAATACGTCGAAACTCGCATCAGAGTTAGAATAGTTGGCGGAGATCCTAGGTCATTAAGCGATGTCCAAGCGCATAGCCCTACGACTGCTGGCGGTGGCCCTGATTCTTTCCGTGGGCCTCTTTGCCATGCAGGCTGCCGGGCACTGGCATGGTCACTCCTCCGACGAACAGCATTGCCAGGTCTGCCACACCGGTCACGTCGCCGTACCGCAGCCCGCCGCGCAGATAGAAACGCAGTCGCCGGTCACGGTCGCCCGGTTTGCGGCCGCCGAAGATCAGAAGCTCAGTCTCGACCCTGTTTGCAGTCATAGAATCCCTCGCGCGCCTCCTGTCTAATTCCTAACCCCAAAAATTCGTGATCCCTTAACGCGCGCCGTGTTCATGGCGGCGGGCGTCGAATTCCACATTTCTTTTTTATTTCATCCGCGGCCGGCGCTGCGCAGCGCACAGGCCGCCATTCATAAAGGGAGATTCACTGATGAGATTCCTGAGGGCATTTCTTGGGGCTTTGTTTTTGCTGTTGGTCACGATTGCGGTTGCACCCAGCGGTCGGGCACAGACCGGAAACGCGGCGAATATTGCTGGAACCATGACCGATCCTTCGGGCGGCGTCATAGCAAATGCTACAGTTAGCATCCACAACCCAGTTAGCGGGTACGAGCGCTCGACTACAACCGATAGTTCCGGCGCTTTCAACTTTCCCAACGTGCCGTTCAACCCATATCACATGGCGGTAACGGCTCAAGGATTTGGCCCTTACGCTCAGGACATTGATGTCCGTTCGTCGGTGCCCCTCGCGATAAAAATCAGTTTGACCATCGCCGGCAGCTCCAGCACGGTAACTGTCGAAGGCGGCGGTGACTTGCTCGAGAACGAGCCGACCTTCCACACCGACGTGGACCGCGCCTTGTTCGACAAGCTGCCTTTGGAAAGCTCCTCTTCCTCGTTGAGCTCTCTCGTCACCCTCTCGACACCCGGCATCGCCGCAGACTCGAATGGCTTGTTCCACGGACTCGGCGATCACGCGGAGAATTCGTTTTCTATTGATGGCCAGCCCATCACTGACCAGCAGAGCAAAGTCTTTTCCAACCAGCTTCCCGTTGATGCGGTCCAGTCTCTGGAAGTCATTTCTGGTGCTCCGCCAGCCGAATTCGGAGGCAAGACGAGCGTCGTGATCCAGGCCACCACGCGCTCAGGTCTCGGCGTCACCACGCCGCATGGCAGCGTCACCGCTTCCTACGGCGCTTTTGGCACGTCCAACGCCGGCTTCGACCTCGCGTACGGCAATTCGAAATGGGGTAATTTCATCTCGGCAAACGGATTGAACAGCGGCCGATTCTTGGATCCCCCGGAACACACGGTGATGCACGATAAAGGGAACGAGGAAAATATTTTTGATCGCGTGGATTACCAGATCTCGCCTGCGGATTCGATCCACCTCAACGGCCTTTACACGCGATCCTGGTTTCAGACCCCCAATTCGTTCGACGCGCAATTCGCCTCGCCGTGGTTTGGCGTCGTTGTGGATAATGCTGGACTGGCTCCTCCCGTGGCATCGGGCTGCACTCTCGCTCAGTGCGGTCAGCCGGTCGGCGTGCAGGATCAGCGCTCGAAGATCGGCACATACAACATCGCCCCGAGCTGGACGCACCTGATCAATTCCAATACCGTGCTTACGCTGGGCGCCTTCGTTCGCCGCGACGCCTATAACTACTACCCAAGCGACAATCCATTCGCGGACCTCGGGCCGTTCAGCCTTCAGAGGGAAACCGTCACCCAGGATCGCACCCTGACAAACGCGGGCATCCATTCAGAGATTTCCTATGTGCATAGCATTAACACTGTGAAGGCAGGGATTGTTTACGAACAGACTTTTCTCACCGAGAACGATCAAATCGGGATCGTCGATCCTACGTTCAACGCGCCATGCCTCGGCCCGAATACCAATCCTGTAACCGATGCTTTTTACCCTTTCGCCCCGGTGCAAGGGTTTACCAGTACCACCCAGTGCGCAGGAGCAGGCTTGCAGCCGAACGTGGCATCCAATCCCAACGCCCCGGGGAATCCGGCTAATGGGTTTTTAAGCTCGTCCCTATATCCCTTGTTCAGCACGACCCTGCTGCCCTTCGACCTGACGCGCGGAGGAAGTCTATTTTCGACCGCCTCATCATTTCCTCTGCACACCGATGTCAAGGAGCTGGCTCTTTACGTCCAGGACACGATCAACTGGAAAAACTGGTCGTTCAATTTGGGCATCCGCGGCGACAAGTACAATGGCTTGACGACCGCTGGCCAAGCGGAACCTCGTCTGGGAATCGCCTACAACATCAAGCAGACCAACACCGTGCTTCGCGTTTCCTATGCGCGGACCCTCGAATCTCCGTTCAATGAGAACCTGGTACTTTCCAGCATCGGTTGCGGTAATGCTGTCTTAGGGCCCCAAGTCGGCATCGCCGGAACCGGGCTTCTCGGCTGCTCCTCCAGTTCTCTCACACCGATCGCACCCGGGTTTCGCAATGAATTTCATGCTGGCCTGCAACAAGCGTTCGGTAAGTACTTCGTTCTCGACGGTGAATACATCTGGAAATACACACACAACGCTTACGATTTCAGTGTTCTCGGCAACACCCCGATTACTTTTCCGATCGAGTGGGATCGCTCCAAGATCCCTGGCTTCGCGATACGCGGTTCCGTGCCGGATTACCACGGTTTGACGGCTTTCATCGTGATGTCCAGCGTGGCTGCACGGTTCTTCACCCCGCAGGTATCAGGAGCCGGGGCAAATCCCTCGACGCCCGTGGGTGCTTTTCGAATTGATCACGACGAACATTTCAATGAGACAACTCACGTGCAATATCAGCCTTGGAAGAAATACCCATGGGTCGCTTTCAACTGGCGGTATGACAGTGGCCTTGTGGCCGGCGCGACGCCATGCTTTGGCGTGGAAGCATTCAACACTTGCCCGGGCAGCCTGGGTACCACCCCGGCCAATGGCTCGGTCTCTCTCGTAGCCTCGAACGTGGGCAGCGTGCCCTTGAGCGCCGATCAGGAGTTTGAGGCCGGGTTCACCTGCAACGGCGTGCACGCTGCGCCGCCCAGTGCGGCAAATCCTGCTGGCATCCCCATACCCGGCGGCGCCTGCCCCGCTCTGCAGTTCGGATCCACGCTTATTTCCGTACCGGGGCCGAATAAGGAGGACGACGACCTGAATCCGCCCCGCATCCGGTCGCGCAATCTATTTGATCTAGCCGTGGGCCATGACAATCTGTTCCACGGCGATCGCTACAAGTGGAGCGCTCGCCTGGAGGTAATCAATCTGGCCAACAACTATGTCCTCTACAACTTCCTGTCAACGTTCAGCGGCACCCATTACGTCACGCCGCGAACCGTGACCGGGGAGATCGGCTTCCACTTCTAGCGGGCGGCTCCAGCGGACCGAATCTGCGAGCGGTGAACTCCTCCACCCGGCGCGAGGCACGCCACGCAGATCGGTCCGCGAATCCCTGCAATTCTCGCCGCGGAATGTAAGCAAATTCTTACAAAACTCCAGTTGACACCGATTTGCAACTAGCCTACACTCGCGTGCCAGTTGATAATGGTTTGCAACTAGGGGATCCATGCTGCGCGCAGTTTTCTGCTTTTTCGCCAAGGTTTTTTGCTTCCTCACGGCGTTTTTCTTCTTTGGCTTCGCCGCAAGCGCAGGCGTCGGCGGCCGCATCTCGGGCACCGTGAAGGATTCCAGCGGCGCCGTAGTTCCCAAAGCATTCGTGTCCATCAGGAATTCAGACACCGGTGTGCGCCTCGTGCTCACCACCGACGATAACGGCACCTATTCCTTCCTGGACGTCCAAGTCGGCCGTTACAATCTGGACGTATCGGCCGCCGGCTTCCGGCCCTATCAGCGCACAGGAATCACCCTCGATGCCAATAGCACGCTCACGATTGACGCAGTTCTGGAAGTCGGCGCCAGGTCCGATGCCGTCACTGTCGCTGATACCCAGCTGCATGTGGACACCGCCAGCACACAAATCGGCGAGGTCATCAGCGGCGCGCAGATCACCGCCGTGCCGCTCAATGGCCGCAGCTACACCGATTTACTCGCTCTGCAGCCCGGCGTCGCGCCGGTGACTTCGGTGACCTCGGACACGGTGCAAGACGTCGGCGCCAGCGTGCTTTCCCCTTCCGGCGATCTGAATCCCGGGACGATTTCGATCAACGGGCAACGCGAATTCGCCAACGCCTTCATCGTCAATGGCAGCGACGTGGAAGAGGACGTCAACATGGGTGCGGCCATCATTCCCAACCTCGATTCGATCGCCGAGTTTCGCATTCTCACCAGCAATTTCGATGCGGAGTACGGTGAGTTCAGCGGCGGTCAGATCAACGTCGTCACCAAATCCGGCAGCAACGCCCTCCACGGCGATCTTTTCGAATTCCTGCGCAACACCAACCTGGACGCGCGCAACTACTTTTCTCCCACGCGCGGCGCATTCGATCAAAACCAGTTCGGCGGCACCGTCGGTGGCCCCATCCGCAAGAATAAAATCTTCTTCTTCGCCGATTATCAAGGCACCCGTTCGACTCAAGGCGTGGACACTGGCCAGATTCCCGTGCCCTCGGTGCAGGACCGCACCACTGGCAACTTCTCCGATCTCCCGCTGAATTCCAGCGGCTTCAATCCGCTGGGTTTCTGCGGCGTGGCGGCGGGCAATCTTGAAATACCCTGCGCTGTGAGCGGGCCGAACATCGCGACGACTCTTTCGAGCAAATTGAGATACGCGGTGCAACCCGGGGAGCCCTATTACTTCAGTGGCCCCACGCAGCAGCATCCCACCGCTGGACCCTGCACAAGCAACAATCCGGTAACCGGCTGCGTCTTTCCCAACGCCACGGTCCCGACCACTGCATGGATCGCGCCTGGAACCAACCTCCTGCAATACATTCCGGTGCCCAACAACTCCAACGGCACGTTTTCCACTTCGGCCTTCAACCAGACTTTGCGCGACGACAAGGGCGCCTATCGCCTGGACGCCAACACTCGCTTCGGCCTGCTCTCCGCCTACTACTTCCTCGATGACTGGTCGCAGAACAATCCCTACCCGGTTGCACAAGGCGGCGCAAACGTTCCCGGCTTCAATGCGCTCTACACGGGCCGCGCGCAATTGCTGGACCTGGGCTTCACCAAGACACTCGGTAGCGCTGCCGCGAACGAATTGCATTTCAGTTACCTGCGCAACTCCGTTGACCTGGGCAAACCGGTGGGCGGAGTGGGAGTGAGCCTGGCCTCGCAAGGTTTCGAAGTAGGCCCGGGAACCCCGGGCATCGTGCCGCTCTCCCCGAATACCGAAGGCGTCGAGAGCGTTGGATTCAACAGCTACACGATCGGCACCAATACCAACGAGCTGAATCAAGCCGGGAACACTTTTCAATGGCTCGACAATTTTTCCAAAGTGATTGGCGCGCACACGCTGAAATTCGGGGCAGAGGTCCACTACGATCAGATCAACGTCAACGCCATCGCGCAATTCAATGGCAGCTTCCTGTTCTTTGGCACCGAAACGGGCCTGGACTTCGCCGATTTCCTGTTGGGCGTTCCCAGTCAGTATAACCAGAGCCAGCTGCAACCCTTTTACGGCCGCAACAAGTACTTCGGTCTTTACGGCCAGGATAGTTGGCGCATCAACAACAGCCTCGCTCTGAATTACGGCTTGCGCTGGGACCGCATCGAGCCCTGGTATGAGAAGTACAATCAGATCGCCACTTTCATTGCGGGCGAGCAGTCGGTCGTTTTTCCCGGCGCTCCCGCGGGCATCCTTTATCCCACCGATCCGGGCGTATCGCGCACGCTTGCGCCTCCGGGCAATCGCGATTTCGCGCCGCGCATCGGCTTGGCCTACTCACCTAACGTTGCGAGTGACGGCCTTCTAGCAAAAATTCTCGGCGGCCCCGGCAAGACCAGCATCCGCGCCAGCTACGGAATGTTCTACACCGCGATCGAAGCTCTCACCATCGGCGTGATGAGCGCCAACGCGCCCTACGGCACCACCTACACCAGCCCCGGGCCGCCGCTCTTCGCCACGCCGTTCGTCACGGCGGCGAGCGGCCAGAATCTCGGACAGACTTTTCCGGTAGCGCTCGCTCCGCTGAACTCCAGCGCGAAAAATCCAGACTCAAGCATCGACTGGTCGCAGTTCAAGCCCATCACCGGTCTGCCCAACTACCTCACTTCCAACCGCATTCCGTACACCGAGGATTACATGCTCTCGCTCGAGCGCGGCTTCGGTAACGACACCGTCCTCAGCGTGAACTACGTCGGCACGCAGGGCCACCGGCTTCTGGTAATTGAGGAAGCAAATCCTGGCGACCCGACACTCTGCTTGTTCTTAAGCAATCCCGCCAATCTCGCGCCGGGACAAACTCCCTGCGGCCCGCTGGGCGAAGACACGCAGTACACCACCTCTTCGGGCAAGGTTTATAAAGGCACGCGAGGCCCGCTCGGCTCGAACTTCGGCAGCGATGCCAATCAGGCGACGATCGGCAATTCCAATTACAACGCCTTGCAAGTCACCCTGCGCCACACCACCCGGCGCCTCACCGTGCTGGCCGGATACACCTTCAGCAAATCCCAGGACCAATCTTCCAACCTCGGCGAAGCGGTCAATCCGCTCCATCCCGCGCTCAGCAAAGCGCTGTCCTCGTTCGATGTGAAACACAATTTCGTCGCGAGCTACAATTACCAGCTTCCTTTCGAAAAACTTTTCCGCGCCTCGAACAATTGGACGCGTGGCTGGGAAATTTCCGGGATCACTCATTTCAGCAGTGGTCTCGCGGTGACCCTCGTCAATTTCGGCGACAATTCACTGCTGGGGTCCGAACCCAATGGCATCAATAATTTTGGCGTGGATGAGCCGGACTACACTGGTTCTGCCCTCAACCTGAATTCCAATCCTCGCAACGGCCAGGCATATTTCAATACCGCTGCGTTCACCGAGAATGCCTTGGGCACACCCGGCACGGCAAAGCGCCGCTTCTTTTATGGGCCTGGAATGGACAACTACGACCTCGCTCTGCTCAAAAACGTGCGGCTCACTGAAGCCAAGTCTCTTCAGTTCCGCCTGGAGGCGTTCAACGCTTTCAACCACGCCCAGTTTTTCGGCCCGCAAGCCGTTGACGGAAATATTGACAGCTCCACCTTCGGCGACGTCATCAGCGCCGCCCCCAACCGCCGCGCCCAGCTAGGATTCAAATTCTTGTTTTGACGCCATAACTTGCCGGCAAGCCCAGCCCGCTGCGCCAATATTTCCTGCTACAATACTTCGTGGAACCGGCCTGCGACGCAGGTGACGTCGCGATGGTCTTTTGAACCAACACTGGATCCCAGGGAGTCCGCGTCGTCCTGCCCTTGTGCACGTCCATCGGTTTCGGCCGGTGGATAGCCTGAAAGCAGGCGCAGGGCACCCACCTATTCGTGGGGTTCAGGACCTAGCTGCGCACGGCGAAGTGGACCGCTCCACGTCTGAACGCTACAGATTCGCAGTTCATTCGAAGTGCGAAATGAGAAACCCACGGAATGAAGATTCTCTTTATCGGAGATATTGTCGGCTCGCCCGGACGCAAGATCGTCCATGACCGGCTGGCGGACATCCTCACGCAACGCTCTATAGACCTGTGCATCGCGAACGGTGAAAATTCCGCTTCGGGATTCGGCATCACTCCGCGCCTCGCGGAAGAAATATTTGCAGCGGGGGTCGAAGTGATCACCGGCGGAAATCACATCTGGGACCGCAAAGAGATCATTGATTTTTTGCCGCATGAGCCGCGTCTGATACGGCCCGCGAATTTTCCGGTTGGCTCGCCGGGTAAAGGACATTTCGTCGGCCAGGCTAAGAATGGCGTCGCCTACGCCGTGATGAATTTGCAAGGCCGCACCTTCATGGCGCCGCTCGAAGATCCCTTCCGCACCGCGGAACGCGAACTGGCCGCGCTGCCTCCCGATGTGAAAGTGATCGTCGTGGACATGCACGCCGAGGCCACCTCCGAGAAACAAGCGATGGGCTGGCATCTGGACGGAAAAGTTTCCGCCGTGCTCGGCACGCATACGCACGTTGCCACCGCCGATAATCGCGTGCTGCCCGGCGGCACCGCCTATATCACGGACGTAGGCATGACCGGCCCACACGATTCCGTGATCGGCATGGAGAAAAAACCGATCGTGCAACGCTTCCTCGATGCCCTGCCCGCAAAATTCGCCGTAGCCGAAGGCGACGTGCAGATGAACACCGTGCAAATTGACGTGGACGAATCGACCGGCCGCGCCCGCTCCATCGACCGCGTTAACTTCCGCCTCGATTAGATTTGCTCCGCATGCGCACCGCTGGTTTTTGTAGCGCCGGCTCTTTCGCTTTTGACTTTGTAGCGGACGATTCAGGTTCAGCGAACCGGGCAGCCGCTGCGGCTTCTTTCCCTTTCGCGGACAAGTGAATCTGCTTCGCGCAAAAAAATTTCTTCACCGGAAAAAAATCTCAACTCTCATGCAACTCCGTCTCGCGAATTTTATTTTTTACAAGTGAAAATATGAAAATTCGTCGCTGTGGAAATCCTGTGAATTGTTTGTGGAGAGCGTGCATGGTACTCACGAAGTTTTCTCTTGCTACCAACGTTCCGTTTAGGCAGAATCCCGCCTCACGTCTCTGATGAGCGTAAGGCACGGGGATTCATTAGAGCTGGCGACGCAGGGCGCGACGCCGCATCATCGTACCTGAACCACCAGACCAAAATACACCCGCCGGAATGGGTGACGTTTTTCCACAGCATTTCCACATCGGTGGAAAATGCGGTAAGGGCTGACTCGCTCGATGAACCTTTGGGATAAGATTCTCCAACACACAGAGCGGCGCGTTAATCCACATAGCTTCGCTACCTGGTTTCGGCCCACACGCTTGGATCGTTCGGAAGACGATCGACTGACGATCCGCGTTCCCACGCGCCTTTTCTGCAAGCGCCTGACGGAAACCTACGGCGAACTGCTGAAAGCGGTGCTGGTCGAAATCGGCAAGCCGCAGCTGCATCTGGATTTTGTGTGCGCCGAAGCGGAAGCTCCCGTCACGGCCGCTGTCGCCGCGCCGGCCTCACCGCAGGCGAAGCTGGATTTTGACGCGGTGGCCAATCAGCTCAACCCGCGTTACACCTTCGAGTCGTTCATCGTTGGCGCTTCCAACCAGTTCGCGCACGCCGCGGCGCTGGCCGTCGCCGAGCAGCCTTCGAAATCTTACAATCCGCTTTTCCTCTACGGCGGTGTGGGACTGGGCAAGACCCACCTGATGCAGGCCATCGGCCACACGCTCAAGCGCAGGAATCCGGCCATGCGGCTCACTTATGTGAGCGCTGAAAAATTTACTAACGAAGTGATTTCTTCCATCCGCTTCGAGCGCATGGCGGCCTTCCGCGACCGTTTCCGCAATATGGACGTGCTGATGGTGGACGACATCCAGTTCATCGCCACGCGCGAACGCACCCAGGAAGAATTTTTTCACACGTTCAACGCGCTCTACGATCAGCAGAAGCAAATCGTGATTTCTTCCGATTGCCCGCCCAAGGAAATATCCTCCATCGAAGAGCGCTTGCGCTCGCGCTTCGAATGGGGCTTGATCGCCGATATTCAGCTTCCCGATCTCGAAACCAAAATTGCCATTCTGCAGAAAAAAGCCGAAAGCGAACGCGTCCAGCTGCCCGACGAAGTCGCCGAGTACATTGCCCGCGCCATCAAATCGAATATTCGCGAGCTGGAAGGGGCGCTCATTCGCCTGATGGCCTACGCTTCGCTCACCGGCGCGGAATTGAACCTGTCCACTGCGCAGCAAGTCCTGAAAAATATTATTGAGACGCAGGAAAAAAAGGTCACCATCGAGCAGATCCAGAAACGCGTCGGCGAAATCTTCGGCCTCCGCGCCCAGGATCTGAATGTCCGCAGCAATTCCCGGCAGATCGTGCTGCCGCGCCAGGTGGCCATGTTCGTCGTCAAGCAGCTCACCTCCGCGTCGCTTCCCGAAATTGGCCGCCAGTTTGGCGGCAAGCACCACACCACGGTGCTGCATTCCATAAACAAGATCGAAACCGAGCGCCAAACCAATAAAGATTTGAACAAGAAAATCAACAGGTTACTCGATTCATTTGGTTAGACTTACATCCCAGAAACTCTCACCCTACCCTTCGTCTGTGGATTTTCGTGTGCCCGGCTTGAGCCTTCCCCGCGAACGCCTCATGCAGCGCCGGGGTGTGCCCTGCACATGTGGATGGATGGCCTGCGCAATGCCTGTGAACGACCTGTGAGTGCCCTGTGAATGAACTGTGCATTGCTGCGGACCGCGCTCCCGGCACCGCGAGTCGCCGCCCTTATCCTCTGCGGCGTGCGCGTTTGCACAGCACACTACCGGCGGCAATCCGAGCACATCATTCGACTTGCCGCGTTTTCCGAAGTATCCACAGATGCGGCGACGGCGACGGTTTTCTTATATATTTATATACCTAAAGAAAAGCAGTACAGTAGCCGCAGCAAAAAATCAGCTCGAATATTGCGAGGGTCGCCTCAGATGGAATTCAGCGTAAAAAGATCGGACCTGCTCGATGAACTCGAACTGACGCAAGGCGTCGTCGAGCGCAAGACCACCATTCCTATCCTCTCGAATCTTCTGGTGGAAGCAAAAGGCAGCCGCCTCACCATCACTGCCACCGATCTCGAGCTCAGCATCCGCACCTCTTGCGATGCCAAGGTAAAAAAGGAAGGCGCCGGCACCATCCCCGCCAAGAAATTATTCGAGCTGCTGCGTTTGCTGCCCGAAGGCGAAGTGAAATTCAAGCTGTTGGAAAATCACTGGGTGCACATCATCAGCGACCGCCGCAATTACAAGCTGGTGGGCATGTCCAAGGATAATTTTCCCGCGCTCCCGGCTTTCCCGCACGCCCTGGTGAAGATTCCCGCGAAGCTCCTTGCCGACGCCATCGCCAAGACCACCTTTGCGATCTCGCTCGAAGAATCCCGCTACACGCTGAATGGTGCGTTGCTGGTGCTGAAACCCGGCTCGCTTGCCATGGTGGCTACCGACGGCCATCGCCTCGCCATGGTCGAGACCGATCACAAATTCGAAGGTTTCAATAACGAGACGCGCGTTCTCATCCCCAAGAAAGCCATGACCGAAGTGCAGCGCCTGGTCGGCAAATCAGGCGACGATGTTCAGATCGAATTCGGCCAGGATGAAAGCCATCTGTTTTTCCAGGTCGGCCGCCGCCTGCTCACCTCGCGCAAACTCACCGGGCAATTTCCGAATTACGAAGCGGTGCTGCCGCGCGACGCGAATAAAACCCTCTCGCTCGAGCGTGTGGAATTACAAGATGCACTTCGTCGCGTCGCGCAGCTCGCCGACCAACGTTCGCACGCCGTGAAGTTCACGCTCACCACGGAGGGTTTGGAAGTTTCCTCCTCCAGCCCCGAATACGGCGAAGCCAAAGAAATCATCGAAAAAGAATTCAAAGGCGAGACCATCGCCATCGGTTTCAACGCGCAGTACCTGCTCGATTTCCTAGCCGCTGCCGCCGACGGCCCCATCAGCTTCGAACTAAAAGACGAACAATCCGCAGGCCAACTCCGCCCCACAGGCGACGAAACCTCGCGCTACCGCTACGTCGTCATGCCCATGCGCATTTGATCGTCGGGAGCGCGTTTTTTGCGAAGG
>Ga0116135_1000034_pt1 | contig 59778 bp, 57 predicted proteins | sample June2015DPH_20_1_FD_89738 | JGI IMG/M metagenome (GOLD analysis project Ga0116135, IMG submission 89738) | Peatland microbial communities from SPRUCE experiment site at the Marcell Experimental Forest, Minnesota, USA - June2015DPH_20_10 | ecosystem: Environmental > Terrestrial > Soil > Wetlands... | reverse complement strand
GTTTATAGGAGGTATTGGTGAACAAATAAGACAACTGCAAAAAGCTTTAACACTTGAACAAATCTCAAAAATTGAACAAGCCAAAAAAAGTAGCCAACAAGAATTTTTAAAACAATATCCAGATGCGCTGAGTGATAAAAGAGTACATAAAGCTTTAGAGAATTTTGATAAAAACCTAATAATAGCTAACGATAGAGTACAGGCAGTTATAGATAGGGAAAAAAAAGCTGCAGAGGCTTTACTTTTAGCAAAACTTAAAGAAGAAGAAATTACTGCTGCGATTAAAAAATTTGAACAGCAAGTTAAAGAAGGCATTGGTAAACTTGGAAATCCAAACATAGATATAGATGCCAAGGATAAAGAAATCAAAGATTTCCATACAAAATTGCCTGATATTTTAAGTGCTGCACAGAAAAGAGAGGCAGATAAGATTTTAGGTAGATGGGATAGCGCAACAGTTGAAGCTAGAGAAAGAGTAGGAATTGCTGATGGTGCGATTGCAGAATTTGAACAACATAGCAAAGAAGTTATAAAAAAACTTATAAACCCGCAAGAAACTTTTGATGCAGCTACCATAAAAGCTCGTGAAGATGAACTAGAAATATTAAAAGCAACGTTGCCGAAACTATCTAATGGGCAACAACAAAGAGTAGATAGAGTTTTAGGAAATTTTACTGCTGAAAAAATCGCTACCGAAGGCAGAGTGAAAGTTGCTAATGATTTATTTGAGCAAATTAAATCTGAGGTTCCGACAAGTACTAGAATAGTTGGTGAAACGAACACAACACTTAGCGTTATAGAGTATCAACAATATAAAACAACACAATTAAAAGAAAAAGTTAAATTATTAAATCCAGACCAACAAAAAGCGGTGGTCCAGATTTTTAAAGAGTTCGATGTTGCGGTTGCAGTCAAAGCTAGTGCAGCTAAGGATTTGCTTTCTAAAATTTCAGATGGAGTTCAAGCAGGAACCGCGAAGGTTAATGATGAAGAAGCAACGCATACAGATATAGAAGCTCAAAAAGCTGCAATAAATTTATTAAGAACTGAAGCAGCTGCGTTTAAAGCTTTTTCTCCAGAGCAACAGGAAATAGTAGATAATAGTTTCAAAGCTTTTAACAAAGCAGTTAAAGATAAAAATAAAGCAGCCGCCGTATTTTTGAGTTATATTAGAGGTAAAATTGATGGTTTAACTGCAGATATAGGTAAAACAAATATAAAATTTGAAGATATAAAGCCTATTAAAGAACAAATAGAAAAATTAAAAGAAGAGGAAGTTGCGTTCAAATCTTTAAATTCAGATCAAAAAGCTGCAATAAAAGAACTTTTTACAACATTAGATGAGAAAGTTAAAGGAATAGAATTAAAAATTGCTTATGCAGAGGAAGCCGCAAATAAAGCTGTTATAGAATTTAAACAAAATGTTCGTAATGGTGTCGATAATAAGTTTATAGATCCAAATGTAGCTTGGGATAGCAAAGAGATAGACAAGCTTGATGCAGGAATAAAAGATTTGTATGATAAATTCAAAACATTAAGTTTAAGCGAACCTCAATTAGACGAAGTTAATGATCTGTTGCAAGAGTGGAATGCCGCAGTAGTCGATGTCAAAAAAACAGCACAAGCTGCTGAAGATGGGGTTGCAGCATATAAAGCAAGTGTGGAATCCAAAATTACATTTCTTGAAGATCCAAACACACCTTGCGATACAGCAACAATAAAACAGTTTGTTCAGGAAATAAATTCTTTATCTTTACCAGAAAAATTAAGCGATACACAAATAGCTACGGTGAGGGGTATTTCTAGCCAATGGGATGCTGCAATACAAGCTGCTAATGATAGAGTAAGGGCTGGTGATGATGCAAAAGAAGCATTACTTAACAAGGCAAATAGAGATTTTAAAGCATTTGAAGGTAAAGTTGCTGCAAATACTAGAGCTCTAAAACAGGATATAAATTATGATGATATAGAATTACTTAGATTAGGAATAACTAACTTTGAACCATGGTTATCAAAAGATTTATTAACAAAAGAGCAACAACAAGAAGTAACTGATCTTGTTAAACAGTTTAATACGGATATTAAGATTGCAAAGTTTAAAGCGGATGTTAATAATGTTCTTGAAAGCCTTGGAAAACAAATGGAAGCTAGGACTTTAACTGTTGAAGAAATAAATAAGATTAATGAGCAAATAGTAGAATCTAAAAGCAACCTTTTGTTTAAAGAAACATTGAATTCTGAGCAAAAAGAAGAAATAGATGAGCATTGGAAAAGATTTGATAAAGAACTTGAAATTGCCAAGAAGAAAGTAGCAAAAGATAAAGCAGCCCTTGAAACAGCAGCCACTATTGAACTGGGTGGCGTAGACAAAGCGCCACTTCCGCCACCACCTCCGCCAGCTAAATTAAGTGTATTAAGCAGTTTGTCAAACGCCTTGTCTGAAGTTGATTCGGCTAAATCAATAGTAAAGTATGATACTGAAAATCAAGATTGGAATGCAGCAACTTTCAATAAGGAAAATGTAGTGGCGTTATTTAATGAAACAGCTCTAAAGTTAACTGTAGCTGACCTGGCATTTTCTTCCCCCAAAAAAATGCAATTTTTAGCAGATGATAAAGGCGATTTAAACCCAAATCACATCTTAGCTACGGTATTGGTTTTGCAAGAGGTATCTAAGTCTAACCAACTACAAGCAGAAGGCAGTAAAAATCGTGATCTTCCTATAACTCTTAGAAATTTTGAAGATAAAGCTTTATTAGAGGTTTTAACGAATTTTAATGCGCAACTTTTTAGTAACAATGATAGTGCAACTAAAGACTTACGTTCTATAAGAATTAATTATGTTGGAGAAAACGAAGATTTGCAAAAACTAGTTGATGCGCATAATGCAATTCATGATCATTTATTAAAGGGCAATGAGACTATAGATTCTGACTTAAAACATAAATTTGAACAACAAAAAAATAAAATTAGTCAGTCTATAACAACACCGAGTAAAGACGGTGTTCCAGCCTCAGACATGCCTAAGGTTGTTGCTATGCCCAAAGTCTAAGGTGTTTAATGGATGTTCATTCACTCAAGTAGAATTTATTGTTGTTTTTTTCAAATAAAACCATAATTGTTCCTCGTAGTTGTAGGCCGATATCCTACAATTAATTAATAGGAACAAGAAAATAAGAATAATAATTTAATAAAAACAGTGCAATTGCGCGTGTTGCGCATTAATAATAAAAAACGGTAGACATTATTTATGCCATCTAAAAAAAAGCCAGAACCAAATACAGATGAACAAGCTCCGGAATTGATGGAGGAGTTAGGAGCATTGGATTCGGACCAAGATAATGCTGAAGGCGCAACACTATCTTCCAGAGCAGCATTCATGCAATACGCACCGATGCGGGATTTGATGAGACAGTTTTTGAAAAAAGCTAGGAATGGAAAAGTTGATGAAGAGGTATCTACGTTGTTCAGAGAAAAAGCAGGAAGATTTATATTAGAAATATTACAAAAACCCGAAACAAAAGACCTGTCACAAGAACGATTGAATAGCAAACTAGAAAAATTTATAAACAAAGTTGAAGAAATATCTGCTAATGCCACAAAGCCCCCACGTGCTGCAACAACAGGCCCAACGCTAATATTAACTGAAGAAGAAGCTGAAGAAGAAGCTGAAGAAGAAGCCACAAAAAAATCCACATTTGACACTAAATATGCAAATGCGTGGAGCGAAATTAAAAAATCTGGCGGATTAATTGTAAAGTATGATACTCCGGTTGGGGCAGCATTTGATAAAGATAATTTGACTCATCTGCTTAAAAATACTATTAAAGAGAAGCCAAAAAAAAGTGATATTGAGGATAGCGCTACGCCGACGGCAGTAGCTGTGGTTAAAGAATCAGTTAAATTTAAAGACTTATCTAATCAAGTAATTCCTGATGACAATCCTAATCCAAAGAAAATACAGTTTAAAACGCCAGACCAAACTAACTCGGGAGAGAAAAAAGATCACATATCTGCTACAGTATTAACTTTGCAAGGAGTGGCAATTTCTAATAAAACACAAGGTAAAAATTGTGAAGTAACTGTTAACGATTTTGAAGATGAAAATTTAATAAAAATTTTACATAAATTTAATAAAGCACTTTTTAGGGCTCATGCTAGCGATAATCCAGCATTGCAAGACTTACTTTCTGTAAAAATTAATTATAAAGAAAACAGTGATCCTTTAAGTGCTAAAGTAAAAGAATTAGTTGATGCACATAATGCAATCCATGCAAGTTTAAAGAAAAATGGCAAAATGGATAAGGATTTAAAAAAGGCGTTTCAAGATAAATTAGCTAGTATAGAGCAAGGTAGTAAACCAGTGGTGTCTAGAGAAAAAATATTTAATATGGGACCAAAAATTTCTCCTGTTGAGCCTGCTCCTGCAGGGGAGACGACTTCTGCGGCATCGCCAGCAGCGTTCAAAGTAGTAGGTAGTAAGCCACCCACTGGTAAATAGCTTAAACTTTTACGGCTGAACATTCATTTGTGTTTATTGTGAAAATCTTTAGAATATATAAATATATTTAGTATTAATAATATATAATAGAGATATCTTACATAAAACTCAGGATTTAAATATGCCAGTTAGTGCTAGTTGCGAAGAAACCGAAATAAAAACCTGTATGCAATTAAAGGGTGGTTTATTTACATTAACTACCTTACAAATTTTAAATAACGACCTACGAGCATTGGAAGAGCAGTTAGATGCAAAAATCCAACAGGCGCCAAATTTTTTTAATAATGCACCTATGGTTATTGATTTATATCATTTATCCGAAAATTCTGAGTTTATTGATTTTGGTGTGCTTAAAAAGATTTTAATCAAGAAGAATGTAATTCCAGTTGGAGTAAAAAATGCTAATGTAACTTTACAAAAATTAGCAGTGGAAGCTAATTTAGCTATTTTAAGATCTAATAATAGTTTCGAAAATCATAGTAAATATCCTGGTAGTCAGAGTCAGACAAGTCAAATAGCTAAAGACGAAGATAATGTTAAAGATGTAAGTATAAGTTCTAGCGGGAATACTAGCTTAAAACCAGTAAAAAATAAGTTAATTGCCGCACCGATTAGATCTGGACAACAAGTTTATGCTCCAGATGGCGATGTTACGGTAATAGGCTCAGTAAGTAATGGAGCAGAATTATTAGCAGATGGTAATATTCATGTATATGGTCCGTTACGCGGTAGAGCATTAGCTGGTTTAAATAATAATACTCAAGCTAGAATTTTTTGTACTAGCTTAGAAGCAGATTTGATTTCTATTGCTGGACAATTTAAAATTAGCGAAAATATTGAACCAAAATTTTGGAAAAAACCGGTACAAATTCAATTGTTTGAAGGTAAACTGTTAATTACAGAATTTTGATATTAAAATAAAAGTTATACTAAATGCATATGAGTTTTCGGTGTTTTAAAATTAAAAGGCTGTTTGTCTGAGCCTTGCGGAGCAAGGCGAGTTTACAGCTTTTTAATTTTAGAATACCGAAAATTTATATGTGTTTAGTATATATAGTAAATAAAATAAATAAAAATTAAGGAAGAAAACCTTGAATAATTTAAAATCCCAAGTAATTGTGGTTACATCCGGTAAAGGTGGAGTTGGAAAGACTACAACTAGCGCTGCCCTTAGCGCCGAATTAGCTAATCGTGGCTTTAAAACAGTAGTTATAGACTTCGATGTTGGATTAAGAAATTTAGATTTGGTAATGGGCTGCGAACGTCGCGTTATTTACGATATCATTAATGTTATTAATGGCGAATCTAGCCTTAATCAAACTTTAATAAAAGATAAACGACAACCAAATTTATTTATTTTGCCAGCTTCTCAAACTAGAGATAAAGATGCTTTAACTAAAGAAGGCGTGGCTAAAATAATCGAAGAATTACGTAAAGACTTTAGATTTATTATTTGTGATTCTCCAGCAGGCATAGAACGTGGGGCTCTTATGGCGCTATATTTTGCTGACGAAGCTATTATAGTAACTAACCCGGAGGTATCGTCGGTAAGAGATTCGGATCGAATTATTGGGGTGTTAAATAGCAGAACTAAGCTAGCTGAAGAAAACAAAGAAATTATTAAGCATTTATTAATAACTAGATATTCTACAAATAGAGTTAAAAAAGGTGAAATGTTAAGCGTTAACGATGTACGAGAAATTTTAGCAATCCCATTGTTAGGCATAATACCAGAATCTGAGGCAGTATTAACTGCTTCTAATCAGGGGATCCCAATTACTTTGGAACAAAAACCAAGTAATGCCTGTAAAGCCTATAGGGAAGCGGTTGCTACTTTATTAGGAGAAAAAACCGCACCAAACACCTCTTCGACCATTAGAAAAATTTTAGTAAATATTGGGCTTGTTAAGGATTGTGTATGAGTATTTTTGATTTTTTCTTAAATAATCGTAGAACTGCACAAAAAGCTAAAGAAAGATTACAAATATTGGTTTCTCACCAGAGAACTAAAAATGGTAATTTAGATTTTATTCCACAGTTACGACAAGAATTAATAAATGTTATTAGTAAATATGTATCTATTGATAACGATCAAATTCAAGTTGAATTGCAGCAAAATGAAAATTGCTCGATTTTAGAGTTAAATATTACTTTAAATTCTCCGGAATTAGTTGGATCTTAAATTTTAGCGTCTGCTTGTGATGCAATAGGAACTTTGTTAATTAATTCTATTTCTTGGGTAGAGATTTTAGCTCTATATGCCATAATTTCTACGCCTTGTTCTACAGCATAAGCAACTTTTTTACTGTATTCTGGATCTTTGTCAGTAAATTTTAAAATTTTAACGCCAGAGTGTAGTACGCAATATAATAATACTGCACGATGGCCTTGTTTTTTTCTTAGTATTAAATGCTCTAAACTGCGATCTGCGAATTTTGTTAAAGGGAATATTCCTTCGTATTGTTCGTTGCTATAAATTACATGTTCTAAGCATACGTAGCATTGAGTTAAAGGGTGTAATAGTTGTATTGGACTTTGTTCTAGAACTAAAAACGGCATAGAATCTTGTTCGTATTTGAGTTCTGGATTCAATACTTTATAATTAGCTAACTCTTTAATGTGACCATACTTAATAGCCTCTATTACTAGTTTTTTTATTATCTCTGGATTGATACTTACTAAAAAGCCACCGTTAACTTCAACTAGCTCTAGAGTTGGTAGGCAGTGGTCTTCGTAGGGCGCAGAAAACCATAATTGGGTGCCTAGTATATCGCAGCCAACTAATGGGCCTAAGTTAGGGCAACGAAGCATAATGCGGCGTTTAGATTGTAAAACAACTTCCATTAAAAAACTAATGGGACGTTTTAATAAAGTGGCCTCGGTTAATTGACTGTGGTATTTCATACTTTATTTTTCGGCATAAAAAAAATAAGCTTAACTAAAAAATTCAATAAAAATTGTTGGATCTACATGTTATCTTGTTGATATATCCCTGGTATTTTGCTATAAATCATAATTTTATTAATGGTGTGGAGGATTGGGTGCAATGGTAGCTAAAGTTAAAAACAGTAAAAGTAAAGTTAAAAAGTCTAGTAAAGTAGTTAAAAAAGCGGCAAAAGCTAAAAAAATTACTAAGAGTTTAAAAAAACCTAATAAGGTTGTTGCTGCTAGGGCAAAAGCTAAAATAAAAACTAAGGTTAAAGCAAAATCTAAAGCAAAAGTTAAGGTAACTACATCTAAAGTAAAATCTAGACCACAATCCAAACCTAAATTGAAAACTATTTCTACAGCAGCATCTAAGAAAAAGAAGGGGATAACCATTAGTATTAAGCCAGTTAAAAAAGCAGCAGAAGTTAAAAAATCTACAATTAAATCTTCTAGTGTTGCTAAGAAAAAACCATTGTTAAATAACGTTCAAAATAGTTTAACTACACCACAAGATATTTTTGCAGAGCATGGTTTTGGATGTCATGTAGGTCATGCAACTCATCATGCAGAACATGATTTTACAGAGAAAAAACAACATCACATTGCTTCAACCAATACAGATCCGTTATTATCTGGTCCAACTAGTAAATTTGAGCCGTATCGTATACATACTACCGAAGAATATATGAACGAACAACAATTACAGCATTTTACTAATATTTTAGAATCTTGGAAGCAAGATTTAATGGTAGAAGTTGATCATACTATTACTGAAATGAAAGAAGCAGATATATTGGCCGATCCTAATGATCGGGCTACCCAAGAAGAAACTTTCAATTTAGAATTAAGAGCTAGAGATCGTGAAAGAAAATTAATAAAAAAGATCGAAACAGCGTTAAAAAAAATTAAAGATCATGAATATGGGTATTGCGATTCTTGTGGCGTAGAAATCGGTGTTAGGCGTCTAGAAGCTAGACCAACTGCAACTTTATGCATCGAATGTAAAACCTTGGCAGAAATGAGAGAAAAAAGGGTATAGTGTTTGGCTACTTTAAGTGTTTGTATAGTTACTGAAAACGAAGAACGTAATATAGAAGCTACTTTACAAACAGTTAGTTTTGCCAATGAGATTATTATTGTAGATTCTTATAGTTCAGATCGTACTGTAGAGATATGTAAAAAATATACCGATCAAATTTATTTAAATACTTATCAAGGTTGTGGGATCCAAAAAAAAATTGCTTTAGAAAAGGCTACTAAAGAATGGGTATTAATATTAGATGCTGATGAAAGATTATCTGTGGAACTACAACAAGAAATCCAAGAAGTTATTAATAGTTCTACAGAATATTCTGGTTTTATTATTCCGTTTCAAACTTTCTATTTGGGTAAAGCTATAAAATTTGGTGATTGGTATAAAGAACGGCATTTAAGGTTATTTAAACGGGATAAAGGACAAATTACAGCTAAGATTGTGCATTCTAGTTTGGAAGTAGATGGAAAAATAAGTAATTTATATAATTATATTTTACATTATTCTTTTCCAACTGTTGAAAGAGTATTACATAAGATTAACGATTATTCTACTTTGGGAGCTAAAGAACGATTGCAAGCTGGTGAAAAAGCTAATATTTTTACTGCTATTTTACATGGTATGTTTGCTTTTTTGCGAGGTTATATTTTTAAACTAGGTTTTTTAGATGGTAAATATGGATTTATGTTAGCTATATCTAATGCTCAGGGTTCGTATTATAAATATATTAAATTAATGTTGCTTAATTGAACCAGAAAACTCAGCGTTAATAGTGTAGATTTAACTCTAAATATTGATCAACTGCAGTTTTAAAGGCCTCCATAAGATGTTGTGTTTGTTCCGCCTGAAAAACTATTAAGCAATCTTTATTTATAACCTCCCCGTAAAAACAACCGGAACGGCCAATATAGGTAATTTTGGCAATAAAGTCTTTATATTTTAACATATAACTCACCCGTATTATGAAAACTCATGCGCATTCAGTATTTCTTTCTTAGGGGAGTTATGGTGGCCAGAGAGGGAATTGAACCCACGACACAAGGATTTTCAGTCCTCTGCTCTACCAACTGAGCTATCTAGCCAGAATATTTTTTTAAATAATAAAAATCACATTAAACCTTACAGTGATTGTTGAAGTCAAGATCAAAAAAAAACTACCCGGCCATAAATTGGGCCGGGCAAAGGTGTTGAGAGGGTATTATTATTTATGAGCCATTTCTTTTAAGCCCTTTAGAGGAATAATTCTTACTCTTCTAAAAGCTGGCTTTGCCTTAAATACGGTAGATTCGCCAGTAAATGGATTTATGCCGGTACGTGCTTTTCTAGCAGGCATTTTTCTAACAACAATTTTAAAGGCTCCAGGAAGGATAAATTTTTCTGGTCCACCTTTTTTTACGTGTAGTCCCATTATATGGCAAAAAGTATCTAGAATTGTAGATATTTGCCTTTTATTTAATTCAGCGTGTTCTGCTAAAGTGGACAATAATTTAGATTTATTAAAAGCAGCATCTACTTTTTCTAAAGGAGCCTTTGGAGCTATAGCCTTGGTAGGTTTATGAGAAAGTTTAACTGCATTTTTTACGCTTCTTAATAAACTAGCAAATTTACTTTTTGGTTTAGTAGTTTTTTTAGTGATCTTAGCTTTTTTTACCTTATGTGTTACTGGTTTCTTTTTAGAAACTTTTTTCTTAACTCTGGTAGCTGCCATGCAAAATTCTCCTCTAATTAAGTATTAAAATTAAAAATATAATTATGCAATATAGCATAGCTATATTGTTTTGCCTAGAGAAAATATACTGCACACACACTTGAGATGCGCTCAGTATATATTACTTGTGGCTTTTATTGAGATGCTTAATAAAAACAGTAGGGCAGCACTAATTACGATTGCAGGGCCAGTCGGAATATCCCATATTAAAGAAGCAATTATTCCTAAAATAATTGTTATGCAACCGAATATGCTACCTAAAATGGCCATTTGGGTAGGGCTTTTAGCCCAAATTTTAGCTATGGCGCTAGGGATAATTAATAATGCATTTATTAACAATACACCAACCAATCGTATTGTTACTGCAAAAATTAGGGAGACTAAAATGGTAAAAATCCACTTAATTTTGGTTTCGTTGATACCTTCGGTTATGGCTAATTCTTTATGAATGGTAATAAAAACTAATTTGTCCCATAAGAATATTAGGCTGCCAATAACTAGTATATCAATTAAATAAATACATATTAAATCAAGGTTATTTATAGATAAAATATCGCCATATAAATAGCCAAGTAAATCTATTCTAATATTAGCATTTTTAGATAAGGTTATTGATATTAGACCTAAGGCTAGAATAGTGTGCGATAAGATACTTAACACTGTATCGTTAGTAAAATTTTTATTACTGGAAATTGTCGTTAATAATATTGCTATTAATAAACAAGTAAAAATTAAGCCGTAATAAATATTAATATTTAAAAGGGCGGCAATGCTAACCCCTAATAAAGTAGCATGTGCTAGGGTATCTCCAAAATATGTCATACGTCGCCAAATCATTAAACTACCAATTGGTCCAGATATAATTGCTATGCCAATGCCAGCTAGTAAAGCAGTAATAATAAAGCTATGCATGTTGATGATCATGATGATGTGGATAAATTGCTAGTTTTGTCATGTGTTCGCCAAATAATTGAATAAATTCTGGATGTTGACTTACTGCCGTAGGTAAGCCGTGACAGCAAATATGTTTATTTAAACAAATAACAGAATTTATTCCAGACATTACTATATGTAAATCATGAGAAGCCATTAAAATTGCGCAATTTAATTGTTGTTGTAAATACGAGCATAATTTATAAAACTCTGCTTGGCCGTTTAAATCTATACTTTGGGTTGGCTCGTCTAATATTAATAAATTTGGCTTATTATACAATGCTTTAGCTAATAGGATTCTTTGTAGCTCTCCGCCGGATAATTTATGGATTGATTTATTTAATAAATGTTCAATTTTTAATTCTGTATTTAAACCTGTATTGTCAGTATTAAATGGCTTTTTAGTTTTATTATTTAAATTTAGAAATTTTGACACAGTGATAGGTATTTGTTCTGGAAAGCTAATTTTTTGCGGTACATAACCTATTTTTAAACTTGGATGTTTAACAATATTACCAAAGCTTGGTTGGATAAAGCCTAAAATAGTTTTAATTAAAGTAGATTTACCGGCTCCGTTGGGCCCTATTATCGTAATAATTTGTTTTGAATATATATCAAAATTAATGTTTTTTAATATTTTATATTCATTAAAATTAATGTTAAGATTCTGTATGCTTATTAATTTATTTTCCATAGTTGTTTTATTTATTAATGTTTTATTTAGTACCAGTCTTTTAGCCGAACAATCTACTAAACCTACTAATATTCGTGTAATAGCTACTATTAAACCATTATATAATTTAACTGCCGCTATAATGCATAATACCAAAAATAAACCATTATTGTTATTAAATGGTAATGTTTCTCCACATGATTATGCTCTAAAACTAAGCGATGTGGAAGTCATTAAACAAGCAAATTTGATTGTTTGGGGTGGGCCAGACTTAGAATTTTTTTTGACTAAACTGTTAAAAAAGCCATCATTAGCTAATAAACTACTTACTATCCAGACTTTAAAGAACATTAATAAATTGTCGTTTAGAAAAAGTACTCAATTAGACGAGCATTTATGGTTATCGCCAGATAACGCTAAAGTTATTGTAGAGGCAATAACGCAAAATCTAATAACATTAGATCCGGCGAACGCTAATCAATATTTAACTAATAAACGACGATTTTTAACAAAATTATCTTTTGTAGATTTGCGCATTAGAACTAAATTATACGAAATATCCGGGCAATCTTATGTGGTTTTTCATGATGCTTATCAATATTTCGAAAAATTTTATGGATTAAAACAACCGTTAGTAATTAGTGATCATCCAGAACTACCGCTCAGCATGCAACGTATGATCTCTATTCACGATTCAATTAAAAAACATCAGATTAAATGCTTATTTAAAGAACCACAATTTAATCCTAAAATGTTAGATTTTTTGTTAGAAACTACTGCTACAACAGAAAAATTAAAAATAGGGATCTTAGATCCATTAGGTTCAGATCAAGATTTAGGTGTCGATGGTTATTTTAAATTATTAAATAATTTATCTGATGGGTTATATAGCTGTTTAAAATAAGTTTATATATTAATATTAATGCCGACTAACTGCTTCTATGCCTTTACGACGATTTTTACGGATAGAAGTTGAGGTTGATTTCCTAGTAACAGGTTTTTTCTTTAATAAAACAGGCTTAGGTATGCTTTGTAAAGCAATTTCTAAGACTTGATCAATCCAATTAACTGGAACGATTTTTAAGTCTTGAGAAATGTTTTCTGGTATTTCTTTTAAATCATGCATATTTTCTTCTGGAATAATTACTGTAGAGATCCCAGATCTTTTGGCTGCCAGTAATTTTTCTTTTAAACCACCAATAGGTAGTACTTTACCGCGTAAAGTTATTTCGCCTGTCATTGCTACATCTTTTTTTACTGGAATATTAGTAAATAACGATACTAATGCTGTACACATAGCGATCCCAGCGGATGGACCATCTTTTGGCGTCGCTCCTTCAGGAACATGGATATGTACATCGTGTTTTTTATAAAAATTATTAGCTATGCCTAGAGAAGTTGCTCTATTTCGGACGACCGTCATGGCTGCTTGGATAGATTCTTGCATAACTTCGCCTAGTTGTCCGGTACGCGTTACTTTACCATCGCCAGCAATTTTGGCAGCTTCTATAGTTAGAATTTCTCCGCCAACTTCAGTCCAAGCTAACCCAGTTGCTTGCCCAATCCAGTCTTTTTCGTGGCCTGCTTCATTAGTGATTTGTCCAAACCTATAACGCCTTACTCCTAAATATTTTTCTAAATCGTTTGCGGTTAGAGAATAGTTAGTAGTTGCTTTGTCTGATAATAAGCTTTTAACAACTTTACGACATAATTTAGAAATTTCTCGTTCTAAATTACGGACTCCAGCTTCTCTAGTGTAATAATTAATTATTTCGACCGTTGCATCATCAGAAAGGTGTAGTTCGTTATGGCGTAAGCCAGTTGCTTTCATTTGTTTAGGTAATAAATATTTTTTAGCAATGTTTAATTTTTCGTCTTGAGTGTATCCGGAGATCCAAATTATTTCCATACGATCCAATAATGGAACAGGAATATTTAAAGAATTAGCAGTAGCTATAAACATTACTTTGGATAAGTCGTAGTCAACTTCTAAATAATGATCGCTAAAAGTATTATTTTGTTCAGAATCTAAAACCTCTAGTAAAGCAGAAGCTGGATCACCACGAAAATCTGTAGACATTTTATCTATTTCGTCTAATAAGAATAGAGGATTGTTAACTTTTGCTTTACTTATTTTTTGAATAATTTTGCCTGGCATGGCCCCAATATAGGTACGCCTATGACCACGGATTTCTGCTTCGTCTCTAACTCCGCCTAGAGATACGCGCAAGAATTTTTTCCTAATAGCTCTAGCTATAGATTCACCTAAAGATGTTTTACCAACTCCAGGAGGTCCAACTAAGCAAATTACTGGCCCTTTAGGTCTTTTGACGCGCATTTGTACTGCTAAATATTCTATAATACGTTCTTTGACTTTTTCTAAACCATAGTGATCTTTTTCTAAAATATGTTGGGCAAAAGCTAAATCATTACTTGGTTTAGTACTTTTTTTCCATGGCACGTTTAATAAACAATCAATATAATTACGACTGACCGTAGCTTCTGCAGACATAGCGGGCATTAATTTTAATTTGTTTAATTCGCTTAAAGCTTTTTCTTTTGCTTCGATAGTCATTTTGGATTTTGAAATTTTTCTACGTAAATCATCTATTTCGTTGCCACTTGCCTCGTCCATTTCGCCTAATTCTTTTTGAATGGCTTTCATTTCTTCGTTAAGGTAGTATTGTCGTTGGCTTTTTTCCATCTGCTTTTTAACGTTAAATTCAATTTTACGTTTTATTTTTAGAATATCTAATTCGTTTTTCATGACTCCGATTAAATATTCGATACGTTCTGATAATTTTTCTAATTCTAGAATTTGTTGTTTTTCATTTACTTTAATTAATAAATGAGCAGCAATAGTATCTACTAAGCGAATTGGATCGTTAATATTTAATAAAGACGTAACGATTTCTGATGGTAATCGTTTATTTAATTTTACGTAACTTTCAAATTGAGTGATTAATGATTTAATTAATATTTCTAGTTCTTTACCAATAGCTACCTGAGTATTGGTTAGCATAACATCTGCTACAAAAAAAGGTTCTGTTTTTTGACAGGTAATCATTTTGCCACGTTGGATCCCCTCTACTAACACCTTAATAGTAGAATCTGGAAGTTTTAATAACTGTAATACCCTAGAAACTGTGCCGACTTTATATAGATCGTCAATATTAGGATTATCGTGGGAAGATTCTTTTTGTGCTACTAATAGGATGCGTTTATTGCCAGTCATAGCATCTTCTAAGGCTTTTACGGATTTATCTCTACCAATAAATAAAGGAATTACCATATGTGGATACACAACTACATCCCGTAATGCCAACATTGGCATACTTTCAATGTTGTTATGAGACTCTTGATCTAATAATTCCTGGTCGCTCATAGGGTTTATTTAGCCTCGTTTAGTTATATCTGAGTTAATCATAGATTGAGGTTGAGATTGATTGGTAAATATTAGAATTGGATCAGACTTACCTTCAATAACGGAAACATCTACTAATACTTTATTAACATTAATCATCGATGGCAGTTCGTACATGGTGTTTAATAATACATTTTCTAAGATTGAACGTAACCCTCTGGCTCCAGATTTACGTTGCATAGAACGTTTAGCAACTAAATGTAAAGCATCCTCACGAAATTCTATTTCTACGCCTTCCATTTTAAATAATTTTTTATATTGTTTAATTAAAGAATTTTTTGGTTCAGTTAAAATTTTAAGTAAAGCTGTTTCGTCTAATTCATCTAAAGTAGCAACTACGGGTAAACGGCCTACAAACTCTGGGATTAACCCATATTTAATTAAATCTTGTGTTTCTACATTGTGAATTATTTTACCAGACATTTCATTTTCTGTAGTTTTAGAGCTAATATCTGCAGAAAAACCAATTCCACTAGCATTAGTTCGTTGTAAAATAATTTTATCTAAACCGGAAAAAGCCCCGCCACAAATAAATAAAATTTTAGAGGTGTCTACTTGAATAAATTCTTGTTGAGGATGTTTACGTCCGCCTTGTGGTGGTACCGAGGCTATGGTTCCTTCAATAAGTTTTAACAATGCTTGTTGTACGCCTTCTCCAGAAACATCGCGAGTTATGGAAGGATTTTCTGATTTTCTACAGATTTTGTCTATTTCGTCTATATAGACAATACCAGTTTGTGCTTTTTCTACATCGTAATCACATTTTTGTAATAATTTTTGAATAATATTTTCAACATCCTCACCTACATAACCAGCTTCAGTTAAAGTGGTAGCGTCAGCAATAGCAAATGGTACGTTTAACAATCTGGCCAAGGTTTCAGCCAATAAAGTTTTACCTGAACCAGTAGGACCAATTAATAAAATATTACTTTTTCCTAATTCAACATCATTATCTATATTTGTTCCTTTAGGGTTGACTAATTGTAATTTTTTATAGTGATTATACACAGCAACAGCTAGAATTTTTTTAGCTGTTGCTTGACCGATTACATATTGATCTAGAACGGTTAAAATTTCTTTTGGTGCATATAAAGACAGATTGTTATTAGCATCTAGTTTGTTTTTAGGTATTTCTTCACAAATTATATCGTTACATAATTCGACACATTCGTCGCAAATAAATACAGAAGGCCCAGCTATAAGTTTTTTTACCTCATGTTGACTTTTACCGCAAAAAGAGCAGTAAAGTAACTTTATTGAACTACCACGTTCTTTTTTTTCAACCATATTAAAAATATACCCTTAGTTAATTTAAGCCAACTGTTTACATTATAATATTAATATTATTAGAAGATCTATTGTAGTTATATATATTGTATAAGCACTCAATATAAAATCATATTTGTCTCGTTTCTAACACATGATCTACTATGCCGTATTGTTTAGCTTCTAATGCGCTCATAAAGTTATCTCTATCTGTATCTTTTTCTATTCGTTTTAATTCTTGACCTGTATGTTTAGCGCAGATTTCGTTTAATCGTTTTTTTAAGGACAAAATTTCTTTGGTATGAATTTCAATATCGCTAGCTTGTCCTTGAAAACCACCTAATGGTTGATGCATCATTACTCTAGAATTTGGTAATGCAAAACGTTTATGTTTGGCCCCGCCTAGTAATAACATTGCGCCCATGCTGCAAGCTTGACCAATACATAAAGTACTAACATCTGGTTTTATAAATTGCATAGTATCGTAAATTGCCATACCAGCAGTAACGACGCCACCAGGAGAATTGATGTATAAAGATATATCTTTATCTGGATTTTCTGATTCTAAGAATAATAATTGAGCAACGATTAAATTGGCCATATGCTCTTCAACAGTACCAACTAAAAAAATTACCCGTTCTTTTAGTAACCTAGAATAAATATCATAAGCACGTTCCCCACGATTAGATTGTTCTATTACCATAGGTACTAAAGTACTAAGCCTAGTATTATTACTATTTTTAATTAGATAATCGTATTCCATGTATACTTGCTCCCATTAGCTCTTATTTAGTTCTTCAAAACTCAATAATAGTTCTGTTTTAGTAACTTTAGCTATTATAAAATCTATTGCTGTATTAGTTAACATAGAATTTATAATAGAATTTTTCATATTATTATATATATTTTTATACTTGGTAGTTGATAATTTATTTTGAAATAAAAAGCTTAGTTCTTTAAGTTTTTGGTTTAAAAGATTTTCGTTTGGCTGCAAGTTATTGATCTTGATAACTTCTCGCAATAATAAAGATAAATGAACATTTTTATATGCTTGTTCTTTTAGTTCGTTTATTGTTTGAACATTTAATTCTTTAATATTAATTCCTTGTTCTTGGTTACGTTGTTTAAATAATCTTTCTAAATGTTGTTGTTCTTCAATTAGTAACTTATTAGGCAATTCTATAGGATAAGTTTTTAATAGAAGCTCGCTTAATTGTTCACGTTCTTTTTCTATAGTTATTTGGACTATATATTTTTCCATGTTAGATTTAATTTTTGAACGGATCTGAGATACATCGTTATCTTGTATCCCTAAAGATTTGGCAAATTCTTCGTTTAGCTCTGCTAATGGTTTTTCTTCGATTTGCTTTACAGTAATATTAAACGTTACTGATTTGCCGGCTAAAGAGTTTTCGGCATAATCTGTTGGAAACTGTAACTTTAATTCTACTGTTTCGCCAGCCTTAGTACCTACTAAGCCAGATTCGAAGCCATCGATAAATTGTTCGCTACCAATTTCAACAATAGTATCTTTGCCCTGGTTATCAGGAAATTCTTTACCATCGATAAAACCAATAAAATCTACAGTTAAGAAATCACCAGTTTTTGCTGTTCGATTTTCTACTATAATTTTTTTACCAAGTTGTTGGCGTAAAGTTACCAAACTGTTATCGATATCTTTTTCGGTTATTTCTACTTTGGGGGTATTAATTTGTAAGTTTAAAAAATCATTATCAAATTTAATTTCTGGATATACTTCTAAAGTAAAAACACATTCTATATCGGTATTAGCGTTATTATTAGTTTCGTCTTTTACCTGTTCTAATGAAATTTCTCCAACTGGATAAAGCTGATTTTCTGAAAGTGCTTGATTAAGCCCGGCATCAATTGCTTCACTTAATACTTCTTTTCTTACTTCGGTACCATATTTTTCGTTAATTAATTTAATAGGCACATGACCAGGGCGAAAACCATTTAATTTTACCTGGTTAGAAAGCTTTTTTATTTTATTAGAAACAAGTTCATTAATTTTAGTTGCTGGAATAGCAACCTTAATTTTTCTACCTAAATCACTAGTTTTTTCTACAATTATTTGCATTTTAATAACCTATATTTTTGCGAAAGGAGAGACTCGAACTCTCATAGGTTGCCCCGCTGGAACCTAAATCCAGTGCGTCTACCAATTTCGCCACTTTCGCTAATCTTAATAAAACTTATCTCTTTTTTTGGGCCGTGTAGGGATCGAACCTACGACCCGCTGATTAAGAGTCAGCTGCTCTACCAACTGAGCTAACGGCCCTAATTAGCAATTATTGTGCACATTTCTATTCTAAAAAACAACACCTCACCCCCGTCCCCTCTCCCGTAATGGGAGAGGGGAGCGGTTGAAAAATCTTATTTTAACTTGGGGTGAACGAGGGGAATCGAACCCCCGACAACTGGAATCACAATCCAGGGCTCTACCAACTGAGCTACGATCACCATAAATCTTGCGCGTCCGACAGGGATCGAACCTGTAACCGCTGGCTTAGAAGGCCAGTGCTCTATCCAATTGAGCTACGGACGCTACTTACGTTATTTAACTTAACGTGGTCGATACAGATCCAACCTACTAATTTAATAAAAACTTTTATATTCGGGGTAGAGGGATTTGAACCCCCGACACCCTGCTCCCAAAGCAGATGCGCTACCAGACTGCGCTATACCCCGTTAAATTATCAACATGATACAAGAGCTACTATATTTTGGTCAAACTATTTTAAACAATCATTTGTGGAACATAAGTAATTTGGTACTATAGTAGGATTATGTTAAAGAAATTATCTTGGTTATTGTTAATAGTGCCTAGTATGGTTGTTATGGCTAAACCTTTAAAAACCGAAGAAGATCGGGTAGCCTATAGCCTTGGGCATGTAGCTGGTGAGCATATTAAATCTCAAATAAAAGAGGGTATAGCTATAAATCCAGAAATTTTTATCGAGGGAGTAAGAGATAGTATGCAAAATAAATCACAGCTTAGTGAAGATGATATTATTAAAGCATTGAATGTACTTAAAACTAAGCAAATTGAACACAATAAAAAGAATCTTCACAGTAAAGCTACTTTAAATTTAAAAACAGCTAAAGAGTTTTTGGAACAAAATAAGCAAAATAAAAATATTGTTGAGTTAGCTAATGGTCTTCAATATCAAATTATAGAATCAGGTGATGGTACTGCAGTGTCGCCCAAACAAAACGATAAAGTTAAAGTAGCATATCGGGGTATGTTGTTAAATGGTACGGAATTCGATAGTTCTTATAATCGGGGAGAACCTGCGGTTTTTGAGTTAAAAATGCTCATTAAAGGTTGGCAAGAAGCGTTATTGCTTATGAAACCAAAAGCTAAATGGAAGATTTTTGTCCCGCCAGAGTTAGCGTATGGTAGAGAAGGTGCTGGCCCAATGATTGAACCAAATTCTGCGTTAATTTTTGATATAGAGTTATTAGCGGTTAATCCTTCTTGAGATTAAGTAGCTTCAAAGTTTCTGGTGATCCATAAAAAATAGCATGTTGATATTGGTTTTTAGCTTCCTGTAAACCTAAAAGGATCATTTTTCTAACAAAAGAAGTATTTGTGTCGTTTGGGTTTTTTTCCAGGGCAATTATTTGACTCCATTCTTTAAAAGATAAATATTGTTTGGTGTTAAAATAATCAATAAAAATTCCTAATAAATAATAAGCGTTGTTTTTAGCAAAACAAAATGGGGAATCATTAGTAGCTGAAATATTCCATCTATATAAATTTAGCCCAGTAATACATGGAGTATTGTGGGCAGAGTAACAAGGTTGATCTTCTATTAAAACGCTATTTTCAATATCTTCTTTATCTTTTAAAACTATAGATAAATCTTTTACTACATAATTAAGTTCATTCAAACTTTCGTTGCCTTTTCTAAGATGATGACTTGAAAAAACATCAAATTGGCCAGCAGTTTTTAATTGTTGATAAGATTCTTTTCCAAAAATATTTGATAATAGCTTGTCTAAAATAATTATATTGCGTTCTTCATGGGCTGCACTAAAAAACGCTATTCTACAGTTAGCTTTAATTAAATAATTAAATAATATTTCTAAGTATGGTGGAAAATAATAATAGTATGTTTTTTTTGGTTCAATAAACGTAACTGGGTTGGGGCATTCTGGATGTTGTAATTGAAAATTTTTTAGATTATACATTAAAAATTGATAACCAGGGAAAATAGGGAGAGACTCTATTGGTTTGCAAACTACTCCGTCAATATCAAATACCACTAGAAACTTTTTTTTTGGTGTTTTTGTGATCCATGAGAATTCGAAAGTAAAGCACATCCTAATATCCTTAAATAGTTATGGTTTTAATGGGCGGGGGGCGTGTTGTTTGTAGCGTAGACAGGTTATTTCTAAAGGTTGTAGTTCTCCGTAAAAAACAGCTTCTGGGCGTTGTTTATTAACTTCATTTAAACCTGCAAAGATCATCTCCCTTATAAAAGGAGTATTAGTGTCAAATGGTTTTTTATTTATATATAGTTGTTGGCTCCACTCGTTTAAAGATGAAGATAAATGTTGGTCGGTGTCAAAAAAATTGCTAAAAATTCCTAATAAATAATAAGTGTTGTTTTTAACGAAACAAAGAGGAGAGTCCTTCATAGTAAAAAGATCCCATTGATATAAATTAAGAGCGGTAATACAAGGAGAATTGTAGGCCGCATAACGAGGTTGATCTTCTATTAAAATACTATTGTTAATATCTTCTTTATCTTTTAAAACTATAGATAAATCTTTTACTGTACCGCTGGGGTCTACATTTGTGATCCCGGGTCTAAGGTGCTGACTTGAAAAAATATCAAATTGACCGGCTGATTTTAATTGTTGGTATTTTTCTTCACTAAATAGCGTTAATAGTAATTTTTCTAAAATAGTTAAATTACGATCTTCGCTAGCGGCACTGAAAAACACTATTCTACAGTTATGGTTAATTAAATAATTAAATAATATTTCTAAATATGGAGGAAAATAATGATAGTAAGTAGTTTCTAGATAACTAAATGTAGCTGGTGGAGGGCATTCTGGGTGCAAATCTTGGAAGTCGGTTATATTATCTACTATGTTTTGAAAACTAAATTCTGATGCTGTTTGATTACAGATTACTCCATCTATGTCAAATACAATTACAAATTTTCGGTTAACAGGTTCTTTATCGGTATCCTTAATCTCTAGGTCGGTAATCATAAAAACATCCTGTAATTATGAGGTGCTATTAATATATAATATATACCATTTATCCCATAAAACCAGGAGGTAGTTTATCGGTTAAAGCTTGCATCATTTTCATCATGCCGTCTTTATTAGATAATTTTTTAGTCATTTTTTCCATTTGTTGATAATGTTTAATTAATTTACTTAAATCTTGCGTAGAAGTTCCTGAACCTTTACAAATTCTTAATTTCCTAGAGCTTTTATTAAGTAAATCTGGGTAAATTCGTTCTTTTTTTGTCATGGAGTCTATTATGGCAATCATAATTTTTATTTGGTTATCGCTAATTTTATCATTGATTTTAGCTTTAATATTATTAGAAATTGCTGAAAACCCAGGGATTTTATCAATTAAATTGGTAAGCCCACCCATATTTTTCATTTGTAGTAATTGATCTCGTAAAATACTAAAGTTAAATTGCCCCTTAATAACTTGTTTAGTAATTTTTTCAGCTTCTTTACGATCTACTTTAGCTTCAATTTCTTCAATTAACGATAATACATCACCCATACCTAAAATACGGGATGCTATTCGATCCGCATAAAAAACTTCTAATGCATCTAATTTTTCTCCGGAAGTATAAAATTTTATTGGTTTTTGTGTAATGTGTCGAACCGATAAAGCTGCCCCACCTCTAGCATCTCCATCTAGTTTAGTTAAAATAACTCCAGTAATTTCTAAATAATCATTAAATTGTTTAGCGGTATTGGCTGCATCTTGACCAGTCATACCGTCTACAACAAATAAAGTTTCTACTGGATTCAATAAAGTGTGTAATTGTTTTGCTTCTTCCATCATATTCGTATCTATATGTAATCTACCTGCAGTATCTACAATTAATACATCTTTAAATTGTTTTTTAGCTGCATCTAAAGCAGATTGGGCAATTTTTAGTACATTGTCTTCTGAATGCGAAGGGAAAAAATCTGCACCTACTTGAGTGGATATTTGTTGTAGTTGTAAAATAGCTGCTGGACGATATACATCGCAGCTTGCTAGCATTACGGTTTTTTTATGTTTGTCTTGAATATATTTAGCAAGTTTGGCACAGGTAGTGGTTTTACCGCTACCTTGTAACCCTACAACCAATATTACTGTTGGGTGAGTAGATTTTAAGTTTATGGCGATATGTTCGCCCATCAAATTAATTAATTCTTGTTTTACTAATTTGATTAAAAATTGTTCGGCAGTTAAATGTTGATCTATAATTTTATTTAAAGTGCTGGATTTTATAGCTTCTATGAAATAATTGATAGCAGAGTATGCTACATCGGCATCTAATAAAGATTTTTTAACTAGCTGTAAAGTTTCTGTTAAATCGGCTTCTGATATTTTATTTTTACCAGTTAATTTACCCCAAGCATTTTTTAAATTTTCTGATAAATTTTCAAACATATAATCCTTAACTCTTAATTCAAACTCATTTAAATAATGCTAACATTTCCGTAACAAAATTTCTATTTTTTGCTTTGCAACTAATCATTCTACGCACTGGGAAAGTAATAAATTCGGTAGCTTTATTGTAAATTTTTTTAGTAAATACCGTAAAATGGTTAGAAATTAGTACAGGTACACCTTGTTTAGATAAATTAATAGCCATATTTGCTAAAGTACATTGATTATTTTGAGTAAATCCGCCAGCTTGATAACTAGTAAAATTAGCAGTAGTGCTAAGTGGTACATAAGGAGGATCGCAATATACTATGGCCTTATCTGAAGGTATATGGGTTAAAGATTCTGTAAAATCCCTAAAGAAAAATTGTGCTCTTTTAGCCTTTAAAAAAAATAACCGCATAGATTCTTCTGGGAAATGAGGATGTGGATATCTGCCAAATGGTACATTAAATTTATTGTTTTTATTATACCGGCATAGTCCATTATACCCATGTCGGTTTAAATATAAAAATAGAGCGTCCCTAGTAAATGGATCTTTCGAAAAAGAGTATTCATTAAATTGGTTACGAAATTTGTAATATTGGCTATTAGAATTATTTTTTTTAGTAAAAAATGTACGGCAAAAAAGGATAAACTCATCACCATATTGTTGTAATGTTTGATATAAATTAATTAAATCTTTATTTGCATCACTTAAAATATAGTTTTCGTAATTAGTGTTTAAAAAAATAGCCCCGGATCCTACGAAAGGCTCAATTAATACTTTGCCCTTAGGTAATTTAGCTAAAATAACATTTAATAGCTTATATTTGTTGCCTGGCCATTTTATAAAAGGTCTGATGGTTGTTGGTATGTTTTGTTCCCTCATATAGGTTGTTAGTTTACATACATAATCTTCTTGTCTATAATTGTCCTTAGTAAGCAAATTAAATAACAACAGTAAAAATAATTATGTTCAAGTTTTGTAAGACTAACCATAAAAAAGTTTGCCTGTTATTTGTAACCTGGCTATTTTATCAACCAGCCATTGGTTTAGATTTAATGGAGGTTGTAGATTATGTATTAGATACACATCCAGCAATTTTAGCAAACGAAAAATCTGTTGATGTTTCTAAATACAATTATTATCAAACTTTCGGTCAATTTTTTCCAGAGGTCAATATAAGACGAGATCAGAATCGCGAAATAAGTAATAATGGTCCAAACGGAGAATCGGAAAAAAGATACCTGAACGCTAGCACAGATACTTTCCAGTTAACCCAAAATTTATTTGCAGGGTTTAAAGATTGGCATGCTAATCGTGCTGCATTATGGCGTTATATGTCAACCAAAGAAAATGTAGTTTTTAACATTAATTCTACAGTGTTAGATACTATCTCTGTTTATATCTCTGTGTTGCAACAAGAAAAGTTATTGAATTTGGCTAAAGAAAATAAAGATTTCTTTCAAAAAATACTTGCTAATTCACAAAAATTATTTGAAAGCGGTACAACAGATAAAGCAGATTTTTTATTAGTAAAAAACAATTTGCAAAATGCTGATGCAACATTATTGGAAGCTCAGAAAAATTATGATTCAGCAGTATCTAAATTTAAATATTCAGTTAATTTAGAACCAAAAAATTTAGCAATATTAAAGACAATATCTGGCCATATAAGTGATAATCTTCAACAATTAATAGAATTTGCTGTTAAGCATAATTCTAACATTCAAGAAACCGAGGCCAAGATTAAAGCCTTAGAGCATGAATTAAAAGGTACGGCTGGAGATTTTATGCCATCTTTAGATATGTTAATTTCTAAGAGTCAATCTGCCAACATTGCTGGATTGCCTGGTAAAAGCGCAGACATTAAAATTGGTGTAAGTGCCAGTTTAGATTTATTTAAGGGTGGGCAAAGTTATATAGCGATTCAGTCAAAAACGGCCGAAAAGTTAAGCCTAACTTCTCAGCTAGACGCCACAATAAGAAATTTAAAGCAAGATATAAGTGAAACTTTGTTAAATATAAATAACACCATACAGAAGAAAAAATCGATAGAAGAGCAAATATTGTCTGCAGAGCAATCTTTACAGTCATATTTAACGTTATTTGATTACAATCAAGTATATTTGCTTAATGTTTTAAATGCTAAAAAGTTACTATTTACTTCGCAAAACGAAAGTATTATTAATAACAGTAATAAGTTAATATATGAACATAGGATGCTTTTATTAAACAATACTTTAATTTCCGTATTAAATGAAGTATATTTTAAAGCAAATCAATAGCTTCTGAGGTTGCCTTTGCTGTGACTAAAAATATTGCGATTAAAATATATAATGTAATTTTCATTATATTATTACCATTGTTATTTTTAAGATTGTTATTAAAAAGTTTAAAATTAAAAACCTATAGATTGCGTTGGAAAGAACGATTAGGGATTTTTTCTCCACCACAATTAAACAATAGTATTTGGGTGCATGCGGTCTCTGTAGGAGAGATTATGGCGGCAATGCCCATTATTCAAAAAATTCAGATAATATTGCCAAATAATAACATAGTTGTTACTTGTACTACTCCGGCTGGTTCTTATATTTTACAGAAAAAATTATCTAAAAAAGTATTTCATGTATATTTTCCATTTGATGTAAATTTTGCTATAAATAATTTTTTATCTAAAATTAAACCAAAATTATTAATAATTTTAGAAAAAGAAATATGGCCAAATTTAATCGTTAATTGCCATAAAAATAATATTCCAATAATAATTGCTAATGCTCAATTATCTAACAAATCTTTTTATAGATATTCGTTAATTAAATCGTTAATGGCATCATGGTTAAAAAATATAACATTTATTTGTACTCAAACTAAATTTGATACTTATAAATTTAAAAGACTTATAAATAATAATGCTATTAAAAATATTATAACTGTAGGTAATACTAAATTTGATTTAATAACGCAAACTGAAAAATTAGCTTCTGATATATTACGACCAACTTGGATAGCAGCTAGTACACATCCTAGAGAAGAAGAGTTAATTTTAGAAGCCCATCATGCAATATTAAATAAAATTCCTAATGCCCTATTAATTTTAGTTCCAAGACATTCAGAAAGATGTTTTGGTATTACTAAGAAAATAAAAGAAATTAAATTTGTAATGCGAAGTAAACAAAATAATCTAGATATTCCAAATGGCCAAATATATTTAGTAGATTCAGTAGGGGAATTAAATTTATTATATAGCATGAGCCAAGTAGCGTTTGTTGGCGGTAGCTTAGTACCAATAGGTGGGCATAATGTACTAGAGCCAGCGGCTTTATCTATCCCGGTAATTGTTGGGCCATACACTGCCAATTGTAAGCAAATTGTATTTAGAATGAAAATGGCTAATGGATTATTTGTTATAAAAAACCCTCAAGAATTATCCGAAATAGTTTTGCAGTTATTAACCAATAAAAATTTATGTGAAAAAATCGGGTTAAATGCTAAAAAATTTTTGGATAGTCACGTTGGTGCTAGCGAGCAAATTGTTGATTTGGTTGCTAGGGTTGTGTCTTCGTATTAAGCGCCGGGTGGATGTTTATTAATTATAAAGATCATCTCTCTTTAAGAGCAAATTCTTTAATTTTAGTAACTGGCCTTAAGAAATACATTAAAATTCTTTTTTTACCAGTTAAAATATTAACAGTAGCAGCCATTCCTGGAATAATTTTGAATTTGATGTTATCTGCCAAATAATTTTTATCGGTGGTTAGTCGAACTAAATAAAATTCATTATTTTTTTCGTCTTTGTCTGTGTCTGGACTAATGCTAATAACAGTTGCATTTAATGAACCATAAATAGAGGAGTCGTATGCCGGAAATTTAACAGTAGCTGCTTGTTCTTCTTTAATGAATGCCCGGTCTTTAGGATTAATTCTTGCTTCTACGACTAATTGTTCTTCCAGCGGAACTATATCTAATATATCCATACCAGGTTTTACTACTCCACCTACGGTGCTTAATTTAAAATTATTAATATATCCTTCTACTGGAGAAAGAATTTCGGTATGTTCCATTCTATCTTTTAATCCTTTTAACTTTTCTTCTAAGGCAGATTTAAGATTGTCTTTATCTTCTAAGTCAGTTTGAGCTTTAGTTTTAAATGTTTCTACAATGTCAGTAATTTTGCTTTTAGCTTCTGTTACTTGTTTTTCTAATCTAATTCGTTCTAATTGTGACATTAAACCTTGTTTAACTAAAGGTAAAATAAGATTAGATTCTTGTTCAGCCAAATGTAAATTTTTTTCTAAAGAGTCTACTTCATCTTTAAACGAATTCATTATAGTTTTAAATAATTTAGTTTGACCAAGTTTTAAATCTGGATAATTATCTAAATCTGCAGGAAAATCAATTTGAGAACTGTTATTGATTTGAGCTTTTAATCTAGCTATTTCTGCAATTAGAGTCATTAATTGTGCATAATTTTGATTATAGTCAGAACTAAATCTGGTATCTTCTAATTTAATTAGTAATTGTCCTTTTTTTACTAAATCGTCGTTTTGTACGTAAATTTTAGATATTATACCTCCATCTAAAGATTGAAGGGTTTTTACGTGAGAGGAAGGAATAACCTTGCCCATACCATTAGTTATTTCGTCAATTTGAGAAAAATATGCCCATATTACAAATAGTGCGCATAGTATTATTATAGAATAATAGATAATATTAATACTTCTAGGTGCCTCAAAGAATACATTGTTTTTGCAATTGAATTCATAATTTACAACTTTAGGTTGTAAGAGTTTTTTAGGATCAATAGCTGCATTTTTAATGTCTAAATTGCCCAAATTGCTTAAGTTGCCTAAATTTATGCTTTTTGAATTTATAGGGTTTGCGTTATTAGAATTATTTGGGTTTCCTTGGTTGATAGTTAAATTTATAGGACCTGCATTATTGGAATTACTTGGATCCCCTTGGCTGACATTTAAATTTATTTTTTTTGGGTCATCTGGTGGCATAATTTATATCTCTATAGTTATTTGTTGGTGTTGTCAATCATATCTAAAACACTATTTTTATCGGTATCTCTTACAATTTTACCGTTGTGCATAATAATAACTCTATCCACTAATGCTAATAAAGATTTTCTATGAGTTACTAAGATAAAAGTTTGATCGGTTAATAAAGTTTGAAATCTTTTTATAAAATATAATTCTGAGGTGTTATCCATACCGCTAGTAGGTTCGTCCATTAATAAAATTTTTGGTTCTCTTAATAAACATCTAGCAATGTTAACAGTTTGGCGTTGGCCAAAAGATAGACCAGCTCCACCTTCTCCTATAGGAAAACCTAATCCTTGAGGATATTTACTAATAAAGTCTAACAATCCGGATTTTTCTGCTGCCCAGGCAAGTTTTGCGTCGCTAACAGTTGAATTACCAATAAGTAGATTATCTCTTATAGTCCCAAAAAATAAAGTAGGCTCTTGGGATACATATCCGGCAAACATTCTTAGATTAAATGGATCAATTTGACTTACATCAATATTATCAATTTTAATCATACCTTTACTTGGGTCGTATAATTTCATTATTAATCTTAATACTGTGGTTTTACCAGAACCCATATATCCAACAATGCCAACTTTTTCTCCTTTTTTAATGGTGAAGCTAATGTCGTCTAATGTTAATGTTTTAGCATTTGGATAAGCAAAGCTAACATGTTCGAAATTAATATCCCCAGACATTTCGGATTTATAGATATATTGTTTGTCGATGGAAAATTCTTGTGGGGTGTTAAGAATTTTTTCTATGCCAAACAAAGCTTGTTTTACTTGTTCAAAGCGTACTAGCATATTGGATAAATTAGTAATTGGTGCCAATACTCTACCTACTAAAATACTACAAGCAATTAGCGTTCCAACAGTTAAGTGTAGCTCTAATACTTTATATGATCCCCAAAGGATAGTTGCTACTTGTGCTAGTTGTTGAATAAATTGGGCGATATTAGATGCCATACCAGAGTAAAATTTAATATTGTGCCCATGTTCATTTTCTATTTCTAGATAATTTTTCCATAATATTTGGGTTCTATCTTCCGCGCCAATCCCCTTTATATTTTCAAGATTATTTAAAGCTTCTACTAAAATTGCTTGTTTTTGAGCTAAACCTTGCATGTTTAAGTTAACACTGTATTGCATTTTTGCTTGATAGATTAGACTTACTACTATGGTTAATATTAATGCACAGATAGATACTATGGCAACAGGAGCGCCGGCCAACATACCTATAAATACTATAAATACTATTACAAAAGGTAAATCAATAATTGCGCTTAACATGCCGGAAGTGAAAAATTCTCTAATATGAGAAACATCTTTTATACCATTTGCAAATCCACCAGCTGATTTTGGTGTATAATTAAGATGCATTCCTAAAACTTTTTCAAACAATTCTGTTTCTATAGCAAAGTTATTACTTTTTGAAGTTAAATCAATAAATATAGTACGTAATACTTTAATAATAAAATCAAACAGATAAATTAAGGAAATTCCTATAACTAATGCCCATAAAGTATATATACTGTTATTTGGGATAACTCTGTCGTATACATTCATGACAAATAACGGGTATACCATGGCAAAGATATTAATCATGACAGTAGCAACACCAATTTGGATATATATTTTTTTATATTGGTGTAAAGTTTGGGAAATCCAAGATGGCTTGGTTTCTATCATTAACTCTAATGCCCTTTTGTCGAAACTGTATTTTTTAGTAAAATCTATGCAAAATCCAGTATAAACACTTTCTAAATATTCTTTTGATACTCTTTTAACTGATTTTGGACCAGTACAACCCGCCACTTCAAATTCGTCTTTACCTAAAATGGCTTTTAAAACTAGAGAACCGTTGTTTTTGGTAATTATGATTAATGGTAAGGCTACATCCGACATTTGTGATAATGTTTTACGGCTAATAACGCTTTCGAAACCTAACTTTGTTGCTAGACGTACTATATAGGCTGGAGTTTCACTTCTGGCAGGAATTAAGCTGTCGTGTAATTCAATATTATAATAATTACAGATTAATTTAAAACAGTTGCGCAAATTATTACTGTCTGGCGTTTCTTCTGGTGCCTTTTTAAAAAAATTTAACATTTATACATTCCCGGTTAACATAAAGTCTATATTTTATATCGGGAATTTAAGGAATAGTTTGAGGTTTATTTAGTAGATAATAGCAGCTCTAATTTATGACCAACCGATTTAGATTTATCCGCTAGTTCTGCAGTCCAATCAATGACCTTATATAAAAAGATAGCATCAATAGGGTTTAGGTGACCCTCTATATTAAATAATTCTTGTTGTAAATTATTTTGTATATCATCGGTATTTTCGTCGATACGATCTAGTTCAACTATCATGTTTTTTACTAATTGAGCCTCGTTACCGCGAAACCCGGTTTCTATTAATTGATCTAATTCATTAATAACGTTGTGAGCTAGATTTGTTGCATTTATTACTAATTGTACAAAATTTAACAAGTTTTTAGCGATTTGTTCTGGAAAGTGCATTTTTCTATAAAAAATCAAATTAACTAAGCGTTGAGCAGCATTGGCAATTTGATCTTGAGATTTTAAAAGTCCAATAAAATCTCTTCTATCCATTGGTAATAATATTTTACGCGGTAAATGTAAACGAATTTCTTTTTTTAAATTGTCTGCCTTATTTTCTAATAAGTTTATTTTATCACATTCTATTTTGGCACTTTGCCAATCTTGACTTAAAATACTTTGAAAAAATGGCAACAAACTAGTAACCGATTGGTAAGCCAACTCCATATGTTGTTGCATAGGTTTAATTGGTGATTTAGCAAATATTTTTAAGATACTAGGGTTTAACATATACATATTCTATGATAAATTTCGGTAGTAGTTAATAGTAAAGTAAAAATTAATTTAGTTATAATGATAAAATATAGCAAAATATTTATAATTGTTTTAGTAATAATAAGTTTTATTGTTTCTTGGGTATTTATATTTTTTCTCTTGCATATGCTCCTTGAAGCCGATTTATCTTTAAAGCCGGTATATAGACAAACAACTAAGTCTTTAGGTACTAGTTTATATTTGGTTTCTTATGCAGATGGTCCAGAAGTATTTTTTAAAAATAGAAATATTTTAGCGTACTCGGCTATTAATCGAGGGGTTGATTTTATTTATAATTATAGACGTAGCCATATAGAGCCTGAATTTATAGCCAAGAATCCTATATTAAACGAACCAGTTGGAGCTGGGTTTTGGCTTTGGAAGCCATATTTAATTTTAAAAACTTTGCAAAGCATTCCAGAGGGAGCATTATTATTGTATGCAGATTCTGGACTTTTAATAAGACAACCAATTAGAGAATTTATTGATGTTGGTTTTTCTGATCCTAAAAAATCAATATTATTGTTTTCTTATGATCCGGAAATTTATAAGTTGGCAGGTTCTGTTGCTAATGGGGATGTTTTTGATGCATTAGGGTGTCGACACGATCGTTGTAGAAAGGGGCCTCATGTGTGGGCTGGTATTTTAGTTGTAAAAAATACTTCTGAGGGAAGAAAATTTATTAAAGATTGGTTAGATGGTTGTTGTAATGCGGATCTTGTAATGGGAACAAATTTAAAAAGTTTTAATTATCCAGAATTTTTATACCATCAGCATGATGAATCAATTTTAAGCGTTTTGGGTAGTAGAGAAACTGATCTAGTTAAATTTATAGAAATAGATAAGACTTTTTTTGAATATTTTTATATGCATCGTCGTAAAACAGCTGCTCAAAATGTTGCTCTTTTAGGTTTTACTAATATGGATTTAACACGCTTTGAGAGAAAACTTTTGAATAGACCAGTTATAAAACAGTTGCGTTATTTAGCTAAAAAGATATTTGAGAAATAAATTAATTATAAAAACCCCCCCCGCTCGCTAACGCGAGCGACCCCCTTTTGTAAAGGGGGTGTTAGTAGTAGTAGTAACCTGCCCTCCTTTATTAAAGGAGGGCAGGCGGCAAAGCCGCCGGGTGGATTTTCATGAATTATTTTCTACATAAAAAAACTTTTGGTTTTCTATACAGTAAGCAGTTAATCGTTTACCCCAACGGCATCCAGTATCTAAAGCAATAATATTAGGATGATTAACGTTTCCAGCTAAAGCTGCCCAATGGCCAAATGCTATAGTAATATTCTGGGTTTTACGATTGGGGACAGCATACCAAGGTATATAATCTGTAGGAGAACTATGTAACTCTCCTTTATTATGAAAATCTAATTTACCAAGAGCAGTACAAAAACGCATTCTAGTTAGATAATTAATTATACAACGAATTCTATCCCAAGAAACTAAATTATCGTCCCAATTATCTGGTTGATCGCCATATAAATTATTATATAAATCAGTAGAATTTGATTTTAAGATTAATTCTACCTCGTTAGCTAATATTAAAGTTTTTGAGATATCCCAAGTTGGATGTACGCCAGCATGTACTAATAATAAATTAAAATGTTTAGAGAAATTAGCTAATGGTCGATGTTGCAGCCAATTTATTAAATCTTGGCGATCTGTAGCTTCAAGGACAGGATTAATGCCATTTAATTTATCTTTGTTAGTTTCATTGTTAAATATATTGGTTAGTAATTTGTTATTATAAGCGCAAGCTAATAAGGTTAAATCATGGTTACCCAAAATGCAGATCGCTTGTTTGCCTAATGATTTTACAAAACGAATAGTTTCTAGTGAGAGTGGTCCGCCGTTTATTAAATCACCAGTTAGCCATAAATGATCAGACGACTTAAATTTAATTGTTATTAATAAGCGTTCTAAAATATTTAAGTAACCGTGTATGTCTCCTATAATATAAGTACTCATTTTTGTTTGCCTACTACTTGAATATATAATTTTATTGCAACAGAATTATTGTCATGAATATAGATTATATAGACCATATAAATTTAGTAGCGGATGATTTTAATAAAGTAAAACAAATTATTTTAAATTATACTAAATCAACGACTAATTCTGTATTAATAGAATCTATTAATAAGTATATTACAGATAATAATGGTAAAATGTTACGACCATTATTATTATTATTATTTTCTAAGTTATTTGGTTTTCAAAACAAAGATAACGTAATATTGGCAGCTGTTATAGAATTAATCCATATGGCTACGTTATTACACGATGATGTATTAGATGGTGCTAATATACGTCGTAATAAAAAAACAGTTAATGCTACCTGGAATAATCAGTGTGCAGTTTTAGCTGGAGATTTTTTATATTCCAGAGCTTTTCAACTAATTGGACAACTTGAAAATAATAATAAATTGCAAATATTTTCTCTTATTGCAGAGACTACTAGTATAATGATAGAAGGAGAAATGCTGCAGTTATCAGAAAAATATAATTTTGCTATTACCCAAGAATGTTATTTAAATATAATTACTTATAAAACTGCCAAATTATTTGCTACTTCCGTACAATTGCCAAATATGGCTGCTGTTAAATGTAGTTTAGATTTTGGTTTAAATTTTGGGATTTTTTATCAGTTGTTGAATGATATCGAAGATTATTATAAATTAGGCAACGATCTTATAGATGGACGGATTACTTTGCCAGTTATTTTTGTGTTAAATAATTTAATAGATATGAAAATAAAGCAGCAATTAATTAGTTTAATTAAAAATTATGCTGGCAGTACTAAATCTAAACAACTAGAGCAATTAGCATTAATAAAAAATATTATATCTAATCAAGGTGGTTTTGAATATACTATAAATTTAGCGAGAGAATACTTAATTAAAGCTAAAAATGCGGTTTTAGTGTTAGAAGAATCTAATAAATTTAATAAAGCTAAAATTAAATATAAACAAGCTATTTTACAAATAGTAGATCAGTTGTTGTTGCCAAACTCTAGTGTATTTAAATGTGTAAATTGCGAGGTGGGTTCAAATCCTGTTATCTCGAGTAAAAAATTAATAGGGTAATTATATAATGAAAATGAAAACAAAAATACTGATGATTGGGTTAATTTTAGCCATAATTTTTTATGGAAATTTTATTTATCAAAAAAGAAGATTACATGTAAATGTTAGCCTTATTTCAGAGAAATTTATTAGTAGGGCAAATAAAAATGAGAGACATTTATATGCAAAACGTACAAAACTAGATCCTGCATTTATTAGAAGTTATGATATTTTAAGAAGTCAAATAGAAATTGATATTGTAATTCCTGTGGTTGAAAAAGATTTAGAAACAGTGGTTTATACCATTGAAAGTATAAGAAAACTTGTTAATCATAAAATAGGCAAAATTTATTTAGTTGCCCCAAATCAACAAAAAATTAAAGATTTTGCAGAAACTTATAAATGTGAGTTTATTGATGAAGATACCGTATTACCTGCTCCTGCAATTAAAAAACATGGTGGTTGGATCTTGCAGCAGTTTCTTAAACTGAATATGGAAAATATTGTACAAAAAGATCATTATCTTGTTGTTGATGCAGATACATTTTTTTTACGGCCGGTGGTTTTTATAAGAGAAAATGCATATTTAATAAATGTCCAGTGGAATTGTGATTTGCTTCGTAAAAGAATTACTTCAAAATTTTTAAATAATAAACAAGTTTATGCTTATGATTTTGTTGCACACCATATGCTTTTTTCAAAAAAGATTTTACAACAAATGAAGGAACATATAGAAAAAACCCATGGTGACAAATGGTATAATGTTTTCTTAAAATCATTTGAAACTAATAAAACACACAGAGATGGGTTTTCAGAATACGAACTTTATGCAACATATTTAACAGAATTTACTAAAGAAAAGTTTAGATTTGTAAGTAATGCTAACATTACAGTCTATCGAAATTTTCTTGGTGGAATAGATAAAATTATGCCAGCATATGCTGGAGAATATAAAACTATAAGTGCGCATGGTTATATTGATTTTTAATTATTGAAATTTTTTAAAATTATTTTAGTTTATGCCAGAAATTACAGTTAACGATATAATTATTGATGTTGTCCGTAAAAGCATTAAAAATTTATATTTAACGATATATCCACCGGATAAAGTGCGTATTTCTGCCCCAATCTATGCTAACGATAATTCTATTAAGCGTTTTATTTTATCAAAATTATCTTGGATCAAAAAACATAAAATAAAATTCGAGAAACAACAAACTCAATTTAACTATGAATATATTTCTGGTGAAAGCCATCACTTCCAAGGCCATAGTTATTTGTTAAACGTGATTTATAGTAAAAAAAATATAGTGATGCTCCGTGATAAACAATATATAGATTTGTATGTTACCGAAGGTAGTAGTTATAACAAACGTAATCGCGTTATGAACCAATGGCATAGACAACAATTACACGAACAAATTATAATTTATATAAACAAATGGCAACAAATAACAGGTTTAGAAATAAATGGTTATGGCATAAAGAAAATGAAAACCAAATGGGGAAGTTGTAATATTAAAACACGGTATATATGGCTTAACTTAGAATTAATTAAGAAGCCACTACATTGCTTAGAATATGTAGTAGTGCATGAGTTGGTGCATTTATTAGAGCGTAAGCATAATGCGCGATTTAAGAGCTATATGGATAAACTGATGCCGGAATGGCGCAATTATCGTAAAGAATTAAATAATTTTTTACTAGAACACCAAGTTTAAAGAGAATAAATTATATGTTAAAAACCTTATACGATCCACTATCTGAATTGATTGATTTAGAGGTTGATACCAGAGATTTTGGTTTCAATTGGCCAAACATTCAAATGATTATTGATCAAGCAATTAGTGAATGCGACGAGATAAAAGATGCTATTTTAAATAATGAACCAAGTTGTAGAATTCAAGAAGAAATTGGTGATTTATTGCATACAGCTATTTCCATGTGTATTTTTGCTGGATATGATCCAAAACAAACTTTAGTAAAAGTTATAGAAAAATTTGGAGGTAGAATGGAGGTTGTAAAAAAACTTACAAAAGAGCATGATCTTTTAAATTTAAAAGATCAACCAATAGAGTTTTTACTTGAACTATGGCGAGAGGCTAAAAAACAAAAAAATTAGAGAAGTTATAAAAAATGAACAATTATATAGAAATAAATGGATCTACTAATAACCCTATTAAAGCATGGATTAAAGGTGTTGAACTTGAAGAGCAGGCAAAACAGCAACTACTTAATATTGCATCGCTTCCTTTTATCCATAACCATATAGCCATAATGCCAGATGTACATTGGGGGATGGGTGCTACAGTCGGTTCTGTTATTCCTACTATAGGGGCAGTAATTCCTGCTGCAGTAGGGGTTGATATTGGTTGTGGGATGATGGCGGTTAAGACTAGTCTAGTTGCGTCTGATTTACCAGATAATCTTTTAACTTTAAGAACAGCAATAGAAAAAGCAATTCCACATGGCAGAACTAATAATGGTAGAAGCGGCGATAGGGGAGCATGGGCGCGAGTTCCAGATCATTATGTTAAAGAGTTTGATTTTAAAGGGTTAGATTTGATTGTTGAAAAACACCCAAAGATTATGGATGCTGCTAAAAGAGCGCCACATCATATGGGTACTTTAGGTACTGGCAATCATTTTATTGAGATTTGTTTAGATGAAAATAATGCAGTATGGATAATGTTACATTCTGGATCGAGAGGTGTTGGTAATCGTATTGGTACTTATTTTATAGAATTAGCTAAAGAAGATCTAAAAACAGCTGGTATTAATTTGGTTGATGTAGATTTGGCTTATTTAAACGAAGGCACAAAATATTTTGATGATTATATTGAGGCTGTTAGCTGGGCGCAACACTTTGCTAGAATTAATAGAGAAATAATGATGCAAGCTTGTATTAAATCTATGCGTAATATTATCAATAAACATTTTTTATGCGATCTTATGGTGGTAAATTGTCATCATAATTATGTACAAAAAGAATATCATTTTGGTAAAGATGTTTGGTTAACAAGAAAAGGTGCTGTGTGTGCTTCTGAAGGAGTGTTGGGTATTATTCCTGGTAGCATGGGGGCGCGTTCTTTTATTGTAAAAGGCAAAGGTAATAAAGATTCTTTTGACTCTTGTTCTCACGGAGCAGGTAGAAGGATCTCTAGGAACGAGGCTAAAAGAAGATATACTCTTAAAGATCATATTAAAGCTACCCAAGGGGTAGAATGTCGTAAAGATCAAGATGTTATCGATGAAACACCGATGGCATATAAAGATATCGATAAAGTTATACAAGCTCAATCTGATTTAATTGAGGTTGTACATACTTTAAAACAGGTTTTGTGTGTTAAGGGATAATGGATGGTTTATATGTCGTAACAATACAGTTATAATGTCAACTTCCTGATTATTTTTTTGCAAAAACGTACGATATTGAGTACTATTATTTTATATAAGTTTAATTTAAAATTTTAAACTAAAAGGATATGAAGCATGGCTACTTTACCAGCAAGCAAAGCAAGATCAAATTTATACAATTTAATAGATGAAGTGTCGATATGCCATAAGCCTATATTAATTACAGGAAAAAGGCACAATGCTATGTTAGTTTCCGAAGATGATTGGGCGGCTTTACAAGAAACTTTATATTTACTCTCGATACCAAACATGCGTAAATCAATTAGAAAAGGGCTAGAAACTCCTTTAACAAAATGTGATAAGGAGCTTGATTGGTGAAGAAGTGGGAGTTATTTTTTACGAAAGATAGCAAAAAAGATGCACAAAAAATCCGATCTGCTGGATTACAAAAAAAAACAGAAAATTTATTAGAAATTTTGAAAATAGATCCATTTAAAAATCCGCCACCATACGAAAAATTGATCGGAGATTTAACTGGTGCGTATTCTAGGCGCATTAACATTCAGCATAGGCTGGTTTATCAAGTTTTAAAGAAATCATCCGCTGTTAAAATTATCAGAATGTGGTCGCATTACGATTAAGTTGATAACTTTAGCTTCTGTAAAAATCTATTCTTTAGCGAAGATATTGTTGAGTTTCTTGGAGGAATATTATAATCAGTTCTATTAATATCATTACTGAGTGATTGCTGATGTATATTAGTAAAAATTAATTCAGAATTATTAATCCAACGAGTAGATAATGTTTGTAATGTACTGTTATCCTCAAAAAGCTTGCTAATTTTTTTAAAATTATCTTTTGATATAATCATAGGTTGATCATATTGTTTAGTGGCAACACGCAAATCTTCTTGTTCTTTTAGTTTTAATAGTAAGAAGTGAGCTGTTAAACCCTCGTTGTTTTTAATAGCAATATTTATATCGTATCTCGTTAATAACATTTCGATTGCCTCAATATGTTCAAGTTGTACAGCCCAATGTAAAGCGGTATTACCTTCATTATCTTGAGCATTTACATTCATCTCTTTTTTTCTTAAAAGTTCTGTAATTTTTTGGGTTGGGATTCGATAAAATGAGAGGGGTTTAGCACAACTAAATTTTATAGCTAAATGTAAAGCGGTACTACCCTCGTTGTTTTGAGCATTTATATCTAACTTTGAGTGAGTTAAAAGCTTTGCAAGTATTTCTATAGGGCAACGATTAATAGAAAAATGTAAAGCGGTGTTGCCTTCATTATTTTTAATATTTAGATCTAATTCTTCTCTTTTGAAAAGTTCTTTAATTGTTTCAAGGCCTTGTTCAATTCTGGTATCATTGTATGCTCCATTAACTGTATTATGTAACGCTGTGTTCCCTTTGTTATCTGTAACATTTACATTTGTTCGTTTAGTTTTTAAAAGTATTGCAATAGTTTGAACATTACCCAAATAACAAGCTATATGTAAAGCTGTTTCCCCACTAGAATCTTTAGCATTTAGATCTAATTCTTGTTTGGTTAACAATTCTTTAAGTATTAGTGTTTGCAGATAACTATATTTAACTGTTCGATGTAAAATAGTATCACCATTATGATTTTTAGCATTAAGATCTATATCTGTATTACGTAGCAACTCTTTAAGTATTGGTATAGCATGGTAGCCGACAGCTAAATGTAAGGCTGTATTACCGTAATTATCTGTGGCGGCTACATCAACCCCTTCTTTTAAAAGTTTTTTAATTTTGCGTAGTTGTTTATTTTTAATAGCCAAGAAAAAATCATCTATTAGGTATTGTTTGGTAGGCATAATATAATCTCCTTATGTCACCTTAATTTTAGTTTATGGCAAACTTTATTAAAAAATGATTCTTGGGGTAAAGTAAATTGATAATGGATTGGTTTATATCCATTGAGGATTAGGCAAGATATTATAGAAGATCTAGGGCCATCATGGTCAGTTAAATTAGGAGCTGGTGGGGCATCTTTAAATAAATAAGGGCTTTTAATAGTTATTTTAAATTCCAATGGTAAATATTCGGTTATGGTACAAGGGTAGTAGTTAGCTCTAGGTACAAACTGTAGAAATCTACGTAAGCCTTTAAGATATTTTTCTTGCTTTTCTTCTCCGTCAAAAAATAATTCCAAAGTTTGGTCGTTTTTTTGTATGTAATAAACTTTAAGTTTATTATCTTCATGGGAAATTAGGTGAAATCGATTAATTTCTAGTAAAGAACGTGCTGATTTTGTTGAACTATTATTATACAAAAATGATTGAGAATTTTTTATAGTTATTTTAAATTGTGATGGCAAAATATTAATTATCTCAAAAGGCGCAATACCTAGCTTACCATCGTTGCTTAACTGCGCTACATCTTGTAAAAATTCACTAAATTCTTGAAATTGGGTTTCTTGTTTTTCCCGATTTTCACATCTTTCAACGATTAATTCTAAAGTATCGTTATCTTTGTATATGTAGTAAATGTCCATATAATTTTATGACTTGCTAACTATAAATTATATGATTATATCAGATTTTTAATTATTTTACATTCATAAAATTTGCAGAATCTTCAAAAGAAATTCGTGAAACAGTAAGTATAACGGATGGTGTTGTTAATAAATATTATAAACAAACATTGGGATAATCTGGTGTTTAGTATGGGTCATAGCTCATTTAAATAACCGCCGTTTTTGTCCGATATAAAAAAATCATAGCTCTTTACCTAAATCTATATATTCTTTTTGAATACTCGGATCATCAAACGGCATATCAACGTACCCAAGTTTTCTGTAAAATTGCTCTGCGCTTAATCTAGCATGCATTTTAATAAATTGTTGTTTTTGATATTTACCCAATTTTTCAAGAGTTTGCATTATATACCTACCACATCCTTGTTTTTTATATTGGCTATCTGTTGCTAAAGAACGTAATGCTATCGTAATACCATCTTGAAGTAGCTCTACATGGGCAACAGCAACAATATTTATGCCTTTATACAAAATAAAATGATAATTATTTTCAGCAGTAATAGATGAATGGTTGCGATCATAGGCTGTATTAATGGTATTAAAAATTTGCTCTTCTCGGATCCTATGATAAGTGGCCCATTCATTGTCGTGCATACAAAAGTTAATATTAAAATTATTAAAACCAGCTTTTTTTAAAACATCTTTAATAAATTGATTTTTTCCTAAGTTGTAGCCTGAAAATGTAGCTTTGTTTCTTTGGTAGGCTCGATGGTCACTTAATAAGTGTTCTTTTAAAGCCGCATACTCTAAACGTGCGTCTTTATGTTTTCTTAAGTAATCGCGAAAATATAAATTACAATTAATAAATCCATGATCTTGTTCAACCACATGGAGATTGACTTTAGATTGAGAGGTATTTTTAGAAAAATAATACCTAAGCGGAATATTTAGTTCTCCTTTAAATAAATATCCAAAATCTTTAAGTAATAAACTAGTTGGTAATTCTTTAACTACACATAAAATATCAATATCTTGTTTTGCTTTTAGTCCAGGTATAGATGTTGAGCCTATATGATGTATTTCTATTACATTATCAGTAAGAACCTGTTTAATAGTAGCAGCTTCAAGTTGAAACATGCTTGGCCAATTAGGATTATAGGGTACAAGCTCGATATGCTTAATTCTGTTTTCCATAAATAATTTCTAATTTTGCGTGAATTACTAAATATAGTACCATAACTTTTATTAATTAAGAAAGAATACAAATGATTAAAAGATTAGTATTTTATTAGCTAATTTTTTTATGTCTAAACTGATATCATCCTGGTTGTCTTTAAGCTGAATAATTTTTTCAGTAATACGATTATGTACATTTATTGGCAAACAGAGCAATTTTATTTTTTCAATAGCATTTTTTTGATGTTGACGGAAAAATATAAGTAGGTATGATATTTCTTAAAATAATATATTAGGTAATTATACAAGATCTTTACCAATAATGGAGTAAAAGACAAGCTGATATTGTAACTTTAAACCATTTAAAACAGGAAGTGTCAGATGAGCAAACAGCTTAAGAAAAATGAAACCACTTTAAATTTAGATCAAAACTATAAGGTTTTTCTAAAAAATATAAAAGAACGGCTTCGTACATCACAGATTCGTGCTGCACTTTCGGCAAATAAAGAACTAATAAAATTTTATTGGGAGCTTGGTTCCGATATTATTAAGTGCCAAAAAGAATATAGATGGGGCGAAAAGTTTTTAGAACAGCTGTCCCATGATTTACGTCAGAATTCTCCAGGAATGCAAGGGTTTTCTATTGCAAACCCTAAAAGAATGCAGCTTTTTGCCCCAAACCTACCCTGATTTTGAAATAAGTCCACAGGCTGTGGGCCAATTGCCATGGGGGCATATTTCACTATTAATTCAGAAAATAAAGGACGCTAAAATACGTCTTTGGTATGTTCAGCAGATTATCAAGCATGGCTGGTAGGGTTTTTTAACTTATATTGCATTTTATGATATTTATGTATACTATAAATATATAGTATACGGAGCATCTAAAATTTCTTGTTTAAATTATGATAATATCTTGGAAACATAAGGGATTAAAGTTGTTCTTTGAAGAGGGAATAACCAAAGGAATACAAGCAAAACATTCAAAAATATTAAAAACACAACTCTTATTATTAAATACTGCGAGTTCTGCAGTCGATATGAATATACCAGCCTTTAAATTACATATGCTTAAGGGTAAAATGAAAGGTTTATATGCAATAACAGTAAACGCAAATTGGAGGTTAACTTTTGGTTTTAAGGACAAAAATGTAATATTAGTAAATTATGAGGATTATCATTAATGAAAAGAAAAATGAAAATACATAAACACTTACATCCTGGAGAAATCTTAAAAAATATTTTTGATATGAGCGGTATAAACATAACTGTTGCAGCTAAAATGCTAGGGGTTACTAGAGTATCTTTGTCTAGGCTTTTTAACGGTCATATTGGTATAAGCCCTGAGATGGCGGCGCGATTATCAATAGTATTCAATACCAGCATAGAAAGGTGGACAGCGTTACAATCATGTTATGATGCTTGGTTTATAGGGAAAAAGTTAAAAACAATAGCTAAACAAGTTACACCTATTAATAAATTAAAGAAATCTGGAGCTAACCTTAAATTTAAAGCTGCATAAAGCATTAAATGCAGTGGAAAATATTTTTAAAAAATATCCTTGATCCTCACCTTACGTAAGGTTTTATAGTATCCAAGTAGTTTAGTTTTATGAGGAAGAAATGTTATTCAAAGTAGGGGAAGTCTCTAAAAAAATCGGAATGAGTATTAGGGCGTTACATCATTATGATGAAATAGGGCTGTTATCGCCTTTGCATCGTTCAAATGCTGGCTATCGTCTTTATTCCCTGGAGGATTTAATGCAGTTACAAAAGATTAAGTCTCTCCAGCAGCTAGGGTTTTCTTTGGAGGACATCCAAAGCGTGATTAAAATTAACAAGCCAGAAACTTCCTTATTGTCAGTTTTACAAAAACATTTAGAAAAACTCTCTCATGAAATTAAGCAACAACAGGTGCTTGTCCAACGTTTGCAGCTTCTTCAGTACACATTAGTACAAAGCGAGCAGCCGTCGGTAGAGTTATTATACGAATCTTTAAAGGAGACAATCATGTACGAAAAGTATTTTACTACAGAACAATTAAATAAATTGGCCGAAAGAAGAAATCAGATTGGTGAAGATGCTATAAAAGCGGTTGAGCAAGAATGGCGAGAAACTTTTGACAAATTTAAAAAATTATATGAAGCAAAAAAGCCTGCTTCTTGTCCTGAAGCTCAAATTTTAGCTAAACGTTCAGAGGAAATGATTGACCAGTTCACAGGCGGAAACTCTGCCATTCGTAAATCTATAGAGCATATGTATGAGGTTGAGGGTGGAGATCGTGTTAGCAAGGGAGGATTGATTGTCGATAAAGCAACATTTGCCTATTTCATGGAAGCTTGCGATTTAGTTAAAAAGAAATAATCTTAAAGGCATATGGGTTAGCACTGCTCAAATGGGCTAGAAAGATGGTAAGTGTTTTTTGGGAGGCTAACCTGTTTTAGTACCAAAATGCCGAAAAGAGGACTCGAACCCCCGACCTGCTGATTACGAATCATATGATATCAATAAACTACGATAAGTGGCAATAGATTAATGCGGGTAAAATCAGGAAAGTATAAATAATTAGTGTGGTTGCCTGTTTTTGTTTATCGTGGTTATTTGTGAATTAGTGTCCCGTCAGTGCCCCATGAATTAAATTTAGAAGAATAAGATTCACAATGCTTTATACTAAACCTTCGGTTTGCCTTGAGCGTTTATTATATATGGTACCAATAGTTCTCATAATTATAATAGCCAAATTAGAATATTTTTTTGTGCCCCAAGTCTTTTCTTATTTTCAAACTTATAGTAGCATTTATCTTTTAGATCACCTGTAAACCAAACAGTAAGTTTACCTTTAAATTTGATAGCATTATAAGCTGGTCAATTGTTAAGATGATACTTGGCATTGTTATAAATTTATGGCGGAATGGATCTTTGAGTTTATATGGCATATTAAGATTTCCTTACTAGCAGTTAAATTAATCATTAATATGCTAAGTTAATAATGTTGTAAGGTGCATGCCATTCTTAATTGTATTCATGCAACAAAGCCTAGTTATATAACAATTATTTAGTCAACTGCTGGGCGCGATCATTTATGAGGAAAAAGGAATATTTAATTTTCGAAGAAGCTAGGTTATTTGTACACACTCTCAAGTTGAAGAATCGTGCAGCTTTTTGGCAATGGTCAAAATTAAATAAAATGCCATTAAGAATTCCGACAGCACCAGACCTTGTATATAAAAATAAGGGATGGAAAGGATGGGGAGATTGGCTTGGTACAGGCTATATAGCCCATCAAAATCGGAAATATAAATCCTTTGACGACGCTACAAAATATATTCAATCATTGGGAATTAAATCTCAAACAGCTTGGAGTAAATGGTCTGCAACCGAAGCTAGACCAAAAGATATTCCAGGAAACCCACAGCATACTTATTCCGATGAATGGAAAGGATGGGGAGATTGGCTTGGTACAGGCTATATAGCCCATCAAAATCGGAAATGGCTAGCTTTTGAAGATGCCAGGGCATTCGCGAGATCATTAAAGTTTGTAGGAAAAAATGACTGGACTGAATGGGCGAAATTAGATATTAGACCAATTGATATTCCTGCATATCCAAATGAGGTATATGCGAAAAAAGGGTGGAGTGGTTGGCAAGATTGGTTGGGATTATTTAATAACTGGAACATTAATAATGTTAAAGCTTTTATAAGATCACTTCTGCCTCACCTTAATACTCTTTCACCTGCTGGGTTACATACTCTGTTTCAACAGACTGGACTAAAAGTGTCAAACCATAATAAGAGCGACTCTTTTTTGTTGGCTTTTAAAAGCGGCAAGTTTCCTAAAGAAGAATTAAAAAAATTTGTAAATGATGAAGATTCTTTAGTAGATAAATATTTATCTAAGGGAAAAAAAGTTTCGAATGAAAATGATTGTTTTGATACTGAAAGCTTTTATCCAACTGTTGAATCAAAAGAAATATTAGCTTCCTTAGATAATCGGATTTTTAGTAATCTGGATAAAGAGGCCATAGATTTTTTTATTAAAGAAGCCGTAGCAAAAATTTGGCAACAAGCATTCTCAGAACCAGAAGTAACATTTAATCAAGTTCAACAATATGACGCTCACGGGGCTTATTCTGATGAGGTAAAACGAATATTTTTAGAGGAGTATCAACAAACAAAAAATCTGGAGATCCCTTCTGGGTATGGTTTCAATCATCATCCAAATTTAATGCAACGATATACCGCATACATGGTTAAATGCAGTAAGAGAGTTGGGAACTGGTCTGGAACCGGAGCAGGAAAAACATTATCAGCTATATTAGCTAGTAGGGTGATAGATTCTCATGTGACAGTTATATGCTGCCCAAACAATGTTGTATCAAATTGGGAAGAAAACATAAAAGAAATATATCCTAATAGTATATGTGTATCTAAAACAACCAATTTAAAGAAAAATGCACGCAAACATCAATACCTAATTCTGCACTATGAATTCTTTCAACACTCGTCAGCACAGAGAAATTTATTAAATCTGTTAGAAGAACATATTGTTGACTTCGTTATTGTTGACGAGATACATTTTTCGAAGCAACGTGTAAACTGCAAAGTGTCAAAGAGAAAAAAAGTAGTTGCAGCATTTTTATCTGAAGCAAATGCTCGAAACGAAAATCTGCATGTGTTAGGTATGTCAGCAACTCCAGTGATAAATACTCTTTTCGAAGGAAAAACGCTTATTGAACTGGTAACCGGCGTACATCATGATGATATACAAACGCTGCCATCGGTTGACAATTGCATCTCTCTTTATAAAAAATTCGTATCGCATGGAATTAGATGGCTTCCAAAATATGAGCATCAATTAAATATACATGATATTCCAGTTGACTGTACCGAGCTTCTTTCTAAAATTAAACAACAAAGTATAATTGGTTCGTTTGTTGATCTAGAAATAATTCTTACAAGGGCGAAAATCCCATTCATTTTATCATGTCTTCAACCAAAGACTATTGTTTATACACATTATATAAAAAATATTTTATTGCCGCTACAGAATGCAATTCAAGAAAAAGGATGGCGAGTAGCAATATTCACAGGTGAAAATAAGTTAGGATTAGACGCATTTATCAAAGGAGATTCGGATATTTTGATTGCGTCTAGTTGCGTTGGAACAGGAGTAGATAAACTGCAATTCGTTTGTAATAGGCTAATTGTGAACTCTTTACCATGGACACATGCTGAATTTGAACAGCTGAAAGGTCGTATATATAGGCAAGGACAGGTTCATAACCATGTTGATATTTTTGTTCCACTAACTTTTGCAATAATAAATGGAGATAGGTGGTCTTGGTGTGAATCTAGATGGAAGCGTATTCAATTCAAAAAATCTATTGCTGATGCTGCAGTTGATGGGGTGATACCTGAAGGTCATCTACGAACGCCAGCTCAAGCATATAAAGATACGATGCTTTGGCTTGAACGACTTGAGTGCGGTGGTGTTCATGAGATAGAACGACGAAAATTATCTGTACCACTTCTGGATGAACTTTAATTGTAATTGTTCAGACGTTGGTAGGTGTTTTTAAAATTTATTACGCACCATTCAGAGCATTACTATATTAATAACATGTGTTATTCGTTATACTTTTCAACTTGTCTCGTTCAATTACTGCTTCCTTTAACCTGCTTTCTGCTGAACTTATTGCATCTCGATTAGCATGTTGCGAATTTTTACCACCACCATAACGATTACCATCATCATCTCCACCACCTCTATTGCCTTTTGTATTCCTTATCTTTTCCTGCAGATAAATTGACGATATTAGTTTGGGTTGCAACCATGGTAACTCTACCTATTTCATCTCCAAGCTGTACATCAGTACTCCAAACAGAATCAAAATCTTTTAATTCTTGTGGTATAAAATCTGATTCTTGTTGTTGTAATAAAATATTATTTTTTGTTTTTTGTTATGGTAATGTTGTAGTAGTAGTTACCGGCAATTATATTGATAAATAATCGTATTTAGCTGTAGTAATACGTTACGCCAGCAATTTAAGTGCTTCTTCGTGATTAACAATAGCCAAGCTGTGTGTATTGTCGATTTTATTGCCATAGATTTTAGGCGCTAATTTGCTAGCAATCCATTTTCTAGTATCTATTCTTAATCGTTAATAGTGTGTAGAAGTTATTAGGCTCAAATTATAAAATAGGTTCTCCAAATTTATTAGGTTCATTTGTACCTGGCCATATGAATAATAAGATTCCTAAAGTAAAACCAAAAATAGGAATGATTTTGATAATCGGAAATAGAATAATCCACCAGCCAGACATATTTAAGTCGTGTAATCTAGCAACACAACAACGTATTAATGCGAAAGTCGCACCAATATAAAAACATACTGTACATACTGATAATAAAATGTTTAGTTCTTTAGAAATCAAGGGAAAATTTGGAAAAAATACTTTTTTGATCATGGTAACTGTTATAGGTATAAATAGTGTTATAAACCAAAATGCATATCTCCATAAATAACTTAGTCTATTTAGTCTGTTCGGTGTTTTTATGATATTTATAATGCTACTTAATAGAATCACTCTAATCTCCTATATTCTATAATAAATTTGTTATTTCGTTAGATAAAATAACAAAAGTAAACAACTCGATAATTAATTATTTGTAACTGATATTATTTTTCCGTCTTTCTCAATATGTGTGATTACATTGTTGCCTGCAAGCTCCTCGATTGTTGGATACCACATATCATCTGGAGGTACTTTAGATGCTTTTTCTATAAAAGAATTAGGCAATCCTTTATATTTGTAAAAATTTCTCTCAGATGCTTCCAGATCATATAACTCTCTTTTACTTAGTCCTGGGAAAGTGGCAGCATGAAATCCAATCTTAGCCCCTTCTCTAAGCATTCTGTTTGTGCCAGACATGAATGGTGTGACACACGCACTATAGCAACCATCTGTACTATATGTGCTTAATTGATATTTATGGATCAAATAAGCTACATCTCTTGCAACCCCTGTTCGTCCACCTGCGCTGTTTAGTACAATTAAATAAATATTCTCATTTTTACTAAGAATTTTTTCTATATCATCCTCTAAACCAAAACCAAAATAACCATTTATGGTTAGAACACTACCGTCAAGTTCAATGCTGTATTCTGATATGCCATCTGTACCTGTTGCTATTTTAGCAAACTCTAGGTAAGAAAAGCCACCGGGAATTACGAACAACAAACTACCAAGTAATAGTGTTTGAATTGCTACTATTGAAAAAGAAGACCATTCTGATTTTTGTTTCAATGTAATCATGGAACGCCAACAACCTATAAGTTGCCATACATATACAATACTCCAGCATGGTAGAGATATTGTAATATACTGGTATACAATTAATTTGTTGTTCCATGATTCAAAATAAGTGTATAGCTGGTTAGATGCATAGAATATAACGCAATTAATTAATACTACGTTAATCCAAAAACTCTGACATAAATTTAAATTGCCTTGCCAGTGGTTTTTTAAATACTTAATTATATGGTTCATATTATGATTAACCTTAAACCACTTCTTATTATGACAAAGCAATAGTGGTATTTTCAGTAGTTATGTTAGGTCTAATATTAGATTTAAGTGGTTCGTCACCAAACCTATTTGGACCTTTAGTTCCAGCGAAAAAGAAAGCGTAAATTAATATTGCTAAGTGAACGCATGGTATGAATAATAATAAAACATACCAACCTGACTTATTAATATCGTGCAACCTGGCAATAAATGCATTTAGATTACCTATTATAATTAGAAGGCCACCTATAACAGATATCCATTCAAACTCAATTCCAAATAAAATCGATCCAACTTTGACTGTTTGTACAGTAATACATGGTACTGCAAAGAACCAAAATAAAAATCGTGCCAAAAAATTTATTCTGCTTATTCTTGGCGGGCATATAAGTAATCCTAGGACTGATTTTAAAAAATTTTTTATCATGTTCGAACATGTCTCCTCTTATTATTATTTCATCGAATTATGGTTTTTAGTTAACGAATTTTTGGCAATAAAATAATTTTTTTAAACTAATTATTCCAAATTTAATTGATGGGGTTTTTTTCATGTTTATTCCCCGTAAATACTGATTGGATTAGAAGAATATGGATCGCCACCGCTGCCTCCTGCACCATAAGGATTATTAATGCTATCTGGAGAATAAGGACTTCCGTATCTGCCGTATGGGTTAGCAGTAGAATCTGGATCGTATGGATTTGAGCTTAATTTTCCTTTGTAATTACCGTGAGAGTCATAGAGTTTTGGTGCATTTGTAGCGTATGGATTTGTAGCTGACTTATTACTATACGGACTACCGTATTCTCCATAAGGATTATTAATGCTATCTGGAGAATAAGGACTTCCGTATTTGCCATATGGATTAGAAGTAGAATTTGGATCATACGGATTTGAGTTTAAATTTCCTTTGTAATTCTCGTTTTGGTCATATGGTTTTGGCGTATCTATAGCGTATGGATTTTTTACCGAATTTTGTTTATAAAATTTATTGTTATCATCGTTGGTATAGCTTGTTGCGTATGCACTAGAAAAAGTTAGCATTAGGATTATAGGTGCTGCATAGGTAATAAACTTCATATAATTAAGTGATTTAGATCCATTGTATAAAGATTTTATGGTGCAAATTGCTTCATCTAAACTAATCCCCATAAAACTGTCAACAAATGCTTTATATTTTTCAATCATAACTTTACCCTAACTCGCAGTTTTTAATATTTAGCAATCTTACTGTAAAGCTAAAGTTGTTGTCAATTGAAATAACACTGGTGTAAATCACAGGAATATATAATGTGTTATGGTTATATAAAATTTACCTAAAAGATTTAAAATGAATATATGCCATGCATATACTCTTTAGTTAAAGGTGTATAGTTCTATATTAAAAATTTTAAATATCATTTTACTTCTCCCCATCAATATCCATAAATCACATTACTTAAGCAATGTAAGTGCTTCTTCATGGCTAGTATTTATACTGTGTGTATTGTCGATTTTATTGCCATAGATTTTAGGCGCTAATTTGCTAGCAATCCATTTTCTAGTATCTATTCTTAATCGTGCTCTATTAATTGATGCATTATTACAAATAGTCTGACTTTGACCATTAGTTAAATTGTCTTGCGATGGATCGTCAGCAATTTCAATAATTTCGTCTATTAGAACTTCCACCTGAACGATTTTTGCTCGCGCGTATTGCTCGGAAAAATCACTATAGGTTTTTAACCAAGTAAATATAGTATCTTGGTTTGGCCAATTTGGATTGTCTTTACACAATCTTCCGATGCCTTTACTTGATGAAGCAATAGTAGCGCATATTTCATTTGCTATTACTGGAGTGTAGTCTGTTGGTCTGCCTTTTTTTGATTTTGTTATAGTCAATCTTTGCTCCCATTATTTAATTGAATATAGTTATAATAATAACAGTTTTTAATATTTAAAGTCTTTTATTACTCTACTAGTACTGCGTATTTATAGGTAACAACGTAACAACCGTTGTAATGCTTATGTTTATTTGTTACTCAATGTTACCTGTTACCTATTTATCCGTAACAAGTAACGGTTCAGTAACATCAAAATCGTTATAATCATTAGCTTGTGACGTTGTTACCGGTAAAACTGAAATATACCTATTGAATACATCAGCAAATTGATCTGTGGTATAACCCTTCTTTATATCATAATTAAAACGTACGCTTTTACTGCGTATTCCAAATAATTTAAGTTGTTTTGATAATTGGCGAGCATTCATAGGTGAACCTCGCTCATAAGTAAACCAACGCTTTTCTTGATCACTACGTAATGCTGATAATAAATTTTCTGTGGTTATCCGATCTTTATTTTTAATTATTTCATAAATATCGGTTAACAGCTCCATGGATATACTTTCTTCTTGTATATTATTACTCAATTTTAAGGCAGCGCTACGCGCAAATATGCCCCACTCGGTGCCAGCCAAATCAGCAATAGCAAGTAACGGTTCCCAATTATCCTGGGCCCTATCATTTAGTTCTTTTGGCAACATTGGTTTAGAATTACTTATAGGTTCAAAATAATCTTGAGCGAATCGAACAAGTTTAGATTTTAGAGTAATAAATAAGTCTGGTTCCGCATCTCTAATTTTTTCAATATTTTCATGAACAAATTTACGATGTAATTCTAGCCTTATTGCTCTATCCATAATAGTATCTGCTAAATTTCCAATTCCAGCTATGGCTTTTGCTCCCCACACATTAAATCTTTTTGGTGTATGTTCAGGGCCAACCAAACGTATGGTATATGCTGAATCTCTAGTATGACCAGAATTAATTACCCCTCTCAATTCGTCGTTATTAAGCATAAATGTATCGGCTTCATCAATCAGTAAGGTTGGTTGCGTTGCGTCAATCGTCCTAAATAATGCAGCAGATGTAATATTTGATACTGGAATTGGTTTTTTTACAAGCTTACCAAAAATAGCTAGCAATTGACTTTTTCCACATCTCTTTTCTGGAGCTGTAATAACAGCTAATGGAGCAACCCTAACAATATCAATTACCCAAGTCATGGCAACCCACAATGTAGCAGCGTGAGCAGTTTCTATAGAGCAAAAAATAAATCGTTGGATTGCGTTAGTAATTTCAGTTAATAGTATAGATAAATTTATTGGTTCATTCCATGGTTCAGGATCCGGATCAATAAACAGCTGTTCTTCTTGATCTTCTTGCATTTGGTTCCTTTTTTCCTTTACAAGTTGATCTAATGATGACACTTTGATACCTAGCGTTGCAGCTGTATCTTTCCGAATACGACCGTATTCAAGAATGGATAGATTTGCTAGGTTTTTTATAGTTTCATGGTCAGTTAATGGTGTGACAACTTTAGAGTTTTTTTCTCCCTTCAGATCTATTAATAAGGTTGGTATTTTTAGGAAATCATTGATTGAAGCATCTGGGTTTTTTTCGATCCATTCAACACAATCTGCTCCAACTGGCAAATCAAAATTACGTAAATCTAGAATTTCAGATTTACACTTTAAATTGTTTAAGTGTTCAAACACTTCATATGCATATTTTATTCCAGGATCATCGTTATCTGGCCAAATAATACAATTCCTATTAGTAATTGGTGTCCAATCCGCCATCTTGGCACTGCTAGCACTTCCAGATGTTATAGCAACATACTGAGCATTTAAGCCTTGCTTACTAAAGAATTGATTTAATGCATTTGTAGCTTTTTCTCCTTCCACAATAATAACAGCAGCCTCAGGATTTTTTGCTAACAAATCTAACCTATATAATGGTTTTGGCTTATCTTTAAATTCTGGCGGTTCTCCTAAACAAAAATTACCAGTTTGATTTTGGTGCATAGGAAAAATTTTTTTATTACCATCTGGATGTTTCAATCTATTACGATAATAGATAATCTCACCATTTTTATTTCTATACCTATGTATAGCTTCAAACTGAAACCCATTATTTATTGCATGAACACACAAACTTCTAGCTGCTTTTTTTATAGCATTAATATCTTCTATCATAATAATTAAACCTCCCATGCATTAAGTACTTTTGCGGCATCAATAAAAGACATATTTGTTACTTTCATAAAAAATGCCAAAATGTCGCCTCCCTTTGCTCCACACGAATGGCATTTAAAATAACCATCCAATTGGTGAAGGTTTAAGCTAGGATTTTTTTCAGCACCATTTTTATGAAATGGACAACGAATTTTTAAAAATCCAGCATGAGTTGCTTTATCATGAGTAATGCCAAGTTTGTTTAATACTGATATGGGACTAGGTAATTTTGTTTTATTAAATTTACCATTAGCTGGTTTTTTTGGAGTAATTCTAGTATTATTATGTTGTTGAATGTTACTGTAAGCCATTTTGGAGCGGTTACTCCAAGTGGCTTTTATATTTTGGTTCATATTATTAATCTCCTTAAATATATAATTTAATTGCTTTAGCTGGATCATTTATCTCTTCGTAAATTTTATGCATAGCAATAATGTAATCCTCAAGTTCTTTTTTGCTTTTATAACGTAGAAACATTCCAATAGGTAGATCGATATCATAATAAACTTGCCAGAATGATTGATTTATAATTGCTATTTGTTTTTTAATGCGTTGCCGCATTTTTCTATCAAAACCTTTACACATTCTTTGTGCCTCCTTGCTGTTTTCCATCGATGAAAGATTCAAATTTATCGAGATCTATCAGGACTTTTTTGCCGAGACGGCGTACGCAACAAGAAAACCCATTTTGTTTTTCGTTAAAAATTAACCATCTGATAGATGATTCAGTGAATACCCCAGGATATAATTCTGGGATTTTTTTGACTGTAGCTAGACGTTTTATAGTTTGCTTTTCCATAAACATAATCTCCTATAATAGTTAGTGATCTAGTGACATCACGAATTGTGATGCCTTATAGGAGATAAGGTGTGAATTTTTAATGCACAATTGTGACTTAAAAATTCACAAAAAGATTTTACCACTCAATGCCAGATGCTTTATAGCTACATTTACTCCCTGTATCTATATATTTTTCCAAATGTTCTTGTAGCTCTGAGGAATGCTTACCTATTCTTTCTATGCCGTCTACGATTGCTTTTTTAACAGCTATACGACCCAGATTATGAGTGTCATGTGATGTATTGATTTTATTCTTATATGAATTTTTTTTTATATAATTCATTAGGTTATTTCTTTCTTCCTCAAGATCTTCCGTAAGAACGATATCGCATTGCTCTTTTGCATCTTCTATTTCTTCGCCTATATCTTCAAGCCTTTGTTTTGCTGATTTTATAGTTTTTTTATCGGTTTTTTGCAATGGAGTGTCATTAATTTGTTGCGTGTATTGCTGTTGTTTATTTATATTTATAAACGCCTCGGGTGACATAGGATTGCAATGATTATAAATGTCGTTTATTGAAAATTCTTTATCTGGATTTTTTAAGAGAAATTCAATATATTTCAACCCCACAGTAATTTTTATAGGTGGTAATGATATATGATTAAATGTGATCGTATAACAATCTCCATATTTTAAAAAACTATTTTTATTTTTTGTGATATTAGATTGATTTAATATTAATGGCGATCTTATCTTCTTGAACTCTTCTGTCCTTTCGAATTCTTCTATTTCTTCAGTAAAAACAAACAAATCATCTTCCATAATACTTCTTTGGTAAAAATAATATGCCGGTGAAATACATTTTTTTTCTGGTATATCATAACTTGGTTCATTAAACACAAAACCAAAATAATTATTAAATTCACTACCATTAATTCCGCTATTTTCTTTAAAAAATCTAACAGATCCATTTTCACAAAGAGAAAACATTTCGATCTCAGCAGCCACTGCCAGCCTAACATACCCAGATTTATACACTAATAAATTTTTATGGCTGATCAAAAAATTTATATACTTTTCTTTTTTCTTTAAAAAAGAATCATTTTTCATTGAGACATCAATTACTTTGTCTGCTTTTTCTATGCAATTTTCCAGATATTCTATAATAGTTTTATGAGTTTTTCTTTTATTATGCCCATTTATTTTTGAAGGTTTCCAATATAAGCCAAAATTACCGATCTCAGAAAGCTCATAGATATTTTCTATTGAACATTGTGGTGGCTGCCAACCAGGACGATCTAATAATTGAGATAAAGTTAGTGTCTTAATTTTAATTTCTGTATTATTTATAACTTCCATATTTTTACTCTCCAAAAATTTTCTCATTCATCCTTGCTACCACCTTGCTTGTATGAGCTTCAGATAAATGAGCGTAACGTTTAACCATCTGCAATGTTTTGTGTCCTAATATAGATGCTATTTCTGTAGGACTAGCACCGCTCATAGCTAAATAGGAAGCAGCACTGTGCCGAAGATCGTGAAATCTAAAATCTGCAATTCCAGCACGTCTAACAACAGTTTCCCAAGGTGTGCGTATATCTATAGGTTTTTTTAGATTTTTTGATGGAAATACTAAAGACGTACTAACGGCTTTAACCTTAGCATGCTGCTTCATTAGTTTTAAAGCGTGCCCAGTTAAAGGTAGCAGCCTTCGTTCTCCATTTTTAGTTTCATGTAAAGTTATTACAGCTCTATTTAAATCAACGTTTTCCCAACGAAGCCCCAAAATCTCCATTTTACGAGCACCAGTTGATAAGCACAGCACTACTATTAAGTAAAGGTAGTGGCTATCACTTTGTTGGCAAATCTTTAATAAGTGTTCTCTTTCATTGTCTGATAAAAAACGAACCCGTCCACGAGTTTCTTTTAATTTAGATACCTTCAATAAAGGGTTTGATTCTAACCATCCCCATTCTTTAACGGCCATAGTAAATAAATGACTTAAGACAGCTAAATAGCGGTTCACTGTTGCAGTAGATCTTTGCTGTCCTCTTACTGTTATTTCTTTTGCTAATTGATCTCTATGTTTTACTATTAATTGAGGGGTTACATCTGCTAAGGAATGTGAACCAATAGCTTTTTTCCACCATTGTAATTGTGTAAATTGATCATGCTCTGATTTAGGTTTGCGTGGTAATATTATTAATACATACGCATCAATTGCTTCTGATAGAGTATGCTTTTTTGCAGCGCTAGTTTTAAAATGACGTCCTTCTCGAATTGCTGATTCTGTTTGCTGCACCCACCTTTTAGCGTCAGTTAAACGGCGGAAGCTTGCTGTTTGTAAAGGGAATCCTTTTAAACGGACTTTTGCTCTATAGGTGACTTTTTGATCCTTAGATCCCCTTGATTCAATACTTGCCATAAAAATAACCTATTTCAAACTTGAAGCTACATGGATATAACCTAAAAAATTTATCAGTGCAATATCACGATATTTTTAGAATTGTCCCACCAGTGTCCCGCAAGTCAAAATATAGTTTTGTAACTTCTTGGCAATCTATTGATTTCATTACTGCCGAAAAGAGGACTCGAACCTCCGACCCACTGATTACGAATCAGTTGCTCTACCACCTGAGCTATTCCGGCTAGTTAATTAATGTTACTTAGCATTATTATTAAATATATTTATTATTACTTAAATATTATTATTAAAATTATTTAAATTTTTAAATTATTATTTTTATTTAGTAAAATTAAAGCCATCTAATATTTAGCAAGAGAACTTATAACAAAAAATTTAAGAGATTTTTAAAAAATCTTTTGATTTCACGCCTTTGATTGTATATCATATCTTTTAAATAAATATAATATACCAAGAGTTCAGTAGTTGAGTTCAATATTTTTTTATAACAACAGTAACGCAAAACAATTAATTGATTAACTAGTTTGACAGAGCGTATGGTGTGCGATAAACTTTTGGCATTTTAAAAGTTTGATAATTGGTTTTAAGTTTAAATTTTTTAGGGAAGGTTTGGAGTTTTTTTAATGGCAACTATTAATCAATTAGTTAGAAGTGGTAGGCAGAGGGTAAAGAAAAGGTGTAAAACCCCGGCATTGGCTGGCTGTCCTCAAAAACGAGGGGTATGTATAAGGGTTTATACTCAAAGTCCTAAAAAGCCTAACTCAGCTTTACGTAAAGTTTGTAGAGTACGTTTAACTAATGGTCATGAAGTAACAGCTTATATTCGTGGTGAAGGTCATAATTTACAAGAGCATTCTGTAGTTTTAGTGCATGGTGGTCGTGTTAAAGATTTACCTGGTGTTCGTTATAGGGTAGTACGCGGTAGTTACGATACTGCTGGAGTTAAGGGACGTAAGCAAACTCGTTCCATATATGGTACCAAAAGTGATGATAAAAAGGGTAAAAAGTAGGTAGAGTTTTATGTCAAGAAGAAGAATGGCCGAAAAAAGAAAGATTCACTCAGATCCACGTTATCATGATCAAGTAATTGCAAAATTTATTAACTGTGTCATGAAAAAAGGTAAAAAATCTATAGCAGAAAAAATTGTATATAGTGCGTTAGATCTTATTAAAGAAAAACTTAAAGTTGCGGAGTCATTGTCAATCTTTAAAAAAGCATTAGGGCATGCTTCCCCAGTGGTGGAAATTAAAGCACGGCGAGTTGGTGGGGCTACTTTTCAGGTGCCTATAGAAGTTAATCCTTCTAGAGCAATGGCTTTAGCAATGCGTTGGATTATTCAGTTTGCCAAAAAGCGTGGCGAAAAAGGTATGGATAAGCGTTTAGCAGGAGAACTTTTAGATGCTGCAGACGATAACAGTTCTACTGGTGGTAGTACTGGTAAAGGTGGAGCTATAGGTAAAAGAGAAGAAACTCACCGTATGGCTGCTGCTAATAAAGCATTTTCGCATTTTGGTAAGTGGTAGTAGATTAGATAGAGGGTTAATATAGTGTCTGTTTCTCAGCGTAAAACAAAAATAGAAAGATACCGTAATATCGGTATTGTAGCACATATAGATGCCGGAAAAACCACAACTTCAGAAAGAATTTTATATTATACCGGTGTATCTCATAAAATGGGAGAAGTACACGAAGGTGCTGCTGTTATGGATTGGATGGTGCAAGAACAAGAAAGAGGTATAACAATTACTTCGGCAGCTACGACTTGTCGATGGCGAGGTATGGATGGCTCTTATCCTGAGCATCGTATTAATATTATAGATACTCCTGGTCACGTAGATTTTACTATAGAAGTAGAACGTTCTTTACGGGTATTAGACGGAGCTTGCACAGTTTTTTGTGCAGTTGGTGGGGTTGAACCTCAGTCCGAAACTGTATGGCGGCAAGCCAATAAATATAAGGTACCTAGATTAGCTTTTGTAAACAAAATGGATCGTGCAGGTGCAAATTTTTTACGAGTGGTTGGTCAAATTAAATCCCATTTAGGTGCAAAACCTTTAGCTATTCAATTACCAATCGGTGCTGAAGAAAATTTCCTTGGGATAATTGATTTAGTTAAAATGAAAGCGATTTTTTGGGACGATGCAACTCAGGGCATGCGTTTTGAAATAAAAGATATACCAACAGAATTACAGCAACAAAGCGAAGAGATGAGAGAAAAGCTGTTAGAAGTAGTTGCTGAGACTTCTGAAGAATTAATGGAAAAATATTTAAACGAAGGTGAATTGTCTATAGAAGAAATTAAAACAGCTATACGTTATCTTACATTGAAGAACGAAATAGTCCCAGTTTTATGTGGATCAGCCTTTAAAAACAAAGGTGTTCAGGCAATGCTGGATGCAGTAATAGATTATTTACCTTCCCCTATCGATGTTCCAGCAGTTCAAGGATTATTAATGGATGGGGAGACTCGTGCAGAACGAACAGCATCAGATGACCAACCATTTTCTGCATTGGCATTTAAGATTGCTACCGATCCTTATGTAGGTACTTTAACATATTTAAGAATTTATTCCGGGGTATTAAAATCTGGAGATTCTTTAATCAATACTGTAAAAGATAAAAAAGAGCGTTTTGGTCGACTATTACAGATGCATGCTAACAATCGTGAAGAAATTAAAGAAGCTTATGCGGGCGATGTGGTTGCGGCAATTGGGTTAAAATATACAACAACAGGGGATACTTTATGTGATCCCAATAAGCCTATTATATTAGAGCGTATGGAATTTCCAGAGCCAGTAATACACATTGCGGTAGAGCCTAAAACTAAACAAGATCAAGAAAAAATGGGAATTGCTTTAAGTAGATTAGCACAAGAAGATCCTTCTTTTAGAGTTCGTACGGATGAAGAATCTGGCCAGACTATTATTGGCGGTATGGGAGAGCTACATTTAGAAATTATTGTAGATAGAATGTTACGAGAATTTGGTGTTGGTGCTAGTGTTGGTAAGCCTCAAGTTGCTTATCGTGAAACTATTACTAAGTCAGTAGAACAAGAAGGGAAATACATTAGGCAAACAGGTGGCCGTGGTCAGTATGGTCATGTATGGTTAAAGATTGAACCGGGTGAAAGAGGAAGTGGCTTTAAATTTGTAAATAACATTGTTGGTGGAGTAATTCCTAAAGAATATATTCCGGCGGTTGAAAAGGGAGTATTAGAACAAACTCAAAATGGAGTGTTAGCTGGATATCCTGTGTTAGACGTTAAAGTAAGTTTATTTGATGGTTCTTATCATGATGTTGATTCTAGTGAAATAGCATTTAAAATTGCAGGATCACAGTGTTTTAAAACTGGTGCCATAAAAGCGGGAGCAGTTATTTTAGAACCAGTTATGAAAGTGGAAGTAATTACTCCAGAAGATTATATGGGAGATGTAGTTGGAGATTTAAATAGACGCAGAGGTATTATTCAGGGGATGGATGATGGTATAGCTGGTAAACAAATTAAAGCTGAGGTACCATTAGCTGAAATGTTTGGTTATGCGACAGATTTAAGATCTATTACTCAGGGTCGAGCTTGTTATAGTATGGAATTTAAGCGTTATGTAGAAGTACCATCTAGTATAGCTGCTGGTATTATTAAGAGTCGTTCTAGTTAATTTTTGATATTTGTTGGGGGATAATTTTAATGTCATCTGGGGTAAAAACTAAATTTGAAAGAGATTTGCCACATATAAATGTTGGCACAATAGGCCATGTTGATCATGGTAAAACCACATTAACAGCAGCATTAACTAGTGTAATGGC